>Ga0315306_10000435_pt1 | contig 20200 bp, 16 predicted proteins | sample TDP1_MG_FD_203803 | JGI IMG/M metagenome (GOLD analysis project Ga0315306, IMG submission 203803) | Freshwater sediment microbial communities from Lake Towuti, South Sulawesi, Indonesia - TDP1 | ecosystem: Environmental > Aquatic > Freshwater > Lake > Sediment | place: Indonesia: South Sulawesi... | reverse complement strand
GGTGTTGGTGCTGGTGTTGGTGCCGGTGTCGGGGTAGGTGCCGGCCTTACAAGATACCATACTACTCCGCCGACGACTAGCGCAGTAATGAGGATAGCAGCGGTTACAACATATATAGTTTTAACCAAGTAATTCACCCAATCTTTCAATTATGGGTGATAATATAAAAGCTTTATTATGGACTAAAATTTGCACAATATTTTCACCTAAATAGCGGACAGAATAGCTTCTCATTAATAAGACCTCCTAACACAGCCTTCATCTTCCAAATAGCCGCGCGCGCCATGCATCTAAATGGCTTCTATCCGCTAAAATACAATATACCTTATATTGTGGCTTAGGCAGCCTATAAAAAAGGGAGTGACTGATGAAGCGGATAGCAGATGAAGTGAATAGTCCAACTGAAGGACTGGCCCTTTGGTGGTTGGGAAACGCAGGCTTCGCCATACGGTACGGCGGAGTATTGATGTTGATTGACCCCGTCATCGAAGTCAAGAATGAAGAAGATCGTACAGTCTCCGAGACAGGACTGAGGCTTCTACATGAGCTCCCCCTAAGGGCCAATGAGGTGGAGCGGACGGACATCGTCATGCTCACTCACCACCATGGAGACCACGCGGCACCTAAGACCTTGTCTACTCTAAAGAAGACCTGCGCCCTCTTTGTCTGCCCGGAGAGCTGTCTATCAGTTCTGGATAGGGTCAGGGTGGACAGGGCAAAGGTGAGAAGCGCGGTTTTAGGTCAAAAGATAGAGTATGCAGGGATGTCTATAGAGCCTATAAGGGCTCTCCATGGAGGGCGTCATGGTGCAGCGAGCCCAGATATCGAACGTGGCTCTGGCTACGTAATAAGGGCGGGAAATTACTCTGTATTCCATCCGGGGGACACAGTACTGTTGGAAGAGCATTACGATCTTAGGGATATCGAGATCCTTCTGCTGCCCATATGTTACCATTCACGTACACTAATTGATCTCCCTGACATTTTGGCTCCAAGGTTAACCATAGCCATGCACTACGACACATATGAGGTCACGGAGGTTAACCGCTTCTGGACTTACGGTGATCCTGAAGAAGTCAAGCTCAGGATAAGATACCCTGAGAGACTGATAGCCTTAGAACAAGGAGAGATCTTCATGCCCTAGGAATTAATGGACTGGACCCTTTTGGTGTTAGTTCCCTTGGGCCCGCTCCTATTTGGCGCGCGCCCTCGGCACCACAACGTTGTTTTGGTATAAGCCCGTGACACAATAGAAAGTCATAAAGTACTATTAGAAATTTTAATAATTTAGAAAGTAACAGCTAGTTTGTAGGATCTAAAATGGACGACTACATGACGCGTGCGATAGAATCGTATGCGATAGGAGTGGATGTTGGTGGCACGAAGATTACCTCAGCACTGATAAGTTCAAAAGGCAAGATTGTTTTCCGCGTCGAAGAGCCGACCGCCAAGCGAGATGCAGCGAGCTTGATATCCCAGATAGCAAGGCTGATCCGAGAAGTAACGGATACCACAGGGGTAAATGGTCTGAAAATAAAGGGGATCTGCATCGCGTGTGCAACACTTGTGGAAAAATATGACGACAAAATCAAATGGTCAACAAACATCCCACAGATAGAAGGATCAACCTTAAAGAGGTCGTTACGAAAGAATCTCGGTACTTCACTCCGGATATTTGCAGTACATGACCATGTTACACCAGTGCTTGGAGAACAGTGGGTGGGTGCTGCTCGCGGGGCAAAAAATGCGATTTATATTATTCTGGGGACAGGTATAGGAAGCAGTATACTCATCAATGGAAAACCATACGACGGAGTCGGTTTTGCGGGTTCGATAGGATGGATGTTGCTTGGCCCCAACTTCATGGATAAAGTTTATGATGAGGGAAATTTTGAGAACTTCTGTTCTGGCACAGGGATAGCGAGAAGAACTATCGAGGAAATCCGCAAAGGATCCAAGACCATGTTGATGGACATGGTGAACAATAAAATCGAAGCCATAACCTCTAAATTGGTTTTTGAAGCTGCAAAGAGAGGTGACCAGCTCACCCTCAAGATCGTCCGAGAGACTGCAACGTATGTGGGCATTGTTGTATCAAATCTCATCAACACCTTGGCCCCGGAAATGGTTATAATCGGGGGCGGAGTTGGGCAATCTGCCGATCTGCTGATGGACCGCGTAGAAGAGATCGTGAGGCTTTATTCACAGCCTTACTTGGCCAAGAAACTCATGGATGGGGAGATCAAAATAACGCCTTCTTCCTTGGGTGCTGATGCCTCGCTGTATGGATCGGCCAAACTAGTGTTTATGTATACGCATGATCAAAAATAGCCGATGGCTGTTTTCCTCCTCACTGAAGTTGCGCGGTGCTTGGGGAAACTAGCTTTTTGTGTCCCTAAACTTGCGCGCGCGCGAAACGAAGCTTTCTCTATTATTTAGCCGCGGTCTGTTCTCCTCACTTCGAGGTAGGCTTTTTGGAGCGTTTCCCAGACCTTTTCCGATCTTTCAGACCGAATTGACGACATATATGCCGTGCCCAAATAGCTCCAAGCCATAATGTTTCTGATCCCCATTTGATAAGCAACTTCAACGGCCCTTTTCACATCTTCCTCACGTCCTGCCTTGATCTTAAAGGCTTGAATCCAAATTTGGGGCTCCTTAAGATGTCTATCAGCTAATTGTCTCACTTCTTGCACGTGGGATTCAAAATCAGCGAACTCTCTTCCTGCAAGCATCCAATAGGGATCAGATCCGAAAATGTCTAGCGGCTTCAAACGGGCGTACTTGTCCCACTTCTGCTCGATGATGTCTTGATTTTCCCACTCTGGCAAAAGACAAAGAGCATTGTTCGTCCCTCTTGCTTTGACGATCTGCACCATATCTTTGATAAAATCGAAAAGACTTTCGTCCTTGAAGCTTTCTACATCTTTGTTGACCTCTTCAGGCATAGAATAGCCAAATTTCTTGTAGAACAGGTCTTGGCAACTTCTGCAACGGCAAGCCCATCCCCTGCGCTTGCGACATTTGGACCATTCAGGTCGGTAAAACCATTCAGGTCGGTAAAACCATTCGGGCCGGTAAAAGTGAGGTTCGTCCCAAAAGATAGTATCGGCCCCTATTTCGATCGCGGCGTCAATCCACTTTCGCATGAAATTTCTGAAATTTCTATTATTGGGACATGCTGCCGGAGCCAAGTTTGCACTGGAGAGGACTTGCCTAGCTTCATCGTTCTCTAAAGCAAATTGTGTGAACGCTTCACCTCCAAAGACGCCGCCCACCCCCCAAGGGTCGATATAAACCTCTAGTTCTTTTTCCTTGGATAATCTCACGATCTCACGCATCGTTTCTTGGTAATAGAAAAAGTCGTTCTCTGAGAAGGTGTGCAGCACAGCGCTACAGCCTGCTTCTGCTATCCGACCAAGGTCCCGCTCCACGTGCTCGGGATTCCGTACGCCAAAATAACTAACCCCTAACTTCACAACCATGATGACCATCCTTTCACAAAATCACAGTTTTTTGAACTGTGGCATATATTCACTATGAGCCTCCAGAAGTTCGTTCATTATAGACTTTGCTACGTTTATGTCGTGGACATAGGGACAAGCTAGGATCGCTTGGTACAGCACATCTTTGCCGCCGCCTAGTGCGGCGTCCACGGTCAGCTCCTGCCAGTTTATGATGTGTCGTGTCAACCCCAAGAAGGGCTTGGGCAATTTTCCCATAGCTAGGGGTGTTAATCCGCGTTTGCCTACTACACATTGACCCTCCACTATAGAATCATCAGGGAGGTTCGTGATGGCTCCTTTGTTCGGGAAATTGATGCCCCCCCACTCCCTCCCTTCGTTGGCAACTATGCTAACAAGTATGCCTATGGCTTGCCTTGCATGGTATAGCTCGAAACAATATTCATCTGGATGTCGGTGGTATTCGGCTCCAGCCAGTAGCTCCTCAACGAACTTCCAACGAGATTCAGACCACCCTAATACTGACTCCTCCGAGGCTGCTCCCCTTTCCTTTCTCTCCTTCAGGAACTGATCGGAGTCCCAGTACATACGGACATGATATGGACAGATATTCACGTATCCATAGGCTTTGAAGAGTCTCACCAGAAGATCCAGGGGCCGATCGTGAGCTACCCTTCCTTCATACTTTCCGAGCAATTCTCTTAGCAGGGGATAACCGTCCTCTCCGTTGACCTGCAGATCTACTAGCCAAGTTAAGTGGTTTACTCCTATGGCACGCGGTCTTATATCTTCATTGACACAGTAACGCCTCTCAAAGGGCGGCATGTTGAGCAACCTTGGAAGGTCGCCCATGGAAAATCCTGCGAAGCAATCACATATTGAGATGAACTTGACATTAGTTTCCCGTCGAACCGCGTCGGCGACGAAATTCGCTGGATTTACATAACTGATGGTCCAAGCGTCAGGACATAGGTCCTCTATCATCCTGCAGTAATCAAGGGTGGCCGGTATAGTGCATTGGGCCATGAAAGTTCCGCCAGGCCCGGCGGTCTCGTCACCGCATATACCATACTTAGTTGGAATTTCGATGTCGGACTTCATATGTTGTAACCCGCCAATCCTATACGCAGGCATGACGAATGTCGCGCCCTCAAGGGCCTCTTTGGGATCGGTTGTTGAAGAGAATTTCATATTCGCCTTGGCCCTCTTTGATAATTGCTGCCCAAGTCTGGTCAATGTGGGTAGACGACTGGGGTCTATGTCCATCAAGCAGATCTCGCTTCCATCGAGGATTTCCTTGTTTTCTAGAATTGTGTAGATCAAGGAGGGGATGAAAGGACTTCCACCTCCAAGGAATACTATCTTTTCACTCGACATTTCTTAAACCCAATTTTCCAATAGGTTTTCAATTATTTAAGAGCAATGCAACAAGCCGTATTGTCTCAAAAGGGTTCCAGTAGAATTTGCAAACGATCCTTATGTAAACCAGAAAATAGGCATGAACGCGCCCAAAAACCCTGCGAGCAGCAACTGCAGTCAATATCCAAAGATAAAACAAACTTAAATATGCGCGCTCTCCCTAGTATTTTGGGAAAAAATGAAAGACAGCGCATTTCGAAGGATAACTCATGTATTAACCCGCCCGTTCGCCAGATTTCTTTGTAAGAAGCTCGTCTTTTACTTGGTTGTGGCTTTTGTTGCGGTGACTTTGGTCTTTCTCCTTCCCCGGTTGATGCCTGGCAACCCGGTTGACATAATGATTTCTCACATAGCGACCAGCCCTATAGGAGGTAGACCCTCAGGAACGATGATACCGCTTGAACAGGTGAGAAATGCGATGACGGCGCATTTCGGTTTAGACAAACCATTGTACGAGCAATACATAAAATTCTGGGGTGATTTTCTTCGTGGAGACCTGGGGCTATCCTTTTCTGAGTATCCGCGGTCTGTTGCGGATATGATTCTATGGAGGTTGCCATTCACCCTAGCACTTGTGATGCCGGTGCTCTTGATCACTTTCTTTTTGGGGAATTGGATTGGTGGCAGGTCCGCCTTCTTGAAAGGCAAATGGAATGACCTCGCGTATTTGCTATCGATTGTCTTTAACCAGATGCCGTTCTTCTGGTTGGCAATGATTGTCATATCAATTTTCTCGGTGAAGTTTAATATTTTTCCCGCGTACGGATGGATCAGTAGTCAGTTGATATTTACCTTTAACCTCAGATGCTTACTTGATGTGGCATATCATTATGCTCTACCATTTCTCGTTCTACTCATCACATCAATAGGAGGATGGGCTATAGGTATGAGATCGATGACGCTTTACGAGATGAATTCCGACTACATTTTTTACTTCGAGCGACTCGGCTTCAGGAAAAGTAAATTAAGGTCCTACGCCCAAAGGAACGCGATCCTGCCCCAATTTACCAGTTTGAACCTAATGTTCAATGAGCTTGTTGGGATGACACTGATACTTGAAAATGTCTTTGGATGGCCCGGCGTTGGTCTCTTAACGTACAAGGCCGTCATGAGTCTCGATTTTCCATTGGTGATAGGTTGCTTCCTGATCACGATGATTCTGGTGATTTTTGGCAACTTTCTGATCGATATCGCGTATGGATTCATAGATCCGCGCATCAGAACTGGCTATGTGGGGTAAAAATGTGGGAACTACTCTTAAGGAATAAGAAATTTAAGATTTCTTTGGGCATCATAATTTCAATCGTGGTGTTTGCGTTAATAGGTGCCTTGGTGGCGCGAAATCCGACTCGACGCTACGGTTTACCTTACCAGCCCCCCTCCTCTGAATTTATTCTGGGCACGGACAAGCTCGGAGAGGATATGTTTGCCCGACTATGCGTAGGCACTCGCACCTCCCTCATGATAGGTGTTTTTGCTGGAACTATATCCATGCTGCTGGCTATTCTTTTCGGGGGTTTAGGACCGTACCGAGGAGGCCGAATGGATACATTTTGCAATTTTTCCACCAACGTCATGTTGGTTTTCCCCATTATACCGTTGTTGGTAATTCTCTCAGCGTGGATCGAACAGAGATCACTTTTGCTTGTGGGCCTCTTGATAGGTGTAACCGGTTGGCCTTGGGCAGCCAGAGCGATGAGGGCCCAGATCCTCAGTTTGAAAGAAAGGGAATTCGTAAATTTGGCTCGAATATCAGGCATGAAAGCTAGATCAGTATTGATAAGAGAGATTTTCCCAAATTTGTTGGCTTATATGGCAACGGTCTTTGTGTTTGCGGTTGGGGGAAGCATTATGGCCGAAGCAGCAATCAGTATGATAGGTGTAGGCCCCAGTGATGTTGTTTCGTTAGGGAATTTGCTTTATTGGGCCTTATTAAATGAAACCTTTAGACTGGGATATTGGTGGGCGTATCTCCCTTCAGGCATCATACTGACCGCATTCATGGTAGCTGCCTTCACCATGCATGCGGGTATGGATGAGGTATTCAATCCTAGATTGCGCAAGATGTGATTGGCATGGTCACACCACCGCTCTTAACGATCGTAGACCTAAAAGGTTATTACAAAGGTTGGTTTGGCGTTGTCCGTGCTGTGGATGGAGTTTCGCTTTTGGTTGATAATGGTGAGATAGTAGGCCTCGCTGGAGAATCAGGTTGTGGGAAATCCACTCTCGCACACCTTATGTGGGGCACTCTTCCGCCGCTGTTACATTATGAATCAGGTAAGGTTGTCGTTGACGGCTTCGACATTTATGGCACCGATCCCGAAGTGTTGAGAACAGAAGTTAAATGTAAACGCATGTCGCTTGTCCCTCAAGCCTCGATGGACTCTTTAAACCCAGTTAGAAGAATAAGTCATCTCATAATGGATGTGGTTAGTGAACGCACTGGCAGACGGCCCTCTAAAGAGGAGGTCCTCAAAATGGCTGGCGAGCATTTCGTTAAATTGGGCTTAGACAAGCATGTTCTCAATCTATATTCGCATGAACTAAGTGGAGGCATGAAACAAAGGGCCGTAATAGCGATATCGACCCTCTGGAACCCGAAGCTTCTTGTAGTTGATGAACCAACCTCGGCTCTTGATGTAACTTCGCAAAGGCGCATAATAAGATTGCTTTTGGATTTAAGGCATGATGAAATTGTCAAAAGCATGCTATTTATCACTCATGACATTCCCCTCTTGAGACAAATTTGCGACGGATGCGCGGTCATGTATGCTGGGAAGATAGTCGAAACAGGAACAACGAATGAGATAATAAACGATGCCCTTCATCCTTATACCCGTGGGCTCATATCCTCAACCATAGCTTACAGTTCGCAAGCGAGGGAAGAAAGGCTGAAAAGCATACCAGGAACGCCTCCTGATTTGAGAGACCCGCCACCTGGCTGTAGATTTCACCCTAGGTGCGAAGAATGTATGAAGGTATGCAAAACTAGGGAACCACCCCTAATCACCAAAACCAAGAGGCAGGTCTCTTGTTGGCTTTACTGTTAGGGTGATAAAATGGAAAGTGAAAAAGTTTTCTTACAATGTCAAGATTTAACGAAAACATACATCTCCGGTTTCGTAAGAACGACCTACATATTGGCTGTAAAAAACGTATGGTTCGATGTCAAAAAAGGTGAGGTCATCGCCTTGGTAGGTGAGAGTGGAAGTGGCAAAACGACTATAGCCAAAATGATCCTGAGGTTGATTAAACCGACGGCCGGTCATATTTATCTCGATGGTAAAGACATATTTTCTTATAACGATCGAGACTATTATCAAAAAGTGCAGGCAATTTTTCAAGACCCATACTCGGCCTGTAATCCATTTTATAGAGTTGACCGTATCTTGAACAAGGCATTCGATCTTCGCGGTGACTCTCTTCCCTTAGATGAGAAAAAAAGAATCGTTGAATCCACATCGGGATTAGTTGGACTGAACCCCGAAGAATTCTTAGGCAGGTATCCACATCAGCTCAGCGGGGGCCAACTGCAACGATTACTCATCGCAAGGACCTTGATTATTGGTTCAGATTTGCTGATAGCAGATGAACCAACAAGCATGATAGATGCGTCTTTGCGTGCTGGTATTTTGAATCTCCTTCTAGACCTTAAAAAGGAAGAACAGTTTTCGGTGCTATTCATAACGCATGACATAGCACAGACTCAATACCTAGCTGACAGAGTTATCGTGATGAGAAAAGGAGAAATTGTTGAAATGGATCCAACCGAGAAGGTCCTTGCGCGTCCTGTACATCCCTACACAAAGGAGTTATTAGCCAGCGTGCCAAGACTTTACGAAAAATGGGGATCTTAGGACGAGTTCTCTGTAAACACGAGGCAGTTGTTCCTTTAACCAAAATAAGAGATCCAATTTAGGGCTCATGTCCCGATAATAAAAAGAGAGCCCTAATTCAGATGCCTTCGCGTGTGCTCCACAAATTTTTTAAAACAAAAGCCTATTAAACTTAAAGGGAGGAGGTTAAAGTGAAAGAAAAGTTTCGTTTAGAGACCGTTGTTCAATTGCTGGTTCTATTGATGCTTGTGAGTCTTGTGAGCTTTGCGGCACCGGTGGGTTCCCAAGTGACGGAGATACCAAGAAATGAAATTGTGTGGGCCAGCGGATACTGGCAAAGGCCCGGTTCTTGGGTTCCATGCGTTGCCAGCTGGGGTCAAGCATGGGGAACCTATATAATGTACGAGGCGCTGTTCCAATGGAATTACTGGACGAATCAACTAGAGGGTATTTTGGCCGAGAGCATCCAGTGGAAAGACAACTACACTCTAGAAGTAACCCTCCGTAGTGATGCCCACTGGAACGATGATACGCCGATAACTTCTCAGGATGTCAACTACAGTTACTATCTTTTTGGTGGATTTGACGAATCTCCTGACGGAGCATACTGGCAGATTCCGGGTTTCCAGGTAAGGGTGGGATCGATGAGCAATTTCGAAATAGTAAACGACCGAGTGTTCAGGGTGCATGTAAAACCAGAGTACCCGAACAGCAGAACTGTGTATTACACCCTGACCGGCGGTCAGGTTCTGATAGTTCCCAAACGTGTTTGGGAAGAGATCGAGAAACAGTATCCATTCGTACCGGATTTCCCCAATGACTGGACAAGTCAGGATTTTCCAGATAAATGGAAGATCGCGTCCGGGCCATACCTGCCTTATTACTGGACAGCGGACAGGGACATATACATAAGAAACGAGAACTGGTGGGGAAACGCTATCTTCGGCAAACCCGCAGCCAAATACATAGGATCGTTATACTTCGAAAGCAACTACGGCACAAACACAGCACTGGATCAAGGGGAGATCGATTGGTACGGTGGCTACTACCCGCGCATTTGGGATATACCAAATCCATACATTGACGTATGGACACACATGAAACCGCCATATTTCTTGTGTCAACCATCTTCCTTCGCCCTAGCCTTTAACTACAATAATTATCCGCTGTGCGAATCTTGGTTGCACCGAGCTTTAGCATTTGCCATAAACTACGAGGATCTGAGCGAAACATGTGCGAGCGGCTATCTCATCAAGCCCAATCCCACACTCTTGTGCCCATACTATGAGCAGCAGGCAAGGTTAATAGACAACGAAACGGTGGCAAAGTATGACTTCTACTTCGCTCCAGAGAAGGCTACAAGCATTATCGAGGAACACTGTTACAATGTTGACGGAAATTGGTATACCAAGGATGCTCCAGAAACCTGGCGTAATCAAACCATTTTGGATGAACTCCCGGACACGCCTGGCAGGAACGTGAAGCTCGGTCCGTGGAAGATCATGAACGTGTATGGGTGGACAGACACGATGCTAGAGGCTTTGGCTATGTCGAATTCCATCTATGATATCCTCAAAATAGTAGTTGAATCAGATCCCATCGAATATAACACGTACGTAACGAAGTTTCTGAACATGGACTTCGACATGCAGATCCAGACAAACGTAGGAGCAACCGTGCCTTGGCCACATAATTTCTATATCCCTGCGATAACAGGGCTGCCCGGCAATTGGCAAAACTATCCAGGCTACGGTAATTGGCCGACCTTTACAGGTTCAGAAGTTGACAATCTGACGGCAGAGGCCGACATCGTCGCAGAAGGTAGTGCAAGAGAAGCACAAATATACAAGAGACTTCAGGAGATATACGCAAGCGAATTGCCAGCCATACCATTCGCTTACTCTCCTAAGTGGTATGCCTTCCAGACTAAGTATTGGACAAATTGGCCCTCCGAGGACAATCCATACGAGTTCCCAACCGCTCCCTGGGACATAGGCGATCCCGGCATGATGGAGAAGCTTATCATCAGTCTCAAGCCAGCGACACCTGACTTCGTTATACGCGTGAGCCCGACCTCAGGGTTAGTCCTCCAAGGGGAATCCGTGACCGCAATCATTTCTATAACCCCTGTCGGGGGCTTCGTTGAAACGGTGAGTTTGTCGGCTTCCGGTCTTCCTTCCGGCGCTACCGCCAGCTTCAGTCCTTCCTCAGGGGCACCTGCCCTCGCCTCGACGCTGAAGATCTCAACGAGCAAAACCACGCCAACCGGACCCCAAGCCATAACAGTCACCGCAACCGGAGGGGGCAAGACCTACACCACCACGTACAGCTTGACCGTGACTACAGTGGTAACACCCACTCCCACACCTGCGCCCACACCTGCGCCCACACCTGCGCCCACACCTGCGCCCACACCTGCGCCCACACCTGCACCCCCGCCATCTGCACCTCCTGCTGTACCTTGGACTTGGATAGGCGTCGCAATTGGAGCTGTGATCGTTATAGCCGTTGTAGCCTTAGTGTGGATACGAAGAAAGAAGTAGAAAACTAAAGGAAATCAATCTCCCTTTTTTTTAAAAAAAAATAGCTAGTTATGCAATTCGCCCAGCTTCAGCGTTTCACCGTGGATCATTACCGAATGCACCTTAAAGTTCCTATCTAATATCGTTATATCTGCGTCTGCTCCCGCCTTTATCCCCCCCTTCGCCTTAAGTCCTAGAACCCTTGCAGGATTTAGGGTCGCCATTCTTATCGCCTCCGAAACCGGAACGTTCGCCAATTCCACCATGTTTTTAATAGCTCTGTCTAGCGTTAAGGTGCTTCCGGCTAGAACTCCAGAGCGCAGAGTTGAAACTCCATACTTGATGAAAATTTCTAATCCACCCAGTTCATACTTCCCATCTGGGAGCCCTGTTGCGCTGATAGCATCGCTTATTAGAACCACCTTATCATATCCTTTTACCTTCACCAACATTTTTATCGCGGAGGGATGGACATGTACCCCGTCTGCGATCAGCTCCGTCGTCAATTCCTCATGCAATAAGGCAGCGCCAAGCGCGCCGATTTCTCGGCAATGAAAATTTCTCATTGCATTGAAGACGTGAGTTACATGTGAAAGTCCGGCTTCCATCGCCACCAACATTTTCTGATACGACGCGCTTGTATGTGCAGCGGACGCGATTATTCCGCGCCTTTTGAGTTCTCCTATAACTCGGATGGCGTTCTTTTTTTCAGGGGCTAGGGCAATCACTTTCACAATTTTTCCTGCGGCATCTATAATTTCTTTAATCTCCTTCAAGTCCGGGTTCCTGATGTATCGAGGATTCTGAGCCCCAGCCTTCTCTACGTTGATGTATGGCCCTTCCAAATAGAGGCCTAGGACGGCCGCCTTCTTCTTCTGCGCCTCTCTCACGCTTTCAATCGCTCTAATAATTTTTCTTTTGGTTGTGCTTACGGTGGTGGGCAAGAAGGAGGTGACTCCATGCTTCGCAAGGAATTTCGACATTTCTTCGAGGAACCCGCGTCTTCCTTCAGTTACGTCAAATCCAGCACATCCGTGAACATGCATATCTATGAAACCTGGAGCCACTATCTTAGCTGATGCATCGATGATCTCAGTATCCCTCGGGTATCTGGCTTCCTTGGGACCGACGAAAGTCACTTTGCTTCCATCGATGATCACGACTGTACCCCTTGGCATCTTGGACGGGGTGTAGACCTCACCGTTTTCTATTGCGTATGTCATTTAATCTTCACAAAATTAAAAAACTCCTACAACCTTAAAGTTTTACGTAAAACTTATATTACATAAACTGAGGATGATCGGTAAATCATGACAGCTGATAAATATTTTGAGGCCATCGACGGGATTCTGAAAAAGATTCATTCGACTCAATTCGAACAGATTAAAAAAGCCGCCAAAATAATGGCTGATTCCATTGTACAAGGGGGAGTTATTCACGTGTTTGGTAGTGGGCATTCAGTGTTACCAGTTCTGGATATTTTCCCACGTTACGGCAGCTATGTTGGCTTTCATCCGATACTGGATCCGCGGTTAATGTGGTTCAACATCCTCGGCCCAGGAGGAGTGCGGGAATTGTTGTGGCTGGAGCGTCAGGAGGGCTATGTCGAGATAATGCTCAAAAGTCATGAGTTAAGGGGCAAAGATGTCATGTTAATTTTCTCTCATGGAGGCATTAACGCGGTGCCTGTTGAAATGGCTTTGAAGGCCAAGGAAGTGGGTCTCTTCGTTATTGGGGTAACTTCGATGGAAAATCAGAGAAAGGCCTCCCACACTCACATGGGAAAAAGACTTTGTGACGCAGCGGACATCACTATTGACAACTGTGTGCCATTGCAGGACGCGCTCGTTAAACTTGATGGACTACGAGAGCCAGTTGCAGCAGGCTCCACTGTGGCTGGGGTTGCAATCGCGATGGCGCTGGTAGCAGAGGTCGCAAAACTTCTCTTTGAAAGAGATATGCCATTGAAAGTGTTCGTCTCGCCCAATGTTAAAGGGATGCCTAAGAACCATAATGAAAAGGTATTTGAAGCCTACATGAAGATGATGCGTAGAAGGGGGGAATAAAAATTGGAAGATTTTTTTCCAATTTCCGTGTGGTACGGCGAAGGTAAGGCACGTGCACCAATGCTCGCTCCGTCCACCAAGGAAAGCCGAAAAATTGCCTTGACGGATATTGCAAACATAAAAAAACTGGGTTTCAACACTGTAAGATATTGGGTTGATTGGGCGACCGTTGAACCTGAGCCTGAAGTTTGGAATTTAGGTTTTATAAACCACCTCATGAACTTGGCTGAGAGAAACAGATTAAAAGTGATAGTCCAACTGTACTTGGACTCAGCACCGAGCTGGCTTGCCTCCGCTTATTCAGATTCACGTTACCAAGCCCAAAGTGGCGACGTAATCGACTCACAAGCTTCACCAGGATTTTGTTGCGATCACCCACAAGTCAGGAAAAAATCGGAAATATTCATGCAAAAAGTGGCCGGGCAAGTGAAGGACAGTTCAGCTTTTTACGGCTGGGATGTCTGGAGTGAGCCGCATTTAATCAATTGGACTTGGCTCGATTGGCTTCCTGAAGGGGCCTCTTGGTTCTGTTATTGTCGTCACAGTCAGGAGCGGTTTCGTCGTTGGTTGGAAAAGCGTTATGGTGACATAAGAGGTTTGAATAGGGCTTGGTACCGTGCCTACCGAGACTGGAGTGAGGTAATGCCACCAAAATTCATTACGTTATCAAGCTGGCGAGATCTCGTTGACTGGCAACTCTTCAACATAGAAAAGCTGGCAGAGGATCTGAGGTGGCGGACCACAGCAATCAAGAAAATTGATCCTGGCCATGTTGTTTCCAGTCACGCTGCCATCAGTTCTGTTTTCACTCCACCTCTGAATTGGTATGGTAATCCTGACGATTGGGAGATGGCCAAGCAAGTCGATGTTTGGGGGACGTCATTATACCCAAAACACATCGGCGAAGGTATGCCGCTTGATCATGTGCAGCGTGGTGTAGCCCTCGATGCAACAAGATGTTCTTCACATGGTCAAGGAAAAGATTATTGGCTTGGGGAACTTCAAGGGGGAGATGGCACAACAGGAATTCACTTCGGAGAGCCGGTTACCTCTCAAGATATACAGATGTGGGCTTGGAGCGCAATAGCTAGGGGGGCAAAGGGTTTGAACTTTTACGCGTGGTATCCGATGAGCTGCGGGTATGAGACATCTGGGTTCGGATTGATAAACTTGGATGGAAGTATAACCGAACGTGCTCGAGTAGCTGGACAGGTTGCGAAGGTAGTCGACCAAAACATGGATCTATTTTTAAAAGCCAAGCCCTCACGGTCGAAAGTCGCTATCGTATACAACATCTATTCCTACATTATGTTAACCTGCTCTAGGGAGCGCAATGCTGACATTCTGACTTCCTCGTTGACGGGCATCTACCGCGCCCTGCTGGAGGATAACATCCAAGTTGATTTCATCCACATTAACGATTTTACCAAAGCGAACTTGAAAAATTATAGTTTAATCTTCATGCCTTTCTCTATAATGATGCTCCCGGAAACTGTGGGGGGTATAAAAGAATTTGTTCGGCAAGGGGGGAAACTGGTAGCAGAGGTTCGACCCGGCTGGAGCGATGAAAAGGGACAATGCGCTGAGATGATCCCGGGTTATGGCCTGCACGAGGTTTTTGGTTGCAGAGAGAAATGGATACGTGAGAGAACGCAGACTAAACTGTGGGTAAAACCGACCCACGGGATCACACTTTCATTGCCGAAGAAATTGGAGGTCGCAGGAGCGGTTTACGAAGAGGCTCTAGAACCATCAAAGGATACTGCAAAAATCTTGGCGCATTTTGAAGATGGCTCACCAGCAATGATATTCAACAGCTATGGCAAGGGTGAGACAATATTGGCGGGCTCACTAATTAGCATGGCGTATGAAAAAGTTCGAAATGAGGAAAACAGTAAGTTCCTGAAAAGCCTCCCTAAATGGGCCAGCGTCACACCCTCAGTCGAAACACGCAGAGGCAAGGCAGAAGGACGAATCTTGGAAGGCGCAGCGTACAAGCTTTTGCTTGGCTTTAACCACAATAACAAAAAAGCCTCTATAAGTTTCTGCCTTCGAATCCCTGAAGGAAACTATAGGATTTTGGACCTATACAGCAAGAAAGAAGTGAACTGGAGCTACGAAAATGGACTTCGAATTGAGCGGAAATTAGAACCGCAAGGGGTCTGCGTGCTAAAGATCGAACAGATTTAATTACTGAAAAACTGACGAGGCACTTTTTCAAAAATTCTTCTCCTCGGTGCTTCTTTTATTCATTCCCTCTTTACAGATCATTCCAGAAATGCAAAGAATACGGGCGCGTGCGTGAAGCCTGTACGTTTAGACTTGTTTTGGTTTGGCAAGGGCTAAAAGATTCATGCTTTTTCAACAATTTCTAATATCTCGAATATCTCTGAAAGCTTGTTTATCTCATATTTCGGCGCAGTCTCGGCCGATTCTGGTTCTTGAGTTCTATGTTCGCCCTTTCTTATACGAACAGAAATGACCTTTGCTGTGTTTGCACAGAAAATGTTTGTCTCAGGTCTATTGCCTACGAAACTGGTTTCTTCGGGTCGTACGTTAAGCTCTTTTAAAGCTAATTTGAATAGTTCAGGTTTCATGACCTCTTCGCCTATTTCCTCAGACGTGATGACGTAGTTGAACAAGTGCTGAATGCCTAGTTGTATGAGTTTCTGCCACTGTTTGACCGCCCTTCCCTCCGAAACTATTCCAACTTTGTACCCTGCCTCCCGCAATTTCAATAAGGTAGGGATAGTATCCGCATACGGCTTCAAGTACGCCGAACTCGTCTCTCGATACACCGCCACTCCAGCCCCTATTACTCTAGGATCCCATTTCAATCCCAACTGTTCAAGCAGTTTATCAAAGTGTTTATTGTAATCTGATCCGTATCTCTCAACTACATCTTGAAGAACACGATATGTCGTTTCGATGTCTGTGGGCAGTCCAGCTTCAATCATAGCCCTTATAGCATTCAATCTAGCAGTGCTTAATTGGAGTGAGGCGTCGTAGAGGACATCGTCGATATCAAAGAGAACGCATTTAATTTTCATACTCACTTCACCACTTTAGTTAGTTTTTCTGGCTTGTCGGGGTCTAAACCTCTCGCAACCGAACTATAGTAGGCAAACAGTTGCAATGGAATTATGTAAATCATAGAAGAAAAAACTTTTGGAAAACCTCTTGGAACGCAAATCAGTTCGGTTGAAACTTCCTTCAATCTTTTATCCATTTTTTCAGAAATCGAAAATACCGACGCATCAAATTTCCTAACACCATTAATCTCATCTAAATAACCTTCTAATTGATCCTCAGTGAGAATAAAGAATAGTGACGTTCTCTTGTCCACTAGTTGTATTGGACCATGCAAAAACTCTCTCGTCGCAAAGCCTTCAGCAAACACACTGCAGGTCTCCTTCAGCTTAAGCGCTCCTTCAAGAGCAGTTGCATAATTTGGGCCGCTGCCAAGTACGAAGAAGAAATTTTGATGACTGTACGCAGTTGCGAGCTGTCGAATCTGGTCTTTCACAGAATTTATGGTTTCAGCAACGACTCTTGGAGCGGTAAATAGCTTTTCTTGCAATCGAGCAGAATCCATCATCCCGATTTCCTGCATGTTCGCGATTTCTGCAGAAATCAAAAAGAGAGCCATCAATTGTGCAACGTAGCTTTTTGTGGCCGTAACAGCAAGTTCTTCTCCTGCCCGCGTCAATAACGCATAGTCCGACATTCTCATCAGCGTGCTATCCGGCGTGTTTGTAATGGCTAATATATCCATATTTTTGTCCGAAGCTGTCTTTGTAGCTGCAAGAACGTCTGAACTTTCTCCTGACTGAGAAATAGCGATTAGGAGAGATTTTCGCGCGGGACTGGAGGGAATCCACAGTTGAAACTCAGAGGCCGGTATCAAGCTTGTAATAAGTCGTGTTAAGGTGGAAAGAGCATATTGGCCAGCTAATCCCGCGTTATAGCTTGTTCCGCTACCAGTAATGTAAACTATTTCATATTTTTTAGACCAAATCCCCCTTGCGATTTCTTGAACTTGCTTAGAGCCTTCAGTTAGAAAAGCTTCAATCGCTCTTGGCTCTTCGTATATTTCATTAATCATCTTATGATGGAATTCCAAAGCAACCTCCATTATTTAGAGTAGAGCGAAGGCTTTGAATATTTCGTTTAGTCCTTAGCGCACGCGGCCCCATTTTGGAGATTACGTCTAACGATTATTATCTTAGCGCCGTCGCGCCAATAATCGGCTCCATGCACAAGACCTTCGCTTTCATCTTTTGGATACGGATCTAGGTTAGCTCAAGAACTGAAAGGAGCTCTGATATCTTTTTTATCGAGAATTTAGGTCGCATTTCCTTGTTCAAGATCGGCTCTCTAGGTTTCTTCTTAACGAGTCTAATTGATATTAGTCCTGCCGAGTTTGCTCCAAAGATATCTGTTTCAAGGTCATCTCCTGCGTAGACTGCCTCTTCTGGTTTGACTCCTAATTCCTTTATGGCAGCTTTAAAAATCTCGGATTGCGGCTTCTCTGATCCGACATCTTCGGAAATAACCACAACATCAAAAAAGTGATGTAGCCCCAGCCGAATCAGTTTTTCCCATTGCTTGATGGATCTTCCATTCGAAACTACTCCAAGCTTGCAACCCTTATCCCTGAGGGCTATCAAAGTTGGAACAACATCAGGGTTTGGTTTTATGTAAGCAAGCTTTGTGTCGTGATAAGCAACGATCCCAGCAGCTATAATCTTAGGGTCTCTGTTGCATCCTAAAGTCTCCAAGAGTCTGTCAAAATGTTCATCGTAGTTAGAACCGTATTTTTCCACAATTTTCATGAGAAGGCTATAACCTTTCTGCACGTTTCTAATAGGTAAACCGCATTCAATCATTGCCTTGACAGCATTCATCCTTGCCATCTTGGCAAGGGTTGTGGAATCAAACAGTGTATCGTCAACGTCGAAGAATATAGCTTTAATTTCTTTTTGTCGTTTCAACCCTAAATCACCGTGAACGTCAATTTACGTTCAAGTTGCTCCTTCTCGGTTAGTATGGTTGACTTCATGTCCTTATTATACCTCAGACTCTGCTATTTCTTGGTTCTCTATTATTTTCTTGTAGATGTTTGCGCTTTTCCTTTTTATTCGCTTTTTGCTCTGAAGGTCAACAGCGTATAAGCCAAATTTCATACTGAAACCCTTAGCCCATTCGTAATTGTCAGTCAAGGACCAGTGGAAGTATCCTCGGATGTCAATCTTCTCCTCGTTTAGAGCTCTACCTAAGATTTGCAGATGGTCGATGATGAATTTTGGTCTAAGATCGTCTCTTACGTCCGCTATTCCGTTCTCCATTATGTATAAAGGTCTATTATATCTCTCCATCGCCTTCAGGGCTTCAAGCAATCCTTCTGGAAACGCCTCCCATCCAAAGTCTGATGTTGGCATTCCATCAGCCGACTTGCTGTTGGGCTGGCAAAGGAAACCATAATTCGGTACCATTTCTGGTATTACGAGCTCTTCTGCAAACAATCTGGCTAAAATAGATCTCCTTCCTTTTACCACAGATCTGGTGTAGTAATTTACACCAATCCAGTCAAGGCGTTGTCCCAGGTAATCTTTCATTTCTCCTCTTTCTTTTGCTCCATTAAGATTTTCGTCCAGCCATCCATAACTGATAGATTGAGGAAAGAAGTGATTGTGCGTGCGATCTATGAAATTGGCTGCTTTGACATGTAACTCATTTTCTTCATCCAAGGGCTTTGCCGGGATCACGTTATGTATCAACCCAACATTCGCTGGATTGAGACTGCCCTCATCCGCCTTAATTGTGTCCATATCCTTTATGGCGTCGTAGGCGCGTGCATGCGCGATGACCATGTTTAGGGCTACCTTCTGGGAGGCTTTGAAATCATCTAGTTCCTGTGGGAAACCAGACTGAGATATTGTGTAACCAGTCTCAGATACTACCATAGGCTCGTTGAAGGTTGCCCAGTTATCCACGATATCTCCAACCTTCCACGCCAAGTAAGCCGCGTACTTAGTGAACTCGATAATCGTTTTTTCGTCAAACCATCCTTTTGGGCCTTTACTCAGCTTTGTGTCGCGGACAATTATTGGATTGTGAATCCACAACGGAAGTGTGAAATGATTTAGGCAGACGAAAACCTTGAAACCCTTCGATTTCAAATCTTTTATTATATCTCTGTAATGGTTCAGCGCTTCCTTGTCTGCTGTCTTGTCAAGTTCTTCAATGGCTTGGTCGTCTACCTCTATCTTGGAGATTTTGCCGTCAGAAGCTCTCTCAACTCCGACCTCAATCTTGTCTGTGTTCTCTGGGAAGACCCTGCTCCATTCTATTCCAATCCTATAAGCATTCAACCCAAGATTCTTGGCGGTATTATGATCTTTCTTGTATAGATTCCAGTAGTCCACACCGTTCTCAGGCAGATCGCCGCTTACTAAGCCTTTTTGAACATTTATGGTGTCACGCACCCAGACATACCAGTCTGTATTGGGGTCAATACTCTTTCCAGCGGGATCACTCATCTCAAATTGGAATCCACTCATAGACACACCCCAAAGGAAGTTTTCAGGAAAGCGCATGACACTAATCCCCAGTTACATAACTGTCTCTCATGATAAATAAGCATAAGTTAGGATGCATGAAGTTGCTGGGCTCAAATCATACGCGTGCGCTGTGATTATCCAACCGCGCGCGCTTTCTCCTTCCTAGGATGAATCTTTACGGGCACATAGGTGGCACGAATGGACGTGGCAACTTAAGATATAGGTTTTTAGGTTTGGTTTTGGTCTTTTTATTTATGTTCAGTGTTAGAGGTTTGGTTGAGCGGCTTAGGCTTTTTGAGAGGAACAAGGTTCCATTGGGCCTTAAGG
>Ga0315306_10000434_pt1 | contig 20242 bp, 26 predicted proteins | sample TDP1_MG_FD_203803 | JGI IMG/M metagenome (GOLD analysis project Ga0315306, IMG submission 203803) | Freshwater sediment microbial communities from Lake Towuti, South Sulawesi, Indonesia - TDP1 | ecosystem: Environmental > Aquatic > Freshwater > Lake > Sediment | place: Indonesia: South Sulawesi... | reverse complement strand
CCACCACTCCGCTATGGAGTTGCAAAACCCCAAGAGATCAGTTTTGTCCCCCTTGAGTTAGTTGAGAAGCTGACACTTGAGGAGATTCTGGAGAAACATCCAAAAGGCATTGAGTACGGGCACATCGTTCGTCACCACCCCGTATGGCCGATATTTGTAGATTCTGAGGACAAGGTTCTATCTTTCCCACCCATCATCAACTCTATTGACCTTGGAAGAGTTACCGAACAGACGCGAAACGTGCTCGTAGAGGTGACCGGAACAACCCATGAAACCGTGTTGGATACGCTGACGAATGTGACTCTTTCGCTAGCCGACCGTGAGGGAAGAATCCACTCAACCAGAATTCACTATCCCTACAGGGGTATGGGGGAGGTTGAGACCCCCCTGCTAAGTACGGACGTGTTTCAGATAAACGTCGACTACGTCAAGAAGGTCCTTGGCATAAAGCTTACTATACGAGAAATCAGAAGTCTGCTTGAACGTTCTCGGTACGGAGTAGTCAAAATCACAAAGACCCAAATGGTTGTGAAAGTGCCCTGCTACCGCGTTGACATCCTGCATCCCATCGACATCGTTGAGGACATAGCCATCGCTTATGACTATAATATGATTCAGCCGAGATGGCCTCAGCTTCTAACGATTGGGGGCTTGGCTTCCGAGACTGAATTCCGCAACGTGATCAGAGAGATTATGATTGGCTTGGGCTACCAAGAAATCCTATCGTTCAGTATGACCGATCCAGAGAACTTGTTCACGAAAATGGAGAGCAAGCCAGAAAAGGTCGTTGAAGTGGCCAATCCGAAACTCGCATCGATGACGTGCTTGAGGAACTGGTTGCTGCCGAGCCTCTTGGAATTCCTCAGCAATAACACACACCTACAGTACCCGCAAAGGATCTTTGAGATAGGCTACTGTGCCTTGCACGACGAGGAGCAAGAAACTAAGACCAAGGAGCCTGAGAAGCTTGCTGCGGTGACAATCCATTCGCAAGCTAGCTTTACAGAGGCGAAATCAATCATGGATGCCCTGTTGGCTAACCTTGGGATCAGCTTTCAGCTAGAGCCCTGTAGCCATGGAAGCTTCATTGAAGGAAGAGCAGGCAATGTACTTGTCAGGAATTGCAGAGCCGGTATCATCGGAGAGCTTCATCCCCAAGTCATCCAAAACTGGGGACTTGAAAACCCGACAGCGGCGTTTGAAGTTAACCTAGCCGACCTTAAGCAAGGTGCGGGAAGGAGTATTGAAACTGCGCACCCTTGAACCTGATTAAGAAAGGTTTATCAGAAAACCCACCCTTCCATAGATCAGCGATGATATGAGCTTCTGGAATCCCGCCTGAACCCTCTCGGGGCCCGCCTAGACGGACTCGACCAAAACGGTTTGACAAGCCGTTCATGAAGGAGGGTTTACCCAGATGCGGGACAAGGCGGGCGTGGGCGCTAAGAAATCCGCGTTAGAGAGAGCTTGGCTGAGAAGAGCGAACCCGCTCGGCTGTGATGCTGAGTGTTAGTTACGTGGAACACAAAAGCGCCCACGATAAACTCGTAACCCGCTTAAGAGGCACAGAATAGAAAATGCATTGTTTAGGAAAGCATCCGAAAGTAAGGGAGTAGCACGTTTCTCACACTTTTGCTTTCTCTTCCTTTCGGTAGTGGGCGGTCCATTTGAGCTTGCGTGGGTCACGTCTCAGCTTCAGCGCGTTCTTTCTGCATTTGCTCGAACAGAACCACCTAGTTGAGCCGTCAAGGTTGACGTACATGATCCCTGTGCCTGAGGAAAAATCGCGTCCACAGAATGAGCATATTTGAAGTCTGGGCATTTCTGGTTCCTCTTGAACGCCTAGTCATAGTTGCGTGAGGCGGGTTCACGATGGCTTCGGCTCTTGGGTTGTCAGCGTATTTTTCTTGCTTCCCTTTCAGTCTCTCTCAACATAAGGATGTCTTCCAGCCGGACAGGTCCCTTAACATTTCTGGTTATTATGCGTCCCTTGTCTGGACCGTCGAGTATCCGAACTCTAACCTGTCTGATCTCGCCAGTGGCTCCAGTTCTGCCAACTATCTGGATGACCTGCGCAGGCGTCAGGGTTTCCTCGGCGTGTTCCTTCTGGCTCATCCGCTAGGTCCTTCCTTAAGCCTTAGAACCCGGGTGATGATCTCCTTGACGAGGTCTGTGGCGTCTCCAGTTTCTATTATGCACACTGCAGCGGACTGGACATCTATCCCTACGGATGTGCCGAGCTGAACCTTGCTCGGGACGAAGACATAAGCGATCTTCCTTTCCTCGCAGAGGATCGGTAGGTGCGCCACAACCTCTGGCGGGTCAACATCCTCTGCTATGACAACTAGCTTCGCCTGCCCCCTTTCAACTGCTTTAGTGGTCTCGTTCGTGCCCTTGCGAACTGCACCGGACCTTGCCGCTATCTGTAAAGCCTCGTAAGTAGCGTTAGCGACCTCGTCCGGAACGTCAAACTTGACGTAGAACGGTTTCGACATTCCCGATCACCGAAACTTCATCAACATGTGTCTCAGTTTGCATTAACCCCTAACTAAGAAAAACTCCCCTCTATATAGATTGCGGTAAACTCGAATCGCAACTCCCAGAGCGTTCAGAAGCGTTGATGAGCTATACACGCATATGTCGAGGCACTTCTGAGGCCGGCGAAACTGGCCGCGCATTCTCAGCATCTCAGCTGGATTCCAACACACAAGTCGAGTTCCCCACCGCTCTCCGTGCTTGTTGTTTTGTGCTCTTCACGCTGGTCCAATTGGCGACCACCTATCTGATCTCGAAAAAGGAAGGACCAATGATGAGGGGATTCAGAGAAGAACCCTAAAGGTCTGAAGAATGCCAACGCAAGGCTTCCAAGATTCTGCGAGCCACAAAAGGAAGAGGGTTGTGACAACGAGGTGAAGTCTACACTGTTTCTACGCTTCTCACTTGTGGAACCTTCTGTTTCAGGTATCGTTCGACCCCCATTTTTAGGGTCATCTGTGCCATGGGGCACCCGAAGCAGGCACCCTTCAGCCTGACTTTGACGATCCCTTCATTGTCTACATCAACGAGTTCTATGTCTCCGCCATCCGCTCTCAGGTGAGGTTGAATCTCTTTGATGACTTTCTCGACTTCGGCCTTCAATACGAGATGCTCCCTTGACCATGTTACGGGGTTCCATCTTACATATAAACCTTGCCAGATGGACCCGGCATACTGGCACAAGAGATCGTCCCGGGCACGTTGCTTACTTGTGGGCGTAGAACGCAACCACTTCCTGTCCGACTTGGTCGATCCGGACGAAACCAAAACGCTCAAACTGGACAACTTGACCAGCAGCGACGCGGAGGACGTTACTTTCAGCCAACCCATGCCCAACCGAACCGTCAGGCATAACAGTCTCGCACCGAACCCCTCCCGCGCTCGGCAACCAATGAATAAGGGGAGCACCCAACCTCCTCGCTTCCCTGTAGGGTTCGCTATGGTACACTGCGACGACTTCTTCTTCGGTTACAGTCTCAGCTCTGACATTGAAGAGGCCCATTAGCCGCACGATGCCCTTCTTGAACAAGGCTAGGTCTCTGCTTGATATAAGTAGGCGCGCTTCGCCCTTCTCAGGTTTCACGGAGAGCGTCCGAGTTCCCCGTTCTAGATAGTCAGGATGAAGCGGAACATGGGCTGTGAACTCTCTCCGCATATCTTTGATAACTAGCGTCTTTGGGTCTTGCACGAAGAAGTATCTGTCTGCTATTCGGTCAATCATCTTACGGTTATGAGCGTATAGGTTCTCCCAGCTAACAGTTATGTCAACTGGGCTGGGGCCTATGTCAACTATGAGCTGTCGTATGGATGCAGGTCTGATACCCCTCCGTTTCAACGCAAGGAAGGTTGCCAGCCTGGGGTCGTCCCAGCCTTTGTATGTTCCGTCTTGGACGCCGCGTAGAATCTTTGACTTGCTCAACGAGGCACCAACGATCTTAAGTCTGCCATAATGAATAGCTTCGGGATACTCCCAGCCAAGGTACCGGTAAAGGTACTCCTGCCTAGCTTGGTTCGTCAAGTGTTCCTTGCCTCTGATGATGTGGGTAACACCGTTGAGGTGGTCATCAACCCCATTAGCGAACGCAAACAAGGGCCAAACGCGATACCTGTCGCCAACCCGTGGATGTGGATGCTTCTTTGTGTCTATGATCCTGAATGCAGGCCAATCTCGGATAGCCGGGTTAGGATGGTCCAGATGTGTCCTGACTCTCACGACGGCTTCGCCTTCGCCAAACTCGCCACTGAGCATGGCTTCCCAACGGTTTAGCTGAAGTTCTGGTCTTAGGCTTCTACACGAACATGGTTCCTTGCGTGACACTCTCTCCCGGAAATCCTCTCGCTTGCAGGTGCAAACATAAGCATGGCCCTTGCGAAGCAGTTGCTCAGCGTATCTGTAGTAGATCTCAATTCTGTCGCTTTGAATGCACTCTTCATCCCATTTGCACCCAAGCCATTCGATATCCTTCCTTATCAAGTCGAAGAACGCGAGCGACGATTTCTTGAGCCTCGGGTCCGTGTCCTCAAACCGCAGGATGAAGTGGCCATTGTACACCCTCGCGTATTCATGGCAGAGAATGATGGCCCGTGCTGATCCCAAATGGAGAACACAATCTGGGTTAGGAGCATAACGTGTCACAACTCGACTGTACCACTCAACATTCGGTAGCGGCGGAAGCAGTTTCCTTTCTTCGACCCTCTTCTCTTTCGCCAGAAGCTCAGGCCATTTTCTCTTTGCGGTTTCGATCTGCTGGTCTAGGGGAACGGTGTTCAACTCCCCTACAACATCGTTGACTAGCAGAGCCACTTCCAGTACCCTGTTCTTAAGCTCGGGTTTCTCGTTCAGCAGTTTCCCGAGGACGGGCTTCTGTTGAGCTCTCCCTTCGTGGGCTATGGCGTTCGCCAGTGCTATCTTCTGGATAAGCTCCTTGAGTTCCAGATCCGCGTCAGTAGGGTTCAACCGAAGCCTCCATGTAAAGGTCCATCCAGCAAAGGCTTGCTAGACTTGTCTCTTGATGAGGTACTCAGCAAGATTTCTGAGAGCTTTCTTAGCATTAGACGGCGGGAGGATTCTGTTCACTTCGCTCCAGCTCTCCTTCACTATTTCGGCGGTGAAGTTCCTAGCGTATTCTATTGACCCATGCTTCTTGATGATGCTGATCGCCTTTTCTCTCAGAACTTCGTCCCGTGTGTGCTTCGAAAGGATACATCTCAACTCTTCTTTCTCTGAAGGGTCAGCCTTTTGAAGGGTGTGGATGACCATGAGGCTGAGCTTGCCTTCCGTAATGTCCATTCCCGCTCCGCCTTTCCCCTTGGCAAATTCCTCGCCAACAAGGTCTAGTACGTCATCTTGGATCTGGAATGCGACTCCAACAGATTCTGCGAATCTCCCAATCTTCTCAACCACATCGTCGTCAGCACCAACGAGTACAGATGCCATCCTAGCTGCCATTCTTGCCAAGGTTCCAGTCTTGTATGCACACATTTGGAGATACTGCGCTTCTGTGACTTCGTGAGCGGGGGTCAAGCCTCTATGCCAAGCGATGTCAATGGCTTGTCCCAAGCTGACATTAACCATTTCCTGAACATATATCTCATATACTCTCCTTGCCTTCTCAGGAGGGATTTCGGCCTTTCTCTCAGCCAGAGCTATCATTGGTGCAAAGTACATCATGTCTGACAAGTTCACCGCTACATCGAGACCAAAGAGCCTATACGTGCACAGTTTTCCCCTGCGGAATTCCGACGAATCCTCAACATCATCGGCCACAAGCGTCCCGTTATGTATGACCTCGGGTATAGCCGCGAAATCCAAGAAATCGTCCGGATTACCGCCCAACGCCTCACATATCAAGAGAAAAAGCGCTGGCCTCCACCGCTTTCCCCCTCTGCCCAGGAATTCCCAGAAAGGTTCCGCCACAGCTTTGTTCAGTGCTTCGTAGTCCGGCATATGCTTTGGAGGGCTGACCTTGAACACCAATGAGTTCTTCGTGAACTTCTTTGGGACGTACTTCTCGATGTGAGCGTCGATTAGGCGAGCCTTTTCTCTCAAAATACGCTCCACTTCGACATCCAAGCCAGTGTTCATCCCTCAACCTCCCCGCTTCGCGTAAGATGACACTTCAAAATCCCTAGACCGTAACCACTCGGCCGGTCTTCCCGTTACCACGACGGGTGTGGTCTTCAACTTTTCCAATGAACCGGCGCCGACCAGAAACATAACGGTTTTCAACTGATGAAGCATGAGACTGATCTTTCTCTTCACTTCATCGCAGCTTTTCAGTGCCGGACCGAGGATTGGAAAGGCAAACCCAGCCATGCTAGCGCCTAAAGCTAGTGCCTTTGCTATGTCGCTACCGGTACGTATACCACCCGATGCGATGACTGGCACTCTGACCGACTGCACAACCTCGACGAGGCTGACTACGGTTGGTATGCCCCAGTCCCAAAGGTCTCTACCAAGCTCCTGCCCGAACGGGTCTCCTCGCTCCTTCGCCCTGTAATATTCGACAGCTGCCCAGCTGGTTCCGCCCGCTCCGGCAATGTCTATGCCTGATACATTGGCTTCTTCGATCTTTTTGGCCTCTTCGGCTGCTATGCCTGCACCCGTTTCTTTGACAATTACTGGCGTATTGATGCTGCATGCAATCTCCTCTATCTTCTCCAAGATTTTGGCATAGGTCGTTTCTCCTTCCGGCTGCACGGCTTCCTGAAGAGGGTTCAAATGGATTGCCAAGGCGTCGGCGTCGATCATATCAACAGCCTTCCTCACTGCCTTGAGGTCGTGTTCTCTCACAATCTGGGACCCGCCAATATTTGCAATGAGGAAGGCGTTCGGAGCCCTCTTCCTCGCAATCGTATAGGTTCTTTCCAGTTCAGGCTTCTCTAGTGCTGCTCGTTGGCTTCCTACGCCCATTCCGATGCCCAATTCTTCGACTGCCCGTGCGATCGTGGCGTTGATCTTGAGAGCTTTCTCTGTTCCGCCCGTTATGGCCTCCACGATCGCCGGAGCTGAGAACCTGTGGCCGAAAACTGTGGTCGAAAGGTCTATCTCGTCTCGGTTGATCTCAGGCAGAGCCCTGTGTACTAGGAAGACATCCTCGAAGCCTGTTGTGATTCGACGGGCTTTTACATCTTTCTCTAGACTCACGCGTATGTGGTTGCTCTTCCTCTCCTCTGTCTGGTTCGTTGGAGGTTCATATCTCGATCTTGGTCCCAACTACTTCCTCTCCTCTCAAAGCCTTCAAGGTGACACCTGGCTTTAACGCGTTCAAGATCGTAGTCTGGACTCCCTTAGCGACTGGCGTCTTCAGCTCTAGGATCTTCCCCCACATCCCGCCTGTTACGTCAGGAGTTCTCGTTCCCTGAATCTTGGCCTTCACTTCCTCGAGCTTGTCCAATTTCAGATGCGGCATCAGACGGGCGGTGGGATCCCTCTTAGGGTCTGCATCGAATACTCCATCCACATCAACCCCCATAATGAGCCTGTCAGCATCAAGTCTGACAGCTAGGAAGGACGAGATCTGGTCTCCTGAAAGAATTGAGAACCCTTGGTCAACGTCTAACATAGCGTCTCCATATAGGACCGGGACGAGTCCAGTATTGATCGCTTGTTTCAACGGTTCGTCAGCAAAGAAGTGAATCCGCCCATTCTTTGTGACGATGAAGGACGAGGGTGCCATTCCAAGAGCTGGAAGACCCTGATCCAAGAAATTCCCCACCAGCAGCGTGTTCAGTGAGACCATGGCTTCATGAGTCCTTGAGAAGCCAACGATTTGGGTTCTGTCTTTGAAGCCTAAAGAAATCCTGTGTGCGCTCGCAATAGGGTGCCCGTAGCTACCTCCACCATGAACAAGCACTAGCGATGTAACGTTCGCCTGAGCTATCTCGCCAGACAGCCTTCTAATCGCTTGAAGGTTAGGCGTCAAAGGTTTGTTCTTCTCTGTGATGACGGAGCCTCCGAGCTTCAGGACTACCAGCTCACTCCTCAATCCTCACGCCTTCCGCAGTCTTTCTAGTGGTAAAGGCTTCTCCGCCAGCCCGTCTAATCGCATCCGCAACATCATCAAGCTTTTCGGGAAACGCCAGTGCGATCATACACCCCCCGCCCCCTGCACCCGTCAGCTTCGCACCCAAAGCGCCGGCTTCTCTAGCTGCACGGACTAGTTTCTCAAGTCGTTCGTTGGAGACTCCGACGGCACAGAGAAGGGCATGGTTCATGTTCATCAACTCGCCTAAGATTTCGAGGTCTCCGGTCTGCAGGGCTTCAATGCTATGCAAGGCGATCTTTCCGCCAGCTCTCATCATATTACTGATAACAAGAGGGTAGCGTCTTCTAAGCCCATTCACATGAGCAACCATCTTGCCCGTTGGCCGCTCCTGCATCGTATCCCCGATCACCAATGGCAGATCCACTTGGATGTTCAAGGGCTTGACGTTCTTGCCACTCCGGTAGAGGAGGACGCCACCGTAGGTCGATATGGCTGGGTCAATGCCTGACGGAGTTCCATGAACGATCTTCTCAGCATCAAAAGCCAATTGAAAAACTCCGTCTTTCGACAAACCTGCGCCCAAGAGCTCATTTAGAGCGGCTGCAGAAGCCACAGCGACCGCCGCAGAGGAGCCCAGACCGGCTGAGATTGGGATGGATGAATTGATCTCTACATCGACGCCGCAATCTCGTCCTGAAATGCCAAGAACACTCTTGGCGACAGCGTAGACAGGTTCAAACCTCTCTTCTGTGCTTTCTTCTCCTTTTTGAGTGTGGAACCTGTCGTTCACAAAATAGCCACTGGCCTTCAATGTTTCTGACCAAACCCATATCCTTCTGTCGTCTCGGAGCTGTGCTGTGACCACTGCACGTTTGTCTATGGCTAAGACTATGGCTGGCTCTCCATGTACTACGAAGTGTTCACCTAAGAGAATAATTTTGCCGGGAGCTGAGGCTCTGGCTCTAGTCCTCAACCATGTGTTCTCCAGACTGTCTCACTTTTCGATGACGAGAGCGGCGTAGCCGACAACAGCTGATGTGTCGCCCGTTATTTCCCCACTCGTCCTATAGGTCAGTAGCTCAGCCTTTTGGGCCTTGAGATTCTTCGCCGCCTTCAAGAGTGCCATCACGGGACCATACCCGCATGCCGAAATGCTGTATGAGTCCAGAGCGGAGTAGAACTGTTCCTCGTCAAGCTTGGTGATAGCTTCGAGTGCTTTTCTGTCTTTCTCCACTGCTTTGTTGTGGGGTTCATAGTGGGTCATGTCCGTGGAGGCGACTATCACAGCGTTCCTATCTCCCAGAACCTCGGCCAATGTATGCCCAACCTCTTCAGAGGTCTCAAGGTCCTGCATCAAGAAGCAGAGGGGAACAAACTTGAAAGTCGAGCCGTAGACGTACTGCAGGAACGGTAGCTGGACCTCGATCGAATGCTCATAGGCATGGGCCGAGTCATCTATGTCGACTATACTGGACTGCCGCACGATCTCCCTTGCCGTCTGCGTGTCTATCTCAATGTTTCCAAGCGGCGTCCGCCAAACACCACTATCCATAACAGCTACGCCGCTTCCGATACCATGGTGGTTTGGACCCATGATCACGAAAAGACTTGGTGAGCCGTCCAACGCAAGACGGTGATAAGCATTCGCTGCAACTGGACCAGAATACATGTAACCTGCGTGAGGACAGATCAGCCCAACTATTTTTCGCGCTCCCTTTTCGTTCACCTCAGGCAGCTCTCGGGGTCCGTACCTGTGCAAGAAGCATTCATCGATCTGTCGCCTCAGGGATTCGGTTGAACCTTCGTAGAAACTTCCTGCCATTTTCGGAGCCCTAACCCTACCTGACAGCTCTAATCCTCCCTCTGCGATGCCAAATATGCCTTGAGCTAGATATACTGTCAGATCGAGGATATAAAACACTTCAACGCCTAGGCGTTTTGTCTAGGCTACCTTCTGCCTTAACCTGCTTGTTGCGGGGTCTTCTCGGCGAGCTTCACTTCGAAGTCCTCGATTGAGACGGATAGATCACCGTCGGGGGGCACCTCACCCCTTTCACGCATGACTTGCCTTGCGAGAAGCCAGTATATCACAGCTAGAGCTCTTCTGCCCTTATTGTTTGTAGGAATAGCCAAGTCAGCGAAGCTGAAATCGTTATCCGTGCTACAGAGCGCCACAACTGGGATTCCGAGGCTTGAGGCTTCCTTCACAGCTTGGAAATCTGCCTTTGGATCAGAGACAAGAATGACATCGGGCTCGATACGGTTTGGGTAAAGCGGGTTCAAAAGCATCCCGGGAATGAAGCGACCCGTTATGGAGGTTGCTCGGATAGTCTCACAAAACTTTGCGACAGGCTCACGAGCGTACAGCCTGACCGCTACAACCGCGATTTTGGATGGTTCAAAGCGCGCTAGGAACTTAGCTGTGGTTCTTATGCGCTCATCAGTCTTCTTGAGGTCTAGGACATAGAGGCCGTCGCCTCTGACCCTGTAAATGAAGGGCTCCATGTCTTTCGTCTTTATTTTTGTGCCGATGTGAATGCCTGCTGAAAGAAGAACATCCTGAGCTAGTAGCAAGCCTTCGATTGCGGCGCTGGCCGCCTCTTTAGTCTCCTTGACCTCTTCTGCTTGCTTCTCTGCATTAGACATCGCTTTTCATCCTCAGATCCCCAGTTTTGCCATTCGAGCCTTGTCGCCGAGACTCTCTTCGATTCGGATGAGCTCGTTTAGCTTGGTTATTCTCTCGCCGCCCACAACGCCTGCCTTTATGATGGGTACATCAAATGCCACTGCTAGGTGGGCTATATGAAATGCTGATGTTTCTCCCGATCTGTGGGAGACGACGGGAATGTAGCCGTTCTCCTTCGCTAGCCGGGTGGTCTCCCAAGTATCTGTAAGAGTTCCGACTTGGTTCATCTTGATGATGATTGCATTGCCAGCGTGGCTCTTTATTCCTTGTCGTAGCCGTTTGACGTTGGTGGCGAAAAGGTCGTCTCCGCAGATCAAGCAGCCTCGGGACTTGGATGTGAGCTCCTTGAAGGAGGTGAAATCGTCTTCGTGGAACGGGTCTTCTACATAAGCAAGCCTATACTTTTCAATCAGGTCTAGAATGTAGTCTATCTGTTCACCTTTGTCTCGGCTTAGGCCGTCTCTTGCGTAGACGTAGCTCTTCTTTTCTGGATCCCATAGAGAAGAAGCAGCCAGATCGAGACCAGCTTTGCACCTGAGCCCTAGCTCCTCTGAAACTTGCTTGCACGCTTTGGTGACTGCCTCGAGAGCTTGATCGTTGGAGACATTCGGCGCCCAAGCACCCTCGTCGCCCCTTCCACCCGTAAATGTTGCGTCGACTTCCCTCAGAAGAGCCTTCAGTCTCCTGTGTATCGCCGCATTCGCTTCGACAGCGGCTAGGAAAGATGTCGCGCCTAGCGGGAGGACCAGGAACTCTTGGATGTCAGTTGCCTTGCCAGTAGCATGTTTGCCACCACCAACAACGTTCCCTAAAGGAGTGGGAAGGACAGAAGCTAAGGAGCCGCCCAGATACTGGAACAGAGGCAAACCGTATGAATCTGCAGCCGCGTCAGCCACTGCGAGCGACACGGCGTAGGCGGTGTTGCCACCTATGTTCCGGAAACTATCTGTTCCATCGAGCTCGTGGAGTATGGTGTCTATCTCTTCTTGTTCATCAGCGTAAAGTCCGATGACCTCGGGGGCGATCAGTTCTTCTACTTTCTTCACGGCTTCGTCGACCCCACCCTCTGGAAAGGCAATGGCTTCGGCTTTCCCTGTGCTTGCTCCGCTCGGTGCTGAGGCACTTCCGAATCCATCGACAGTCGTTACATCAACTTCGATCGTTGGTTCTCCCCGGCTATCTAGGATTTTTCGAGCTGCTACTTCTTCGATCAACGCAGACATCCTAAGCTCGTGCCTCCTTGTTCTTTACGTTGCCTCTCTCATAGAACTTGATGATTTCATCAATAATTTCCACATGGGACAAGAGCATGCGTCGGCAACAGTAACGGGTTATGTCCAGATCGTCCAAGACCTTTCCTGCGACTCCTCCCTCCTTCACTCTTCTGGCAAACTCCTCCCACTTGTCTCCGATCAGCTTTCCGCAAGTAAAACACCTAACTGGTATAATCATGATCGTCTCCAGCCTATCTGTAGCTTTTCTGGTCCCTAGCCCTCGCTCCCGGTCCCCCGAACTTTCTTGGTTCCTTGCGTCTGGGGTCCCCTGCTATCATCGTCCTGTCGTACTTCAGTAACTCAGTCTTCAGATGGGCGCTCTTCGTCCATCTCAATAGGGCTTTAGCCACTGCCATCCTGCTTGCTTCAGCTTGCCCCATAAACCCACCGCCCCTGACCCTTATGCTCACGTCCACCTGCTTCCAGATGTCGTCGCCAGCCTCCAAAAGTGGCTCACGGATCTTCTCGCGGGCGATAGCAGGCTCATAAACATCGAGAGGCACGTTGTTCACCCATACTCTTCCCGTTCCTTGCCTGAGAGTAGCTCTGGCCATAGCAGTTTTGCGTTTACCGCCTACGACAACTACTTTTCTTGACCCGGTCACATTATGCACCTTCCTTCCATCCGACATTGCGCGCCAGTTCCGAGACTCTTATGAAAGAACCCCTAAGATTGCTTATATCCGCTTTGGGAATCGTTTCTTTCTCCGTCCCCCTGAACTCTTGGGGGATGCCTACATAGACTCTTAGCCTTTTTAAGGCTTCTTTTCCTTTAGGCCTACTTCGTGGAAGCATGCCTCTAACAACTTTCCTTACAATCATGTCAGGTCTCCTAGGGTGCAAGGGTCCTTTTCTAAAGTGGCCGATCTGCAGGTAATCTTCGTATTCTTTGAGGATGCTTTGCCTTTTCCCAGAGATGACGGCTTCGTCGGCGTTGACAATGACTATTCTTTCGCCAGCAAGAAGTCTCTTGGCTACTATGCTCGCCATCCTGCCGAGTACTAAGCCCTTTGCATCAATCATTGCAGTCCTAGTGCCTTTCGCTTCGCTCATCGAACTCACCCAATCATCTTGACTTTAAACGCTTTAGGGTTGCTCTTTGCGAGCTCCGCTATAGACAGGCATGTCCCCTTTGCAGTGGCAATCTTCGACCTTGCCTGGTCGGAAAAATCAAGCGCCGCTACCTTCACAGGATGGTCAATGAGACCGGCACCCAAGACTTTTCCTGGAACAACAACCTCATCATTCTCTTTTGTGTGGCGGTTTATCTTGCTCAGGTTTATTGTAAGCCGCTTTCTCTTGGGTTTGGACAGCAACTCAGCAGTAGTCTTCCAGATGGCAGCGTCGTCCTCTTTGGCCCTCTTCTGCAGAAGGCGGATTAGGCTATTGAGACTTGGGTTAGTGCTTCTAGACTGCTTCTTGGGGCTCATTCTGGGTTCCTGCAAGCTGCTTCAAGAACTCTGAGTACTTGCTTTCATAGATCCTTAGGGCTTCGGATATGACACGTTCGACTGGAAGGCAGCCAGTGGATTCCGCGTAGAATATGAAGGAATCACGCTTCGGGGCGACATTGATAGCTGGCGGTTCCTTGGGGCATGCCGCGACACAGTCGTTGCAGAGGATACACTCGACGAGTCTGGCCACTTTGACCTTGTTGTCGTCTTTCTGCAGAACTCGTCTTGGGCAAACGTCAGCACAGGCGCCGCATGCATCGCAGCTAGCAGAGTCTAGGTGGATTGCTGGCATGCACCGGTAGGTGCAAGCGGAGACCGGCTGCCATTTCGCATGAGCATTTCCCTTGCCAAGCCTTGCATAAGCCTCTAACCTCACCCTTTGGCCGGGTGCGAGTTTCACGATTGGAATCTTGTCGCTGACTGGTGATACGTTCGGGTCCTCCAGTACTAAGTCTCTTGAGTAGACCGTTCTGACCTCGTTCTCAGCTTGCGTGTCCAGAGTAAGAACTGTACGGCATAAGTGGCACCCTAGTTCGCTCTTGCAGGTGCACTCCTCCGGAAGGTTATAGGCATCAAGATTCGTCCTGAGCGGGATCAGACCTAGTCTTAAGGCGAGAATTTCGTCATGGAGGACAGATGAATTTTCTATAACCATAACGTCGTCGACCGCCATGGAGGGAACTTCAGCAAGCATTATCCTGCGAAGGGTATTGGCTAGTGGCGTGTCGATGCCTTCTGCTACGAAACGTACTGAATCAGTGTCTTTCTCAAGGATGCGGAGGTTCATTAGTCACATCCTCGTTCGTCACGAGGATCGAGGTTCATCCAGATCTCGTTTCTCTCTTAAGGAATGACGAGCCATATTTCAACCTTTCTCCCCGCTTGCACTCTCAAGACGCAGTCACTTTCGTCTCGCAAGCGAGAGATTCTAAACTCTTCGCCCTCTTCGTCCGCCCTTTCGTCTGGTGCCGTCATGAGGCAAAGGAGTGGCTTCTTCTATTCGGCCAATGGCCCTGAAACCAGCTCGTGCCAGAGCTCTGATGGCTGCCTGTGCGCCTTGACCTGGGGTTCTTGCGCCAGAGCCACCTGGCGCTCGAACTTTGATGTGTATGGCAGTTATCCCTTTCTCTCTTGCCACACTGGCGGCATGTGCCGCTGCTCTCATGGCAGCGTATGGTGAAGATTCCAGCCTATCTGCCTTTACAAACATTCCTCCGCAGCCCTTCGAGATGGTTTCGGCTCCTGAAAGGTCTGTTATGTGCACAATTGTGTTGTTGTATGAGCTGTAAATATGGACAACTCCCCATCTCTCATCTTTCTTACTCACTTCTGCTTCCTCCACCAACGCTGACGTCTATCGATTGCCGCAGTGGGTGCTCCATACTATTCAGCGGACTAGTTGGCGCGAAGGCTATGTTGTCTTCTTCTTCTTTCAGGACAAGGTAACTGGGAGAGAAGACCTTCTTGCCTCCAATGGCAACATGTCCATGTGTGATAAGCTGACGAGCTTGATAGGGCGTCTTTGCCAGACCTCTTCTGAGAACGAGAGTCTGAAGTCTCCTTTCGAGGATCGATTCCATCGCCAAATCCAAAACATTGTCCAGAACAGAGCCTTCGGGCAAAATGCCGAGGTGCTTCAGCCTGCCAAGGAGCTGAGATTCAGGTTCCACTCTTTCAGATTCTGACATGCTCAAAAGGGATCTAGCCATGCCACGGAATTTCGAAAGCATCGACCTATGGCGCCAAAGCTCCCGCTTGTTCCTAAGGCCGTAGTCGCCAAGCAGCTTGAGTTCGCTTTCCATAACGTCCGATCTCCAAGGGAATCTTGGAGATTCGTATTTCTTTTTCTGTTTTCTAGGATCCCCCACCGGTTCCTCCCCCTGTTATAGCTAGCGCTGCCGCCTTCTTCTTCACACCTATTGCCTTTCCTTTTCTACCGGTTGTTCTCGTTTTCTGCCCTCTAACCCTAAGCCCGTATGAGTGGCGATATCCTCTCCATGACCTCATAGTCTTCATCTCTTCGATGTCGTTTTTGGTCTGCAGGTCCAAGTCCGAGGTTGTCAGGTGAATGTCCTTTCCTGTTCCAAGGTCCTTCCGGCGGTTAAGGAGCCATGGCGGCAAGTCGTAGTTCTCAATGTTTCTGATTACGTCCTCTATCCTTCTGACTTCGACATCTGAGAGGAGGCCTAGGCGTTTCTCTAGGGGTATCTCGGCTTTCTTCACGATTGCGTCTGCAAGTCTGATGCTGATTCCGCTGACCTGAGTTAGGGCGTACACTATATTCCTTGTGCCGTCCAAGTCTTTGCCCATCAGCCGTACGATGTGCCTGAACTCTGAGGACATTCAGGTTGACCTTCTACCGTTCTTCTAAGACCAAGTATGCAGAAAGATGTTCATTATTTAAAGGTTGCGCCAAAGGCCCAAAGTCAAAGAGCTATCAGAGACTAGGTCGCGTGCAAAGGAACCCTCTCTCTCCTTGGGCGTACGAGGCGGAGTCACATCGCCTCAATAGCCGAAAGCAAGTAAGGAGGCTACCTTGTACAGAATCATGCTCATGATCGCCGTGGAGGGCACCGTTAAGCCCCAGGTCAAGATCAGCCGGGCTATGATCGTCTTGTTGATGGCTCTGCGGTTCCTCGCCAAGCCGACGCCTATTATGGCTCCCACGCTTGCTATAGAGGTGGAGATGGGAAGGCCGAAGCCAAGATAGACGTAGGGTAAGGTCACAAAAAGATACACTACTAATGCGTTTGAGAGTTCCGCGGCGAATCCCGAGCATAAGTCCAGACGGATGATCTTGTAGGCAACAGTCTCTATGACCCTGTGCCCCCAAGTCAGTCCGCCCAAGGCGATCCCTACAGACCCGAAGGCGGCTAATGCAATCATGGCAGTGAAGGTTGCGACGCTTCCCAGTTCCTGCGCGACAGTCAAGTAGACACCGGTAGCATTTCCAACATCGTTTGCACCAAACGAGTACGCGGAAAAGCAGAGAGCTCCAATCAGCAAGAGCGACAGGGCTTTATTAAATCGTTCATTGTTCAGGACATTCCGAAAGGCCTTTCTCAGAAGAAGATATATGACTGATGACAAAAGCATGGCCAAGACAGGCGACGCAATCCATGAGACAACAAGCTTCACGAGAATGTCGCTCATCGTTTGCATGGGGCCGTAGACGATCAGCCCATAGCCAATGACGCTTCCGATTACGGAGTATGTGTTCGAGATCTCGAGGCCCTTCCATGTGCAGAAGGTAACCCACAAACATGACGAAAGCGTTATCGTGAGCGCCCCCAAAGCATCAATGTCAGGCACTATGCCCGTGCCTATGGTTTTGATGCTCATGAAACCTTGGGCCAATGCTCCAAGTGCAGAGAAAAAGGCAAAGAGAACCACGGCTTGCCTTGTAGAGATGGCCCCTGACCCAACGGCGCAGTCGGTTGGCGTTGCGGCGTCGTTCGCTCCAAGGTTCCAAGCCATGTAGAAAGACAGTCCAAGTCCGCAAGCTAGTAGGATCATGTGCGCGTCCACGCTACTGGCACCTCCTTTCCGCGGCGAAGGAGCAAGAGCTTGACATGCGTCGTTGGTTGCGAGTTAGCCAAGAATCGCTATGCCACGTATGACATCAGCGACATCTTCTGAGCGGTCTGCTATGTTCTCAAGGTTTTCGACGGCTTCTTTCAGCATCAGCCACCCGGCTATGCTCTTGACACTGTCTCCATATTTCAGTATCCTTTCAACGAGGGTGACGCGGTGTTCGTCAATCTCCTCTTCCATCTTTTCCACTTCATGAGTGATGAGGATGGCGGCCTTGGGGTCTTCAAGAAGCTTCACAAAGGCTTCTCTCATTAGCTCCGCTATCTTGAGATCCATATCTGCGAGGTGTCTTAACCCCTTCTTGATTTCGTCTGGTAGGTCTTTGGGTGACGACGCGCTAATTTTTCTTGCAGCAGACTTGGCGTTCGCGGCTACGTCATCAGCTGTTAATACGACTCTAACGACTTCCTCCCTCGTGATGGGATGAAAGACTCCTCTGGCAAGTTTGTCTAGGATCTCCCTCTTCAGGTTGTCGGCGTCCCTTTCTTGCTTGAACACTGACTCAAAGTTTTTCTTAAGGTTCTCCAGGTCGCCTTCGCAGAAGTCGTATATGACCTTCCTGGTCTCGACAACCGTAGCTACAATTGCGTCCGCATGAAGCTTGCATTCGCCAAGGATTTCCCTTTCCGCTTTTCTGGAAAGCCAGACCGAAACATGACTAGACTTGAACATTGAAGTTCGCCGGTAGAATGTAAGACCTTGGTCTTTAAAAGCCTATCAAGACCGGCAGGGCCCAGTTTCGGCCTGCGCTGGATGCAACTCCAGAAATTGTGTGTTATGGTTGGACCCAAAGAGGTCGCTGGGTGCGTGGGCTGATGCTGCAACACTTCGATGCTTTACCTGGCTTGGCTAGTACTTCTAGGTATCTGCTGAATGCGCTTCCAGAATGAAGGCTGGCTCTGGTCTCGTATAGGGTTTCGGGACCTAGTATGCTGGAACAAGAGTGAACTGAGAGCAAGTGTGAGCCAGAAAATCTTAAAAAAGCTACTGAACAACTCTATGGTTGGTTGTTGCGTTGGAGAGAAAGACAAGAGACCGCTTGGCCTACGTATACTTCCTCGCTCTGTGGTTGTGCTTCTCCGTCTTTGCCTATGCAGTCTTGGCTACGAGTCAGGCAAACATATTCAATGCACAGATAGAAGCCGAAGATTCGTACCTTCGGGAACTCATAGGATGGGAGCTAAGCAGGCGAAGCACGTGGGCTGTTCTTGTTGTCCCTTCTCTCCTGGGGATCTTCTTCCTAATGAAGTCCGTGAAGAACTGTCATTCACCTTACGAACTGTTCTTAGCATCTCTAGCCTACTTAGGATTTACATTGCTTTTGGGATACTGTGTCCTAAAGTTGCTGCGTTCTTACCAAATCGTGAGGATGTACGAAGTGTTGCTAGGCAGAGTTGCGGGAGTAGCTGACCCAGTTCAGTGCTTCCTATTCGCATCCGAAGGAACGCTGGAATCTCATGGGGCTGTGACAGTGTCCGCGCTATTGGGTGCAATGGCTACTTGGCTCTTCCAAGTCTTTCAGTTCAGCTTTCCTGAGAGAAGAAAGGAAGAAAACACGTCATCCGTTGAGAGAGCCCTAACACTGCTGGAAAAGGAAGAGGGTAAGCGGCCAAGAAGCAGGTCCAAACGCAAACCCATATGACTTTCATAAGCAAGCCTGAGATGAGTGCGAAGCCTTAATGCTCACATCTCCGACGAAAGCAAGTCCGACTACTCCCAGCTGGGCCATGAAAGTGGCCAGCCCCTTCATGAGTGATCCCTTAGGTCTATCTGCAGAACCAACCAGAAAACACCTGACTTGTGTCCATCTAGAATCACGCTTTGCTTTCCGCGGCATCTCGGGCTGCCTGCAACAAGGCCTCTGTGGCTTCATCACTGAGGGCAGATTCGTCTTGTACTGACCCCTTGCCCTCCTCCACAACAGTCTCTGCACACGGTATTTTCGACAGATTCTCCACTATCCTGTCAAGTCTCTCGATCAGCAAAGACAGGTTTTTTTCGTGGGCTGTGAGTGCTGTTGCCAGAAGATCCAGATACGCATATCTAGAGCCTTCATCGTTGTTCTGCATCTTCACTTACCAAGTAATAGGGTGCGGGTGGGGCTTGTCTTAAGGATTGCGAAAGACTGTTAAGTAGGTTTCTTCGAGGCCTCTTGTGAGAGGCGAAACGCCTTCGACATTGCTCGTATCGATAAGCGCTAATAAAGGGCCTAGAGCAATGTGCTCCCGAACGCTCTATTTGGGTTTGCATTGCGAGATGTAGCCGGATTGGGCAATGGGTGAGGCTACACAGAAATAGAGATCTTTCAACGATTTCTTTTGTTGGAATATACTAGTGTGCTCAGTAAGTCTACGCCGTATTTCTGTACAGTCATCATCTGATTGGTCTGTTCAGTTATCCTGGATACTTCGGCCTGCTTTTCCTGCACAATCTTCTGGATCTTGTCTCTTTGTCGATCAAGCTTCGGCATGAGTTCGTTGATTTCGGCGATCTTCTCTTGTTGTTCATGAACGGCTTTCTCAAGAAGCTCTATCTCTGCACGCTTTTGTTGCATTTCCTCCTGTAGGTCTACTCTCTTTCTTTCTAGCTTCGGGACGAGTTCGTCTATTTCGGCGATCTTCTCTTGTTGTTCATGAACGGCTTTCCCTAGTAGTTCTTTCTTCTCATTGAGTTTCGGAACAAGTCTTGATGTTGATTCGACCTTTGCCTTGAGAACTTCCCTGATTTTTTCAAAATCATTGAGGTCGGCCTTTAGCTTCTCCAAGATCGTAAGAGTATCTGTCTCATTGATCTCTTGTTTTGCATGGGTTTCCTCTTTCTTGGGTGCCTTCTCTGTAGGCTCCTTTTGGCTTTCATCATCTGGGAGTCTTCTTTCCTTAGGCTTCCCCGTTTTCTGGTCTTTGTCCGAGGCGACGCCTTCAAGGTATTCAGCAGCATCAACCATGTCTCCTCCCTGTTCAAGTTTTTTCTTCTTGAATAGGCCCACGGGTGTTCCACCGTCCAGTTTCGTGCGCTTCGCGTTTGCACGAAAAAAGATTCCAGATGTATATCTAGGTTACGAACGCTAGATTAGGACTATAGGTTCGTGGGGGGCCTTCTCGTCTCTAGCTGAACATGAACCACGCGAAGTTGCAGATCACCGATCGTCTCGAACACTTTGGCCACCTTGTTGCCTCGATCGGCGAGGTGAGGTCTAGTGAATAGAGGTCA
>Ga0315306_10000433_pt1 | contig 20246 bp, 19 predicted proteins | sample TDP1_MG_FD_203803 | JGI IMG/M metagenome (GOLD analysis project Ga0315306, IMG submission 203803) | Freshwater sediment microbial communities from Lake Towuti, South Sulawesi, Indonesia - TDP1 | ecosystem: Environmental > Aquatic > Freshwater > Lake > Sediment | place: Indonesia: South Sulawesi... | reverse complement strand
AATCTGTGGTATAAATTATCTTTGAACATTGCCATCACGGCGTCTGACATTATGTAAGCATCGAGAACTCTGCAACACTCTTAATAAATTAGGTCTCTGATTTTAGAATGGAAGGAGGAAAGACTGTAGCCAAGGTGTTTATCGATGGGGAGACCTTAACCATTGAGGATGTGGTTGCGGTAGCTCGTGATGGTGCCAAGGTTGAAATTCCGAAAAGTGTAAGGGAAAAGGTGGAGAAATGCAGGCAAGTTTTTAAAGAATTTATGAAAGAGAAAAAGGTGGTTTACGGCGCCACGACGGGTTTTGGAGCTTTAGGCAGCGTGATCATCCTCCAAAAAAGCGTCAAAGAACTGCAGTTTAACTTAATTAGGAGCCATCTAGTTGGTGTCGGAAAGCCGTTGGAGCCGGACGAGGTCTTAAGGTTGATGTTTTCGCCTGTGGGAGTTGGTTCTCGGTCCGTGAATTTCTTTGCCAAGTTGCAGAAGGGAGACCCATAACGGTTCCCCCTGCTGGAGGCTGAGATACTGGGGTTGAAGCTTGGAAGCCTTTTTAAGGGGTCCTAGCGGAGAAGCCCGCTAAAAATGAGTCTTCATTTCTCACTCATTCTCTTGCAGGGTTGGTGAGTTAAGTCTCTCTTGTAGTTACGGATTATGCAAATTGGGATTTGTCAAAATCAAAAAGATAACTAAAGTCTCTGCAGCGTATGGTCATCAACTAAAATCAGATGAGATGCTATCAAACATTTAGAAAAACTATTCCCAATTTGCTGAATTCTATGCTTAATCATCATGACAAATAAGTTAACGGTATCCTTCAGGGCATAAAACTTAAATTATTCACCCGATTTGAATCAACCGATGAAAAATGAAGATAGTAGTTGTAGACCACGTTTATTTAGAGGAAGAACACATCGAAAAATTACAATCGATTGGTGACCTAGAAATCTTTAAGGATTTACCTAAAACACCCGATGAATTGAAAGAAAGAATAAGGGGATCTGACATTGTAGTGGTTGGCTGGAGTAATTTAACTGAAGATGTCATTAAGTCCGCTGAAAGACTTAGAATGATCTCCATATGGGCTACCACCTGTCACTATGCGGATCTTATGGCAGCAAGGGAAAGAGGAATAATAGTTACACATGTTCCTGGCTATGCTACTGAAGCTGTTGCTGAACACGTCTTTGCTTTGTTGTTGGCATCGATCAGAAAACTGCCATTAGCTGACGAGCATGTTAGGAGAGGCGATTTCGATTGGAGACCGTTTGGAGGCATCGAATTGGCTGGGAAGACTCTTGGTATAATTGGCACGGGCAAGATTGGTTGTCGAGTTGCTGAGATAGGCAGAGCTTTTAAGATGCGAATTCTGGCTTTCGACAAATATCCTAACCTGAAGAAAGCGGAAGAAATCGGGATGAAGTACGTTGACCTTAAGACATTGTTAAAAGAAAGTGACATCGTAACTCTACATATCACTTTGACACCGGAAACGGAAAGACTAATAGGGGAAAAAGAAATTGAAGCTATGAAAAACGGTGCTGTTATAATCAACACATCTCAAGGCAGAGTGATAGACGAGAAGGCTTTAATCGACGCTTTAAAATCACGTAAGATCTCTTATGCTGGACTAGACGTTTTCGAAGAAGAACCTCCAGCCAAAGATAACCCACTATTCAAACTTGATAATACAGTGCTTTCTCCTCACATCGGGTTCAATACGGTCGAAGCGGCAAAGAGATGCACTGATATTTGCATCGATAACATTGTGAGGTTCTTGGAAGGACGCCCACAAAACGTTTGCCAACCCGTTTTTACTGCAAACGCTCCAAAATGAAGGTGAAACGAGGTGTACTTAACTAAAGAGGAAGAGCAAATACTTAATGGGGAACTCGGGGAAGGAATGCAAAAGGCAATGGAATTACTCGTAGCAATTGGAGACGCGTACGACGCTGAAAGAATGATCCCGATAAGCCGAGCACATGCTGCTTCAAGTGGCCAAGAAGGGGATATGTACTTCGTCGAGCTTTTGGCCAATGGAGGCGCCTCCTGTAGGGTACCTACTAGCACAAACCCGGTATATGACATCGAGTATTTCGATAGCATATTTGAAATTCCAGAAGAGGAGGCTGAAGTACCTCGGAGGGTAAAGGAAGGCTATAAGCGAGTGGGTGCTATACTTAGCTGGTGTTGCATACCCTACATTACAGAAAACATTCCACTATACGGTGAAACAGTTGCTTTCTCCGAATCCAGCGCCACACCATATGTAAACTCTGTAATTGGTGCGAAAACAAATCGGGAAGCAGCTCAAAGCGCGTTAGCGGCCGGAGTTATCGGCAAGACCCCAGAATATGGCTTACACTTCAAAGAAAACCGGAGGGGGACGGTTCTAGTGAAGGTAGAAGCCGCTCTAAAGGATGCTTTTGATTATACTCTTCTGGGACAGTATGTTGGTAAACAGATTGGCTATGGAATTCCCGTGTTTATCGGTATATCAAAGCGTCCAACAACGGAAGAACTCATAAACCTATGTGCAATGTTAAACACGTCGGGCGCTATACCTATGTTTCATATACCCGTTTTCACTGTTGAGGCTCCCACCATCGAGGAGGCTTTCGGAGGTAACCCTCCAGAGGACAAAATCACCGTGACAAATCACGAACTTAAGAAAACGCAGGAGGAACTTCAAACGACTAGCGGCAAAATAGACCTCGTCCAGCTTGGGTGCCCACATTATACCCTCAAGCAGGTAGGAGATGTTGCAAGACTGCTAGAAGGAAAAAAGATACGTGACGACGTATCATTCTGGGTTTGCACATCAGTTACTGCTATGCTTCTGGCCAAAAGGATGGGATACTTAGGCGTCATAGAGATGGCTGGTGGACACGTCGTAGCAGACACATGCATAGACGAGCCGTGTTGGCATGCTTACAGGGACAAGGTCGGGATTACGGACTCACCTAAATGCGCCTACTATCGAAGGTTTAAAGAGGCTATGGTGGCGAGCCTGTCAGATTGCGTTGAAGCCGCGACCAAGGGGGAATGGAGATGAAAAGTTTGGAAACCACTTTAAAATGCCACAAGATTGTGGGCGGATATGGAGAAGGCGAGGCTTTAGTCTCTAAGGAGCCGATATGCTTCTATCTCACGGATCCCAAAACTGGCATAGTTAGGGAAAAGGGCCATAAACTTGAAGGAAAGAACATTGCGAATAAAGTACTTGTCTTTCCATCAGGAAAGGCCAGCTCTGTGGTTCAGATCGATGGTCTCTTTAAACTGGCGTCAAATAATGTTGCTCCTAAGGCGATGATCGTCAGGGATGTGGAAACAGTGCTCATCGTTAGTGCAGTGATAGCGAAGGTTCCCCTTGTGGATAGATTAGAAAGGGATCCATTTGAAATCATTCACACCGGAGATTTCGTTAAGGTAGATGCTGACAAAGGAATCGTTACAGTAACAAATGGGATTTAAAAAATATCGCATGCCCACGTGAGGGTTGATATTGCATATTGCCATGATAGGTGTGGGTAGAGTCGGCCAAGTGACGGCCTTCGCCTTGGCACACGAGCCATACATCGATGAGTTGACGTTGGTAGACGTTGCCCCAAAACTCGCTTTGGCTGTGGCGGAGGAAATGCGCCATGCTAGGGCGGGGATGCATGTCCCCATCGAGGTGAACGCTTTCGAGAATGTTGATGAACTTTCGAATGTGGATATCGTGGTTGTCGCAGCGGGCAAACCTGCCGCGCCAGGAATGAGTAGACGCGATCTAGTAGGGGCGAATGCAAAAATCATTAGAAGCATAGCCGATGCTGTTGCACCTCGAAACCCCAGTGCAAGATACGTTATCGTGACAAATCCCGTGGACGCTATGGCAACCTTATTCCAGAAGACGAGCAAGGCAAGCTATGTAATAAGTAGCGGGTGTCATCTCGACACCCTTAGGTTTAGGGCTGAACTGGCCAAACAACTCAAGGTTCCTGTGAATAACGTGGAGGGATACGTGGCTGGCGAGCATGGACCCAATGATGTTTTCCTGTGGTCAACTGTCAAGATAGGTGGCGAATCTTTCAATGAACATGTAAAGAAAAGAAACTTGGATGTCAGCAAGGATAGAATTGCTAGTGCGGTACACGAAATCACCGAAACCATACTTGAGAAGCTTGGTGGCACGATGTATGGCCCCGCTACGGCTTTCAGAGACATCGTAAGAGCCATCGCATTAAACACGCATAGTTTACTTTCAGTAGGAACATCCTATAAGACACCTGAAATACCTGAACATGTGCATGTTAGCATTCCTTTAAAGCTTGGAATGAGCATTGGACCCACAATTGAGCACGCGCTTACCCAGGAGGAGAGAGAGGGATTAGGAGAGGCTACCAAAGCAGTATATAACACATACAAAATTGCATATGAAAGTTGCGTTTGAGAGGTTATAAGTCTTTCAACAACTTAAAAACTTGTGTTATATGGAGTCTACGTTCTAGACTCAAGGTACAGCCGTATTCGCTTCATTCTTTACTCAACTTGTTTATAACCCCTCCGTTGCTGTGGGTTAAGGGAACGAGCCCAGCGTGACTACAGAGCTAGTGGCCAGTCTAAACCAGCTTGCGTCCCCAACCTTGACTTTCACCAGCGAGGTCAGTGTAAAAGCAGGCTTCTGGAGACGTTCGACGATTTTTTCAAAACTTCAAGGAACGCGTGGGGAGAAAAACTTTATATAAACTGACATAAAAATCATTTAGCTGATGATTATGTCAAAGAAGAAACTTGATAAGCGTAAAGTAGATGTCGAAAGCTTAGATCCTCCGGAGGAGGAGAGGAGGGACTACCTGAAGACCGTGGGCGCCCTCGTGGCTGGTCTTGTTGTGGGTGGAGCCGCCGCTTGGCTCGGTAAACCAGCAGAGAGGGTTGAGGTGCCCGGTGCAACGGTGACAGCGCCTGGTGCAACAGAAACGGTGACGAAGACGGTTACGACCACACCCCCTCCCGCGACGGTTACGATCACACCCACTCCTCCGAAACCAAAATTCCCTGAAATCCCTCCACCAGGGACAAAAATAATACACGGGATGGACGCGGCCTATCCCCCATTCACCGAAATCGATCCTACCGGCAAAGCTGTTGGGTTCGATGTAGATGTCGTTGATTGGATCGCCGAAAAATATGGCTGGGAAGTTGAACATAAACCTTGGGAATGGGCAGCCATAGTGACTGCGTTGCTAGCAGGTGACCTCGATTTCGTTGCTTCGGGAATGACACACACTCCCGCAAGGGCCGAAAAGGTGTGGTATACTATCCCATACTACACTTACATTCACCATCTTCTAGTACCCGTGGAAGAAACTCGAACGAAGGAGGAGGTCCTAAACTCTGGAGAATACATATCGTGCCAGCTGGGGGCCACATCAGACGAGTGGGCTGAAAAATTGCTTAAGGAAGGGTACAACTTCAAGAAGCTTGCGCTTGACTCCTACGAGCTCGCATTTGAGGCTGTGCTGGACGGGAGAGCAGTTGCGGTCTTGAGTGATAGCGCGTTCACCGGGCCATACTTTAAAGAACGCCCGGATGTAGCAGCAAAGTTTAAGGAATTATGCACGGTTGGGGGATATTTTTCTTACGCATACGCAACGAGGCCCGAGGACTATGGACTGAGGAACGCGCTGAACCTAGGACTGGAGGAAATAATGGCGTCCCCCTACTGGGACGAGCTAAGGGATAAGTGGGGCGTCTAAAGCTGTGCATCAAAACTTCCTTTTTTTCTCTCTGTGTGAGCTTCAAACTTCCCTCGGAACCGCTAGATAGGTTTATATATTTACTTTTATCTCTAGCCAAAGGAGGAGAAAACTAAGACGGCAACGGTCACAGAATATCTTCCTTACATCCTTGGAGGCGTAGCTTGGACGCTCGGGTTAGTGGGTGGAAGTTTAGCAATAGGGTTCATCATAGGTCTTCCCATAGCGATAGGTCAAGTTTATGGAAGGAAGGGAATTAAAGTACCCCTCGACGCGTACGTATGGTTCTTCAGAAGTGTGCCTCTGCTAGTGCTCCTTTTCCTGTTTTACTGGGGAGTTTTCCCTACCTTGGGATTCAAGCTAGATGCCTTGGCCTGTAGCATTGTTGTTTTAGGCCTCCGTACCGGCGCCTATCAATCTCAAATTTTTCGAGGCGCTATCATGTCGGTTGGAGAAGGTCAATTGACAGCCGCCGGTGCCTTAGGCATGAGCAAATTAAATGGGATTTATCATATCGTTTTGCCCCAGGCTTTGAGGATCTCACTCCCGGGCTGGTCGAATGAATACGCGATCATATTGAAAGACTCGGCCATTTGCTTCGCCTTAGGCGTGTTGGAAATATTAACCAGAACGAGGTATGTCGTCATGGCCACTCACGAGCCCCTCCTTCCTTACTTCTTCGCTGGAGTACTTTTCATAGCCCTGACCTACGGGGGTACGAAAATCATCCATATAGTGTACGACAAGACCAGAATACCTGGGTTAGTCGGGAGAATGTGAAATGCCCAACGAAAACGTGGTGTTGAAAGTTGAAAACATCTACAAAAATTATGGGAACAATGAAGTGTTGAAGGGAGTTTCCTTTGAAGTAAACAGCGGGGAGATCAAGATTATATGTGGACCGAGCGGGTCGGGAAAAAGTACCCTCCTAAGATGTTTGAACCTGTTAACCCGTCCAGATAAGGGACACGTGTGGCTCGAGGCGGAAGAAGTAACAAATCCAACAACGAATATAAACAAAGTGAGGCAGAAAATCGGATTTGTCTTTCAGGAGTTCAATCTTTTTAACCATTTGACTGCTTTAAGAAACGTCAGCATAGGTTTGGAAGTAGTTAAGGGGATGAAAAAGAATGAGGCTAGACAGATTGCTCTGAGAGAGTTGAGGAGAGTGGGTCTGGAGGAACACGCCCATAAATACCCAGCCGAACTCTCGGGGGGGCAAAAACAAAGGGTTGCTATAGCCAGAGCTCTAGCCATGAATCCCGTAATCATGTTCTACGATGAACCCACCTCTGCTTTGGATCCTCAGCTAATCGGGGAAGTCCTAGATGTCATGAAAAAACTGGCAAAAGAAAAACTGACCAGCCTCGTGGTTACCCATGAGATGGGCTTCGCCCAGTCTGTGGCCGATGAGATAATGTTTATTGCAGATGGAAAGATATTAGAACGAGGCCCTCCTCGTGAGCTTTTCTGGAACCCCAAACATGAAATGGCAAAGCTATTCTTTAAACGCATCGCTGAGCTTTATAGGAGGGAGGGACAATGAGTTTCTGGGAAGACTTTCTGCCCAAGATACTCGAAGGATGGGTTCTCACCGTCGAGATATTGGTGCTGGCCATCCCCCTCGGCGTAATTCTGGCGATTGCGCTCGCCATAGCTCGTGTCTATGGGAATAAACCTATCTCTCTTCTCGCCGCCGGCATAGTGGGACTTTTTCGGGGTTTTCCCCTAATAGTTACACTCCTGATTATTTTCTTTGCACTTCCGAAAGTGGGCATTTACTTTCCTCCTTTCGAGTCAGCTGTTTTAGGATTCATACTTTGTACCGGTGCCTATCAGTCGGAGTATGTCAGGGGGGCCATACAGTCGATAGACGTGGGGCAATCGCTGGCCGCCCAGACATTGGGCATGAGCAAGTTAAAAGAGGTTGCTCACATTATCCTCCCTCAAGCTTTAAGGAGGGCGCTCCCGGGCGTTTCAAATGAGATCATCTATTTAATTTTGTACTCCTCCCTAGCCTCCTACCTAGGCGTTGAAGAGATATTCGCCATTGCAAGGCATTTCAATTCCCTTCAATTTAGACCCATCGAAATTTTCCTAACTGCTGGGTTGATCTACGCATCCATGGCCACGGTTGCTACCACAGTTTTCAGAATAATTGAAAACAAGTTAAGAATTCCAGGCTTGGAAGCAACGCATTGATGGAACGAGGCCCTTAAAGCCTGGTCGAGGGAGGCTTCAGCGCGCGCTAAAGCGGGTCTCTAGATTCCAGACACTCTCTGATTCGCTTCATTCCCTCCTCAACTTGTTCATAGGGAATGGAGTACGATATTCTCAAATGTCCTTCACCGGCTTTTCCGAAGCCCGAGCCGGGCACCGTTACGACTCCAGCTTTCTCTAGTAGATACAACGCAAGTGCTTCGTCCGATTTTTCGAAGCTTGAAAAATTTGGAAAAACGTAAAATGCTCCTTTTGGTATCATGCAGGACAATGACTCAATCCTATTAAGTTCATTAATTACCAATTTTCTTCTTCTGTTGTACTCCGTAACCATTTCCTTGACGCAGTCCTGTGGACCCGTTAACGCAGAAAGAGCTGCCTTTTGCGAAATCGCATTAGGACATAGGATTGTGTAATAGTGTAATTTACGCAATGTAGCTGAGAGCTTCTTTTCGGCCACTACATAACCGATCCTCCACCCAGTCATCGCATACGCCTTTGAAAAACCGTTTACTGTGATAGTTCTGTCCTCCATTCCGGGCAAGGAACCTATACTGATATGTCTTGCGCCATCATAAACAAGTTTCTCATATATTTCGTCGACGAAAACTATCAAGTTGTGTTTTTGTGCCACTTCAGCTATGATTTCGAAATCCCGTTTTGAGAACACATGTCCTGTTGGATTAGACGGATTGCACATCCAAATCATCTTCGTCTTGCTTGTTATTTTCCTTTCTAAGACTCCCATCTCTATCCCGTAATTTTTTTCCTCATTGAGGGGGACTGTAATGGGCACTGCCTCTGCTAATAAGGTATCTTCAAAATATGCAGGGTAGTACGGGTCAAGAATTAGAGCTTCATCACCCGGATTTAGGAACCCCAGCGCAGCGATGAACATAGCTTCCTGAGACCCAGAGGTTACTGTTACTTCTGTTTGAGGATCAGCATCAACGCCATTCTCTTTCTGAAGCTTTTCAGCTATAGCTTGGCGCAGCTCTAATGTTCCGTTAATTTCTGTATAATGCGTGAAACCACTTTCCATGGCCTCTATAGCTGCCACCATAATGTGCTTCGGCGTTATGAAGTTCGGCTCACCCTGCTCCAAATGAACAACGTTTTCCATTTTTGCTGACAGCTCAAGCATCTTTCGAATGGCCGAGGGCTTTATCAAACTTGCTCGGTAAGAACCCTCTAACAAATATAATCCCCCATCAACATTTTTTCTCTCACTGTTCTGCGAAATTTTACCCTAGCATAATTAAGGTAAAGTTATATAAGATTTAAATCTTTTAATATTTTTTCCCTTCACCTCAAGCACGTCCCCGGGAGGTCGAACCCAGTCCTGCTGGCTCCCGCAAGCGTCGATCAGTCCGCGCACCTCGTCCTCTGGGAGATGAGCGATCAAACCTTTGAAAAATACTTGTGTCTAAAATAAAAAATAAACAGAAATAATTTTAACCAGTATGGCTTCTCGACACTTTTAAATAAACTATTTGACGCTGATGATAAAACTTATAAAAGGGCGGTTTTCAGCTTAATTCTTAAATCTAATAATTAACTAATCTAAGTTATTGACGAGGTGGAACATATATGACAAGAAACGTCAATACGGTCTGCCGTATGTGCGGAAGAGTTTGTGGAATGAAAGCTTACATAGATAATGGAAAAATCGTAAAAGTGGAGGGATTACCAAATCACGTAGCTAGTAAGGGCGGGCTTTGCGCCAGAGGGCTTTCAGCTGTAGAATATGAATATGACGCGAAACGTTTAAGAAAACCACTAAAGAGGGAGGGAAAGAGGGGCAAGGGTAAGTGGAGTGAGATATCTTGGGATGAGGCATTGGATGTTATAGCAACCAAATTATTGGGGTTTAAGGAGGAGTATGGGGCGGAGTCTGTCGTCTGGCACAGGGGTGCCGCCCCTGGTTGGGGAAGTAATTGGAGCTATGTGCAGAGATTTATGAGCGCTTTTGGGTCACCGAATGCGGCTTCCCATGATCACCTGTGCTACACTCCACGTACAATCGGTCATAAATACACTTACGGCGATCAGCCATTACCAGACTATGAGAATACTAACCTAATAGTTTTGTGGGGCTTTAATCCGATGGAGACTTCTGTACCTAACCATGGAAGGCGAACACTTGACGCTTTTAAACGGGGGATTAAGCTGATTGTTATCGACCCAAGATTTACGAACATAGCGTCTAAGGCAGATTTGTTTGTTCAGCCTCGTCCTGGGACCGATGGCGCACTGGCCCTTGGGATGTTAAACTACATCATAAAGGAAGAGCTTTACGATAATAAATTTGTTGACGAATGGGTTCACGGCTTTGAGGAGTTCAAATGTTTTGCCGAGAAGTATCCTTTAAAGAGGGTTAGTGAGATAACGTGGGTGCCAGTTGACAAAATTCGTGAAGCCGTGTATCTTTACGCAACGAATAGCCCTGGTGCTGTTCTAGAGGATGGAAATGGTATTGAGCAGCATACAAATGTTGTGCAAACGACCCGCGCGATAGCTATTCTTCGTGCGATAACTGGTAACATCGATGTTCCAGGTAGCAACATATTTCATCTTCCCTTGAATCTAAGGGATCTCATCTTACGCGAGAAATTGAACGAAATTCTTAGTAAGGGTGTCAAATCTGTCTCAACTCATCCATTGTATTATCCTTTGTGGGGTGTTTCGACGCCCGAGGTGCTGGATGCTATCGAGACAAATGAGCCATATCCATTAAAGGCTTTGATTGCGCAGGGTAGCTCGATGATAACTATCGCCTCAAACAGCCCAAGAGTAAGGGATATACTGAAGAGGCTGGATTTCATTGTTGTTCATGACTTATATATGACGGCGACTGCTGAAATGGCAGACATAGTTTTACCTGCCGCCTCATTTTTTGAGTATGCCCATATCCGCACGGAAACTGTGGCGATTCCAAGCGTCGATACTCGTGTTATAGCTTTGGCTGATAAGGTGGTTGAACCTTTGGGTGAATGTTGGTCTGACCCGAAGTTTATATTTGAGTTGGCTAGGAGAGTTGGGCTAGAAGAGTACTTCCCATGGGAAAATGAGGAGGAGGCTATTAACTATGAACTCGAGCCATTAGGTCTAACAGTAGAAGAACTTAGGGAACATCCTGAAGGAGTTGCGATAACATTTAGCCCTCACGAGGTTTATAGAAAATATGAGAAGAACGGGTTTAAGACGTCAACGGGCAAGGTCGAGTTTTATTCTGAGACCTTCAAAAAGCATGGATACGATCCACTGCCGGAGTTTAAGGAGCCTGCTGAGAGCCCTTACTCTAGGCCGGACCTCTTTAAAGAATATCCGTTGATTTGCGGAGCGGGTCTTAAACTTGGTCTATTTACACACACGCAGTTCAGAACCTTGCCTTCATTGAATAGGATACATCCGCATCCCTTTGTGGAAATACATCCCGATACGGCCAGTGAATTAGGTATTAAGGAGAGGGATTGGGTGTTTGTGGAGTCTCCCCGTGGAAAGATCAGGGTTAAAGCCAAACTCACCTTGGCGGTTCATCCAAAGGTCGTGATGGTCGCGCATGGGTGGGGTCAACCCTACGCGCATGGACTACCCGACAACATATTAACAGACGACAGGCCACGTTGCCCCATCTCAGCAGCCACTGGAAACAAATCGTTCCTGTGCAAGATATACAAGGAGAGCGATTGAGATGATTGAATATGACGCTATAGTGGAAGATTTATATCGGTGCGTTGGTTGTTACGCGTGTGAAGTGGCTTGCAGAAAAGAAAACAACTTACCAGAAGATGAAGCATGGATTAAAGTAAGTATCATAGGGCCTGAAAAAGTAGATGGTAAGTTAACAATGGATTTTATTGTTTCAGTAACCCAAGATTGCACACTCTGTAAAAAGAGATTAGAGAAGGGCCTGAAACCATTTTGCGTTTCAGTCTGTCCAACCCAAGCATTAATCTACTGCAGCACAACACCTGAATTACTAAGTATATTAAAAAAGAGTAGAATTCAGGTGTTAAAAATAGAAGAGAAAATTTAAATAACCATTTCAACAGTTTACATCGCGATAAGATTATGGCGGTGACGAAGATTTTTGATGTAGAGCTTGTTGGAGTCACAAAAACATTCGGAAAGGTAAAGGCAGTCGACGATATGTCGCTGGGTATTAAACCTAAAGAGTTCATGACTTTACTTGGACCTAGTGGTTGCGGCAAAACAACTGCGCTTAGATGCATTGCAGGCCTTGAAAAACATGATAAGGGGGATATATTCATCAAAGGGCAGTTAGTAAACGATGTACCTCCATATAGGCGGAACATAGGTTTAGTCTTTCAGGACTACGCCATTTTCCCTCATATGACCATATTCGAAAATTTGGCTTTTGGCTTAAAAATAAGAAAAGTAGATAAGGAAGAGATTAATGAACGTGCGAAAAAGTACCTGGAATTAGTAAGACTTCCTGGTTATGAAGAGAGATATGCTAGCCAACTTAGCGGAGGAGAACGACAGCGCATAGCCCTAGCTAGGTCTCTCATAATCGAGCCTACTCTGCTTCTGCTCGATGAACCCTTAAGTAATCTAGATTTAAAATTGCGTGTTCAAATGCGTGTGGAGCTGGCGACGATGCAGAGGGAAGTAGGGATAACCACTCTTTACGTCACTCATGACCAAGGGGAAGCTATGGCTATGTCTGATCGTATAGCAGTTATGGATCATGGGAGAATTAAACAAGTAGGGACTCCAACAGAAATATATAATTTTCCTCAGGATAAATTCGTAGCGGACTTCATCGGGGAGGCAAACATTTTCAGCGGTAAAATTTTAGAGAGAAATGAAACAGAAATAAAAATTTCAACCGATAGTGACCTAACTTTATTCGCATTACCTGCAGAAGAGGAGCTCAAAGGAAGCGTGTATGTCTCCGTAAGACCAGAAGCGATTAAATTGTATAAACAACGCCCTCCCTTAAAAAATGCGTTCGGAGGAAGCATCGAAGCCATTGAGTACTTAGGTTCATATGTCAAGTGTCATATTTGTTTGAACAACAATCAAAAAGTTGTTGCTCATATACTATACACCAAGCAGGTTCCGGATTACTTCAGCCCTGGCAAGAAGATCTATGTTGGCTGGGAACATGAGGACTGTACACTCATAAATAGATAATTGTCTCTTACGAAATGTAGTTATACAAAATTTTTGGTGATGTACACATGATATCGGAGGAAGGAATTAAATGTCGTCAATATCGATAAAGTTTTTGAGGCGAATCGGAAGACTCGGTTTCACGCCTTATATCTTATGTGCTCCAGCTATAATTATACTTGTCTTCTTTTTTCTATTTCCAGCGGTGATGCTACTTTCAGTAAGTTTCTTTAAATATCTTCCACCCGGAACTGCGATAGGCAAAATGTATGAACCAACGTTTACATTAGAAAATTACATGCGTTTTTTTAAATCTGCGTACTTGGATGGGTATTTATGGCCAACCATTAAAGTAATGGTTACGTCCACTATTATAGCCTTAATACTTAGTTATCCGGTAGCTTACTCTATAGCTAGATCACCTCCTAGAAAAAGAAAAATCCTCACAGCAATCACAATAGCCGCACTTCTCGTGGGTCCTGTAGTCCGCGTGTACTCATGGTTGGTTATACTAAGTAGAGATGGAATCATAAACAATTTTATTTCTCTCCTTGGGTTTAATAAAATCGAATTCTTGGGTACCGACTTAGGGGTTATAATAGGTACAACACAATTCCTTTTGGCATTTCTTATTTTTTCATTATCGGGTTCGATTCAGAATATTAATCCTTCGTATGAGGATGCCGCTCGAAGTTTAGGTGCCAATGAGATATATACCTTTATAAAAATCACCCTTCCCCTAAGCCTTCCCGGCATTAGTTCAGCAGTACTTCTTGGTTTGACACTAAGTGCTACCATGTTTGAAACACCTATGGTGCTTGGTCAAGGAATCGTGGAAATGCTAGCGAATCTGGTCTTCACAGAAATAAGTTTTCTTAATTTTCCTTTTGCTTCAGTTGCTTCAGTTATGCTTCTTGCAATCACGTTAACAATTAGCTACGGGGTAAATTATCTCCTCCAGGCTAAGATAAAGGTGAGGTGAGATGGAGGGAAAGATCTCGGTTTATAAAATATGCAAAATAGTAGTAATATCGTTGAAATTATTAACAGTGGGTTTACTTTTGATGCCTCCCATTGTTGTGGCCACAAGCTCATTTAATCCAACTGCTTTTGCTCCGTTCCCTCCCCGGGGTTTAAGTTTAAGATGGTTTGAAACCTTTTTTGGCGATTCGGGATTGATTTCAGGTATTCGAAATAGCATCTTTTTTGCTGTTCTTTCAACGGCGTTGTCTTTAGCAATCGGCATTCTAGCTTCTTTTGCGATAGCTAGATATAACTTTAAAGGAAAGAATTTGTTAGATGCTCTTATCCTTTCACCAATAGTATTACCTGAAGTTGCATTCGGAAACGCTTTGCTTGTATATTTTTACTATTTAAAATACTATAATCATACTATCATTTTGCTACTAGGTCAGACAATTATTGCATTGCCATACGTTTTTCGAGTAATTTTACCCAGCTTTTACGGGATTAGCAGGTCATTCGAAGAGGCTGCCATGACTTTGGGTGCTAACGAGATTCAAACGTTTTTGCGTATTACATTACCCCTAATTAAACCTGGCCTTATTGCTGGCATTGTTTTGGGGTTTGCAACAGCATTTAATAATTTTTCTGTTAGCGTGTTTCTGGTTGTTACGTCTACACAAACGCTTCCTGTACATCTTATGGGACGAATGAGAATCTTTTTGGACCCTACGATTGCAGCAGCTTCGACGTTTGTATGTTTAACGATGGTAAGTGCTCTTATTATCACTGAAAAACTAGTGGGAATTGATAAACTAATAACAGGCATACGCTGGAGATGACAAACATAGTTCGTGACCGATTGTTTTAGCAGATAAGAAGTACAGAAAAATTTAAATTTAGTAGCACTTCCTTCTTATCCATGAAAAGAGGAAGTAACATGAATAAAAAAGGTATAACAAAGATACAGGCTTTAATCGTTGCAATTGTAATTATCGTTGCTGCTGTAGCTGGAGGTTACTACTACTACTATACAACAACGATTCCAAAACCAAAACCAACGATAGTTATAGCTGTGTGGGGCGGGGCTTGGCAAAAAGGCATAGTTGATGGCTTGGAAGGTTTTGAAGAGGCATATAACTGTAAAGTGGAATATTTTATTCAAAGCGATTCAATGGAAACTATAAATAAAGAAATAGCGGAAAAAGAGCATCCAACAATCGATGTAATCATGACAGGACCCGGAAACACGTTAAGGGGCATGGCAGGAGGCGTAGTTGAACCTGTAGACCCAAGTTTAGTCCCGAACTTGGAAGACATAATCTCGGCTTGCAAGTTAGTGATTGAAGGCAAGGTCTACTTTGTTGGAAACTATTTTAATTACATGGGCATAGCCATTCGCAGTGATCGAATAGATGCATCGAAGGTAACTTCATGGAAATGGTTGTGGAGTGAAGATCTATATCCAAAAAAGCTGGGAATGCCTACCCCTGAGTATTTCGCGCCAGTAGAGCAAACCTCGTTAACATGGTATGGTGATGTATATCACGTTGATGAGGCTTTTGAAAAACTCAAAGAATTAGCTCCAAACATAGGTTTAGCTTATGTGGATGACGCTTTAGCCTCAGAAGCTTTAGCCGCAGGAGAAATAAATGCCTTAATGTGTTACAATGTGGTAGCAACTAAATTGATCAAAGAAGGCGCTCCTGTAAAATTCATCATCCCACCGGGCGAAAAATTCTTCAACTATTACAATGGCCCAATGGTTGTAAAGAACGGCCCAGCAGGTAAAGATCTTCAAATGAAAATGGTAAACTGGTTGATATCGCCAGAGGCACAGATAAAAAACGCTAAAGAAATATGGTCTAACCCAACGAATGTTAAGGTAACAATACCCCCCGACCTGGCCCCATATTTGTTGACAACTGAACAGATGGCGCAAGCTGCTCTACTTGACGCTGAATTCCAAGCTGCGCACACAGATGAATGGCAAGAACGATGGGCTACAGAGATAAAACCCCTACTAGGGTAAACACAAAACTTCCCCCCCCCTTTTTTGTGAGCCCGCGTTTATTAATCTGGCAAAGTTCAGTGGCAAATCCTTCAGAATAAAACGAGATTCCGCGCGTGCTAGATTATTATAAGGCTTCCCAAGTAAAGCATTAAATAATAGAATTTGCAGCTAGTAACACAATTTACCTCTCTTGCAATCACTTAACACCTTGCCTAGTTCTGTTATAAATTTATCATTCTCTTCCCTCGTGCCCACCAGGATTCTAAAGAAGCCTTTACCTAATCCGCTAAAATCTATGCTCCAGCTCGGAAGGATGAGTATTTTTCGCTGAACTAGTTTGTCATAAATTTTTGTGGGAGATTCTCTGCATCTGCTAACGTTTATGAGTAGAAAGTTTGTACTGGAAGGGAAGATTTCTATGTCCTTCAACTCTGAAAGTCTTTTAGCCATATACTCTCTTTCCCTCGCAATTCTGTTCCATATATCCCTATAATAGCCTATGCCTTCTAACGCTGCAATGGCCGCTGCCTGTGCTATCGAATTCACGTTAAAGAATTGTTTAACCTTCCAAACATTGCTAATAATTTCAGTGTCAGCTATCGCATAACCCACCCTTAAACCCGCAAGGCAAAAGGTTTTCGACATACTTCTTACTATTATCAAATTATCATATTTACATAGGAAATCTAAGGAAGTTTCTCCTAGAAATTCGAAGTAGCATTCATCCACGACGACTAGGCGATCCGTACTTTCCAATATTCTCTTAATAGACATCTGGGGAATGGAGTTGCCCGTTGGATTATTCGGGTTGCAAATCCATATTATTTTCGTTTTTGATGAAATTTCCTTCAGAACTTCCATGGGCTCGATAGCATATTTCTTATTCTTTATTGAGGGGATTGCTTTAACTTTTGCGCCGATTATTTTTGCTGAGGCTTCATATTGAGAGAAGGTTGGGGTGAAGATGATTATTTCGTCCCGTGGCTCAAGAAAGGTTCTGCTTATCATGTCTATGATTTCATCGGAGCCGTTTCCGACTATTATCGCATCTGAACTAACTTTATTGTATTTGGCCAGTGCTTTTCGAAGCTCTCGAGCTGACCCATCAGGATAGTTATTAACTTCCTTATAAGCCAAGCTTATAACTTCCATAACTTTAGGGGAAGGAGGAAACTTAGAAACCGAATAATCCATTCTTAAGAAATCTTCGGTCAGATTGAAATCCTCTTTTAATGCCCTTAGTCTCCTCACATTTTTTCTAACAAACTTTAAGGTAGACATATATTCCCTCCAACTTCTCAATCAATAGTGCGGCGCACACATGCTAAAACCTTTTTTACTACCATGGAAGATCAGTAGCAAATAATTTTTGGTCTTCATTTTTCCACAGCCTCCAGAAGCTTTCTGCTTCGAATCAGTTCCACTACTGCATAGGTTTTAAGATCAGTAACTATCCCCCTACAGTTCTATGGATTTCTCTTTTCTCCACGTCCTTAAGGATCCTCTTCAGCTCTTTTTCTAAATCCCGGTCTAACGGTTCTGGTTGGTGTTCTTTCAAAATCTTCTTGACTTCTTCACGGGCGATTTCCCTAAGATCCTTTGAACCAGCTTTTTCCCATTTTTCCCTCTTTTCTCTACTGATAATCATTGGAATATGGTGTTCCTTCCTAAAGTTTTCTAGGGTGTGTTTTTGAGTTAAATAATGGCCTCCAGGTCCTACATTCTTTATTATGTCGACTGCGAGTGTTTCGTCGTTTACTCTTATACCCCTAAGAGCTCGAGACACTATCCCAGCCAGTTCGTTGTCAATGATAAGCTGTTCATAGCTCATTGTTAGTGTTGACTCAAGTGCGCCAGCGAATGAGTAGATAAAGTTTATTCCCGCTAAAGCCGCCATCATCAGTGTTACTGCCTTCTCTAAACCTGCTTGAATGTCGGGGATCTTTGAGTCCGTAGTGCCACCTGTTCCTCGACTAGGAAGACCATAGTAATGGGCTAATTGGGCCGTTATCGCATTAATTAGTCCTGCTTCTACGGCTCCTAAGGCAATGTTACCGCTTTTCATATCCGCGATTGTTGATACAGTCCCATAAAGTACTGGGGCACCAGGATTAACAAGCTCAGCTAAAACTATCCCGCTCAGAACCTCGGCGTTTTGTTGCACTAGAAGCCCTGCCAGCGTGACAGGCGCGGTAGTACCTGATTGAGCCTCTGGTGCGATGGCAAGTGGTTGCCTATACTTAGCATACACCATAAGTCCTTCTATCATCTCTTTAGAATGTTGTAATGGGCTCGTAGGATTTTCTATCCCGAAAAGTAATGGCCTTCTCTTAAGCTCCTCTTCACCGCCAGCAACGATAGAAGCCATTCTTATGTTGTCTTCAGAGAGAGCCTTACTGTGAATATAACCATCTAGAGGTTTTGTTGTATTTTTAAATCCAGCGAATAATCCATAGGCATGAACCGCAGTATCTGGAACATCTTTCGGCCAAACTGCCCAATCCAATGCATGTATATTTTCTGAGTAATCACCGAGTTTGAAAAATGATTCCACATCGGTTAAGGTGCCTTCTCGACGTTTACCAGATTCCAGATCTAAGACATATGGCACCCAGCCCAGCATAGAGAAGTAAACTCGTTTATCTCCCAATTTCAATTTATACTTAAAGTCTCGTCCGAATATGGTACAACTACTTGGTGCCTTTTTAACCGCTTCTTTTATAAGATACTCTGGAATTCTAGCTATTTCTTCCTTAAAATCAACATAAGCTCCAGCTTCCCCTAGTATTTGTAGGGCCTCCCGTGATAGAAACTTCACACCGACATGTTCAAGAATTTCTATAGTAGCCATGTGAATTTCGTACAGCTCATCGTTATTAAGAAATTGCAATTGTCCGCCTTTTAGACTCAATTTTTCTCCTCCACAAGTTTTTTAGCAACTTTGACGACTTCGGTAGCAATCTTTAGCGTAGCCGTCTGCGCCTATCTCCTCAGCCTATTCGGCTGTAACTGTGCTCCTCCGATTATCACCTTAGCCTTGTCCCTTAAGTATATTTCTTAAGAGCCTCGATTACTTCTATCTGCATAGGTCGCATTGTAGTTAATAGAGCAGACATCCAAGGATTTTGGATTATACTCTTTAGCAGCTTAACGAACTGCTCGATAGGAACATCCTTTCCCAAGTCTATCACATAAAATCTGGCGGAGAAGAGCATCGACACGACTATGCTTTTGCCTATGTCGAAGATGATAGATATGTATGTTCTAGATGTGCCCACCGGGGAGTGTTATGCAAGGCTCTTTTTCAAACAAATAATTCGTCCTTTACGAAGACGTACAGTACTTCTTCCCAGCCACAGCTACGGTTGAAGTAGCATACAGACAATTACTAATGGAAAAAGGCCGAGCATAAAAGCATCCACTATTAAAATAGCATAAACCAACACAAGCAGATTAGTACGAACAGAACCAGATAACCGCAAATCTAATTAAGAACGAATTTTCAAAACAAAAACAAGGTGTTGGTTTTGAGTGAGAAGGTTTTGATTGAAAAATTAAGGCAAAGCGTCATTGATTGCGATGAGGAAGCTGCCAAAAAAGTTGCTGGGGAGATTTTAAAAGCAGGTGTAGATCCAGTCAAAGCTATCGAGGAAGGCATTTCCTCCGCTGCAAAAATTGTGGGAGAAAAATTTGAAACTGGGGAATTTTTTCTACCACATTTAATGCTAGCAGGTGAAGCGATGAAATCCGCATCAAATGTTCTCAGGAGTGGGATAAGTGAAAAGAAGAGGGAAGAGTTAGAGTCTAAGAGGGCGGGAACTGTGGTTTTAGCAACGGTTTCAGGTGATATCCATGACATAGGGAAAAACATCCTGGCTTTACTACTTGCGGTCAATGGCTTCAGAGTTTATGACCTTGGCAAGGACGTCGATTCCATGAAAATTGTTGAGAAAGCCACGGAGGTTAAGCCGGATATAATCGGTTTATCCGCGTTGATGACAACTACGATGCCTGCCCAGAGGGAGGTTATTGATTTACTTAAAGCAATGGGGGTTAGAAATGAATTCATCGTTATGGTCGGTGGGGGTTCAACAAATAGAGAATGGGCTGAGGAGATAGAAGCAGATGGATGGGCTGAAACCGCTGAAGAGGCTGTTAGATTAGCCCAAA
>Ga0315306_10000432_pt1 | contig 20256 bp, 19 predicted proteins | sample TDP1_MG_FD_203803 | JGI IMG/M metagenome (GOLD analysis project Ga0315306, IMG submission 203803) | Freshwater sediment microbial communities from Lake Towuti, South Sulawesi, Indonesia - TDP1 | ecosystem: Environmental > Aquatic > Freshwater > Lake > Sediment | place: Indonesia: South Sulawesi... | reverse complement strand
GCATCTTGGTTCTTGGCTGTTTTATGACAAAACAGATAAAGCATTAAATTGTGATTTTGCTATGGGTTATGTTTCTACTGCTTCAGCCATCTGGTCGCAGGTTGCCTGGTCTAACCAACTGCTTTTTGAAGCTGAAAGAGCAATTAATAAAGCTCAAAGTGAAGGAAGAACTTCAGGGCTTAATGAAGCAAAGACCAAGGTTCAACAAGCAACTATTGCTTATACCAATGGAAATTACAATAAGGCATCCTCGTATGCTGAACAAGCCAAAAACTTGGCCGAAAACGCAACCCAACCCTTCCTAACGAAGTTTTGGCCCTATATAACACTCCTTATTACCCTAGGTATTATTGTGACTTATGAAGGCTATAGGGAGATAAACAAGAAGAAAAGTTTTGAGTTCAAAGCCGCACCAAAACAAGAACAATCGCTCAGTTTACCTAATGATTTTCTCGTCATCTCTCGCTAATCTTAGTTACTACTTTTTTCTATTGGTTTTGCGATGACTGCTGTCCCATACGTCGCAAAAACTGTAGCGGTTCCTTGAAGTATATCACTTGTTTCAAAATCCACGCCAATAACAGCATTCGCACCAATTCTCTTTGCATTTTCAATAAGCCTATTCAATGACTCTCTCCTAGCCTTTTCACACTCAGAAGTATAACTTGTCACTTCTCCTCCAAAAATTCCCTCAATGCCAGCGACAAATTTTCCGCCAACCCCTCTAGTCCGTACGGTCAAGCCGTGAATAGTGCCCAAAACCTTAACTATTTCGTACCCAGGCAAATCTGGCGTCGTAACCACAATAATCTCTTTCTCACTCATTAAACTCACCCAGAGAACTTAATAGTTTGAACTATTAATTTTAGGTTTTCTATTAAACGTTAGTAGGAGCAAGTTTCATGGAAAATATAGATAAAATTCGTGAGCAGTTTCCAATAACTAAGAATAAAGTGTTTTTGAATCATGCAGCGCAGTCTCCACTTCCCAAACCAGTTGCAGACGCTGTTCGAAAATGCATTGACGAACTCTCCAATTTCGGAGATACTTCGATAGAGTGGAACGACGGCGGAAAACCCTTTTTCGCAAAGCTGATTAAAGCAAAACCCAACGAGATAGCCTTTGTCGAAAACACATCCGTAGGCTTAAACATAGCTGCAAACGTGCTTCATTATCCGCCAGGCGCAAAAATCGTCACAACAGATTTGGAATATCCCTCAGTGGTTTATCCTTGGCTGCGCAAAAGCCTAGGCGTGAAAGTTCATTACGTGAAAAACGTTGATGGAAAAATCTTGTTAGAAGATATGGAAAAAGCTATTGACAATAAAACTGTCGCTGTTGCCGTAAGCCACGTTGAATACGTTAACGGTTGCCGCCATAACTTGCGCGCTTTGAGCGAAATAGCCCACAAACACGGAGCCTACCTAATTGTTGACGCAATACAGTCAGCTGGCGCCATGCAAATAGACGTGAAAAAGGATGACGTTGACTTTCTAACAACAGCATGTTACAAATGGCTCTTAAGCCCCTCAGGAGCAGGATACCTCTACGTTAAAGAAGAGCTTATAGAAGAGTTTGAACCGCCATTTGTTGGCTGGGCAAGCGTAAAGCCAGAAGTTTTCGAGACAATAGATTTTTGGGACATTTGGAATCTAAAGCTTTCAGAAACTGCAAACCGCTTCGAAGTTGGTTCATCAAGTTTCATAAGCCTTATAGGCACGACAGAAGCACTAAAGATGCTATTGAATTTTGGCATAGAAAACATAGAAAAGAGAATACTGAAGCTAACAGACCATCTAATAGAAGCTATCAAAAACTTAGGTTTGAAACTTCAAACGCCTGAAGAAGCACAATATCGTTCCGGTATAGTCTTGTCTAAAATAGATAAACCAAAGGAACTGTCTGAAAGACTAAGACAAAAAGGAATAATCGTTTCTGCTAGGGCTAATGGGTTAAGGGTTTCACCACACTTTTACAATACGGAAGAAGAAATTGACAAGTTAATGGAAGAAGTAAAAAAATGGTGAACAATCACGGAACAGTGGCAGTGTTGTTCGATTTAGAAGACACATTAGTTCAGACACGATGGGCAGAGCACCAATATATCATAGAGTTTAGACGCAAAACGAAAGAAAAACTAATAGAACTCGGCATCCCGCCAAGCGTACTTAAAGGAATAGAACGCGCCACAATAATGCGTAACAAATCCATCGAATATATCGAAAAGAACCTTGCCAAAGCAGACGCCGAGAAAATTTATCAACAAATGGAAAAGTTCTTCATTCGATACGAATTAGACTCAGCGAAGAAGTCGAAACTCTTTCCAGACACCATCCCCACGCTAAAAAAACTGAGAACACTTGGAATAAAAATGGGACTCGTCACCAACACCTCAATGAAATCTGTGGATACAGCTTTCCGACTTCATGGTTTGAAGAACTATTTTGATGTTGTTGTAACAAGGGAAAAAGTGAAAAAGCTGAAACCCGATCCTGAAGGCATAATGTTTGCTGCTGAAAATCTTGGTGCGAAGAGCTTTTTTATGGTTGGCGATTTAATTCACGACGTCTCAGCTGCCAAGAACGCCAATGGAACATCTATCCTTGTTAAACGAAACCAAGAAGAAAAGACGGATTACGAAGCAGATTACGTTGTTCAATCTTTGAGTAAGATTCCAACAATTATTCAAACGACTATGAAAACAACTGCGGAAAAGGGATTTAATGTTTAAAGTAGAGAAAGTTGACGAATATAACAAACAGGGCATAATTGATTTCCTCAAGTTAGACGTTATAAAACATGTTTTCGCCTTTTATGACATTCAATATGAACCTGAACACACAACCGTTTATGCAGCTTTCGAAAGCGGTAACCTAAAGGGATACATTCTTATCTATACTGCTCTAGATTTTCCAAGCGTAGTTTTAGAATGCGAAAATGATATAGTAGAGAAATTGATTGAATATGCACCTGAGAACCACTTCATTATGCATGTCGCACCAAATCTTCTACCAATCATAAAAGCCAAGTTTCCAAACGCAAAACATTATGTTGAAGATTGGATGCTGGTTAAGAAGGACCAGGCAAGCTTTTTCAAGTCGGAATTCGTGCGTAGATTATGTTCGGAGGATGATGCTTCTAGGCTCTCCATTCTTCTTTCAAACCGCGGAGACCGCCCGAGAGGTACGGTGAAGAAATACATGGATTGGATTAATAAGACACCGATTTATGGAGTTTTTATAAACGATGAGTTGGTCTCTTATGCAGGCTCATTTATTCAACTTCCACAGGTCTGGATGATAGGCGGAGTTTATACACACCCACACCATAGAAGCAAGGGGTATGCATTATTAGCCACGTCAGCAGTAACCGAAGAAGCTTTGAAACATGCACAGGTTGCAGCTCTATTTGTAAGGTCAGACAATTATCCTGCAGTCAGAGTTTATGAAAAAATCGGTTACAAAAAGATAGGCAAAAAACTTTGGGTAGATGTGGGAACAGGGCTAAAGCCTTAAAAAGCTAATACTCGCTGAGAAAACTTATTCCAGAAATTTCTTGGACTTGTCTTCCTTCGCCTTTTTCTGGCAAGATTTCAATTTCCAAAACTTTGCATGTTCCAGCAATATCCTCCTTGTTTTCGCTGATTATCCTTGCAAATTCAGTTTTTCCAGCGTAAATTTTCACCCTCTTTATTGGCGTGTTTAAGGGTTTTTTCTTTTCAGCTTTTTCCCGTCTAATCTCTGTTATCACAGCCACTACTAAATCGCCTTTCTTCTCAGCCTCTTCATCAATTATTTTTATATCTGGCGTTGGCCAAGACGTTAATTGTAAACTTTTTTGATCTATATCTTCAGCATACATTGCCTGGTAAATTTCCTCTGTTATGTGGGGAGTTATTGGAGCTAATAATTGGATTATGCGATACAAAATCCTATAAAGCGTGTACTGAACCGCCCTTCGTTTTTCAATTCCATAATGCTCAGGCTTATAAAGCCTGTCTTTCACCGCTTCAATGTATTGGTCGCAGAAAGTATGCCATGTGAAGTTGCGCACTTCCTCTAAGGCTGTGTTAAACTGGCATTTTTCCAAGGCTTCTGTAACTTTCTGCGTTACTTTTTCAGCCTTGCTTACAATCCACTTGTCTAAAAGCTGCAGCTCATATTTTTTGCTGGCTTTGTAATCTTTTAGCTGAGCGCCAACAAATCGTGCGGCATTCCAAAGCTTAGTTAAGAAGCGTCTTCCATACTCTACATCTGGCCAGCGGAATGGAATATCTGAGCCTGTTGCTCCGCCAGCTGCAGTCCATTGTCTGGCAGCATCTGTTCCATACTTGTCTAATACTTCTGGTGCTGTAACATAGTTTTTGAGGGATTTACTCATTTTCCTACCGTCTGAACCTAAGACCATGCCGTTGATCAGGCAACTTTTGTATGGCTTCTCATCGAACAAGGCTAAGTGCCTAACCATTAAATAATAAGCCCAAGTTCTAATGATATCTATGCCTGAGGGATGCAAATCAGCTGGAAATAGCCTCCTCCAGTCTTCTCGGTTGGGCCAACCAGCATGAACTGCACAAGTAATGGAAGAGTCCATCCATGTGTCGAAAACATCCTGTTCGGGAATAAATTCACTGCTGCCGCATATTGGACACTTTTCTATTCTTGGCTTCTCAAGTTTTGGGTCTATTGGAACCCAATCTTCCTTCGCCAAAATTGTTTCAGTGCAGTTTTTGCAATACCATACGGGTATGGGAGTCCCAAAGACGCGTTGACGGCTTATAACCCAGTCCCAATCGAGAGAGCGGGCCCAGTCTATTAAGCGGGTTTTCATGTAATCTGGATACCACACCACTTCATTAGCTGTCTTTTCAACCTTGTCGGTTAATATGCGGGTTTTCATAAACCACTGCTTGCGTTCAAGAATCTCGACTGGAGTCTCACATCTAAGGCACAAGCCTATTTCTTGCTGAATCTTTTCAGTTTTCTGCAGCAGCCCAGCAGCGTTAAGGTCTTTAACAATCGCTTTCTTTGCTTCACTTATCGTTAATCCTGCATATTTGTCTCCATTCTCGTTTATCTTTCCATTCTCTGTTAAAATCATAATGACTGGAAGCCTATGTACAATTACAGTTTTTACGTCCTCTTTATCACCATAGGTGCATATCATAACCACGCCTGTGCCAAATGAAGGGTCAACATTTTCGTCTGGAATTATCTCTACTTTGCGGTTTACAATTGGAACCATGATTTTTTTGCCTATGTATCTTTTGAATCTGTCATCCATGGGGTTTATTGCAACTGCAACGCAGGCGGTTATGAATTCTGGACGTGTCGTGGCTATTAGCAAGAATTCACGGCTGTCTTCTAATTGAAACTTGATGTAATGAAGTGTGCCTTCCCTTTCTTCATAGTCAACTTCAGCGTCTGCGATAGCTGTTTCACAGCGAGGACACCAGTTTACGGAATGTGTACCCTGATACATGAAGCCTTTATTGTATAAGATTATGAAGCTAAGCTGAGTGCGTCTCCAATAATCTGGGTCCATTGTACGATATTCGGTTGTCCAGTCTACACTGCAGCCTAGGCGTATGACGCCCTCCTTCATCATTGCAATGTACTTTTCAACCAGTTCTTCGCATAATTTTCGAAACTTGTCTGGAGGTATCTCCCTCTTCCTAATGTTGTGTTCCCTTTCCACTTGCACTTCTATGCTTAGACCGTGGCAGTCCCACCCTTGGGGAAAATAAACATTGTATCCCCTCATGCGTTTATAACGGGCCACCATGTCGAAATAAGCCCAGTTTAAAACATTGCCCATGTGAAATTCGCCAGAAGGATAAGGCGGCGGAGTATCAATACTAAAGGTTGGAAGCGTCTTATCATCCCAGTCAAAACGGTAAAAACCCATGTCTTCCCATTTCTTCTGCCATTTCCTTTCAATTTCAATAGCATCAAATTCCTTAGGCAGCGACTTCATGGTGCAACATCCTAATTCTGCTTAGACTTTAGGAAAGATAAATATACAGCTAAATAACAATTATCCTCGCAAGGTTTGGGGAGCTGGGGTTGCGACCCGGCTGAGAGGACGGCTGAAAGCGCCGTCGACCCTTAGAACCTGATCCAGGTAATACTGGCGGAGGGAAAAAACCACGAATATAAAAGAAAATATTTCTACAATTCGAAAATCTGATTCTCTAAACGTTTTAGAGGCACACTAAATGGTTAAATTGCCACCTGAATGGGGAACAGAACCAGTACCATCAGAGAAGAGAATCTTGAGGTCATTCGACTACTTTGTTTTATGGTCAAGTTTGGCGGTAGGTTTACTTGTGCTTCAAGCTGGTGACTTGCTTGTTCCAGGCTTATCCGCGGTCGGAGTGATTACTGTTGCTGTTTTAGGTTCACTTGTAGGCTCTATCATGCTGGGTTTGGCTGGTGGCTTAGGAAGTAAGTATGGTATACCAACAATGGTCAGTTTAAGAGCAGTTTTAGGGTTAAGGGGTTCCTATATAGCCACAATGCTTAATATTCTTCAACTGATTGGTTGGGCTTCGTTCGAAATACTGATAATGGCTAATTCCGCCCTGCTTATTACAGGTCCGTTTCTTGGTTCATACACCACATGCTTTTGGATCTTTATCTTTGCATTCTGGTGCATGCTCCTGAGTATAGGCGGTCCTCTAATAGTCATAAGACAATGGCTAGAGAAGTTTGCCATATGGTTCACTTATGGAACCACCATTTTCATCACTTACATGGTCGTCTCAAATTTTCCCCAACTCTTTGCATTTCAGGGAGACGGTTCCTTGCCAATAACATTAGCCTTAGACCTTGTCATAGCCATGCCAATATCATGGTGGCCCTTAATATCAGATTACAATAGGTTTTCAAAAGGTGAGAAAGGAGCATTTCTGGGAACAATTACTGGCTATACTTTCGCAAACTCTTGGTTCTACGCTTTAGGTGCTTTGCTTGTATTGGCTTACGCGGGAGAGACTATAATATCAGCGATAGTTTCTATCACTTTTGGAGGCTTAGCTTTAGCCATATTATTGGTGGATGAAACTGACAATGGCTTTGCCGACATATATTCGGGGGCTGTGTCGACGCAAAATATTATGCCTAAAATCAAGCAGTGGAAACTTATCGCTGTTATTACTGTGATAAGCATTTTCTTAGCAGCTTTAATACCTCAAGATTGGCAACTAACATATGAAAGCTTCCTTCTTTATATAGGAGCGATTTTTGTGCCATTGTTAGGTGTGCTTGCTATGGATTTCTATATTATTAGGAAAAAACAATATGGCTTAGAAGAATTCTATTCATCAGCAAAAGGTTTTAGGATTAAATCGATGCTTTCATGGTTTGTCGGCATCATTGTATATTTTATGCTCTACAATTACACAGCTTTTGGCTCAAGCATACCATCCTTCATAATTTCAGCCATTACGCTCTACGTGCTCGAAAAGGTGAGTTAAAATGTTTCAAATAGACAAAGTGAAGTGTAAAATTCCAGTGGCTATAACGATAGCTGGAAGCGACTCTGGCGGAGGCGCCGGAATCCAAGCAGACCTCAAAACCTTTGCAGCTTTAGGTGTTCATGGCACGACTGCAATAACGTCGGTCACTGCTCAAAACACTCACTCTGTTACAGCAGTTGAAGATTTGCCGCTAAAAATTATTCGAGAGCAAATAAAAGCAGTGGCTGAAGATTTAGGTATAGATGCCGGAAAAACAGGAATGCTTCACACAGAAGAAATAATTAAAACTATTTCTTCAGAATTTTCAAAATACAAGTTTCCATTAGTTGTTGACCCAGTTATGGTTTCCAAGTCTGGATCACCACTTTTGAAGCCGAAAGCTATAGGCGCTTTGAAAAGTTATCTTTTGCCAAACGCTGCTGTGATAACACCTAATAAATTTGAAGCCGAAAGGCTCGCTGATATGAAAATTAAAAATTTAAAGGATGCAGAAATTGCAGCTAGAAAAATCTCGGAAATGGGACCAAAAACCGTTGTAATTAAGGGTGGACACCTAGAAGGAAAGGAAGCAGTAGACCTTCTTTATCATAAAGGCAAATTTAGAACGTTTAAAGGTCCAAGGTTGGATGTTAAAACCACACATGGGACTGGTTGCAGTTTTTCAGCAGCCATAGCAGCCGGGCTCGCTAAAAAATTGGATATGCAAGAGGCTGTTGAAAAGGCAAAAGAAATTGTAGCTTTAGGCATAAGGTTTGGCTTAAAAATTGGAAAAGGCTATGGTCCAATTAATCCAATGGCTCACCTTTACCGTGATTCTTCAAGATATAATGTTTTGATGAATGTGGAAAAGGCTAGAACTTTAATTGAGTCAAACCCCGAAGTTGCAATACTAGTGCCAGAAGTGGGCATGAACATTGCAATGGCAATTCCCTATGCTGAAAGCATAGATGACGTGGCTGCGATAGAAGGCAGAATTGTAAAAACATCCAAAGGCGCTAGGGCTGTTGGTCATCCAGGATTTGGATGCTCTTCTCATTTAGCCAAATACATATTTGAAATTATTAGGCACGACGAAAGGAAGATGGCGGTAATTAATCTGAAATTTTCAGTTGATACTCTTAAAGTTCTAGAAAAGTGGGGTATGACAATTTCTTTCTATGACCGTGGAAAAGAGCCTGAAGAGATTAAAAGTGTTGAAGGGATGACTATACCTTGGGGTGTAAAGGAAGCCATCAAAAAAGCTGGAAAAGCACCGGATGTAATTTATCATAAAGGCGATATCGGCAAAGAACCTATGATAGTAATTTTTGGAGAACAAGCCTACGATTTGGCCAAACTCACAGTAAAGCTTGCTAGGGAAGTAAAGAAAAGATGAAAACAAACATGGTGCATGTTAAAAAGTTGGCTTTGGTCATAGTTTTTTCAGCTTTAGGAGTGGCTCTCGCACCCTTCTCATGGTTTGAGTTTTTAGGTTCAAAAGCTTATCCTACTCAACACATGATTAATGCAGTTTTAGGAGTGCTTGTTGGCCCGTTATGGGCAGTAATCGCAGCAATTATTATTGGAGCCATAAGAAACGTATTTGGCATAGGCACTTTCTACGCATTTCCTGGCGGGATACCCGGAGGGATAGTTGTTGGTATTGTCTACTGGTTGCTTAAACACCTTAAAGTAAGCGGAAAAGCACGTTTGATATCAGCTCTTGCAGAACCATTAGGCACAGTTTTAATAGGCGCCCCCATTGCTCTCTTTCTGATCGCTCCATGGATAGGAACCCAAAAACTTTTGGATTTAACATTAAAGGAAGGAGCATTACTTGCCTTCTTAATTTTTGGGGCTGGATGGGCTTTAAGCTGCGTTTCCGGAAGCATCATAGGGTTTGTACTCCTCTTAATCTTGAATAGGGTTGGAATAAATAAGGAGACATTGTTTGGCGAAAAATAAAGAACAATTGCGTTTGAAAGGCAGAGAAGCCCTTGGCAAGAAGGTTTTGATATTAGGTGAAGCGGGCTCCGGAAAAACTAAGGTGGTAGCCAAACTACTACAAGAAATAATGATGCTAGTAAGCCCTGAAAAAATAACTATTATTGATTTTGCTCCGCAAAGAGTCGTGGAAATTGGTGGAAAAATAATTGAGCATGTAAGCATACCTAGTGGGATTAAATACCTTTCGCCTAAAAATGTTTACACGCCTAGATTAGCTGGCAAAACACCTGAACAAGTACTCCATTATGCAGAATTAAACAGAAAAAATATGGAAACCTTGCTTGACGAGTTCATTCATAATGTCACTGAAATTCTTGTTCTTAATGATGTTACGCTCTACCTGCATTTGGGTAAACTAGAAACCGTTTTAAAATGTACAAAGTTAGCTAAGACCTTTTTGGCCACGGCATACTATGGTTCAAAACTTGCTAATGACTTAGGAACAGGAATAAGCTCTAGAGAAAAAAAATTAACTGAGGAACTGGCCACCTTCATGGACTTAGTTATTAAAACTTAATTCTCTCATGAAAATTGTAGATATTCATTCGCTTTCCTCGCACAAACCCAATTAAAGTCAAGTCTACATCTTTGGCAACCGTAATGCCAGAGTCTATTGCGGCGGCCAATGAGGCCGCTATTGGTAGGGCAACCCTTGCAACTTTAAGGACTATGTCGCCTGTTAACCGTCCACTCAAGGCAAGAAAGCATTCGCCAAAATCGGTTTTGTTTAAGGCTCCGATGCCAATTACTTTGTCAACGGCATTGTGGCGACCCACATCCTCGGCGAAAGCTACAAGGTTTCCATCGCCTTTATAAATGGCGGCAGCATGTACCCCGCCAGTTTTTCTGAAGGTCCCAGAAAGAGAGTTTAAGCGGTTAACGCAGTTTAGGATTACTTCTGCTTTTACTTTCAAGTTTGACGTAATTTTAGGAAGCCTTCCAGAATATTGATAGGATGATGGGCTTCCGCATGCTGAAAGAATCACGCGAGAAAAAGGTTTTGAAAGTTTTAGTCGCTTTTCTAAGTCAATATTGGGTTTCAGTTTAACATGACAAACGTTCGCTTCTTTTAAGTGTATGTCCTTAATTTCTTCGAGTGATTTTACAATGCCTTCTGAAAGTATGTGCCCAATAGCCAATTCTTTCAGATTTGATGGAGTGCAGAAAATGGTTGCGTAATGAGTTTTATTTAAGAATATGTGGAAGAGCTTTTCTTCTGCTACGTAGTCTGAGGTTTTTTGAGCCTTTTTGGCTGAAACATCAATTTTTACAATTTCAACTTCCACCAAACTGACTCGCTCCATTCTATTTCTTCAGTTCTGATAGAATGAAAGTCACAATTTCGTCGGCAATATTAACTCTTGTAACTGATTGCAAGCCTCTCCATCCTGGCTGGCTGTTAACCTCGACGAGTAATGGTCCTCTGGGACTTTCCAGAATGTCTACGCCAGCTATTCTGCATTCTATGAGTTTTGCTGATTTAATCGCCATCTCTTCCATGGTTTTGTTAAGCATTAGTGGCTTTGGGCGGGCTCCTTGGCTGTAATTGGTTTTCCAAGTATTTGCAACACGCCTCATTGCAGCTATAACACGATCGCCAACAATGAAGGCACGAATGTCAGAGAAACCGTGATGCACAAACTCTTGAAGATATATTACACCATGATAAAATGTTATAGCCCTGAAAATTGTGGAGGCAACTTCTGAGTCCTTAACCCTTGTTGAGCCAATTCCTCTGGAACCGAAAATGGGTTTTACAACAACATCACCCTCCAACTCATTAAAAGCCTTCAAGGCTTCGCTAACGTTTTCAGTTACAGCCGTACGGGGCACTGGTATGCCATTCTCTTCTAGAATTGCAAGAAGGTCATATTTGTCAACGCAGTGTTCAACGGCTTCAGGCGGGTTTATAACGTATAAGCCTAAGCGTTGAAGCCTATAGAGTAAGTCCATTCTAAAAACTATCTCTTCCAGTGAGCCTCGTCCAATTGGACGAATTATTAGAGCGTTTAGTTCTTCTAATATGCTAGTGTTGCCAACGTTCAAGTAAGGTTTACAGCCAACACGAGCAATCAATTGCGGAAAACTGACGCACATGTGGGGGATGTTGCGTTTGGATAGGACTTCTCTCAACTGGGTTGAACTCCAAGAGTTTCTATTTCGCGTTACAATTCCAATTTTCAAAACTAAACCTTCTCTGCGTTTGAATCTGTGAAAATGCTAAAAGGACTATGTTCTTAAAGTTTCCGCGTAATAGTCGATCCTAAAATTTGTGAATGTACGGGACTAACTGTTTTGCATTTTCAAATTTTTCTGAAAGGCTCAAATCTAAATAGGCTCCGTAAGCGTTGAAGTATGGTGGTCCTTTCCGCGAGAATAACGTTAAAATTTTGCCGTTATGGTCTATTTTGAAACCTTCTGCACATGGTTCGTGTCCTCTTATCAGAATTTTGGCATTAAATCTTCTAAGTGCTTCGTTTGTTATTTTTTCGCCAAAAAGCTTACCTGCACCCCTTGGTGATGCACACACTTCTTTAACTATTTCGTTTGGGTCGCTCCATAGCATGTCCTCTAAGAAACTCTGCTTCGGATGTAGGGCATGAGCGTATGCTAAATCTTCAATAGTTTTAGCTTGAAGTGGTAAGCCTCCATGAATCATTAAGTAGCGTCCTTCAACCAACACAGCATTGTAAAGGCATTCAAATAACTCTCGGATTTCCAAGTACGCACCTTTCCATTTTTCAGCAAATTTCATTTGAAACTCCATCGGCAAATCATGGGGAGAAGCCATAAGGTCCTCAGGACCCTCATGGTTTCCACGCATCAGAATGACTTGTTCTGGGAAGAGAAGTTTCAATTTTAAGACTGTGTAGTAGACTTCTTTTGAGTATTCGCCTCGATCGCCGTAGTCTCCAAGAAAGATTAGAACTGCATTGCTATTTTGCTTCATTTTTTGTAGGAAGCTGCTTATCTTCAGGATTCGGATTAAGCTTTCAAGGTCTCCGTGCAAGTCGCCAACTATCAATGCTTCTTCTTGAGGTTTAAGTTTGATAAGCCTTCCCACGATTTCAAGGTTTCCAACTTTTCCATTTTCACTGCAGAGGAGATTTGTAGCATCTTCAACCAGTTGGATAAACTTATCACATTGGACTTCTAATGATTCTTTAACAATTTGTGAAAAGTTTGTTTGCAAAGGCCGTGCCTTCAAATTATTCAATGTGAACTCTTCTGCCCATGAAACCAAAAATGTTCTTTTCTATTTGGTTTCTGTGATTTTGAATTCTCTCTAATGTTTCGTTATGGGCTTGTTCTATCGCTTTTTCCTTTGACTCGATGCTATTCCTTCTCTTTTCTAGGTTTTCAAGAAGCTCTTGAAGCCTTGACAAGTCGTTTTTGGTTTCCGTCACCTCTGCTGATGTTGAAATTTGCCTTTTTCGCTTTGTGATATCAACGCATCTTTGATGAAGACTTGCTAGGGAATTTTTGTTTAGGATGTTCTCTATGGCTTGCTCTGCCTTTCGCTTTCTATCAGACTTTAGCTTAAGCTTCCCTTCAGACATTGCATGGTCTAGTTTTTGAAGAATCTGCCTTAGAAGCGGATAACCGATCTCTTCTCTTGCAAATGCTTCGAAAGGATTTTCTGTGTACTGATTAAGCTTATTAAACTCTTCCGGTGTTAACCCGTTTCCCCCTCCACGAAGCGTTAATGCCTGAAATTTTATGAAGGGCTTCCGAAGATGCCGTAAATTACGTTTCACTTCCATGCCCAATTTTTTTGTTTCCATGTTGATTTGAGCCAATTGGCTCATAATACCCTTATTTTTTAAATCAACCATTTTCTGCTGCGTTTCAGCGATTTCCTTCTCAAACGAACCCTTTTCACTTTCCGCTCCTGCTTTTTGCTCCTTTAGATTTGCTAGCTGATCTTCAAGAGTTCTAAGCTTATCAATAAGTTGAAAGGTTTCTTCCAAGGTTTTGGTTTTAACATATTCTCTTGTTAGAAAACTGTGCATTTCTTTCAGCAATTCTTTTGATTTTTCGAAAGCTGTTAGGAATTTTCGCCTATCCATTATGAAGAATGGGGAAATTCTTGGAAACCAGTTTCTGACATCAACCTCGGTGACTAAAAATGCTTTTTGGGTTTCTTGAACGAAATTACTTAAGCTATTGTAAGAAACTTGTTCAGGAACTTTAATCTGCCTTAATCTGTCAAGAAATATGCGTGCTAGCTTGTTTAAGGCTCTGGCTCTCCCATAAATCTTCATATTCCTTTTCTCAATCTCTTTCCCGCTATTGTCCAAAAGCATCTTACTAATATCTGCAAGATTTTCAAGCGTCTTACGCATTTCATCAAGTAATTTTTGAGCCCTTTCATGAACTGGAATAAAAATTGAGCCAGTCTCGCTTTCAAGCCAGCCTTTCATGTCGCTTAAAGAAATTTTTTGGATATCAGACAAACGGCTTTCCCAGTAGAAGATATGCAAAGGCTATATTTATTTTTCAAGTTTTTAGAAAATGCTTTCGCCTTAATCCACTATTTTTTGAGTAGCTACTCTTAAATAATAAACATCGAGCTAACATGACATGACATTTCGGGTTGAAAAGCATGGACGCGAAAACAATTTCATTCACGCTAATGATGAGTGCGCTTGGAAATGTGTTGTTTGCAATATCCTATTATGGAGGAAATCTTTCCCCCGGAGTGGCTCTCGATTTCTCACTTGTAGCCGCTTTCATTGCAGGATTTTACGGCGGCCCTTTAATCGGCTTTGTTTCAGGACTTTTTGTAGGGATATTTCCCGGAATAATGTTTGGTCCCTTGGGTATGAGTTCGTGGCTGGGTTTGTTTGGATTACCGTTGGGGAAAGGGCTGACAGGTTTAACTGCTGGAATCATTTCTAAGGGCTTAAATTTAGGGAGTAGACCATATTCATCTATTCTTGCAATCGCATCTACTTTATTGGCTTATATTCCGGAATGTGTCTTCACTTACGCCTACTTTGCATATATGATGCCGGTCTTACTTGGGAAAGGTGGACCATTAATATTCATTTCCACGATATTACCAAAGGCCCTTGGCGAAGTGGCTATAATGAGTTTTTTGATGGCTGCCCTAGTAGGTAACCGCGGCTTCAACGACTTTGTCGGCAAGTTCTTCATGAAAACATACATAATTCCAAAGCTTAATACACAAAAGTCTAAATCAAAAACTTAAAGACTTAGTTAATATGTCGGCATTAATTTCTCCAGCCCTAAAGAGTCTACCAGTTTTTACGTTGTTAACAGTTAGAATTGCTGGTGCGAAGAGATTTGGGTCGATTTTGTAGAAGTCATAGTTTGCTTCTTTGAAGATTTCTATGAAAGGTTTTCCATAACTTTTAGAAGCCTTGGATGGAGACTTCTCCACAATCTCCTTTAGCTTGCCTTCGTCTTCATATTCAACTGTATAGGAGGCTATTCCACCGTAGAGAATTGCATCGTTTGTCCTAGCCATTGCCCGTACAAACTTTGGATGGACAGGCGATATGGGAGCGATTCCCCAAGCATACAAAATTACTTCGGGGTTTAATCCGAACCGGCTAAGTTTGTGGACCCCTGTTTCAACTATTCTTCCTGAAACTTGTGTTGAGCCGGCTATGCTGGCTGTCGGGGTCAAAATTACTGCTAAATTTTCAGATTGCACGTGACAGTCTTTTTCAAAGCGTTTTAGGAGTTTGTCTGGGGGAGACTTGTCCGTTTCCAAAACTACGACAGCCTTGTCAAAATCATCCTTGTATCCGATTTTTTCGTAGATTTCCCTAGGCTTCAATGCTAAAGCTCTTGCAGGTCCAGAACCTATTGCGAAGTAATCTTTCTCTTTTATTTGCCAACCAGCATATTGTGAGCCTAAAGTTGCGATAACTGGATGGTCTGTGTAAACAAATATTGATGGAAGTTCTAGTTCACCGTATCGTCCAGAAGTGATTTCCACTTTTCCACAGCCGCCCATGCAGATTTCTGTTATAATTCTTCCTGCTTGAAATCCTCCCCTAGCATTTATCCCAGCATCAACAATAGTTGATCCAGAGCTTGTTTTCTCAACCTTTACTCCATAAAATTCCGGGCTTTCGCATAATTTCTTTAGAAGGCTCCAAGCTAATCGATTAACGCTTAAAGTTTTCTTCATGAAATTTCTCCTTAAAGAAGCTTTTCATAACGGCTTAGATGAGGATTTTTCTCTTTGAAAACATAAAGTTTGCCGTCTCCGTGTTCTACAAGGTCTCCGATAAAAAGGTAGAAAGGACCTTTAACCGCCTCGTCCTCTTCAATTTTAACCTTTTCCTTAATACTTTCTATTGTAAAGGTTGGAAGAACTGATTCTAAAGACCCACCAATGACGATTTTGCCGCCAGTCATACAAGCGCCTACCCTTGCCTTGCCATCTTTCTGAACATAAATGGTTCCATCATGCATACGCAAACCTACAAACTGGCCTGCACTACCATAAATTTTGATTATTCCTTTTCTCATGTGCGCTCCTGCTTCATTTCCGACATTGCCGTAAACAACTATTTTTCCTCCATGTATGCCTTCGCTACTTCCGCGGTATGGTGCCCCCAAATAGTCGCCTGCATCCCCATGAATCTCAATTGTTCCGCCCTTCATCATGGAACCCGCCCATCCCCTCACGTTTCCATGCACAACTATTTTGCCGTCTTTCATTTCCTCGCCCAAGTGCATGCCAGCATCTCCATAAATCGTTATTTCTCCGCTCTTCATGTTTGCTCCTATTCTTCGAACCTTGCTTGCATTGCCTTTTATTACTATGGCTTCTTTTTCTTGCGGGTTTTCTGCCTTAACTTCTTCAACTTTGAAGAGTTCTCCAAGCTTTTTCTGCTTGTTTCCTTCACAAATTTTGAGCTCTTCTATTTCTTCGCGTGTTTTGCCATTAAAAATGTCTGGGTTTATGCATTCGGCTGTCAATGGAAATGTAAATTCCTTTAGAGGGTAGAGGTTTATCATTTTAGACCGCGGCTCTTACAGTTATTGGATGGGAAATTTCAAGGTAGTTCTCCGTCACTGGGTAATTTTCGTATTCAACCGTCCAATATTCCTTAAACCTTGTTTTCATTTCATCAGAGATTTTTGCAGGTTCATAGACTTGCATGTCAAGCCACATGGTGGCGCCTTCAACATGCCTTAGTATTTCCCCATCTTTGACAACTATTTTTCCACCTTTAATGGTGTAGGTAGCCCGCTTAAACGCCCTTCTCACAGTCTTATACTTTCTAGAAGGGTCAGTTGTTTCTGGGTTTACGTTGTATATGGCTATGTCCGCGTCCGCTTCTACTCCTAAATGCCCCTTCTCTTTAAGACTTAAGGCTTTTGCTTGTCCAGCCCTTGTCATTATTGCAATCTCGTAAAAGCCTAATTCACGGTTTATAGAAGGGAGGAGACTTCTACTCCTTGCTCGAGGATTAACCTTTTTCAAAACTTTTTCTCTGGCTTTTCTGCTCAAGAACCAAGCTATAATCTTCGGGTAAGAGGTAAAGGGACCCCCGTTTGGATGGTCTGTTGTCATAAAAATCTTCCAAGGGTCTTTAATCAGCAGAGCTAGTTCGAGGCCTATTGACCATTGGATGGCGTGGACATAGCTTTTACGGCGATAGCGGAAGGGCACAATACCTGAGCTTGTTTCGGTTTCCACGTCGTGATTTACCCATTTATTTCCGCTCAGTTCATAAAGCGTATATTGGAACGGGCCGTCAGCCGTCATTGTAGTTGTGTCTGTGAATATCACTTGACCCATGTCCATAGTTACATGAGTATGATTATTAACGTAATTTGCGATTTCCTCAGCGCCAGACTCCAGCGTTCTCCAGTCATCACCTTTAAAAGCGCTGAACTGGCAGTGGGTTATGTGAATTGCTGGCTTATTTTCAGCGGCTAAATCTTCTACGCATTTCATAGTTTCTAAAGCTGTTTGATAGTTTCCTGGTTTTCCAAGATTATTCGTGTGGACATGAATTGTGTGAGGTAAGTTTAGAAGTTTATTCACTTTGCATAGTCCACGGATGATTTCCCGTGGGGTAATACAGAAATATGCGACTTGGTCGTCTAGTCTGCTCACATTGTGGCCAAAGCCCCATGCTTCGAGACCTCCGGGATTGACGATTTTTATGGCATATCCTTTCGTTGAAGTTATCATCCAAGCCACATGCCTTGCGCATTCGTCAATTTTTCCTTCCTTAAGGTATTCGAGCACAAACCACCAGTCGCCAAGAAGTGGATAACTAGCCTTATCAACCATGGGAGTGTCACTTAACTCTTCATGGGTGTGTTTAGCTTCCAAGGGAGGCATGGAAGGATTCATTATCGTAGTGTAGCCCATCCTAGCGTATCGGTAACCAGTTGTAAAAGTTGATGGAATGGAGTAACCAACCCCAGACCTAGTTACAGATGTCTTCCGCTCAAAATCCTTAAAATGATCTTCAGGCCTTAGAAGCCTTCCAGTATTTACTTCAGAACCAGCAATGTGGCAGTGAATGTCAACTCCGCCTGGCATAACAATCATTCCAGAAGCGTCTATTTTTCTCGCTTTACGCTCGTTGACTCTTTCAACTATTTTTCCATCTTTAACTGCAATGTCCATTTTTTCGCCGTTAACACCGTTAATCGGGTCATAAACGAAACCATTTTTTATTAGAAGCTCCACTAGGACGCCTCCGCTTGTTTTCTCTTTCTTATTTTCTTAACTTCTGAAAGAATTCTTCGCAGGATTTCCTCGTCTGGAAGCACTCCTCGAGGCGGTTCAACGACTTTTTTGAGAGGAAGAGGCACATGGTCCATGCGGTAGGCTGTTCCCTCTGCTTCTATCCCAACGAAAGCTGAAGGGAAGACAATGTCAGCCATCTGGGCTGTTGCATTCATGTGAGGGTCAATAACTATCAATGGATTCTTAACTAGATGTTCAACTGCTTTTCTTGGAAAGTTTGCCACGGGGTCCGACGCAACCACTAGAGCTGCATCAGATTCCTTACTCAAAAGAACATCGACAACAGATGTTTCTCCAGGATTATACCGTGGAAAGCCCAGCGAAAAATCCACAGCATATGGATAGCCTGTCTGCCATGTGAAAACAGTGTTTGCGCCAGTAACATTAAAGTGTCCACGCATAGGCATTATCACAAACTTCGTTCGCATGTTCAAATCACGAATTAGAGAAAGTGCTGCATCGATATTTCTTAGCTTGCCGCTACTCATTGTAAGCCCAAGCCCAAAGAAGAGTATTCCAAAATTGCATCCAATCATCACATCAGCAACTCCTTCAAGATACTCGACCGGAACCCCAGCAACTTCATCAACTTCGATTTCTTGGTCTCGAATCAAGGCACGGAAGGCTTCAAGAAGTTCATAATCTTTGTTAGGCTCAACTTGAATGAAATAATCCGCTATTTCCGCAGATTTTGTCCTTCTAACATCAATAACTATTAGTTTCCTTCCCTCTTTAAAAAGTGTTGGAGGAGGCCCTCTTCTAAGACTTGATGGAGCAGAAGACTTTTCCTTAAGGAAGACTCGTCTAATGGCGCTTTCAATTTTTTTCTTGACTATTGAGGCTTTGATTTTGGTTAGGTATCCTTTCCATGCGCTTTTCTCGAATCTTCCTTCAGAGAAGGCTGTGTACCTTTCGATATGCCTCGGGTGTGCGCTCCAAGGATTGCTTCCCCAATAAATTACAAGGTCTGCTCTATGCCTAATTTGTCCAAGAGTGCATGAGGGAATGCCAACGTCTTGAATGCTTAAGATTGATGGTCCGTGACAAACGACTGCTGTGTTATCTATCACTCCTCCAACTTCCTCTGCCAATTCCAAGCCTACGCGTGTAGCTTCGCAGCTTGTTGAACTCCAACCATACAAGATTGGATAGTTTGATTCAGCGAGGATTTCAGCAGCCTTTTTTACAGCTTCTTTAAGTGACGCCTTAACAAGTTTTCCGTTCTTTCTTATAAGAGGCTTCAAAAGCCTATGCTCACCAGAGTAGCCTAGAAATTTCGATTCACACATGGCGCAACCGTCTTTAACCTTAACTACTTTTCCGTTTTTGACTGTTAATTCTACGTCATCGCATAAACTTCCACAGACAGGACATGTTACAGATTTAACAACTGGCATCTTACTCCTTCCTAAACTCTTCCATCAGAAGTTCTTCTAGGCTTAGAACAGGCTTATCTGGAGCGGGTTCGATTTCTGCTGGAATTCCTTTCAAGGAAGGCATTCCAATGCTGTTTGTTTCTGGGTTGACGACAGCGTTTGCCCATGGACCATATGGAATGAAAATCACTCCTGCATGTGGACCCCTCAAAGATTTCAGTGCCTTAACAACCACTGAACCATATTCCGTTGAAACCAAAACATTGGTTTTCTCTTTAATTCCAAGCTTCTTTAAATCTTCAGGATCGATATAGCAGACTGAAACGCTTTCCAGATATTCTTTTGAGGCTTTCCCATGCTCTTTTCCCACGCCCTGCTCTATTGTACGTCCAGTAAGCAATATTACCCGCAGTTTCGGATTGTTCCCCATCCACCGACCAGCTTAAGATTCTCACTATAGAATGTATTTTGAAAATAACCTAAATTTAACTTAATCTATTTTCCCTTCAGATTAGAAACATTTTTAAGTTAAAGATGATTCAGTATGGATGTTTTCGAACAAATTGGGCTGACAATTGATGAGTCATAAAGCGATCATTGAGGTTGAGGGTTTAGTGAAACACTACGGCCAAGTCAAAGCAGTTGACGGCGTCTCTTTT
>Ga0315306_10000431_pt1 | contig 20340 bp, 21 predicted proteins | sample TDP1_MG_FD_203803 | JGI IMG/M metagenome (GOLD analysis project Ga0315306, IMG submission 203803) | Freshwater sediment microbial communities from Lake Towuti, South Sulawesi, Indonesia - TDP1 | ecosystem: Environmental > Aquatic > Freshwater > Lake > Sediment | place: Indonesia: South Sulawesi... | reverse complement strand
TCCTGTTCAAAAAAGGCAAAAAGATTGCTACTATCCAGGAAAAGGACTTTGTGATAGCTTTAATGAGGGAGGTGGAGAGGTTCTAAGCTTAGAATTGGGGAAGTTTGAAGGGGCGAAGCCCCTCTAAAAATCATCTTTCCCCCTCTCCTTCAAAGGAGAGGGGGATTAGGGGGGTGAGGTAGACAAAAAATTTTGAAGCCGACCCCTAGAATAAGGCGCTTTAATATGATTAAATAGTTGAGAGCTATATTTAGCCTCAGTAATTAAGTGACTATTATAAATAACTAAGGAGGTAACAAATGGAAAGGACATGGAGACCAACAACGGCTGGCATCTTAACTATAATTGCCGGGGCTATTGGTATAGGTAGAGGTGGTTTTATGTTTGTGCTAGCCGGGCTTATAGGCAGGGCGAGAGCTTTTATTCCCGAATTAACTGATTTGATACGTCGGTGGGCTGGGGTCTTCATCCCTGGGACAATTGATATCCCATCAATTATTGAGCGAGTAATCAGGATTTCATCATTTGCGCTCATTGTGCTTGGTGCGGTATCACTGACTTTCGGGATAATAGCCTTGGTCGGTGGTATCCAGGCTATTAGACGAAGGGCGTGGGGGCTGGCGCTTGCCGGTTCTATCCTGGCTCTCCCCAGTTCGTTTATACTGGGGCTTCTATCCATTATATTTGTCTCAACGGGGAAGAAGGAATTTGCCTAGCCATAATTAAAAATAAAACAAGGAGGTAACAATGCAAAAAACGTGGAGGCCAACAACAGCAGGTATCTTGACTATAATTGCTGGTTGCTATGGTATTGGTATCGGCGCTGTTGTAGCTACGGCTGGGGGACTTTTCGCCTTGATTACCGGTATGCCAGGGCTTGGAGTACTTGGCGCCGGGGTAATTGGTCTTGGAATAGTAGCCATAATCGGTGGTATCTGCGCCATGAGAAGAAAGGTCTGGGGGCTGGCGCTTGCCGGTGCCATCTTGGCTCTCCCCTTAATACCAGTAGGAACAGTGTTGGGGATACTATCCATAATATTTGTCTCAGGGGGAAAGAAGGAATTTGCCTAACCTCCGTCAGTATCGGTAAACTGAAAACCATGATTAGATAGGTCAACCGGTAAATTGCGGATATCAAAGCTATTTGGTAAGACTCAGCGAGAGGTGCCGGCTGAGGCAGAAACAGTTAGTCACCAGCTACTACTTAAAGCCGGGATGATATATCAGGTAGCGGCTGGGGTATATTCCTATTTGCCTTTAGCCTGGAGGACACTGAAAAAGATAGAGAACATAATTCGGGAGGAGATGGATGCTGCCGGAGGGCAGGAGCTAATGCTCCCTGTCCTCCAGCCTTTAGAATTGTGGCAAGAAACCGGGCGAGACCTAGCTTTCGGCAAGGGGCTGTTTACCCTCTCCGACCGCCGAGACCGCAAACTAGCCCTGGGACCAACCCATGAAGAGGTCATTACCGAGCTGGTCATTCACAATGTCAAGAGCTACCGTGACCTGCCCCTCCTGCTATATCAAATCCAGACCAAGTTCCGTGATGAGCCCAGACCCAGAGCCGGGTTGCTCCGAGTTCGTGAGTTCACCATGAAGGACCTCTATAGCTTTGACTGCGATGAAGAGGGACTGAGCCAGAGCTACAATAAGATGCTCCAGGCGTACCACAATATCTACACTCGCTGTGGACTACCTACCGTCCTGGTTGAAGCCGATAGTGGTGCTATCGGGGGCAAGGACTCCCACGAGTTTATGGTTATCACTGAGACTGGCGAGGACGAGATTATTTATTGTAATAGTTGTGGTTACTCAGCTAACACCGATAAGGCTGAGAGTACTAAAGCCAAATTAGCCGATGAGAAGCCACTGCCCCTGGAAGAGGTTGACACCCCGGGTATGAGCACTATTGAGCAGGTATCAAGTTTTCTCAAGGTGCCTCAAAATCACACCCTTAAAGCAGTCTTTTATATCGCCGATGGCGAGTTTGTCATGGTGGTTATTAGAGGGGACATTGAGGTAAATGAGGTAAAACTGAAAAACGCTCTCCACTGCTTTGACCTCCGCCTGGCTACTGAAGCCGAGGTGAAACAGGCTGGGATAGTAGCCGGCTCAGCCTCCCCTATAGGTATAAGTGGGATTAGGGTTATTGCCGATGATTCTATAACCTCGGGAGCCAACTTTATTGCCGGGGCTAATAAGCCCGATACCCATGTTAGAAATGTCAATTACCCCAGAGATTTTAAAGTTGACCTCATAGCCGATATCGCCCGGGCTAAGGCTGGAGAGGGATGCCCCAGGTGTGGCAGCAAATTATCATCCAGCCGCGGCATTGAGGTCGGGCATGTCTTCAAGCTGGGTACTTTCCTTAGTGAGAAATTAGGCGCCTTCTACATTGATGCTAACGGGGTATCCCACCCTATGGTCATGGGGTGCTATGGCATTGGGCTTGGCCGGTTACTAGCCGCTGCTATAGAACAAAACCATGATGATAAAGGTATTATCTGGCCGATGTCTATCGCCCCGTATCACATCTACCTCTGCCCCCTATATCTAGAAAATCCCCGGGTAGCGACAGCGGCGGAAAAGCTGTATGCCGAGCTAGAGACTCAAGGCTTAGAGGTGCTCTTTGATGACCGTCAGGAGTCCCCAGGGGTTAAGTTTAATGATGCCGACCTCCTGGGAATACCTATCCGGGTTACCATCAGCCCCCGCACCCTAGAAGCTAATAGCGCAGAGATAAAAAAGCGCTCGGAAAAAGAACCACAGCTCGTGCCAATAGAGGGGATGGCGGCAAGGCTTAAGGAGCTTATTGCCAGCTAATCTCACCAAAAATTAATATCAACTGGGAGAGTATTTAGTCCGTGAAAGAAGACATTCATGCTCCCGAGAATGTAAGGAAATTGCTAGATCAACATTGGCTCCACTGTAGGCATTTGGAAACCGAGAGGACATGGTTTTTACTTGCCTATATAGGAAGCATAGCATCTATCGTGGGCTTAATGTATTTCAGAACAGGGCTAAAATGGTTAATCATTATTCCTATAGTGCTTACGTTGCTCGGCTTGCTCCTTACTAAAAGGTGGAGTGATGCATTCGAAAAACATAGAAGAAGCGTAAACACACTTATCGGCAAGCTTCAGCTTAAGTCTAATGAAAAGGAAACAATGGACTTGACGATGGATGTTCCCGCAAGCCCTCTATTTAAGCTCTTTAGGACAAGACGTTTGTTCTATCTTTTTTATTTGTTAATGCTAATCGCCCTAATCGTTCTTTATTTTGTTTCCTGAGGTGGATAAGGTAGCAACAGGAGATAACCGCAACGTCTAAGCAGTTAATATCAGCTGCGCAGGGTGGCACCGAGTTCGGTGGATAACTTGTCCAGGATTTGCTGCTGAACCTGGTTAACCTCTTCATCGGTCAAGGTGTGGGTTGGGGACTGGAAGGTAATGCTATAGGCGAGGGACTTCTTACCCGGGGGCAGTTGCCCGCCGGAATAGACATCAAAGATAGTAACCCGCTCTACCAATGGAAAGCTCTTAATAATATCCTCTACCCTCTGATGGGTTACTCCAGCATCAACGACTAGGGCAACATCCCTGACTATAGTGGGAAACCGGGGTATTGGCTGGAACATTTTATGACCCAAGGTAAAAGGCAAAAGCGCTGTCAGGTCAATTTCAAAGAGACAGGCAGCCTCAGGGATTTCAAAAGCCTGCAATACTTTGGGGTGTAGCTCACCGACAACACCCAATTTGTTACCAGCTATAATCATGGCCGCCTGTTTGACCGGGTGCAAGCTTTCGTCCCTGCTTTCCTCAAAGCTGGCTTCTATCCCCAGGTGGCTAAGTAAGCCCTCAATCACTCCCTTAGCATCATAGAAATCAAGTAGCTCATCCCCACCGTGCCACGATTTCTCAAATCTAGAGCCGCTTAGTATGCCACATAGCATTTCGGGCTCACTGGGTAAGTCCTTCTGCCGGGGTAAATATACCTTGCCCAGTTCAAAAAGCCTGATACCACCGTCTTCATACCTCTTATTTACCGATAGGACAGCTAAAAGGTTGGCTCGCAGGTTTGGGCGAAGGTATTCCTGCTCCACAGTCATAGGGTTGGCGACACGAATGGGCTTAGGTTCAAGAGGGTGGGGTTCAGGTAGCAGCTTGTTCAGCATTTCCAAACTGGTTAACGAATAGGTAATCACCTCCTGAAAGCCATAACCGATAAGGTGGTGCCTTACTTCCTGCTTAAGGCTGAGGATAGGCTCGGGGCTTTGTCTTGGCACAGGCTGAGCCAGCATAGTCGCCGGAATCTTATCATAGCCAATAACACGGGCTACCTCCTCTATAAGGTCAACCGCCTGGTGTATATCACTCCGCCAGTAAGGAGCAGTAACCCAAACCTCTGAAGCTGAGACTAGCTCACAGTCAAAGCTTAAAGAGGTCAGCGCCGCCACTATCTGGTCAAGGCTAAACTCAACACCCAGGAGCTGCTTTACCTGGGCAGTTGATAATGAGATGGACTCTGGTACTCGTTTCCCGGGGTAAACATCAATCAAGCCCTTAGCCGCTTTGCCCCCGGCTAGCTGGATAATCAACTGGGTAGCCCGTTTGAGAGCCGGTATGGTCAGTGCGGGAGAAATACCCCTTTCAAATCGCATACAGGCTTCGCTGGGTAAACGCAATACCCTACCTGTGTAATGAATGCTGGGCGGATTAAAATTAGCCGCTTCCAGCAGTACTGACGCGGTCTCTGGAGTAACCTCACTATCAGCCCCACCCATAACTCCAGCGATAGCCACCGCCTGCTGCCCATCAGCAATAACCAGCATATCTTCAGAAGGGAGCTGCTCCACCCCATCCAGAGTAACTATAGTTTCACCCTCAGCAGCCCGGCGGACAATAATTTTTTTGCCTTTAATTCGGTCATAATCAAAGGCATGTAACGGCTGCCCATATTCCAGCATAACATAGTTAGTAATATCGACAACGTTATTTATTGGGCGCATGCCGCATTTCAGTAACCGTTGCTGCATCCACCTCGGGGACTCAGCCACTTTTACCCCGGCGATTAGACTAGCGCAATACCTGGGACATAGGTCAGAGGCAACAATCTCGACTGATATTTGCTGGTCTATGGGTGAGGCTTTTTCTTCATACTCAACTTCAGCAAAATGCACACCTTGTCCAGTCAGGGCAGCCACCTCCCTAGCTATGCCAATCACGGACAGGCAATCAGGACGATTAGGAGTTACATCAATATCAAGGATAGCATCACCTAGATAGTCAGCCAGCGGAGTGCCGATAGGTGCCTCAGCAGGCAAGACCATAATCCCCTCGTGGCTGTCAGAGATGCCTAGCTCCTTTTCTGAGCAAGCCATACCATTAGACACCACGCCGCGAATCTTGGCTGGTTTCAACCGGAATGCCTGCCCACTATGCCCATCTATAAGTTGAGCCCCAACATGGGCGAAGGCTACCTTGTCACCCAGCCTGAGATTTGGTGCTCCGCAGACAACAGTCTGCCGCTCGGTACCTAAATCTATGGTCGCTAAGCTAAGGCGGTCGGCATTGGGGTGGGGGCTAACAGCCACTATTTGACCGACAACGATATTTCCCCAACTATCACCAATGACCTGTATCCCCTTGACCTCGGTGCCAGCCATCGTCAGCCTGCTGGCTAGGTCATTCGGGGGCAAGGTAATATCTACATATTCCTGGAGCCACTTAAGCGGAACTTTCATCGCTCAGAACTGCCTCAAAAATCTAAGGTCGCTGCTATAAAACAGCCTAGTATCGTCGATTCGGTAGCGAAGCATGGGCAGACGGTCAATGCCCATACCGAAGGCAAAGCTGGTGTAAACCTCGGGGTCAATACCACCACGCTGAAGCACCTGGGGGTGGGTCATTCCGGCACCCAGTATCTCAATCCAGCCGGTATTGCCACACAAGCGGCAGCCTTTACCACCACAGACCAGGCATTCTACCGCCATCTCAACGCCAGGCTCAACAAAGGGGAAGTAGTCACAACGGAAGCGCACTTTCCTATCCCCGCCAAAGAAACGGCGGGCAAACTCAAACAGTGTCCCCTTCAACTCACCCATAGTAACCCCTTTATCGACAACAAAACCATCAATTTGATAGAACATAGGGGTGTGGGTAGCATCACTAGCCTCGTAGCGATAGACCTTTCCCGGCTCAACTACCCTTATTGGGGGTGGCATAGTCTCAGCAAGCCTGGCTGATACCGAAGTAGTATGGGTCCGTAGTAGCATAGGTCTTTCGCCGCTATCCGTCTCAAAATCAACCCAGGAAGTTGACATGGTATCACGGGCTGGGTGCTCCTTAGGAATATTTAATGCCTCAAAATTATAATAGTCCCACTCCACCTCCGGCCCCTCCACTACCTGAAAGCCCATAGAGACAAATATGTCGCATATTTCATGGAGGGTTTGGGTAATCGGATGTAGATGACCTACGGGAAGAGGACGACCGGGCAGGGTAACATCAATGCGCTCTCTTTTAGCCGATACCGCCAGTCGTGCCTCTTGTAAAACTCGCTCCCTTTGCTTTAAACCTTCCTCTAGGTCAACCTTAACTTGATTAGCCCGAGCGCCAACGACTTTCCTCTCCTCAAGAGGTAACGAGGCTAAGCTACGCAGAACCTTGGTTAGGTTACTCTTCCTGCCCAAATAGCGGACTCGCCAGGATTCCACCCCTTTAATGTCATTGATATCCTGTAACTCACGCAGCGCTTTTGATTTTAATTCTTCAAGCTGCTTTAACATAGCTGTCTTGGATTATAGGTTATCACTAGCGAGGGGTCAAGAAAATATGGCAAATAAATCTTAGAGGGGCTTCGCCCCTCTTAAGAAATTATCTTCCCCTTATCAAGGGGAAGGGGAATAAAGGGGATAGGGTTAAACAATTTTTACTCTTGGGTTTTGCCTTTGGCTATGGTTACTAAATTAGCGAAGGCTTCAGGTTCTCTGACTACCATATCAGCTAACAGCTTACGGTTAATTTCAACCCCAGCCCTTTTTAAGCCATCCATAAATTGGGAATAGGTGAGTCCCTGGGCTCGGCTAGCAGCATTAACCCGCGAAATCCAAAGGCGCCTCATATCACCCTTACGCTCACGGCGGTGTCTATAGGCATAGCTCAATGACTTGAGCATAGACTCATGAGCTCGACGATAAAGGGAATGCTTGGTTGCCCTATGCCCTTTGGTCAAGACTAGTATTTTTTTATGTCGGCGACGTGTAGTTACGCCTACCTTTACTCGTGGCACAATATCCTCCTATCTAACTCCGTAAGGTAAAAGTCTTTTTATCCGAACCCTATCACTAGGACTTGTTGGTATTGTTTCATCGTAAAAGCGCTTAGTTCGCTTTGCCTTTCGACGGCGTAAATGGCTTTTCCCACCTTTAGTCCGCATAATTTTACCGCTACCGGTAATATGGAAGCGACTCCGCACCCCTTTATGGGTTTTGATTTTTGGCATCCTAGCTTCCTTCGTCCTTCCCTAACTTAGCCTTTTGAGCTGCTGCCGGTGATAAGACCATAACCATTCTCGTGCCATCCATCGCCGGTTGTCTCTCCAGAGAAGCTACTCCCCTTAGTGATTCTGTCATCCTCTGCAATAGCCTCCAGCCCATTTCAGGATGTGTGATTTCACGCCCCCTGAACATTATACTTACTTTGACCTTATCACCGTCATCCAGCAACTTCTTTACCAACCTGGTCTTAGCTTCAAAATCGTGGTTATCTATCCTAGGTCGTAACCGGACCTCCCGTAACAGCGAGACCTTCTGGCTCTTTCTAGCCTCACGCTCTTTCTTTGCCTGCTCATACTTAAACTTTCCATAGTCAAGAAGGCGGCATACCGGGGGCACTGAGGTTGCCGCTACCTCAACAAGGTCGAGGTTTCGCTTCCTAGCCACTTCCCGTGCCTGGTCTATAGGCATAACACCCAACTGCTCCCCCTTCTCCCCCACCAAGCGAACCTCTCTAGCTATAATCCTCTCGTTAACACGCAGCTTCTTATCTATGTCCCTATTTACCTCCTTTAAGCTCGCCTATTTTACGGACAAGAACTATAACATACTCACTAAGAGTAATCAAATTATAGACATTATTTATCAACCTCACCCCCTTTATCCCCCTCTCCTTCAGAGGAGAGGGGGAAGTTGGGTTTTGAAGGGGCTCTGCCCCTTCAACCTTCCCTTGGTAAGTGACCTAATTATTAACTTAAATCCTTTATTTTATCTGCGATAGCTGTGGTAACAGTTTTTTTGAAGCTATCAAAGGACTGGGAAGCCGCTTTTTCACCACTACGCAAACGCACCGAAACAGTAGCAGCGGCTACCTCTTTGTCACCTACTACTAACATATATGGTATCTTATCCAGCTGTGCTTGTCGAATTTTGAGGTTCATCCTTTCTGACCGAGCATCAACTTCTGTGCGTATCCCCTCGCTTCTAAGCTCAGCCTCCAGCTTATAAGCATAGTCCAGATGGCGGTCAGCTACCGGTATTATCATTACCTGAACTGGCGCCAGCCATACCGGGAAGGCACCTCCATAATGCTCAATAAGCGAGGCAAGAAAGCGCTCCATGCTACCTAGCACAGTACGATGTATCATGGCTACCATGTGTTCCTTACCGTCTTCCCCGATGTAGGTAACATTGAAGCGCTGGGGCAGGTTAAAATCAATCTGAATAGTAGGACCCTGCCATCCTCTACCCAGGGCGTCCTCGAACTTAATATCTATCTTGGGACCGTAAAATACACCTTCTCCTGGGTCGATTGTATAGGCAACTTTTAGCCGTGCCAGAGCTTGGCTCAAGGTCTCGGTAGCTTGTTCCCACGCCTCTATCGTGCCAGCATATCTCTCAGGGCGAGTAGAAAGTAATACCTGGTAGTTGGTAAAACCAAAGGCGTCTATCATAAACTGAGCTAAATCTAATACCTCGACCACTTCATCTTCCAGCTGGTCAAAGCGGCAGAAAATATGGGCATCATCCTGAGTAAAGCCCCTGACCCGGGCTAGGCCCAGCAATACCCCAGAACGCTCATAGCGATAAACAGTGCCCAGCTCAGCATAACGCAGTGGTAGCTCTCGATAACTGCGTTGTTTGGTTTTATAAATCAGGATATGCCCCAAGCAGTTCATCGGTTTAATAATATACCCTTGCCCCTCTACCTCCATTGGGCTGTATAGGTAATCACGGTAGAATTCCCAGTGACCGCTGGTTTTCCATAGGTCAAGTTTAGCAATATGGGGAGTATAGACCAGAGCATAGCCACGCTTAATATGCTCGTCCTTCCAGAAGTCCTCAATAACACGGCGTATCACCGCTCCCTTGGGGTGCCAGAGAACCAGCCCGGCACCAGCCTCCTCGTGGATACTAAATAGGTCTAGCTCAGCCCCCAATTTCCTATGGTCACGCCTGGCAGCTTCTTCAAGCCTCTCTAGATGCTCAGCCAGAGCCTCTTCAGTATTAAAAGCAACACCATAAATGCGCTGTAACATAGGCTGGTGCTCATCACCCCGCCAGTAGGCACCGGCAATGCTAATTAGCTTAAAAGCCCTTATTTCCCCGGTAGAACTCACATGTGGTCCGCGACACAAATCAACAAATGAACCCTGCCGATACAAACTGACCTTTTTGTCTGGAATCTCATCAATTAACTCCAGCTTATAGGGTTGAGCAGCAAACAGCTTTCGAGCCTCCAGCTTAGTTACCTCCTGTCTAACAAAAGGCTGGTTTTGAGCGATTATTTCACTCATCCTAGCCTCAATGATGGGTAAATCATCTGGAGTCAATGAGCGGGGTAGCTCAAAGTCGTAGTAAAAGCCATTTTCAATAGCCGGGCCAATGCCAAACTTGGCATCAGGAAAGATAGACTGAACCGCCTCAGCCAAGACATGGGCTACCGAGTGGCGCATTATCTCCAACTTTTCATCTTCAGTCATCTGCTGCTCTTTATTCGGAACCGTGGTTGGAGTCCCTCCATCTATTAAATAAAAACCTCCCACCCTCTTCGGAGATGAGAGGTTTCAACCATCATTATTGCTCTTGTTCAACAAAATATATAGATTCGCCGATAGACAATATCCTAAATTTAACCTATTTACCTACAAACCTTATTATACCAGCCAATAGCTATAAGTGCAACGGCTTCAGGTTGCTATTCCGTCCTCCAGCTGAATCTAGAGTAAAGGATGGTGCCGAGGATGAGAAGAAAAAGTGACACTGCCACAGTAAGCCCTGTTTGGCTGGCAGTTAGCGGGTTATAACCAATTATTTCTTGCCCCAGAAGAGGTTCTCCGAGGAGAGAATATGCGGCTGAGGCATGGGCTGAGGAGACCGGGTAAGCACGGGAGAACTGCTGGAGTGCTGGTGGCAATACATTATACGGGGCAAATATACCGGAGACGGCGGCAGTGACCACTGAAATCCCTATACCGGTCATTACCGCTCCTTGCACACGCTTGATAAAGGTGCCGATAAGAAGTCCTATCCCGGCTGAAACACAGACGACCAGTAGCAGAAAACCAACAGCCTGCCCTACCTGGGCAGTAGTGCCGGGGAAACGTGCCCCGACAGCGAGACCAACAGCAGTAACTAGACCAGCACCTAAAACAGAAAAAGCACCGAGTGCCAAAATCCTACCGACAAAGTCTTTTCGGGGGCTTATCGGCATTGACATCAACTTTGAAAGCATACCATTCTCCCGGTCATTAGCGATACTGCTGGGCAGGTTAGCCATACCGGCCATCATCAAGGCAAAGACCATCATTGAGACGGTCAAGGAACCTTTAACGTATGGCACTATCTCCTTGGGGATGCCTCCGGTCCAGGTAAAGCTGCCGATGAGCACCCATATAATTGGCCAGGCTATTGTCCAGAACAGCACCGGTCTTTCCCTCAGCAGTTCCTTTATTGTCCTATTAAATGTAGCTGCTATTTGGCTCATCTACCCCACCTCCCTCACCATTTTCTGGGTTAACCTAAAAAACACGTCTTCAAGCGATGGCCTTGCCACTTCAATTCGCGTCACCTTGTACCCCGCATAGTCAAGTTTTCTAACCGCCTCCGCCACCACTCTGTCTCCATTCTTGGAGAAGATTCTGTAACCAGCCTCGGTCTCCAACACCCTTTTATCATCACTAAACTCTCTTAATATATTGGCTACTTTCTCACTATTCAATGCTGTCTCTACGGTTATCACATCCTCAAGGCCGTGTATCCTCTTCAACGATTCGGGGGTATCTTCAGCTATGATTTCCCCCTCATCTATCAAACCAACCCGCGAAGCCAGCTCAGCATCGGCACCGATATGAGTGATTAGAAAGATGGTAGTCTTCTCGTCTTTTATTTCTTCAATTAAACCAAAAAAGTTCCTCCGTGCTGCTGGGTCAAGACCAGTGGTTGGTTCATCTAATATCAGAATTCTTACCCCAGGAAAGAGTGCCGTTGCCACCTCTAACCTTTTCCTCATACCTCCGGAATACTTGCCCACTCTTTTACCCGCATCTATTGATAGCCCCATCCTGTCCAGCATTTCACCGACTAAATTTTCCGCCTGACTACCTGAATAACCAAGGAGCTTGGCAAAATACATTAGGTTTTCCCTGCCGGTAAGCTTGGGGGAGGAGAAGTTCTCCTGTGGGACATAACCTATCCACTCCTTTGCCTGCCACGGCTTTCTTCCATAGATATCCACACTGCCACTAGTCGGCATTTTTACCGAGGCTATGATAGCGGCGAGGGTTGTCTTTCCCGAGCCGTTGGGACCCATAAGGGCGTAGAACTCCCCTTCCTCTATTTTCAGATTTACTTCCTTGAGTACCTCGTTGGCTCCGTATCTCTTAGTTAGGTTTTCTACCTGTATGGCATTCATGCCTTCGCTCTACTCCCTTTCATGAACTAGGGTGGATACGAGGGTGTAACCATCTGAATCCTGGCTTGGCTTAATCCCGGCTTTATCCAAGACTGGTTCCTCAACGTAGATAGGCACCCCAGCCCTTAACGCAACAGCAATGGCATCGCTAGGACGGGAGTCAATCCTCATCTCCATCCAATTAGCCTTGAGGATGATGTTGGCGTAGAAAGTACCATCTTGAATGTCAGTAATAATGATGGATTTGACGCTTGCCTCGAGCCTATCCATGATAGAGCAGAGCAAATCGGGAGTCAACGGTCGTGGTACATTGACCCCTTCAGTGATTACGGCTATGGCATTTGCCTCAGCCAGACCAATGGAAATGATAAGATAGCGTTCCCCAGCTTTCTCCTTTAAAACTACCATTGGCTGAGAATCGACCTTACTCACCCCGACGGTATCAACGACCATCTCAACAGGGTGATATTCATCAACAGCCTCTCTGGCTACGATGGCTCTTATCCTATAGGCAAAATCGCTATTAGCCACCAGCTTTACCACATTAGTAAGCCTGCCGGGTTGAACCACAGATACACCTATGAAGACAAGCCCCACTATCAGACAACCCAGTAAGCACCATTTGACACGACTTAGTCGCCCCATTTCCCCTCCTTCGTCACTTACTGAAATCAGCTTCAGAGAAAAGGCAAGCTAGGAGTAGCCTTGGTTAGTGATTAGTCAAGCTGGGCATTAAACAACAAGAGTGGATAAGTGCTTTACCCTTTTAAGCGTATTGGGGTGACTGCTGAAAAGCTCCATCAATTTATACGCGGTGCCCAGTCGCACTTCCTTCTGGCGAAGTTCCATAAGTTCGTCATAGTCAATAGCGCCACTCATATCCCGGTCAACTTCGGATAGCTCTTTTATCTCATACCATGCCCGAGAGGGGTCGTTGACGAAGAAGGCCTTAACCCCTTCAACTCGTTTAAGTTCCTGGCTGTTTCTTAAGCGCGCATTCCCATAGACGAGCTTATATAGCGCTGAGGCTAGGTGATGCGGCATATTTCCCAATTTAACACTGCCCAGGTCAGCATAGTACTCACGTATCCTTGAGCCATAGAGGACTAAGAGATTGGTAATAAAGTAAAGGAGGAAGGCACCAAGCCCAATTAGCGCTGCGTAACCACCTCCCTGTCTGCGGCCACCGAAAGCCCCTCCCCACATCAAGCTCCAGGCAATCCAGTACATTACCAGCGGGACCGCCGAAAGCAGGGTGATAATTACCATGTCACGGTGTTTGACATGAGACATCTCGTGCCCCAGTACAGCCTTAAGTTCATCCTTGCTCAGTAGATTCAGGAGACCCCGGGTAACACAGACTCGCCCATCCCTTCTGGTTCGACCAAAGGCGAAGGCATTTGGTATCGCTAACTGTGAGATGCCAACTTTAGGCTTGGGCACATGCGCCTTCTCGGCAAGTTCGGCTACTATCAGGTGCAGGTCTGGTGCCTCCTTCTCAGAAACCCACTTTATCTTCATTGTCCAGCTAACTATAGCCGGACTAACCAAATACTGGATACCGAGGATGACGAAAGCTATGATTATGTAAAACACTGCACTACCGGCGCCGATCAAAGCACCGACACCAGTAATGATGCCATAGAGGATGCCAAAAAGAAGTGCGATTAACAAAAACATCCGAGTATTAAGCCCCATATACTCCTCCCTTTATCACATCCTAACTTCTAAATCGGGAAACGCTGCTGGACTAACTTACCAGTCCTAACCTAGCGCTTTCAATCACCATAAGCATTAGTAAACCTAATAATACAATCATTTGTCAAACTAGACAACGCTTGCAATTTGTTTTAGATAGTACTATAGTTTGCACTTTAGATATTGACATTATAGCAAGGAACAGCCTATTATTGTATCAAAAAAAGGAGGCTAACCAATGCAAGCTTACTGTGTGAAGTGTCGTGCCAAACGGGAAATGAGGGATACTAGGGCCATAATCATGAAAAATGGCCGGCCAGCGACTCAGGGTGTGTGCCCTGTATGTCGGACCAAGATGTTTAGAATAGGCAAGGGTTAAAGTCAATATCGAACTATCACGATTACTAGCAAGACTAGGTATCTGTGGATAGATGCCTAGCCTTTTTGTTAAATGTGGTGGGGAAACTATTGGTGCGTTACTCTGTCCAGGAGCTTTTAGTTAATTTCACTAAAACTACGGCTGGGTTGATACAGCACTCTCTTACCACAGTTCTCAATTTTGGGTGTTGGGAGATAAATTCAGCTATCGGAGGACTGAGTTTATAGTACATAGCCACAAAGGCTCTACCAGCCGGATTTTTCAACAGTAACTCATCCCGAAATTGACGCAGGAGGTCGATTTTTTCAGACGCAGGTGTGCCATAAGCTGCAGTAGCCAGGAAACACATCCTTTCATCTTTCTCCCAATCATCCTCATGCCTGGCCATTATCACCTCCTTTGGTCTATTTCCCTAGGGTTTAAATAGCTATCCCAATACTAGTCTTATACTCTAACTAGTTCCCTCTGTCAATGGTCTACCATTCAGAGAAGCTGGTTCTCAGGCTAATCTGAGGTATCATACAGGGAGACACGGGTGGTGATGGCTGATTTAGTATCTCCGGCGTCCTCCGCCACCAAACCCGCCACCTCTCCTCTCGGAGCGAGGCCGAGCCTCACTAACGTTGAGAATTCTATCCCTCAACGTCTTTCCTTTGAGGCCAGCGACCGCAGCTTGCCCTTCAGATACCTTTGGCATCTCAACAAAGGCAAACCCTCTGGACTGCCCGCTGTACCTATCTTTGATGATGTTTACCGAGGCGACTTGCCCGAATGCTGTGAATAATTCCCGCAATTCATCTTCAGTTACCTCAGGCGATAAATTACCTACATAGATATTCATATTGATTGCCTCCCTTTCGCTAACTGGGTGACCCTTAGCAGATTCTAAAAGGTCAAACTAGCATTATTTACTCGCTCTAACCTTACTGTAGCAATCACTACAGTACACCGCTCTACCTTCGCGAGGCTCAAACGGCACTTCCGTGTCATTCCCGCACTGAGCACATACTGCGGGGAACATTCGGCGTCGAGACCTTGGGTTATAGCCAATATCACCGTAACGTGCTGACTTTCTGGCTTCGCGGCACGAGGGACACCGTTTGGGGTCGTTGGCATAGCCTTTAGATGCGAAGAACTCTTGCTGGCTCGCGGTGAAAATGAAGGTAGTCCCGCAATCGGAACATCGGATCGACTTATCCTGAAAACTCATTGAATGACCTCCTCTCTTTAATAGTCGGTTAGAGTTGTTGGTCACCCAATGCTCGGTAAATCTAAAAGTGAAAATAACTTAGCCGATTTTGTGATAACCTAGACTTAAACCGCTGTAAAATATTATAACAGCAAATTGTGTCAACTACAAACCAGGGAAGGTTAAGCGTTGGGGTCTCACTGTGGCGAAGTCCAAAATTATCTGTGGAGCGGGAGACGGGACTCGAACCCGCGACAACCTGCTTGGAAGGCAGGGACTCTGCCAACTGAGTTACTCCCGCTAAATCGTATCTATTTTAGCCCCAAGATTTACTCTTGTCAAAGGGGTGTACTCGTTCAATACCTTAGTGACACATAACCTCCTTTCCGTGTTTTTCCTGCCACCGCTCTATAAACTCTAGAGGAGTTAGATACCCTAAAGCCTGATGTGGTCTTATTCTATTATAGGCCTCTTCCCAGTGCATTAAGTCAATTCTTAACTTATCTAGCTCAGCGGTAAAAAGTCTGTGGGCTGATGCCAAAATAACAGCAAGTAAGGCGAGCATTGTGACTTATTTATGGGGAGTATTTCGTATTGATGAAAGAGCAGGGGAAAATTGTGGTATCATTGAAGTGAAACAACATAGCCTTTCTGCCGCTGGATTTATCCAAAGCTTCCCCAGAGAAGGGGAAGGTGACGAGAATGATTAGGTTCAATAGAAGGAAGCTTCTCATTGGATCGCTGTCAGCACTGGTCGTAGCCTTGGTTCTTCTTTTACCTCGTATTTTAGTTACTAAGCAAGCGGAGGAGCAGTGGGACAAGACCTTTGGCGGGCCGGAGTGGGATATTGGTTTTTCTGTTCACCAAACCACTGACAGTGGTTATATCATAGCTGGATATACCCGCTCTTACGGTGCCGGGGGTGATGACATATGGTTGGTGAAGACTGATTCTAAGGGGAATAAGGAATGGGACAAGACCTTTGGCGGCTCAGACTGGGATGGAGCTTATTGTGTTGAGCAAACCTCTGACGGCGGCTATATCATATCCGGGTATACCCGTTCTTATAATGCCGGCATTGATGACGTGTGGCTGATAAAAACCGATTTCGAGGGAAACGAGCAGTGGAATAAAACCTTTGGCGGCTCAGACTGGGATGGAGCTTATTGTGTTGAGCAAACCTCTGACGGTGGCTATATTGTAACCGGGTGGACAGGCTACTACATGGGTGACCCTCGTACTAATGTATGGTTGATAAAGGCCGATTCTGAAGGGAATAGGGAGTGGGACAAGACCTTTGGCGGCTCGGGCTGGGATGTTGGTCATTGTGTTCAGCAGACCGCTGACGGCGGCTACATCATATCAGGAAGGACACGGTCTTATGGTGCTGGTGATGTATGGTTGATAAAGACCGATTCTGAAGGGAATAGGGAGTGGGACAAGATCTTTGGCGGCTCGGGCTGGGACGTTGGTAGTTATGTTCAGCAGACCACTGATGGTGGGTACATCATAGCTGGAAGAACGACCTCTTACGGAGCTGGTGCTGGTGATGTATGGTTGATAAAGACCGATTCTGAAGGGAATAGGGAGTGGGACAAGACCTTTGGCGGCTCAGGCTATGATGTCAGCTATTGCGTTCAGCAGACCGCTGATGGCGGGTACATCATAGCTGGAGAAACACGGTCTTGTAGAGATGAGTGGGGTGACGTATGGTTGATAAAGACCGATTCTGAAGGGAATAGGGAGTGGGACAAGACCTTTGGTGGCTCAGGCTATGATGTCAGCTATTGCGTTCAGCAAACCTCCGATGGTGGCTATATCGTAACCGGATGGACACGGTCTTACGGTGTTGACGATGATCTATGGCTGATAAAGGTGAGTGCTAATCCTATAAAATCCGGCGCTGGTGGTCAATGAGCGGTGCTTGGCTACAGTCTAGCTAAAAAGGTATTGAACGAGTACACGACCTTGACACGAGGATGGGCGTGTGTTACACTTCCCGTCGTGAGCCAGTAGTGGGCTGAAAAATAGCTGGCTCTTAAACGTAACCACAATCGTTTATATTCACAGTTCTAACGATAGCCAGAATTTTTATTTATGATGTCTATTACATTTACAGAAACTCAAAAACAACGCTTGCGAGAATTGGATGCTGATACAAACTTGGCACAAAAGGTATTCAGCAATGCCCAAGAGAGAGATGCAAGTTTCAAGATGATGGAGAAGAGGTTGATTGGAGAGGAAAAACAGCGTTTACAAAACCTCCGCAACTATCACCGCTGTCCCATGATTTGCCAAATAGAGAGGATTCTTATAGATAAGCTTACAGAAGAAGGTTTTGTACAAGTCATTACTCCGATAATAATAACTAAAGGGTTTTTGGAAAAGATGTCTATCACCGCCAACAATCCCTTGATAAGTCAGGTTTTTTGGCTCAGTAAAAATAAATGTTTGCGGCCGATGCTGGCACCGAATCTTTATCATCTCTTAAGACGGCTGGTTCGCTTGTGGGAAAAACCTATTCGTATTTTTGAAGTAGGCCCGTGCTTTCGCAAAGACACCCAAGGGAGTGAGCATCTAAATGAATTTACCATGTTGAACCTTGTTGAGTTGGGCTTATCCCAAGAAAGCAGACTCGAGCGGTTAAAGGAGTTGGTTTCCCTCTTAATGGGGGCTGTAGGTATAAATGAGTACCAATTGGTTTCGAAGCCATGTGAAGTTTATGGTGAAACAGTGGACATCATGGCTGATACCGAACTTTGCTCGGCAGTCGTGGGCCCCCATCCATTAGATGACGCTTGGGGAATAGTCGACCCGTGGGTGGGGTTAGGATTTGGTTTGGAGAGGCTGGTGATGGTGAGACAGGGATATCAAAATATTCAGAGAGTGGGACGCAGCCTCATATATCTTGATGGAATTAGACTGAACATTTAAGTAATCTGATAAGAAATTGATGTTAAGATTGTGATAAGAAACGATACCTATTTTTCCATAGAGGAAATATTAGACAAAGCACTCTGTGAGGAGTCTTTAAAGAGGGAAGAGATTCTTTATCTACTTAGATTAGATAAAGCTGAAGAAATAGAGAAACTTTTTGCAGTAGCACAAAGATTAAGACGTCGATACTTTGGTGATAACATTTTTCTTTATGGGTTCTTATACTTCTCCACGTGGTGTCGCAATGACTGTGCTTTCTGCCAATATCGCGCATCAAATAGATTGTGCCAGCGGTATCGAAAAACTGACCGCCAAATAATTGAGGTAGCTCTCGATATGGCAGCGTCAGGTATTCACTTGCTTGATTTAACTATGGGGGAGGACCCTTTTTATTACGAAAAAGAGGATGGCTTTGAACCACTGTTGCATTTGATAAAAGAAGTTAAAAGGGAAACATCTTTACCTATAATGATTTCCTTTGGAGCTATCCCCGACGAAGTTTTAAAGAAACTATTTGGGACAGGGGCGGAATGGTATGCTTGCTACCAGGAAACCCATAATAAAAAACTTTTCCATCAGCTTCGTTTGGACCAGAATTACAATGATAGGCTTAGCAAAAAATATAAGGCGGCTAGGTTAGGTCTACTCATAGAGGAGGGGATATTGAGTGGGGTGGGGGAATCATTAGATGATATAGCTGACTCCATGGAAGAGATGCGAGCGATGGGGGCTCACCAAGTGCGTGTTATGAATTTTATTCCTCAAAAGGGAACCCCGATGCACGATTTCCCACCGCCCCCCAAAATGCGTGAGCAGCTGATTATTGCTGTTTTGCGTCTACTATTCCCCGATAGGTTGATACCTGCTTCTCTTGATGTATATGGCATTGATGGGCTCAAGGGAAAGCTAGAAGCCGGAGCTAATGTCGTGACTTCGTTGATTCTTCCCCATTCGGAGATGGTGGGTGTAGCCCAAAGTACTTTGGATATCTGTGAAGGTTATCGTACCGTAAAAGGGATAACCCCTGTACTCAATGAATTGGGGTTAACCAAAGCAGAGCTTCATGATTATATCTCATGGATTGAGAGTGAAAGGAAAAGCCATATAAACACATACCGCTTCGGGGAAAAGGTGTTACCGTGAGAGTGGCCATTGTTGGGGGGAAACTACAAGGGATTGAAGCGGCTTTCCTAGCTCATGAAGCAGGGTGGGAAGTAATTCTTATCGATAGGAAACAGAGCCCACCAGCAGCCAGATTATGCCAATCCTTTTATCACTGTGATATTGTTAAAGACACTTCATCTTTACGTCGGGCTTTAGAAAAAGTTGATTTGATTATCCCGGCGGTTGAAGATGTTGTCGCCCTTAGAGCTTTACAGAAATGTGCTACTGAGGTAAACATCCCTTTAGCTTATGATGCCGAAGCATATTTTATTAGCCATTCCAAGAAGCGCTCCAACCGCCTATTTGAAAAATTGGGCGTTCCCATGCCACTAAGTTGGCCCCAATGTGGACTGCCACTTATAGTAAAACCATCCATCTCAAGCGGAAGTCATGGGGTATCCAAGCTAAGCACTGAACCGGAACTGGGCGATTTTATTAAACAGGTGGGTTCAGGGCTGAAGCGCTGGATTTTACAGGAGTTTGTGGAGGGTCCGTCCTATTCTATCGAAGTTTTAGGTTTGGGCGGACATTACGTAGCTCTCCAGGTTACCGAGCTCGAGATGGATAGCGACTACGACTGCAACCGGGTTCTCGCCCCCGCCGAAATTCCAGAATCTTTAGACAGGCAGATTAAACAAATCGCCCTCATCATTGCCCAGAGCCTTCATTTGAAGGGGATTATGGATGTTGAGGTTATCCTTGACCACGGTGGTGTTCCCAAGGTGTTAGAAATTGATGCCCGACTCCCAAGTCAGACTCCTACTGCAGTTTATGAGTCTACAGGGATAAACATGTTGGAACTATTGCGGGACATATTTGTCAGGGATACGATGCCTATAATCCCTGAAATAAGAGCATTAAGAGGGGTGGTTTACGAGCATATTAAGGCTTCCCAAAATGGTTTACAATTTCTGGGAGAACATATTATGGGAGAAGTCGACTCCCTTGAAATTGTCCACGGTTTTTTTGGAGCCGACGTAAGTCTGACAAACTTTAATTCGTCGTCACTTCCTTGGGTAGCCACATTGATTACTACCGGGGAAAGCCGCGAACAAGCATGGCTT
>Ga0315306_10000430_pt1 | contig 20344 bp, 25 predicted proteins | sample TDP1_MG_FD_203803 | JGI IMG/M metagenome (GOLD analysis project Ga0315306, IMG submission 203803) | Freshwater sediment microbial communities from Lake Towuti, South Sulawesi, Indonesia - TDP1 | ecosystem: Environmental > Aquatic > Freshwater > Lake > Sediment | place: Indonesia: South Sulawesi... | reverse complement strand
TCGCAGAGTACCAACAACTCATCAAGTCTAAGCCAAAGACAGGAGCAAGATTCGTTTACGACAGGGCGGACGCTGACATAAAAACAGTGGCGGTTGACCCGAGAGCCCGCTACGAAGCCTACGTGGACCACATCCTAAACCAAGTCTACTTAGGAGGACAAACACCCCTGCCCAAACTCTTCACCACACTAGGCTTCACAGAGGCTTCAGCAAGGGCGGCGCTAAGCATCGCCGAACGTAAAGTGATGGCTCTCCAACGCTTCATCAAACGTATAGTGGAAAGAGAAATCTTTGCGCCCTTGATCCAGCAGACTGGCTTAGACCCAAAGAAGGCTGAGTGCCGACTCAACTGGGGACTTCCTGAAAAGCCCGAGATCAACTTAGCGGACATTGTCAGGCTCGCAGAGGTCTCTGCCACATCAGGAGTTCAATATATTCGCCCAGAAGAGGTTCGCAACATGCTCGTGAAAATCGGCTTTGAACTAACCGAGCCTCAACCACAGTAAAAGCCCGAAACCGCTGGGGACTGAAATGAAAGGAAGCGGTGAGGATACAACAACCCCTTCGAAACTTCTTCTCCCTTTTCTCCTTTCAGTCTATCCTCAACGGCGGGACATGGCTCATCGCAGTTCTCCCTTAGAGAAAAGGAGGTGAAAAACCAAAGATGGGGTTTCAATTCAAACCTAAACTTGCTGCCGTAATGGCGGTTTTAAACGGAATAGCAGCCGCAACCTCTTACATCGTCAGTGCAGGAGATCTTGGCGTCACAATAGTCATAACAGCAATTTCCGTTGGACTATCAGCCGGAGTCAGCTACTACGAGGAACACGAATAGTTCGTCGAGTTCAATAGAGTACTGGAGCCCTTCAAACCTTTCGAGCGCATAATTTTTAACTTTGATGCAATAATGGATTCTAGGTGAGAAATAAAACACAGCGAAGTGTGAATCTTGTGGGCAAGATTCCTAACATGTTCGTTAATCGGACTAATTCTGATGGTTGCCGGAACTTACACTTTTCAGAACCTATATACCCTCTATGACCCAGTTATTGGCATAATGGATGGCCCAGCAGGCGGCATAATAGAAATTGGAGCAGGGTTATTCTTTATTGGTATTGGAATTCTTCCCGACATCCTCTTTAACTCTTTCAAAGAGACACTACGCGTGCGCAAAAGAATTCTCGTATGCGGGTTTGTCATACTAGCAACTTTCATTGGAGTACTAACATGTGACTATCAAATCCCAATAGTCGAAGTCTACGAGGGAGTAGTCGTAGACATCGATGGAACAGAAGTCCAACTAGAAGACGGTAAAAGCATCATCGTGGAGTATCCAAGTGGAATACACAGGGGACATGAGTACCGTTTCTATCTTAAGAGAACTCGAATTCTTAGCATAAAAAAGCCTGTCCGCTACGAAGAAATTTAAAAATAGAAATAGTTTTGTGGGAATTAGTATATATGTGAAGGAGGTGATCTGAGGAATGAGTAGAACTTTAGAGGCTGGCGCAGTGAGGAAAAGTGACGAGTACGCGGGTTCCCCAACTCCATTCGCGTTTTTCTTGATGTTGTTTCTGGCCTTTCTGGCGCTAACCATTCTTGCTTTGCCATATCCCGCCTTGTCTGCTTTGTTCGGCCTTGTCGCATTTGGTTCCTTAGCGTTTTTGCCCTTTACTGTGGCGATTAACAAGGAGTGGGAAGAAGCCATCATCTTGCGTTTCGGGAAGTTTCAGAGGCTTGTGGGTCCTGGCTTCTTCTTCAAATGGCCATTCGCTGAGAGTTTTCTGAAGCAGGATAGGCGAATTATTACTTTAGATGTTTCGCGACAGGACGTTATGACTAGGGACAACATCAGCGTGAGCGTTGACGCAGTAGTGTTCATGAAGGTGGTGAATACGAAGGACAGCCTTGTTAACATTCAGAATGTGTGGAACAGTGTTATGAAGTATGCACAGACGACGATGCGGGATGTGGTAGGGGATGTAGAGTTAGATGAGTTGCTGGCACGGCGAGACGAAGTTGCAAATAAAATTGAGAAGATTGTGGAGAGGGAGACAAGGGAATGGGGCGTGGACATTATTTCCGTGAAATTACAGAATATAGAGTTGCCCGAAGATATGAAACGTGTGATTGCGCGGCAGGCTGAGGCTGAGCGGGAGAAGCGGGCGGTGATTATCAAGAGTGAGGGTGAGTTGACCGCAGCTGGAAATTTGGAGAAGGCAGTGCAGAAGATGGGCAATCGGGCAATGTATCTGCGTACCTTGTCGAGTTTAGAGGATATTAGTTACGACCCGAGCAACACGATTGTGTTTGCGATTCCCATGGATATGACGAGGGGAGAAATTCTAGGATTGTCTGCGTTTGCTAAGGCAGCCAGGGCAAACAAGTCGGCGAAAGCGGAGCAACAAAAGAAAGAGAAAGCCAAACAATAACCGAATTGGCAGATGAAACACACTATGAAACATTCCCATCTTTAGTTACGCAGACGCAGAAATGTAAACCAGTTTAGAAGATATTCATGAGCGCACAGGATATATACCACCGATGGTTGCACTGGGCTTATTCAACTGGTTTTCTGACGAAGCGAATGTTTCTCACTCTTTCCGAACTCAAGGTGAAAGCAGAGATTTTATTCTGATGATCGCGGATGAAATGAATCGTAGCGTAGCCAACTTTGAAAATGTCGCTGAGCGTAGGGGACAAAGGTTTTTTGGGAGCGTTCCTGTGTCTAAAAAGTAGTTTGCCGTCTTCCAGCACCAGTTTGTACGTGAATTGCAGTTCATTGCTGTAGTAATCTCCGACATACTCCGCCAGCTGAGTAGAAGTAGGGGACACTGGCTGGATGGCTTCAAAGGTAACAGGCTTTTCGCCTTCAACCTCCACGTGCATTAGCAGAGGCTTTTCCTGGTTTTGCTCTTCAAATCTAACACCCGTGTCGAACCACGCATCCACCGACCTGAACTGCGTTCTGCTTAAAGAAGCGATTTGAAAGTCCACATCAAAAAGATTCATCATCAGTTTGCCATCCTTGAGGTAGAGTTCGCAGATGGCGCCTGTCTTTGGATCACGGGAGGTGCCCGTTTTTTCCTTAAGCTCCTTTTCAGGGAGTTCAATGAATTTGGGTTTCTCCTGCTTAAACTGGTCGGAAAGGTAGAGGTCTGCTACCTGTTTGCAGAGTTTCGTCGGATTGATGGTGCTGAGGTTGGCGAGACATATGACGGAGAAACTTTGCTCTGGGAAACGGATCATTTGCGACCTGAACCCCGCAAAGGCTCCTGCGTGGCTGATCATTTTCAACCCCATGTAGGTGCCTACCCCCAATCCGAAAGCGTAGCTCAGTTTTTCACCGCTGTTGAGTGTTCCCGGCGTAAGAAGCTGGTTAACTAGGTCCCTTCCACCCAGTTTGTTGTGATAGAAGTTCTGGTCCCAGAGAAGCAGGTCTTCCACCGTGGTGAAGACGCCGCCATCGCCAACCATGTCCAGAGTGGTCATGTTAACCCGGTAGCCGCCGTCTTCTCGGGGAGAATAACCGGCAGCCCGATTTTTCACTATCACCGTGTGGTCGTCGTGAAAGTGGGTGTTTTTCATGCCTAGGGGTTTGAAAATGTTTTCTTCAGCGAACTCGCGCAGAGATTTGCCGCTGGCCCTCTTAACAATCACTGACATCAGGAAGTATCCGGAGTTGCTGTATAGGTACTCATCTCCGGGTTTGAAGTTGAGTTCCTTTTGGCGTGCCAGCATCTCTACCGCTTCGTCGTCCGTGAAGTAATCGTGTTCGCTCTTACCTGCCATTTCCATTAGCTCGAGGTAGTCACGGATTCCGCTGGTGTGGTGGATTAGGTGCCGGATGGTGATAGGACTCTCATATTCCGGCATTTCCGGCAGGTACTTGCGGGCATCGTCACCTAGGGATATTTTTCCTTGTTCCTCCAGCAGGACCATGCTAGCCGCTGTAAATTGTTTTGATGTGGAGTTAAGCTGGAAAACAGTTTTGGAGGAGATTGGAACGTCGTGTTCTAGGTTGGCCATTCCGTAGCCACGCTTGTGTATGAGTTTGCCGTTCTTGATGATTCCAAGGGCGCATCCCGGCGAGTCTGGCTTGTCCCACTCAGCGAACAGTTCATCTACCTTGTCTGTTAGAGACTTCATGGATGCTCAAGAGTGGCAGAATTATAGAAATATATTTCGCTATTCGACAGCATTTTACCTCAACTCTTTTAACTTTCCAAAACCTCACATCCCTTTAGGATGACCAGTAATGCAGACCGAAAAAGCGCCTTGGGAAATCGAGCGAAAGCTTGTGGTGAAGGCTGAGGAGGAAACCAACCCACGCTTCGGACATAGGCCAGAAGAAAGACCCATCCAGGAGTACGTTAGGTTTGGAGTGATCAACCTAGACAAGCCAGCTGGCCCGTCAAGCCACGAGGTTACCGCCTGGGTTAAACGCATCATAAATGTTGGAAGGGCAGGTCACGGAGGGACCCTAGACCCCAAGGTGACGGGAGTTCTACCTGTCGCTCTAGAAGAGGCCACCAAGGCGGTTCAAGCCCTCCTCCATTCGGGGAAGGAATACATCTGCGTCATGAGACTCCACGCTGAGAAGCCAAAAGATCAAGTTAAAACTGTTCTAGAGGAGTTCTGCGGAACCATATATCAGCGTCCTCCTGTGCGAGCTTCGGTAAGACGGAGACTTCGAACAAGAAGGATATACTATCTGAACCTCTTGGAGACGGATGGAAAAAACGCTCTTTTTAGGGTGGGTTGTGAGGCTGGAACCTACATAAGAAAGCTCTGCTATGACGTGGGTGAAGCTCTGGGCTGTGGCGCCCACATGAGGGAGCTCCGTCGAACTAGGGCAGGTCCCTTCGTGGAGGGTGAGGGATTGATGACCCTGCACGAGGTTTCCTATCTTTACGGGCTTTGGCAAGAAACCCGAGATGAAAGCGTTCTTCGAAAGTTTATAAGTCCCATGGAAAAGGCACTGAAGCTACTTCCAAAGGTTTGCATACGCGACTCCGCTGTTGACGCCATCTGCCACGGAGCCCACCTAGCAGCACCAGGCGTCCTATCCCTAGAAACAGAGATCAAACCCAACGATGTATTTGCTGTTTTCACCCAGAAAGGGGAGGCTGTAGCGCTGGCGAAAGCTTTGGCATCCACTGAACAGATTTTGAGGATGGAACACGGGTTTGTGGCGAAATCTCAGCGGGTTCTCATGCCTCGCGGCATCTATCCGAAGGCTTGGCGTGGCAGCATATGAGCGAGCATTACTATGTTAGGCGTCCGAAATCGAAACCAAGTCTTGGAATAGTTCGCACCTACTTCAGGGGCAGGCTCTTCGAGTTCTTAACAGCCTCTGGAGTCTTCTCAAGAACGCGCATAGACCCGGGGACTCGTCTCCTCGTAGAGTCCATGGTTCTTCCCGAGAAAGGGCTTGTGCTGGATCTCGGATGTGGGTACGGACCAGTTGGGATAGCAGTAGCCGCCTTTAACCCCAGCCTTCAAGTGGTTATGACGGATGTTAATGAGAGGGCTGTTTGGCTTGCTAGGGAGAATGCCAAGCGAAATGGGGTGGAAAACGTTGAGGTTAGGCAGGGATTCCTCTACGAGCCAGTGGGAGACATGAAGTTTGAAGTGGTTCTCTCCAACCCACCCATTACAGCTGGCATGAAAACGGTTCTACCCATCATAGCTCAGGCTCCACAACACCTGGCGGAAGGGGGAACCCTACAGATCGTTGTCCGATCCAAGGTGAGCGGAAAAAGACTGACCAACATCATGAACGAGACTTTCGGAAACGTTGACGTCCTCGCCAGAAAAAGCGGATACCGAGTCTTAATTTCAAAAGCTATAAAGCACGGCGTCTTCCCTTAAGTCTAGGCAGTGCGCCGGGGTCTCCTAGAGCGAGAAAACGCGGGAAATCAGGTAGGGAGCAAATCTCGCCCAACAGAGCTCAAGCCTGGAGCCTTCACATAGAAAGCTTGTGACCCTTATGGGTCGCGTGGGTTCAAATCCCACCCCCGGCGCCAAAACATTTAGTTAAGGTTTAAATTCTCGGTTTCTAATTGAACATCGACTTTTCCACGGGTAGATTCAAAATCGTTTAAAATATCGGAGTTAAAGCGTTCTTCTGTGCCATTTTTGGAAAATATCTTTAAATCAACCATAAAATGAGGTTTTAAAGTATAGAGATACGGGGAAGACCGTCGCTTAGGCTATAATTTATACCTTTAGCGGAGGGATTTTCGCTCATCTCCCCTCTTTTTGAAAGCGACAGACATGTAGCCAAGCAAAATGAGCAAAAATTTAAAGCAAAAATGTTAACGAATACGTGTAGGGGTCGGTAACTTGGTCGCAGTTGTTAAAGAGATTCAAGAGCATTTCAAAATGACAGATGGCTTTGACCTTTTCTACAGGCACTGGAGAGGCGTTGGAGAGATGAAGAAATCGGTCATATGTATACATGGCATAGGAGGGCATTCTGAAGATTTCAGAGTTATGGGACAGGATTTGGCCGTAGATGGAATCGAAATTTATGCATTAGATCTCAGAGGTTTCGCTAACTCAAAGGAAGAAGCCCTACCGAGAGGAGACGCAAGCAACTTCAATAGACACCTACAAGATTTGGACGAAGCAGTAGACTTCGTACGCAAGAGACACCCTAAAAACAAAGTCTATATGTTTGGCTACAGTCTGGGTGTACTGTACACTCTCTGGTATTCTGCAAATCATCCAGATACTCTTGACGGAATAATTCTTGCAGCGCCTTTCTGGGTGGGATTCATGCCTCGAGGATTGCGCATTAAAATTCCCCTTATGCGCCTCTTTGCGCCTAAGACGTTCTACGATTCATACAAGAATTGGTCCCAAGACTTTAAAGAGAGCGAAGAGGGCAAAATCATACTTCAAGACCCGCTGTACACAACAAAGCGCAGTTGGCGCTGGTTATACGGTGTAAAGAGAATGAGCGATAAGGCATTGCAGAATGCGTCGCAGACAGAGAAACCTACTCTGATAATTCTGGGTGAGAAGGATGACATTAGCATTCGCAATGGAGCCAAACAACTCCTTGAAAATTTGGCAACTAAAGATAAGTCAATCCAAACCTTCACAGACGCAGACCATCTTTTTTATGATGCCTTCTTACTTGGCAAGACAACTGCCAAGCATGACCCAGCAAAAAGAAAGCAAGTAACCACCGTGGTTAAGAATTGGTTGGTTACTCATTGACTATTTCTGATGCTATTAAGCGAGACCTAATTCAAGAAGCTGGAGAAGTATGAATTCATGCTTAAGCAATGATAGCCCGAGAGATTTAAACTCCAGCTTGCCCGTTGCTACTTCAAACATCCTAGAGGTTTCTGTTGGAAAAAAATCCTCTCGTATTGTTTTTAAAATTCGCCGAGAATTTAAACCGAGATTTAAACCTATTCCCCGGCGCCAACAACATTTTTAGATAAATCAGCTCTATGCATAATTGTTTGGGGTTATTGTGCTTGTTGGAAAGATTTATATGTACTACCAGTTAAAATGTACTACAGTGAAAAAAGTATGGAGAATGAAGTGGTAGTAACAAGGAAGGGTCAGACCACCATTCCTGCTAAACTTCGTCTGAAATACAAAATTGAAGAGGGAACCAGACTTGAAGTTATTGAAACCGAAGAGGGCATCCTTTTTAGACCAAAAAAATCAACCATCGACCTTGCTGGTTCTGGAGCAAAATACGCTACTTCAGAGGAAATGAAGAAACTTTTAGACAAGCTCAGGGAAGAAGATGTCTAAGACGGTTTACGACACCAGATTTTTCATTGAACACTATTACTCTAAGGATGAAGAAGTTCTTCGGAGGTCAAAAGGAGAAATCAGAAAAACCAAGGAAAGATACATTTCAGCCATCGTGATCCACGAAGTTTACCAACTCACGCTTAAAATAGAAGGACGCGAAACTGCAATTTCAAGAACAAACTTACTTAAAAAAGATTTCAGGATAGTAAATGTAGACTCAGAAATTGCAAAGAGTTCAGCCGAGTTAAGGCATAAATATAAAATCTCAATGGCTGACAGCATAATAGCCGCCACAAGTCTCTCCTTAAATGCAACATGCTTCTCAGACGACCCTCACCTTAAATTAATTAGAGAAATCAAAACGAAATGGATTTGAGAAACAAACGCCGAGAAATTTAAACCGAGATGTAAACCTAACCCCCGGCGCCAAAAATCCCAAAACAACTTTATAATCAGTTCTCTTTAGATACATTATTGATAGCAGGATTGTCTAAATGGAAACCCGAGAAATTGCCATTCAACCAATACCGCCGTTCCACTTTGACGCTACAGTGTATACACCACATTATTTTCCAACACCTGACTTTGAATGGCGACCGAACAAGATGTGGCAGACTCTGAATTTAGATAGGCAACTGTTCGGGTTAAAAATGGAAAATGTCGGTGATGTCAACAAGCCCAAGGTCAGATTAACGGTCTATTCAAAGAACAAGCTTACTGTCCATGCGATGGAAAGAGTTGTGAAAGAATTGGACTGGAAATATGGGTTCAATGAGGACATCTCGGAATTCCTCAGAAGATTCAAGAACGACAAGTTTCTCAAGTCAGTGTTCGAGCGTTGGAAAGGAATGAGATCTAATTGTGCAAACTCCATCTACGAACTCATGATAATCTCAATAGTCTTGCAGAACGCCACAGTTAAGAGAACCGTTCAAATGATGAACAACTTGTTCAACGCTTATGGTTCAAAACTGAAATTCGACAACAAGGAATTGTTTGCGTGGTGGAAACCAGAAGACCTAAAAGAGGTGGAGGAGGAAGAGTTGAGAGCCTTAAAACTCGGCTATAGAGCCAAAATGGTCAAACACGTCTCTGAAGCTTTTTCTTGTGGAGAAATAGACGAGCTGAAGCTGAGGAAAATGAATACTGAAGACGCGAAGCATGAGTTGTTGAAACTTTATGGAGTAGGTCCGGCGACAGCGCAAATAATTCTGGAGGGATACTTGAGAAGGTACGATGCTTTTGACTTAAAAGGAAGGTCTTGGGAGCAAAAAATACTTTCACGAATCATGTTCGGCAAGAAGTTAGTTTCCGTCGATGAGATAATAGATGAATTTAACAAAAGATATGGAAATTGGAGGGGGCTAGCTTTTCATTACATATTTACTGATGTTTTCTGGAGGCATAGAGATAAGAAAATTCCTTGGCTAGAGAAAGAGATCAGAATGTAAATATATGAGCAATTATCTAAGAATGTGCTTTTTGAGAACACCCAAGTAGTTAGTTTTACTCTTTCAACAGTATGTGTGAGCTAACCACAAAAACATGGATTATAAACGTATACGTGAACTTGATCTCTGCATTTTGGAATCAACCTTCATTTGGATTATGGATCAATGCAAAAAACCGAGAATTTGAACAGTGCCCTGACTACGGTCTTATGGTAGCCCGGGAAAGGTTCGAACTCTTGTTTTTGTCTCTTCGTCAGACCCGCATCTTGTCCGCCTCAAACGCTACAGTAGATGTTTGGGAAGGGAAAAGGGGATATGTACCCAAGTTGCTCTCTAAGCAAAAAATCGCCGAGAATTTAAACCAAGATTTAAACCTATTCCCCGGTGCCAAAATGTGCCCACACTAACTATTTCCGACAACGCTCACTTTTCCGCTTCTGCCAACCTTTAACTGACGTACACCTCTAAACACGATAACATTCGCTTTTTCAACTTGAATGAGGTCACCCGCAGAAATTCCATCTATTTGTTTGTTCCACAAAGGCAATTGGATGGCTCCAGTTTCGTCAGTAATGAGAACGTTTGTCACATTAGCGTAGAAACCAAAACGGGTTGCGACCACCCTTGGCTGAGATACTTCGAGAACCCTTGCCTTTACGTTAATCCGTTTCATTCCAACCCTTAAATCTTTAATCTGATAGTGGTTTGATTTAGCCTCTTGGGCTGAGTTTCTTATAAACGACGGCCTATAGGTGAACTCTTTGAGGGGATTGGTTTTTGCAAGAATGCGTTCAGGTATAGGAAATTGCGCAACCACTCTATGACTGTTGGTTATGAGAAAGATTGCGTAATCCCGTGTCTTTACACGGCATTCAATCGATAGTTCTTCGCACGTAGCTTCTCCATGCTCAAAAGCATCAAGAAAACTACTAAAAAATTTGTCCGAATCAATTTCGTGTTTCACTGAAATTCTAGCGAGATACTCAAGAAGCCGAATGTCATCATACGAGTGAAACCTACCAGGGGGGCGCCCTCGTTGCGTAGTCCATACTTTGTTTCGCATTTTACTTGTTTCCTACTCTCGTGTCAAAGTGATTTCTATCGTTGAAACCATCCTTGCTCTGCTCTCGCCTTCTCTTGGTGGCATTTCTTCTGTTCCTATGGTGATTTTTCCTATGCTCAGGTCTTTCATGAATCTGTGTCTGGTTATCTCGACAGCATCAACTGCAGTGGTTATTGCTTGTCCTCTCGCCTTCACAGTAACTTCCTTAGCGTTGGACCCGCTGAAACTTGTTATGATCCCCAACGCGTAATTCATCGGGGGCTTTCTACCAACGTATATGACGTTTGGTTCTCTAGACAAAATTTAACTTCCTCTTGTCGGTGTTGACAAACATAATAGGCGGACGTTACTTATAAACCAACATTAATATAATAACTAAAATGCATACACTATCTTCTGGGAGGAGGCATAAAAATGTTTCAATATTTTGAGGCTGCAAGAGTTGGGAGTTGGCTTGGGTGGGTTTTCAATTTTGGTTTTGGGAGTGTTCTCTTTGGTGTGCTTCCTTTTGAGCGTATTGTTATAGTTCTCTTTGCCTTTTCACTTGCTACGGCCAGCGTCTTTGTTTTAAATCAATACTTTGATCGTGAGGCAGATCGAGAGAACGAGGTTAAGTCAAATCTACCTGTTGCCTCTGGTCGAATAACACCGAGGAGGACGTTAATGTTCTCTTTCTTACTGGTCATTTCATGTTTAATTTTGGTGTTCATAGCGAACGTTCATGTTCTCCCGTTGTTTATTGTTTACTTAGGACTATGGACTGCTTATTCCACTCCCCCTTTCAGACTGAAAAGCGTGCCAGTTGCAGACTTCGTGATCTCAGGTGTAGGCGCTGGTTTCCTGCCATTCTTAATGGGGTTGGGGTTGAGTGACAAGCTAATCTCCAATATTCCATTAATTACGTTGGGTGCCGTGCCGCTAGTGCTACTTCACTGTGGTGGCCATATTATCCAAGCCGTTGGAGATTATGAAGCAGACCGTAAAACTGGGGTTCACACTTTTGTTGTTAGGTATGGAAAGAAGAAGGGTGTTATTGTCGCTGGATTTATGTTTTTGATAGCGGGGTTCTCGCCATTCGTCTATTCAGCTTTTGGTTTACTCCCCTACAGACATTTATTCTTGTTTTTTATACTCTTCCCACTTTCCGTACCAATTATCATGCGTTATGCGGATGTGTTAAAAAATCCGTCAACAAAAAGTGTCATTAACCTACAGAAAACTACGAGAAAGTATGGAATTATTGGAGTAACAGTGATCTGGGCTTATGCACTACTCGCAAAAATAGCCAGCTTTTGAAGGGCTTAGGGAGCAACTTAAAAGGCATATACGAGTTTTCTGCACCTAATTATTAACCTATCATCTAAATGCGAAGTGAATGCTGTGTCTAAAACCGATCAAGGCATTATCGTGAGTTGTCGGAGGGGACCGAAAACCCAGAAGCCGAAAGAATATATCCTCCGTTTTCCCGGCGTTGAATCAGTCGGCGGGGCGGCGCGACTCATAGGTCGAAAGGTCGCGTGGCCTATCAGAAAACATGAAGTTCGAGGAAAAATCGTGGCGTTGCATGGAAAGAACGGCCTCGTTAGGGCTCGTTTCAAAAAGGGCGTGCCGGGCCAAGCACTGGGAAGTCTAGTGGAAATAATCGGTTGAATCAAATCTACGTGTCTTCTATGCCAGTAACACTAACGTTTTAAAGTAGGGTTCTCCTTGTAAGAGAAGCCGACAAGTCATTTTTATCAAGAACTCTTAATCTGCAGCTTTTCCCCATTCTCAACTGAGGTTCTCCTCTGAACACGACGACATCGGCGTTTTCAATCTGAATAACATCGTTAACCGAAACCATTTTTATCCGACCGTTCCACAGGGTTAATTTGATGGTACCAGTGTCGTCTGAGAGAACTGCATTCGCAAACAATATATAATCGTTAAACCTAGTGAGCGCCAACCTAGGTTCAGAAATCCCCACAATCCTCGCTCTTAGGCTGACTCGCTTCATTCCCGCTTTCAAATCCTTAATTCGCAGGCAAGTTGCCCTAGATCCTTCTCTTTCTTTCACCAAGACACGCCTTGCATGTTCTAAGACGTATCCGAACTCCTTAAGCGGATCAGTCTCCCTGAGAAGATATTCTGGTATGGAAAACTGTGCAACCACCTTGTAATCTGTAGTTACAAGAAAAATCGCAAAATCTCTCGTTTTTCTGCGGCATTCAATCGTTAGTTTTTTACAGGTAGATTCCCGATTCTCCCAAGCTTCCACAAACTTACCGAAAAATTCGTTTGAATCAATTCCATGTCTAACAGAAGTCTCTGTAAGATACTCAAGAAGTTTGGTGTCAGCGTACGAGTGAAATCTACCCCGAGGGCGACCTCGGAAGGTCCATCCTCGCTCGGTCAAAATTTTAGTTCGCATTCAACCAATTCCTATTCACCATTTGACCTCTTCCTTTCACATTGTAAGGTAACCATGGCTTCTCAGCCATTCAGCCTGATTCTTCCTGTACCGCCAGAAAATGTCGCCTCGTTTGTCCGATTGAAAGTCCCAAGGAGAAACCAAAACAATGTCTTCCTCTCTGATCCATACTCTTCTCTTCAACTTTCCTCGAATTCTGCACAATCGTTCTTTGCCGTCTTGACACTTCACCAAGATTCTGTCAAAACCCAGCATTCGAACAGCTATGCCCAGTACATCATTTGCAACTGGCAACACCATATTTTCTATCTCTTCTTCGCTGATGACCTTTCTTTTGCCCATTTTTCCCACCTCTGAGTTGAGGCAAGGGTTGCTACCGTTTCAGTTTCCACGAGAAAGACCATGTTTTTCTCGGGTTTGGTTTGGGGGCGTGCAGTTGAACCGAATTTCGAATGACCGCGGATCATTTGACTGTGATGTCCTGGGCATTGTATTCCTGCTCGTTTCTCATCTTGCGAAATCCAAATAACACGGGCTATTCTGTTGCATTGTGGACATTTCGTGTGGTCACCTATGTTAACTATCTTTTGTTCCTCCTTTCTTTTTGTTGTCTGTGTACGTTTTTCTTCCTGTTTTCTTCCTCAATGTGCAATGAACTCGTATGGATGATTTGCATTTTCTACAGTTGGTTACCATACCTGCTCTTAGTCTGCACAATACTGTTCACCTTTGTTGATGTACTTTGAAAAGATTCAATTATTCGATAGGTCAAACCTACAGGATAAAAGAAACCTTTTCAGATAAAATAGTGCTCCCGCTCTTATAAAGGGCATAGACGAACAGGACTCAAGAATTGCGCGCGCGAAGCTTAATGATCGGTGAATCAAAGGATGTTTCAACAATAGGAATTGCCTTAACCACAGAAGCCCAAACAAAAAGGAGAGGCGAAAGCGACGCTGGAAACCCAAGCGCATATAACTGAAGCAACCAAAGAATTAGTATAAAATACGGAACACTTAAAGTCTTATAAGTGAGCATTATCATCACGAATGTGAAAGGAGGAAGACGCCTTATGAGTTATGAGAGAAGACGTGGTTATGGCAGGGAGTTTAAGCCTTGCCCAGTTGAGATGGGAAAGGAATACGAAGTGGACATAACGGAGACGAGCCGTCAAGGGGAAGGCATAGCCAGAATCCAAGGTTTCGTAATATTTGTTGCTAACGCAAAGCCTAGAGACCATGTGAAAATAAGGATCACGAGGATAGGCCGTAGAGCCGCAAACGCTGAAATAGTCAAATAAAACTTGAATGTTTTTCCTACATCGCCACGCCTAATTTTTATTCCCTTAGAAAGCGCATGGTCTTGCGAAATATTTTCCATACCGGAGAAAGGTCATCCCCAAACCATATGATCGCAAGTTTTTTCAGTAGCCGCCTTGCCCTATTTGGTGCTTCAAAACTGTCAAAGTGACATGTGCAGCGCACACAAGCTGTAATTAAGTAGGGGAAGGGATAGATAAATTTGAGCGAAGAACCATGAGATCTCATGTTTGTAAGGATTGTACTAAGAGTGGGAAAGAGGTTGAGGAGTGTAGAGTAAGGGTGTATGTCTATAGGGTTTTCGGTTACTATTGCCCTAAAGAGGAGGAGAGAGATAAAAAATAAGGTTCTGTTTACACTTTCTTTCATTATCCATCTTTTTCAACAGTTTGTCAAGGATTTTTCCTTTCGTTCTCAATTCTTGTTCTGAAATCGTCTGACCCATTGGGCATAATTCATCAACCACGGCACCCTCATTTACCAGACACACAACAGGATAAAGATAGCATCCCAAGGGTCTTTTTCCATAGACTCGGCATCTCTTATCAGTGAGACTGTAGAAATAGCACCATCCGTCAACGTTTCTGAGCCGAGTCACACCATCATCTATAACTGCAAATTCTTCTAGGCGATAACCCATTTCCTCTAATCTTTCGATGTCCTTGCTTGAAAGCTCCATCTCCGTTTTTTCACAGCATTTTCCACAATTTGAACAACGCACGAGAAGCAGACTCCCCTTACATGCCATAACAAAAGACGGCCGAGTTATTATAGTTGTTTTGGTAGCCCGGGGAGATTTATGAAGTGGCTTACTTTTTCTCTGTTCTTTGCGCAGCGCACTTATAAAGGAACTCAAGATTGGTGAAGAAAAAATTGTCAAAGAATAACCACCAAGTCTCAAATGGTGAAGGAATGGGTTGAAGATAAACTTCCTTTGCGGATTTACCCGACTTTACCATGTTCGCTGCAATGTTTTCGAGCGACTGAATGTATTGAGTCATCACCGAGAGATCTGCGGATCGACCCACCGGGCCGTGACCAGGAACTGCAGTCTGTATTCCTAACGCTTCGATCTTGCCGAGAGATTGTTTCCAGTCCGCCGGAAAACCACTTGGAAGATATGGGTGTATGTTAATGAAAAGCAAATCACTCATAAACGCAATTTTTTCTTCTGGCAAATAGAGAACAATGTCGCTGGCTGTATGTCCAACAAAAGGGAGAAGCTCAACTGTTCTTTGCGTTCCGTGTATTATGAGTTTGTGTTCAAACGTGATGTTTGGTAGCCGTGTTTTCAGTTGAGGATGTGATTTACTCATCGCTCGGTAGTAAACAATCAAGAAAGCAAGTTCTCGACGTCGCTTGGGATCTTTTTCAGCATCTAGCTTTAGCTGAGTGTCGATAATTCGTTTGGGAAGATTCTCCTTTTCCCAACTAATTTCTTTAGGCTCATTTTGGGCAATTGCTTCACGGGTCCATATGGTGCTGATAATATCGACATCTGGAGAAAAGACTTGGTTACCGCGAATATGGTCTTCATGATAGTGGCTGTTGACAACGTAAGTAGCCTTGTGCGACGTTAATTTCTTAGATGCCTTCAGGAGATCTTTAGCCGCGTCTGGAGAGATGAACGTATCAAAGACAATGGTTTTATCACCAATGTCGACAATACCAGCATTGCAAATAGCATAACCTTGCTCAGAAGCAACTGCAGCGTAGACACCATCTGCTAATCGCTCGATCTGAAAGTGTTTCGACTCTGGCAATTGAGCCGGCGTCGTGAAAAATTCCTCCTTTTTCTTCTCTTAGATGTCTTCGTGTTTAGGATATAAAAAATATTCACGTGGGTAGTTGTGTGGCTCCATTGCTAAGAATATGTAGCCCGGGGTAGGTTCAAATATCGGTTTAAAATATCGGAGTTAAGACAAAATTATCAGCCCTTTCAAGAAAATATTCCCAAAATAAACTTTAAAGAAGATCCTAATGCGAAAAATTGCTTAAAACCCAATATTTTAAGGACCAAAGGGAGCAATGATTTGCTATCTGGGAAATTGCGGATGAAATACTTGTAAAATTTTATACTCGAGCTTCTGATAAATCGATATGTTAATGGTGAGTAGCTTTATGAAAAAGTTTTTGGAAGAGTCGCAACACCTTCTTTAGCCATACCGACGCCAGCAACTAGGTTCTGGTTGGATCTATTACCAGGAAGTAGAAGATTAGAGCCGCAACTATTCCCATTAATCCAAGAATAATACTGAGGGCTTGGTAATTAAATAGAATTAACGCCAACCCTCCTACTGCTGCCCCAAGAGCAGAGCCTAGATTCAGAGCCGCCGTGTTTATCGACATCATCGTACCCCTAAACTTTGGAACCTGTTCAAGAGTCAAGCTACTAGATGATGAAGTCACCATGCCGAAAAACCAACAACCTATGGAAGCCGATGCCAAAGAAAGCCATAGATTCGACACATAAGTGAAAGATATCGTGAACATGCTAGCCAAGAGAGCTGTCGAGATCGACACGGGGTTCATTCCAAATCTGTTGACGAATCCGCCGCTGACCAAACTACCCAAGGTGTAACATAAAGCTAACACCAATAGTATGATTGATGCGGAATCTATTGATACTAGGAGCTGCTCCCTGAAAAAAGATATTGAATAAAGCAGAATTGCCATAAATGCCGCACTACGAAGGACATTTCCAACCAAGCAAGCAGTGGCAGATTCGTTTGAGAAGACTTCCTTGAAACTCTCAAAATAGGTTTCCTTGCTTATGGACTGTTGGTGCAAAGGTGACGTTGACGGCACACCGACAAAAGTCAGCAAGATACCGACAAGGGAAATGGGTATTACGAATCCTAGGAGAGTGAGACGCCAGCTATCAAGGCCTGCAATTAGGGCCATGATTGGAGCTCCAACAAAATATGCTAGTGACCCACCGGCAACAACCCATCCAACTGCGTTTGCTCTCTTCTCAAGAGGTAAGTGCTCCCCAACTAACGTTATTGTCATCGGCACAACCATAGCCCATCCTACCCCACTCAGAGAATACGATATGAACACGGAGTTGAGGTCTAATGCCAAGAAACAACCTAATGCTGAGATAAAGATGGATAATAAACCTATCATCAGCAATGACTTGTGTTTGAACCGAACGCTCAACGCACCCGTAATCAATGCGAAGACGACTGCAACAATTGAAGAAAGAGTGCTTATCTGTCCTAGGATGCCGACGGAACATGCGAATGTGAGTGCCATATCAACTAGAAAGAGACTTGTTAAAATGCTTAGAGGAGACGCCGCGAAGTAAGAGACAATTAACGAGGGGAGAAACAACTTTCCAGAAGAACGCCTCTCGGGAGGAGATGAATCATCTCTCATATTTTTTCGCCCATCAAATTACAGTAAAAGCCAATATCTGTATGTGCTAATAACACTTTTTCACACATATGTTTTCACCACACTTAGTGCCTACATCTACAAAAACGGTTCTGGCATATTTTTGGGTGAAAAACCGAGAATTTAAACGTTGACCTGTCCACGGTTTCATGGTAGCCCTGGGATAGGTTCGAACTCCTATTTTCTGTCGCTTCGTCAAAACAGCATACTTGAATCCTCAAACGTTACAGGGGTTGTTTGGTGAAAGGAAAAGGGGCATGTACCCAAGCTACTCTCTAAGGAGAAATTCGCCGAGAATTTAAACCGAGATGTAAACCTATTCCCAGGCGCCAAAATGCCTCGTTTCATTAAGTCAAGCTGTTACAGCCAACCTTTCCGTGTTCAGTATTTTGTTCACCAGTTGTTTCCCCAAGTTTTTCGATGCGTCAAGAATCTCTATTCCAATTATGCGCCCACGCTTGTCAAGATCTATGATAACGTTTTCCGCAAGCTCTTCGCTAATTTCGTATTTGGCTTTTCTAAGCCAAATATACATTGCGTCGGCCTTTGAGTCGTATTCAACCCTTATCATATTCGTTGCAGTCTCCTCGTCCAATAAACTGTAACAACTGTTATTTTATCATTACTCTTTTCATAAACTACCTTGAGAAACTTATTACCATACTTCTTCAACGCAGCCGTCCTGTCAAAATGTGTAGTAAAACTAAAATCCGGGTTTCGAATAGTATCCTCAACATTGGCTTTTGATATTGCTCTGTGTTTCATCCGAAATGTCGCATGCTCTGAGTAATCAACTGCCATTTCCGTTCGATACTTGTTCTTCAGCGTTAACCATAAAACACTTACTGAATGCTTGCGTTCTAGGATTTTAAATTCGCCGAGAATTTAAACCGGGTTTTAAACCTATTCTCGGCGCCAAAATTATGTAAAGATGAAAACACTAATCAAACAGAGAAATCTTTGGAGAACTCTAAAGCGTAAGCAGTATCGGAGCGATCAAAAGGGCAGTCATGTTTGTGAGCTTCATGAAAATGTTGAGCGATGGACCCACAACGTCTTTTAGCGGGTCGCCAACAGTGTCGCCGATTATAGCAGCAGCGTGTGTTGGCGTGCCCTTCATCCAGAACTTTCTTTCAATGTATTTTTTGGCGTTGTCCCATATACCGCCTCCGAATGTGAAGAAAGGCGACAATATGGCGGATGTGCTCAAAGCTCCTAGAAGCATGGCACCCAACGCGAATTTTCCTAGCAAGAGCCCCACGGCGATGGGAGAAGCAATAGCCAGCAATCCAGGTGCAATCATCTGTTTTAGCGAATTCCTTGTGCCAATGTCCACGCAGCGTGCGTAGTCTGGCTTAGCCTTGCCTTCAATGATGTTCGGGTTCTCTTTGAACTGTCGCCTCACTTCATCCACCATTAGATAGGCGGTTTTTCCAGTGGCTCCAGCAGCCAATGAGGAAAACAAGAAAGGAAGAGCTGCGCCCAACAAGAGCCCCACAATAATGACGGGATCTAAGAGACCAAGACTGACTGAGCCGAGGTTTACCATCTCACCGTAAGTGGCAAAAATCACAACCGTTGAAACAGTGCATGACGCTGTGGCGAAAGCCTTTGTGTAAGCCTTGGTGGTGTTGCCCATGGCGTCTAACTCTTCCAGTCCCTCTCCGTTCCCTGTTTTTGTCCCCGACATCTGGGCTATACCAGCAGCGTTGTCACTTATGGGACCAAATGTATCACTTGACATGATAATGCCTATGGCTAGATCTGTTCCGAGATTGGCTGCTACTATCCCGTAAAACGAGCCATTAGTTATGACGTAAGAAAACAGGATGGCGGCCAAAACTGACAAAAATGGCATGAATGGGCTCTGAAGCGCGTAAGACAAACCTGTTATAATGTTAATGGCTGCTCCGCGTTCAGAGGATTCCGCTATTTTTCTGACTGGTCTGCCATTGATCCCAATGTAGTATTGTACGGCTAAACCAACCGCGAGGCTCGCCACTAAGCCGCTCACAACGGCATAGAATACGGTTACGTCATTTAGTAATATCATAGAAGAGACGGCTGCGCCCAACGCACAAACGATGGCTGTAATTAACAGCCCGAGGTTGAAAGACATTACGGGTCTTATCTTTCTCCATACTTGGATAACGAAAACTCCAACTATTGTTGCCAAAATTCCCGAAGCGCCGAGCATTAAGGGGAACATTAAAGCGTTTATTTCATTTATTCCTCCTAAAGAAGAACTGAGTAGTATGACGCCTAAAATCATGGCGGTGATATAGTCGTCGCTTATGGATTCAAAGAGATCGGAGCCTCTTCCTGCGCAGTCGCCCACGTTGTCTCCAACTTGGTCTGCAATTACGGCGGGATTGCGCGGGTCATCTTCAGGAATGCGTTGCTCTATCTTACCCACTAGGTCTGCGCCTATGTCCGCCGCCTTTGTGAATATTCCTCCGCCCAGTTGAGCAAACAAGGCCGCCAAACTGGCACCAAAGCCGAACCCCACAATCGACCTTGGGTCCTGATAGAGCCAGAAAAGTAGGCTTACGCCAATGAGGCTGAGTCCTATAACTGAGAGGCCCATCACGGCTCCGCCTCTAAAGGCTAATGTAAACGCTTTTGCTGAAGAGGTTCTCGCGGCGTTGGCGGTTCTCACGTTGGCTTTCACGGCAACTCGCATGCCTATGTAAGCGGCCAACATGGAAAGCGTGGCGCCAAATGCGAAGGAGATGGCAACTCCCACATTTTTAAAGAAAATGATTAATGGAATGAGTGTTAACGCGACAAAAATTGAGATGGTTGTGTACTGTCGTCTTATGAAGACTCTAGCGCCTTCTTCAATGTAACTTGCGATTTCGAGCATTTGCGGTGTTCCGGCAGGCTCCTTGCCGATGGACCAAGCTAAGTAAGCGAC
>Ga0315306_10000429_pt1 | contig 20350 bp, 23 predicted proteins | sample TDP1_MG_FD_203803 | JGI IMG/M metagenome (GOLD analysis project Ga0315306, IMG submission 203803) | Freshwater sediment microbial communities from Lake Towuti, South Sulawesi, Indonesia - TDP1 | ecosystem: Environmental > Aquatic > Freshwater > Lake > Sediment | place: Indonesia: South Sulawesi... | reverse complement strand
GAGCTCCATCAAAGTGCCCTTGGTTGAAGCGAAAATCACGCGGTAGTACAGAAGCCCTTCTTCGCCCACACGCCTCAGGCCGTAGAGGTCTACTTCGCTCATGACCAAATACAGCACAAGACCGATACCTGTCCAGAACAGTTTCTCATTGAACCCGACCTTCCGCTCCGGCGATCTAACCTCCGGAATAATCTTCATCACGGGCTCAATTGCTCTGAGGAATCTTCCGGGCAATCGGCTCCCTCAACGCGGTTCAGCTATCTTGGTTTCGCCTTAAATACCTTCACGCATCAGCCCAGCACTTGCGGGAACGCCCTAGACCTGTGCTCCCTCTTTCAGCACTTCTCCGCCAGCTTCCTCTATCTTTCTAAGAGCCATCTCGGAGCATGATGGGACTTTGACAGAAACAGGTAAAGTGATTTTTCCTCCGCCTAGAAGCTTGGTGTATCCCATCTGTTCTAGATCCACGAACACCTTGGTCTTAGAGGTTCTCTTCTTTGGACGAAGCTTGAACGCGATCTCTTCGAGCTGCTTCAGGTTCAGGATGCTCGGTTCCTCTCCGCCTCTTGGCGATATGAACCGCACCTTCTTGAAGTAGTCTGGCTCATACCTCAGCACATAGCTCCAACCGTGCTTGTGGCGCCCCACTTTTCTTCTCCCCTTCTGAGAAGACTTTCTGTGCTGACCGATTTGACCGTAGCCATGGGTTCTCGATGCGCGCATTTTCCTAACCTTTCTAAGTCTGTGTGGCATCCTTCACAGTCCTTCCTTGACATCACGTCATTCTTTTTATGAGGTCATTTACGGCTTCGCCTCGGTAACCCGTTTCACCGTTTCCCCTGTAACTCTTCTTTACGCTTCGTTTGAAGCCTTTTCTTGGTGGGTGGAGACGGAAGACAGGCTTGATGTCTCGCAGGCTTCTGAACTGGACGTCTAGTCTATGTATGGCTTCAGCCAGCTTGTCCAAGGAATCGTAGCCAGCTTTCCTAGCGTACTCGTCATCCAGTCTCTCATTTCTGATGCTTCTGCCTCTCTCTTTCAGGAGAAGGGCCACCGTCTCTTTCGATGCTTCGCCCCAAGTCACGTAGCTCTGTGCCTTTTGGAGCATACCGCTGTAAGATAGGCGGTCGTCCACAAGGGTGGCGTGACAGTTGCGAGTGAGGCTAAGCATTCCCAAGGTGTCTTGGACTTCGCGTCTCACATTGCTCGCGCCTCTGACTCGGACAACAGCCAGACATTTCTGTCCCTTCTCCACCTTCATCACACCCAGTCTGACGGAGTGACGACTTCATAGGTCTTTTTCAAAGCATCGAAGACCGCGTAAGCGAAAGAAGGAATGGTTCTGGTTGAGCCGTAGCTCTTGGTCCAGCAGTCCTTGACCCCTGCAAGTCTGAGGATTGCTTTGGCGCCTTCGCTTGCGACTAGCCCTAGACCACGTGGACCGGGTATGATCTTAACTTCCACTCCGCCCCTTCTCCCAACAGCTTCAAAGGGAACAGAATGAGGCTGACCGCATCTGCATTCCCAGCTGCCGCATCCTCTTCGGATGATAATGATGTTTAGCCGCGCATCCTTGGCCCCCTTCTCAATAGCCGTGCGAACCTGACTTGCTTTTCCAGCACCTAGGCCAACATAGCCGTCTCTATTTCCAACCGCCACGATCGCTTTGAACCTTGATTTCTCACCCGCATCGGTCTGCTTCTGAACAAGGCTTACGTTGATGACTTCCTCCTCCAAGCGCGGCAGGAGAAGGTCAACTATCTCGGCTTCACGAATCTTCTGGCCTTCGGCGAAAGTCTCCTCTAGCGAAGAGATCTTGCCTTCTAAGACCAGTCTTCCCAGTCTCGTACGAGGTGTCCACTCTTCGATTCTCGCGGTTTTTTTCTCTTCTACTTCAGCCAACATTCTCACCTGGGCTTGGCAGGCTTCAAGGCGTGAAGCACATTGCCAAAGACTTTGCTACCAGGCTTATCAGCAGTTTGGTGAAGGAATCAACGTACACTGTAAATTTAAACTTATCGACCCACTTTGGGCCAAATCTTGACAAAAGACAGCGACAACCATCTGAAGGGTCCACAATCGCAGAACGAGGGGCTTACCCTCCTATAGAGAAGAAAGCGCTTTCTGTGTAAGCGTCCGGAGCCGAAAAGGGAATCCTCTCTTATGAAAAAGCTTAAATGCCAAAGGCCCCATTGGGGTTAGACGGCATAGCGAGCCTTCCGGAGCACTACTCGACAGCTGCATCATGTCTCTCGTCCGCTTCGGGGCTCTTCAGCATGGTGTCAGAAGGAAACGGAGGGTCAGAACTGGTCAAAGGATGGAAATCCATATCGATTTCAGCTGATCTCTACGAGCAAGCCAAGGCATTCTTTGAAAGGAACAGGGAAGAGCTGAGGATTAGGGAGGGGATAGGTAGCCTAACAGGGTTCCTGAACTTCTGCGTAAGACAGTACTTCCGAAAGAACGGCATAATAGCTGAATGATCGAACCGTCGTCTTGGACGAAAACCGCTAGCTCTCTGAAGTCGGTCCAACAGTATGATATGATTCGTTCTTTTGTCTCTTATTCTACTGAGCTTGTTAACTGCAGATCAAAGGCGGAGAAGTGGGATGAATGGAAGAGCCACAAGGCTCCTTGTCCTGAGCCTTCTAGCTGCCGTGTTCACTGTGGCTTTCACCTTCGTGACGATTGAGGCTCCCGCGATCATCAGCCGTCTTCTGCCAGCGTTCTTCCCAGACTATAACCCAGCGTTTCAGGCTGAGCTCATAGAGGGGTTGATATCGAATCTAAGGCCCGTGGCCTACGTCTGCGTCGTTGCCCTTGCAGCCTTGGCAGTCGTGGGTTTCAAGATCGGGAAGGCAAAGCTTTCCTCTCTCGGGTCTCTAGCTATGTTTCTGCCGACCTTCGGATACTACTCCTTCGGCATGTTCTTCCTCACAGGCCTAGGGATCCTTCGAATCCTGTGGGTACCGTTCTGGGATGTATCGAGAAGCTTCGTTATATTGAAGCTCGGCGACATTGCTTATTTACCCTATGCGGTGTTCGTCTACCCGTTCTGGGTTGCTGGAATGGACGTCAGAAGGGTCCTCGCACATTTGGCTGTGGGGATGGGCCTCCTCGTGTTCTTTCTTGGCACGGTCGCTTGGTTCTACGGGAAGCTTGAGCGAAGGAAAGTCATAGACTTCTGGGTTTACAGGTTTTCAAGGCACCCACAGTATCTGGGGTTTCTTGTCTGGAGCTATGGGGTCATGTTGCTGGCGACGCTTTCCACGTTTCCCCGCGGGGGTTACTATCCAGGGCCAAGCCTGCCTTGGTTGCTGTCTTCGCTGATCATCACGTGCGTTGCCTTCAAGGAAGAGGTTGAAATGACAAAGACCTATGGCCAGGAGTACCTGAGGTATCAGCAGGCTGCGCCATTCATGGTTCCTCTCCCCAAGCCTATTTCTTCAATCGTGAAAGTGACCAATAGAAGACTCATCAGGAAGGAGCTTCCAGAGACTGGGAAAGAGATCTTCTGTGCGTTTCTTTTGTATCTGGCGATTCTCGTTCTGTTGTCTCTTCCATTCTTCGTTCTGAACTGGCCTCCGGGATATGGCTGGAACTCATGGCCCCGTTGGTGATGATAGCGGCCTAGTGCAGGTTTCTTTGACTGACGTCCTCGAGAACGGGCTCCATATGCGTGAAGACAGCTACCTTCAGCATAGATGAGTTAACCATTTAACCCGCCATGAACATCGACCAAGTGTATGATTGGAGAACGAGTTCTCATAACGGGAGCATGCGGTTTTGTGGGCTCACACATGGTGGAACTTCTGGCATCTAGAGGATGCTCTGTGGTGGCAACAGATATTAGGGCAGATCCTATCGTAACAGAAATACCGAATGTAGAGTTTCACATCTCTGATCTTACCAGAAAGAAAACCTTGGAACCTCTCTTCGACGGGATAGAACGTGTTTTCCATGTTGCAGCACTATTTGATTACCGAGCACCGTGGGAACAACTCTACCAAGTTAACGTTGCAGGCACAAAGCATCTCTGCGAAGCAGCCCTTAACGACGATCTTGAAAGCATGGTTGTCTGGAGCTCGGGTTCAGTCTATGGCATGCCTGATGAGATTCCGGCCAAGGAAACCACTACACTGAAACCTATCAACAACTACGAGAAATCCAAAGTGGAACAAGAAAAGGCTGCCTTTGAGTTCTTCAAGCAGAACGGTCTTCCCGTTACCATCTTGAGGCCAGCTTCTATCTATGGTCCGCGTAGCAAGCAGGGCACGGCAGTTCTGATTTTCATGTTATCTAAGGGAGAGCTCCCGGCGATTCCGGGTGACGGGAGATCGCGTCCAGCCACTGTTCACGTTAGGGACGTGGTGGGTGCTGCAGAATATCTTTCCGGAAAGCAAACGGCAATAGGCGAATCCTTCAATATCGGAGACGACTCGAAATATAGTATTGAAGATCTTCTACTTGCGGCCGCGGAAATGCTAGGCGTTAGAATCAGGAAACTCCATGTCCCTATCTGGGCGCTCAATCTTTATGCAAGTTGGTCTGAGTGGCAAGCTAAACGTAAGGGAAGAAGGACAGAAGTCGAAAGAGAATCCATCAGGTACTTGGTATATGATTCTTTGCTCGATAACTCCAAGATCAAGGCCACAGGCTACAGGCTGCTTTACCCAGACCCGGTGCTAGGTCTCAAAGAAACGATAGCGTGGTATAAGAGCGAAGGATGGCTATGAGTCAAGACCCATGACCCCGCAGTCTTGCTTCCTAGGTGCTGTGGCTAGCCTGCGAATCCACTCAACTGTCCGAGTAGCGTCAGGCTTGATGCCAAGTAACCAGCTATTGCTCCGCCACACAGATATGGCAGTCCTGCTTGCGGTCTTCCTTTGAGAACCTGCGTCATAAGGACCGCAAAACCAAAGAGTATTCCAGCCATAGCTGCCAAAGCAATCGGGAGACCGTTGCCGGCAATGTTACGAAATGTGGATGCGACCAGTATTCCGGGAATAATGATGTCTCCTAATCCCAAGAAGAAAGCGTCTCTCTCTTCGGAGCCCTCGATTCTTTCTTTCAGACTCTTTACTTCCGTAATTAGAGAATACTTTGCGGTTCTCGGTACAACCAACATTACTGGCAACCGAAGGTCCAACATAGTGTCTGCAAGGTCGATCATATGTTTCGTTCTGTAGACTGACACAGCATCATACACTGCCAATGTGATGAGCATGGCGACCGACAGAGGAATGCTCAATGAGATGCCCAACATCGCAGTGGTACCAGCTCCCACAAGGACACCACAGGCATCTATTACGTACCATTCGGGATGTTTCAAGAGGGCCAAGATCAGGAGAACTGCAACCAACACAGAAAGGAACAGTGCCCACAAGTCCGAAACAAAGGCAAGCAGAGGATAGAGCTCATAGAAGGCAGTAAGACCCATTGCTCCTAGAACAATCGCTTGGATCAACTGCTTCTTCCAGAACCTGGCGATTAGCAGGATCAGCACCGTAAAGAACACTAGTGTCAGCAGGAAACTCACTACGTTGTTGGGATCATCTGGGTTCTCGAATACTGTCATACCAGCGGCTTCATAAGGTGCTGTTGCCAGCAAGGCCAAACCGTAGATTAAGACATATAGACAGCCCATGACAAGAACAGGAAAAAGAGTTCTCCTTTCATCTCCTCTGCGTTCGCTCAACTCAGCAGTCCTCAGACTACACTCTTTCTCAAGCATATATGGATGATGCCAAGAAGGAAGAACCACAGAACCTTCCAAAGGACGATTCCCAGGTTGAAGGTCGCGCAGATTACTGGCTCAATGCTTGCAGCCTATGTGATATACTAGAAGCACATTGCGTATTCACAGGTCATGTCAGGCGTCCCATTCAGTGATGCTTGTCTTTCTTCAAGGCATCTTCGATGTAGACGACGAAGAACATGAAGCATTTGGCACATTCTAACGGGTCCATATAGGGGCAGGTCTCGGCGGAGATGCATCTTCTCCTGACTTTCGCCAGCATATCCCTGTCAAGACTCTCCCGTAGTTTCAAGACCCTCACGTAGCACCCTAGGCCCGACGGAAAAATAACTTTTCGGAAACTTTGATCGGGAAGAAGAATATCGATCTTCTATAACTGGCAGCCTACATTGATTAGCGGATTGCCAAGTTGGTGGTTGACGGGTGCGGCCATCCCTCTAATCCTCATCAGAACGTCGACTGAGAGATCAGGCGAATGGCGTACGCAGGCTGCTCATGCGTCCACAAGTGGGCCAAACAAGATATATATCCATCGTTCTCAATGGGACAACTGATGCGTATGCCTCTTCTAGTGACCGCGGGAGCTAAGTTGAAGTGCTCCTTCGGAACTATGCCTTCAGATCTATTCGTTCCGCCAGTAAATAGGGTTCTTGCTTCGGGGAAGCCTGTAGCCACGATCATGGATAATAAGCCTATGGTCAACATCCAGCCTTTTGGCATGTGCATCGCGATTACGAATCCTCAGGTGGCGGCGGCAACAGCGGCTGCTATGGGAGTATTGACGCCTCAGCCCTGTATCCCGGTGATAGCCTCTCCATGGGCGCCTGGGTCCATCAAAGTCATTATCGGCAATCTGCCCGCGCTTCACCAAGCTTGCATGTGCATGTGTGCCTACGGGGGCGCAATCCAAGTTCTTGAACCGGGCCAACAAACGATAGAAGCACCATGAACAGGCCGCTTTCTCTGTTTCTGTCTTCTTGCTTCTACGGGGGAGACTAGAGACCTTCTGCACCACGGGAGCAGTACAGGTGTACCTCGGATTTGAGAGCTCTTCCTCGTTCAGCAACAGTCTTCGAGAGATCCCACCATGAACGAGTCAGCATTCGCACAGAGTAAGATACTTAAATATTATCTGAGACGTATTAGAGCATTGAGGCAACTTAAGTGAACGTGGAGATCTACTCGATGGGGCTGGGGTTTGACGACTGCTACATAATCAGGAGTGACTCAACAGCCATGATCGACGGAGGAGCACCCGGAAAGACAGAGAAGTTCAAGAAAGCGGTAAACGACATTCCGGTGCAACCTCACGACATAGGGCTAATAGTTGTAACCCATGGACACATAGACCACATAGGCTCACTCAGGGAAATCAAAGAATTCACAGGAGCTAAAGTAGCAGTGCACAGGCTGGACAAAGAATGCGTCGAGAAAGGAGAATGGTTAGAGACTCACATACCAAAAGGAGTTGGCAGATGGGGTTGGACCGCACACATGACGGTCCCATTGATAATGCTTATGTGGCCAAAGGCTCCACCAACCGAGGTCGACATTGTTGTCGAAGACGAAGGTCTTCCCCTAAGCCAATACGGCATCCCGGGCAGAATCATCTACACTCCTGGCCACACTCTAGGCTCACTCAGCGTACTGCTGGATTCGGGAGAAGCCTTTGTAGGAGACCTAGCAATGAACAAGCTTCCATTAAGGCGAAACCCCGGATTGCCGGTCTTGGCTAGCGACATTGCGGAAGTGAAGGAAAGCTGGAGGCGGCTTCTGAACCTGGGTGCGAAGACCGTCTACCCAGGACATGGAAGACCATTCAGTGCCGAAGTCATCAAGAAAGCACTGGGATAGAGCAACCCTTTTGACAATACGGTGTACTTCTTCGTCGTCAACCTACAATGATGCGAAAGTCTCTATGCTATCCAAGCTCTGCACTAAGGAAGCGATATATCCTAAGACTGCTTCACGATCAAAGTAACCGTGACAGCATTGCGTCTGGGGTTAGGAAAATGGATTTCCATGAAGTGATCAGAACCAGAAGAAGCATCAGGTCCTATAAGCCGGACCCCATACCGGAAGATGTCCTGACCAGAGTCTTGGAGGCCGTAAGAATCGCGCCTTCAGGGTCGAACCGTCAGCCTTGGAAGTTCATAGTCATAAAGGAAGAAGCCTTACGGAAGCAGCTTGTGCCTGTCTGTGGGAACCAGGAGTTCATTGCCGAAGCGCCCGTGGTCATAGTGGCTTGCGGTTATAATATCAACTGGAATAGAGGAGGATACATGGGCGACATGAGCATGCTTGTAGATGTCACCATAGCCTTTACACACCTAGTACTCGCAGCCAGAGCGGAAGGGCTTGGAACGTGTTGGATAGGCTCTTTCAACAACGATGGAGTCAAGAAGGTTCTTGGGGTGCCCGAAGACGTGAACGTGGTAGCCATAACACCTTTGGGTTACCCGACAACCGAGAAATTCGCAGAACCCGGCACAAGGAAGCCCATGCCAGAAATAGTGTCGATGGAAAAGTTCTAGACACCACCTGAATGACAAGTCCAGCTCGCATCTTGAGCTGTTTTCGCGATCTTTTCGCTTCTGTCGCGTAGTCTGCCCACTACCAAACTAAGGAGAAGGCGAAGAATTCGGGAACGGTGACTTATGACGGAAAAAGCACTAGGCTCATCTGAGGAAATCTGTTAGAGCCAAACAGAGCTGACTCACTTGTTGTCTACAGAAAGAAGCTTAGGAAGCTGAAGCTGTCCCTCGCCGGAACGTTTCATCAAATCGACACTTACTACGCAGTCCCAAAGGTCGGCTAAAGCTAAGGGTCACCGAAGGCAGAAAGAGTGCTCAGCTTGTCTACTACGAAAGAGACGACATCCCACGACCGAAAAAGAGCAAGGTCTCTGTCCTTGAGCTTCATGAACCCGACTAGCTGAAAACCTTTTTCGGGACCGTCCTGAAGGAGAAAGTTGTCATCTACAAAAGAAAAGAGATCTTTCGGTACAAAGGGACACAGATACACTTGACGCTATGGACGACCTTGGAAACTTTGTCGAGTTCGGAAGAGAAACAGAAGACTCGCCAGAGGCTATGCAAAAGGCCTATGAAAGCCTCGAGGGTTTGATGCGACTCCTCGGGTGAGGCCTAAGCTCTTAGTCAGGGACTCGTATAGTGACATCAAGATAGGCTACTAGACCGGCGGCAGCAAAGGAGAGGGGAAGGGTCACTCCAAGAGCTTCAGCGCTTCTCTGCGGAAGCCGGGCAGGTCACTAGGCCATCTCGAAGTAACTAGGTTTCCGTCAACGACGACTGAGCTGTTCTCCCAGATCGCACCTGCATTCTTCAGATCTGTGGCGACTGCGGCGAAACTCGTGACCTTTCTTCCTCGAACCACATCGGCTTCTATGAGCATCTGTGGACCATGACAGATCGCTGCTACGGCCTTGCCCTTGTTGAAGGCTTCCTTCACCAAGTCGACCATCGACTTTGTTCTCATGCGGTCTGGCGCTCGCCCGCCCGGAATCACTATCGCATCGTATTCGTCTATCTTGACTTCCTCTGGTGCTAGGTCCGAGGTTATGCGATACCCGTACTCGCCCGTGTATGTTTCTTTGGCTTTTGGTCCAACAAGGTCAACTTTGTATCCTGCTTCCTGAAATCCGTAGTAGGGGTAGAGAAGCTCAGCCTCTTGAAAGCCACTATCGACAAGAACCATGGCTTTGCCCATAAACCCACCAAGTGCGATAGTTGGTAGGCTCGAATTAAGGATTTCGAATGAAGGTGGCTATGAGCAGGTAAGCCATATGGCAGCCACATTTCTAGACTGAACAAATCTTAAGAACACCTAGTTTGCTTTAGTGACTAGCGACTGTCTCCACACCTCTGAGGAGAGGAAGGAATGAACTCCATACCTAGTCCAGAAGACCTGAGGGATCTTATTCGCTTGCCGGTTCAGCATCCTCTATTACTTGTGGACATCGGGAGCAGGGAGTCTCTTCGAGACCGTGTAAAGCAGGGACGATGGAAGAGGATCTTAGAAGAAAAACTGAAGTACTGTGATGAAGCATTGAAGATGCCAATCCAGCAGCTTCCTCGTAGCCTGTACGATGACTATTTCAGAACCGGAAGACGGTTCCCCTTCGAGATGCCTTACGACTATCGGAGGAGGATGACAGAGGACCTTGCCTTAGCATACATCTTAACAGGAAGCCCTGAGTATCTTGATCGGTGCCGAGACTACATCTGGGCGATCATAGAAGAGTTCACATGGGTCAAGCCAGCCCACGTGGCGCTTCCCCTAAGCCCAGAAGCTGGAAGCCAAGTCGACCTCTTCTCTTCAGGAACCGCCTTGCTGCTTGCGGATCTCTGGGACCTTTTCCAGAACGAGTTGGACCCCGAGACGTTAAAATGGATGCGTCACAGCATTCTTCGCAAAGTCCTCATCCCCTTAAGAGATCACTACAACGCCCAGCGGTGGACAACTCGCTACGAGTCCAACTGGTGCGGTGTCTGCTGCGGAAACTCTGGCAGCGCCTTGATCCTGACGGCTCTAGACGAACCTTGGGCTGAGGAGCTTCTAAGCAGGTTTCTGCAGAGCATTGACAGGTTCCTCGCCACAGCTGACCCTGACGGAGCTTGGGTTGAAGGCGTCGGATACTGGTTCTACGGGTTCTCCCGCGTCATCTATCTCTACGACCTGCTTGCAAGGGTCACGAACGGACGGCTGGACCTTCTGGATGACCCTAGGATCAAAGCCACGGCAACGTTCCCGGTTTGGGCTTATCTGCCGCCTCAGTCTCAAGTCAACTTCGGCGACACAGGAAGCGTGCCCACCGTGTATGTCGATGTTCTTCAGCGGCTTCTCGATCGTTACAGGATTCCTTCAATCGAATGGTACATGCAACAACTCGAAAAGAACAACCTTCTTAAAGGGGGAACCATCCGAGACCTGCTCTGGGCGCATGCTGGTCATCCAGAGCCATCTCCCCCGGACGAAACCGCAAAGTGGTACCGCAGCATAGGTGTAATCGTAACACGTGCCTCACGGACCGACCAAGACTCCCCAGCCTTGGCCGTGAAGGCTGGGCACAACGCTGAGCCTCACGGGCACTTGGACGTAGGACAGTTCATCTATCACTGTTACGGGAACAACTTCATCCGCGACGTCGGCATAGGCATATACGACCGCGACTACTTTGGCAAGACGAGGTTCGAGAACTCCGTCTGCAACGCGGAGGGCCACAACCTCATATTCGTTGATGGGAAAAGCCAAGCCCCTGGGAGGCAACACGAAGGAAGAATCGTCGAATATGACCGCAAGCCCAATATAGAGACAATCCGAATAGACCTAACCAAGGCTTATCCGGAAGACGTGCTGTCGAAAGCGGTCAGGACCCTATTCTTCTGCAAGCACGATGGACTCGTTCTGACTGACGAAGTCAGGTGTAGGCGAGATGCCCTGGTTGAGTCGCGGCTCCACTTCAAGGGCAAGCCTGAGCTTGTGCCGTCAGGCGTCAGAATCTCAGCTGAAAAAGGGCAAGTGCTCGTGACGACGAACCAGTCTAGCTTAACCAGCATCAAGATGGGAGCCCATTCAAATCTGAAGGTGCGTGACCCTGAAACCGTCAACGCCGAGTACATACGCTTGCTCGCACGTGCAACTGACGGCCAAACGCGAATACGAGCCTTTATGATACCCCATCGCACTGAAGAGGAGCTTGCCGCCAGACTCGGCCTCCTGAATGATGCTGTTTCCAGTGTCACTACGTGATTGCTTCAGATGCCTTCCAGATCTCTGGCTCGTCCTAGAAGCACACTACCCTTACACAGCGTCGGTCCCTAACCACATCAACCCAAGGTTCTGACAAGACCTAAGATCGGAGCCACACTTGTCTCGGTCACGCGCACATTGCTTCAAAGTTATTAGCCTAATTAGTCATAGTTTCTTCTTGACGGGCAATCTTTCGAGGAGCAGCAGACATGTATGATGTTCTAGTCATCGGTTCTGGACCAGCAGGCTTGACGGCCGCTATCTACACGAGCAGGGCAAGGCTGAAGACGCTTGTCATCGCCGGGACCATGTGGGGTGGGCAGCTCATGCTCACAACAGGGGTTGAGAACTTTCCAGGGTTCAAAGACGGTATTCTTGGACCCGATCTGGTGGACAATATGCTTCTTCAGGCTGAACGTTTCGGTGCCGAGGCAATCTTCGAAGACGCAACATCAGTAGACTTCTCCAGCAAACCTTTCAAAGTCAAGGTCAACGAAAGAACGTACTACGGAAGGGCAGTCATCATTGCCACGGGGGCTTCACCACAGTGGCTAGGCTTAGAAAGCGAGCAAAGGCTGAGGGGGAAGGGAGTTTCAGTCTGCGCTGTCTGTGACGCGGCCTTTTTTAAAGACAAGAAGGCTGTGGTCGTGGGCGGAGGAGATGCGGCCCTAGAAGAGGCTTTAGCGCTTTCCAGATTCGCGAGAGAAGTCAAGGTCGTTCACAGAAGAGACAAGCTGAGAGCGTCCGCGATTCTACAGGAACGAACCTTTAACGACCCCAAGATCGAGTTCATCTGGAACGGCACTGTCCAAGAGATTCTCGGCAAGGATAGGGTTGAAGGGGTCAGGCTACGGAAAGGTGACTCAGGAGAAGAGTTCGAACTGGAATGCGACGCAGTCTTCATAGCAATCGGCCACAAACCGAACACCGACATCTTCAAAGGACAGATTGAACTTGATAAGAGAGGATACGTTGTCCCCCAGGAAGGTGCGAAGACTAGTGTTGAAGGAGTCTTTGCAGCAGGCGACGTTGAGGATTACATGTACCGTCAAGCAGTCACAGCGGCTGGAGCAGGATGCAGAGCTGCGTTGGAGGCCGAAAGATATCTGGAAGAAGGAGGGTAAACAGTGGTTCACGTGTTCTGCTTAGATAAGGAATGCAGGAGGGTTCTTCACCTCGAGAGTAGCAAGTACTGGAACTTCAAGGGCAAGGTCAAGTGTTTGCACTGCGGCGTTGACATGGAGATCGAGGTAAAGGAAGGCAAGCTCGTGAGCACAAAAGCGCCGGAAACCACGTAGTCCCGCTTCGAGTCAAGAAGCATCCTACGGACTATTGTGCTCTCCGCAATCGCTTTCCATACCAATATCATCGCATGTGCTAGCCGTCAGTTCTCCACGGTGAAAATCTTAAATACGAAGTGAAGGAAAGAGACTCTACAGGTGAGTTTATTGCCCAGAGTTCTACCTGGAGTAGAGATTAAGGTAGTCAAGGAGATCATACCGCCGCCCACGTATCCTTCTGGTGTAGCCTCATTAATCGGCACGGCGGAGAAGGGGCCGATACTAACGCCTACCCATCTGGCTAGCTGGAAAGAGTTCACCGACACCTTCGGGTCGACCCCCGATTACACTTTGACCCAAGAGGCGAAGAGCTGTTTCCAGAACGGCGTCTTCGAAGTCGTCGCCATTCGAATAGTAGGCAAGGGCGGAGAATTCGCATCGACCACACTTAAAGATGGAGGAAAAGCCAAGACCGTCGACCTCAAAGCCAAGAAGATAGGCTTAACAGGAAACAAGATACAGATCAAAGTTGAGAAAGGCACATTAGAGAACACGGTTAGGCTTCTGGCAAGCGACGGGGAAGCCTTCGAAGTCTTCGACAATCTCGTAATGGACCCAGCAAGTGACAGGTACCTGGTCAACTACGTGAAAGGGAACTCAGCGCTGGTCACAGCCGACGACCTCAAGTCCGCATCAGAGTTTCCAAAGAACAACCCCGTTCCAGTGGAGGATGTGCTGAAAGGTGGGAAAGACCCAGGGCTTCCAGCCAAGGAGGACTACGAGGCTGCTTTGGAGAAGCTAGAGGCTGAACCCAACGTCGACATGGTCTTAGCTTGCGATATCTCTGACCCAGCGATCCACTCGGTCATCGAGGCTCACTGCGCGAACATGAGCAACGACGCCATGGGCCGGATTGGCATAGGAACAGTCTCGAAAGGCGAAGACGTGAAAGATATCATCAAGAGAACCGAGAAGCTGAGTAGCGACAGATTCGTTCTGGTCGCCCCATATGGAGTCTCCGGAGCCGTAGCCGGGTTGATCAGTAGGCTGAGCTACTTCGAATCACCGACATACAAGCCTGTGAGAGGAGTGTCTGAGCTCGAGCGGTACTATACTCCATCTGAGCTCAGGCAGCTCTTGACAGCCGGAATCTTGCCTCTTCAGGCCCAGAGAGGAAGAGGCATAATCGTCGTCAAAGGGATCGCAACTAGCCAAGAGCAGGTAAGCGTCATCCGAACCGTAGACCATGCCGTCAGACTCGTAAAGGCTGTAGGAGACCAGTTCATCGGGACTTTGAACAGCCCCACTGGAAGAACGGCTTTGAAGGAAAAGCTGACTGAAGTCCTGATCCGAATGGAAAGGGAAGGCGCAATCGTCCCCAGCGCGGACCTGTCTGAGCCGGCGTTCATGGTGGATGTTTATTCCTCCGAACTAGACTTCGCACAAGGCATAGTGAGGGTTGACCTAGCTGTAAGACCTGTCAGGGCAATCGACTACATCTACGCGACGATCGTGGTTCAAGCCTAAGGAGGTCATGTCTCATGTCGTTAATGGTTGTGTCCGCAGCTACGAGCAAAGTCCTGATCGACGGAGAAGAAGTAAAAGGAATCCAGTCCCTAGAATACAAAGCAAAAAGAAGACAAGTAGACATAGAAGGCGTCGGCGCCGCCGAGCGTATAGGCGTCGAATCTGGCCTAATAACAGTCTCAGGAACTATAAGGGTCAAGTCCGTGTGCAAAAAGCTCGATGATCTCCTCTATATGCCAGTCACTTTGCCCTTCAACCTAGTTGCTGAGCTGAAAATCGGCAACGACCTAGTGAAAAGGATAACCTTCGACGAATGTTACATAGATGACAAGAGCTTCGAACTAGGCGCGGAGGGCGTCGGCGTAAGCGTCTACAACTTCACGGCCACCAGAGTCAGAGAAGAATAGTAGAACAGCAAGACATACTCAACTTCCTCTTCGGACGGGACCTAGATGAAAAAACTTACGAAGGACGATATACTCAAAGGAAAAAGCAGACGCGAAGTTCTGACCATAAAGGAGTACAATGCCCAAGTAGAGATACGCCCACTAACCGACGGAGAACTAACCGAAGTCTTCGCGTCAATAGGCAACATCCCATTGAAGGAAGACGGTACACCAGACCTTACCAGAATGGACATTACTAAGAACTTCGAGGCACTAAGGCTTGCTGCTTCAAAGGGGTTAGTTGAGCCGAAGCTGACTGTTGAAGAAGTTGCCGAGATGATGTTCGGCGCGCCCGAGCTTATAGGCGCCAAAGTCCTCGAGTTGAGCGGCGTCGCTTCGAAAGAGGGGGCTAAAAAAAAAGTCTAGAGATGGAGGAGTTCGTAAGGAGCCCTGATGGACTCGAACTAGCCTCCCTATGCCTTGACTACGGATACAGGCTCGCCGACCATCCAAGCGACCTTACGAGAACCCAAATCAACTTTCTGATGGCTGCCCTCACGCATAGGCTTAGCCAAACAAGATATGAGAGACCAGAGGAGAGAGGAACAACTAGAATCATATTCGAATGACCTTTTCTGGCGCAGACTGTCTGCAGGGGAATTTTGAATCGAAAGCATTGACACATTTGAAAGATTCGGTTACGCGATCTCAGCCCTCAACAAGGCTCTGCTCAGCGTCTACTCTATCGGCATACAGTTCCTTGAAGACGCGATCAAGTTCGCTTCAGCTCTGAACGAATGGATGCGTAACCTTCTGATTACGAATCTGGTCAGTCACCTCCCACCAACGGTGACTATGGAAACCTCAATGTTAAGGGAACCAACCGTTCTAGGTTCCGAACCGCTCAAGCTACTGTTTCTCCTAAAAACCCAAGCGGCAGCTGTGTCCAGAATCCAAAGCAGGATCAGAAGCCAAGTAGAAAAGCTAAGGAGGATATCTCAAACAGCTGCGCTTGCGCCGCATCCTCCTTCTCCAGTCGTTCCCAAGCCAGCCCTTGAGGCCATTGAAGCAGCCGCAGACTCCATGGGTAGACTCCTTGAGACAGGACAAGCCATCAAGGGGACGTCTCCGCTGGCAGCGCCAACCAGAAGCAGGGAATTCGCTGGCAAAGCTGCCCTTGCCTACAAGGCAGGCGTTTCCAGCGTGGCATCTTCGCCCGTGAAAGCTGTGCAAGAGGCAACGCTAGGCTTTTTGCCAGTGGTCAAAGGCGTGTTCGATGCCGTGGCGACGGGTGCGGAGCCCTTTGTCAAAGTCGCCAAGGAACCCCCACCACCGACCCTTGAAGAAGCTGTTGGCCCTCCCAGCGTCAAAAAAGACTTGGCGGCTGCGCCAGAGACTATTAATTCAGTCAGAACGGTCAGTGAGCGCGTCGGAGAGGCTGCGTATGGCGCAGTGTTCTCGCTCATATCTGCTTTCGCAGAATCGGTCGAGAGATTCGCTGTTGTTCAAGCCCCAGAAGGCGTAGCTCCAACCACCGTGACCTACCTTGAAAGATTGATAGAAAAGGGTTACGAAGGGCTAGCTGCTGCCACTCCGCTCACTGGAATCCCTTCGGTTGTCAAACGTGGGCCGGCCGAAGTTCGTGAAGGTCCTGTGACCGCACCTGAGGTGCCAAGGGCATACGGCGGGGTCTTGCCTTCGCTGTTGGCTGTAGAGGTCGAGCCGGCAATAACCAAGTACCGTAGCATGGTGGCGGAGGCGAGCAGCACTGCGCTCAAGCTGATCGGTGAAACCTCAAGGAAGATGATGCCCCAGATCGCTGAAATGGAAAGAGGCGTCTCAAGAGCGTTCCCAATGGCCGCGATTGATGCTCTGATTCGAGGCGCAGGTGAGGCTGTGCGACTTCCCACAGTCGTTGACCAGTATACGTTGGCTGGACCTTCTCTAGGGCTGCCGATAGCCCCACGTTCACTGAAGCTTCATGAGATGGCCTCTCTTATGAGCTTGCTTTCAGCTTTGTCCCAGACCGCTCGGTCCACTCAGCTGCAACGCCCCATGAACGTAACGGTTAGGGTGGAATCGTTGGCTGATGAGCGCGATCTGAGAGAGTTGGAGAGAAAGATAGCCAGAATCCTTCGTGATGCAGCCAGGAGGTACGGAATACCCTTATGAGCAGCATAGAGATCGATGGCATGCCTCTTATCAAGCATGAGCGCGACCCCGACACCGGAGCCTCGAAAGAGATTCGAAGCGTCTACAACATCGCAATCGAAGAGAAACGCAGAATCGTTGAACACAAAATCCCCGGCCTGAGCGGGAACATACTACAGGATTTGGGCAGAGACCCTGTTAAGATATCCTTTGAGGGCGTATTCTACGGCGAAACAGCTAGAGATGACCTAGAAAGCCTTCGGGCCAAGTTCAAAAATGGAGAGCCGGTTCCTTTCTTATCCAACATTACCGACATCGCTGAAGTGACTCAGGTTCTCATAGAGGAACTACACGTTAACGACCTAAGCAGTGTAACCACCACGTACAAGTATTCCATCAGTCTTCGCGAATACATAAAGCCGGAGGAACAGGAGGAGAAGCCACCTCCCAGCCAAGAAGAGGAAGCAAAGGAAGAAACCAAGAAGAAGTCTGATGAAGCCTCGGAATCCACGGAAACCTACGCTTTTGAGGTGCTTGATCCGGAGACCAATGAGCCTCTAAAGAATGTGCCAGTGCGGATCGTGTGGGACGAAGGCGAGAAGAAGGCACAGACTGACGAGAACGGGGTTGTGGAAGTAAACCTAGAGCCGGGAACGTACAAGATCATTGCTGAAGCGCCTGGATATGAGAAGGCCCAGTACGAGGTTGTGATACCTGGACCGAAAGAGCATACAGTACGGCCCCACAAAGAGTACTTTGAGTACACTATCACGGTTACAGACACAGAAACTGGCGAACCTGTGGAAGGTGCGACAGTGAGACTACTAGGAGAAAAAGACAGATACACCCTGGTAACAGGCAAGGATGGAAGGGCTCAAGAGAGAGTCAAACCGGGAACATATACGCTCATTGCTGAGGCATCCGGATACGAATCAACCGAGCAAAAAGACTACCAAGTGGACCCAAAATATAGACGAGGCGCGATATTTCTATCCAAGAAAAGGAGAGCCAAATCCTAGGGGACAGAGCAAGCTTGGAACATATACAAGTGATAGCCGGCTACTGTGTCTTGACATTCAGACGGCGATCCTGATGCTCTCAAGCCAGAAAACATGTCCGTTATGAAAGGATATTAGATGATTCGCAGATACTGAGTCTGACGAGAATGCTGAAACCCGGTTACGATGTCACGATTGGTTCTGAGGCTTTCCGACCCAGCATGGGAACTGTCATCGGCATACGTGTGTCTCTCAGCATGAATGTTCCTGCCGGATGGTTTGAGATACTCTTAGGCCCAGGCGACAAGAGCCGGAAGTTAAAGAGCGGCGACGAAGTCTCGATTCAGCTGGGATACAAGGACGACCTTCATGACATCTTCAAGGGCCTCGTAACAGACATAGAGCCCGGAATCTCAGAGGTGAGGGTCAGTGGGTGCAACGCAGCCTCAAGGCTACTCGATCTGAGAGCCAACCAAGTATATGAGAACCAGACAGCTGGAGAGATCGTCTCCGACCTAGCCCAAAAAGCTGGCGTCCAAAAGGATGAAGTATCGGCCGGAATAAGCTTCCCCATGTACGTCGTCGACGACAGCAAAAACGCCTATGAACACTTGAGAGAACTTGCTGAGAGATGCGGATTCGATGTCTACATCACAGGCGGAAACAAGCTCGTCTTCAAGAAGTACAAGAGCAGTGAACCCTACGCCATATCCTACGGAAGGAACCTCATCGAAACTGAAAGCTTTGATTGGAAACCATCCTTCAGGGGCGTCACGGTTCAAGGCGAAGGAGCCGCCAGCTACGCTGGAGCTGAAGCCGTTCACTGGTTCGCCAAGAAGCAGATCGAAGGCGTCGCAGGCTCAGAGCCATCTCTGCTCACGCATGATCCTGTTGTGCGGGACACACACACCGCGGAGAAGGTTGCGCGAGCTAAGATGGAGGCACTATCTAGATCCGTTTATGGTTTCGTCAAGATCTTAGGCACCGCAGAGGTTAAGTTGGGCGACACAATCAAGGTTGAAGGCTTGAAGGACGAGCGCCTTAACGGCGAATTTCAGGTCAGGGCAGTGGATCATATCTTGAACAGAAGGGACGGGTTCATCACCTTACTCGGTTGGAGGGCATGAGTTTGGAGGATGTTGAGATCGTTGAGATCATAAGAAGGATAGTCGAGAACGAGATCAAGAAGCTTCACATTGCCGAAATAGGAGAGGTAAAGAACGTCTACCCCCATTCTAGCGAGATCGACAAGAACAACTACGAATGTGATGTTAAGCTGAAATACAGAGAGCTCGAGCTCAGGAGAGTTCCTGTGGCCGCTCAGCAGATAGGTTTGGCGAACATCCCCCATGTCGGCGACCTTGTGCTTGTGACTTTCATCAACGGGAACATCAACGCGCCCGTAATGATAGGAAGACTCTATACTGACCAAGAAAGACCACCAGTAAGCAACGAAGAGGAGATCGTCTACATCCCCCCCTACTCCGAGGACACTAATCTGAGGAGGATTCACATTGAGTTGCCGGGTGGGATGGTTCTTCAGGTGAAGGATGATGTTGCCACGATCGAGGCTAACAGGACGATGCTAACCTTGAAGCGAGACGGCAATGTCGAGATCCACTCCAGAGCAACCGTTAAGATATCAGGGGGCGAAATAGACCTATCCGCCAACACCATCAAGATGAAGGGCAAGAAAAGCATTGAGGTCGAGAGTGAGGATTCCTTTAGCCTCACTGCGGCAACAGACGCCGGGATTCAGGCTGGAAACAACTTCAGTTTGGAGAGCGGCGCAAAGGCTGAAGTAACAGCGGGCTCTGAATTGTCACTAGCTAGCGGAGGAACCAGCAAAGTCCAGTCTTCAGCGCCGCTGTCTATAGAATCACCGGCCTCAGTATCTGTGAGCTCAGGGGCAGTTCTGGCCATAAAAGGTATGCTAGTAAAGGTAAACTAGATTGTGGGCGATCAGAGTGAGCTGGCCACAACATCTTTTAACAAATTGCTTGTCAGATGACTTGGGGGAGAACGCCGCTTATGTCTAGACAGATGCTTGGAAGAGACTTGAGAGTGGTAGACGAGGAGCTCGGAAGCGACCTTGCTCTAGACTCGTCTGGTGATCTCCAGACGATCCAGTACGAGGACAACTTGAGCCAAGCCATAATCAACAGCCTCAGAACAAGAACCGGCGAACTCTCCGATCTTGGGCATCCCAACTACGGCTCGCGTCTTCATGGGCTAGTAGGCGAACCTAACAACGAGAGGACAAGGAACCTGGCAAGAATCTACACCACAGAGTGTATTGCACGCGATCCCCGGGTAAGCGAAATCCTCGGCATCACAGTCAAGGCCTCTGAGGATGATCCCCGCCGCATCGACATAGGCATAGCCGTGTTGCCTGTCGGGAGCAACACCCCGTTAAATATAGTCTTCCCGTTCTATCTTGAGGTGGTCTGATGACTTTTTTGAAGAAATCCTTCGATG
>Ga0315306_10000428_pt1 | contig 20351 bp, 13 predicted proteins | sample TDP1_MG_FD_203803 | JGI IMG/M metagenome (GOLD analysis project Ga0315306, IMG submission 203803) | Freshwater sediment microbial communities from Lake Towuti, South Sulawesi, Indonesia - TDP1 | ecosystem: Environmental > Aquatic > Freshwater > Lake > Sediment | place: Indonesia: South Sulawesi... | reverse complement strand
TGAGGTTAAAAGAAGTTTTTGGTGTAACGTTACAGCCATGTAAAGTCTATTAATTCACTATGCTGGAGATATCTCCCGAAGCCCAACATCAGAACTCTGAATTCGTACATCCTTTGCTACAAAGAATAGAGACAAAGGGATATTTGAATAGAGATAGAAAAAAGTTCTGAAAAAATAATCAATCGATCAACATTTATAATGGTTTTTAGACCAGATTAAGAGGATAAATATCTCTAGCGGCGCAGTAGATGTGGCAAACATGAGTAGAGTTGAAAATGCAGATATATTGACGTTAATTGGGGCAATCCTGTCTACGATCCTTGGCTCAATATACTTTTTGTCGGGGATATATATTTCAATAATTTCAATAGCGTATAGAGGATCAGCAGGGATTCTGTTTCTGTTTCCATGGGCAATTGGTGTGATAACTGTTGGCATTCTATCATTAATCTTCGGATTTTTGACCTTATTCATAGCGAGAGAAAAACTCCTAAATGGAGACCTCAAAACTGGGGCAATATTGTGTTTCATTTTCGGCGGAATTTCCGCACCTGCCATTGGCGGAATCCTAACAATAGTTGCAGGAATTCTTGCTATAATCGGCTGGTACGAAGAAAGAAAAGCAGAGGAGATTACCCAAATTCCTCCACCTCCACCAAGCTTGCCACCGGTCGCAGCCCATGTATACTGTATATACTGCGGTGCTAAACTATTGCCAGAAGCCGCTTTCTGCTCGTCATGTGGTAGAATAGTTAAGAAATAAAATGGATAAAAAGAGAAGAAAAGCATGAACTTTCAAAATCATGTAATAAAGTTTGTTAATCCAGCCTTATTGGCTAATTCTACTGCTATCTCCATCTCGTTTCTCGTCAATCTTCTTTGAAGTTCTGGGATTTCGTGTGCTCTCCATTCAGGTCTGTACTGAAACATGATGTTTGTTCTGGTCCCGGTGCCCAAATTTCTGGCTATCCATTCTAAGATTGGTTCAGTGCAGCATTCTAAATGCCCAGGTAAGACTAGGACTCGGATGATGAGTTCACCATACTTCTTTCCGGACAGATGGTTGCGACAGCACACTTCCCAGTAGTTTGGCGCGTTAGAGATTCTTTCTGCACATTTGCCTGGGCCATATTTAAAGTCGAGAAGATAGATGTCCGCGAAGCCTGCGAGCAGTTTGGCTGTTTCTTCACTGTAATAGGTGTTAGAATTCCAAACGGTAGGCACGTTAGTTTTAACGTGCTTGAAAGTTTCCAGCCATTGCTGAAGCCAAGGAGTTGGCTCGCCGCCGACGAGATTGATGTTTCTGCAGCCACTTTTACGTAGACTTTCCACTTCTCTTGCCAATTGTTTCGGAGAGTAGATTTCGCCTTTTTCAAACCACTGAGATATGGACCAGTTTTGGCAGTGGAGACAGCGTAAAGTGCAGCCTAATGTGAATATTGTTCCTGAAGGAACGAGTTCTGGCTCTTCACCCATATGCTGAAACATTGTCGACACGGTAATCTGGGTTCCACATTTGCAGTGTCCAAGTTCGCCGGCGTGGCGGTTGAATCCGCATCTGCGAGTGCAAAGATGGCAAGATTCAAGAATGCGATTTGCAATTTCAATCTTCAAATCCAGATACGACTTCTCTGAGGCAGTTAGTTTTTTCCAGTCAGTTCTGCAAGTGTCGATCTCATGCTGAAGTTGATAGAACTCCTCGGTCAAGCGGTCGTGAGTCTGCCAGAGCTCTGTTAATGATTCTTCTTTGCTGAAGTTGGCTGGCAGTTTTTTGGCGATCAAGAATTTTGCCGATTTGCGGTCTTGCATGACGTCGAAATAACGGGCTAAACTGGCTCTTACATGTTTATCGTGCAATACTGCTGATGCGTCGGGTCTCCATACTGTCCACATGTGTTTTCATCTTATGAATGGGCAAGAAGAGCAATATCTCTGTATCGTATTCTTCTTATGGGTAATATATTGCCTTGAGGATGGGTTCTCTAATAATTTTAAGTGCTGGATAGAGACTCGCCAAACCAAGGAAGATTAGCGCTGATGCCAACCATCCTGCAATAGAGAGAAAAGCGATTAATGAAAAAACTGGATCAAGAATTAAGAATCTCAACGCTATGAAAAGGCCACCTAGAATTCCTATTGAAGCACTCACCGCTAAGACGATTAGAATTTCTATTAAAGCAATTTTTATGACAGTTTTAGGTTTAGCGCCCAAGGCTCTCATGATGCCGAAATCTCTTTTCTGTCCTGCGATTAGTAGCATCATGTAGGCAACAAGACATAATGCAGCGGTTGCTAAAGAGAAAAAGGGCAGAAACATGATTAGCGACCAAGTCTTGTCAAGGAAGACTATGTGCTCATTCAAGATGCCATTAAGTTCCAAAACGCTTAATCCAGTTTCGCTCTGTATTTCCGAAATAATCTCTGTGCGGTTTAATGGGTCAATCTTTAAGAAAAGAAGGTTGCATCCTGATTGTGGAACAAGTTCTGACGTGATTTTGATGGGAACGTAAACTATGTAACCCTTGTTAAGCGTGTCCAAGCACACGCCTACGATTGTAAAGTTCCCTTTGTGAATCCTCATGCTTTCTGCTTGGGGCGAATCAAATATTCTGGCAGCCAAAGAATCGCCGATTACTGCAGTATAAGAATCCGTTTCGTTTAGGAGTCTTCCGTTAACCAGCCACTCATTCAATGCGGTTTCTGGATTTATGCCTATGACTAATGCTTGGCTTGATCGATGCTTGCCAACTGGTGCATATATGGGAGGAGGACCAGGGTCAGCTAAAACCCATCCGGGAACTTCATAAACTGTGGCTTCAAAGAGGAAACGTGCATCCATCTTCAATACTCCACTGATTGAGCTTATTTTTGAGATGTTTGTCTCAGAAACTAGGAGACTTGGATCAGTGTAATTGAACGGCTGCAGTTGTTGGGGATTGAAGAACTGTGAAAGAAGTTCTGAGTATCGTGTAGTCATGTTTGGATGCCCAACAGCGATGATATTTTCGCCAATAGCTCTGCGTACATAGCTTTGAGTGGTTTGGTTGGCGATGGTTCCGCCTGCAAGAGCAAATGTGGTCAACATTAAGACTGCAGTTAGACATAGAGTTGAGTAGAAAGTGACTGATTTTCTTCGTATCAGGTTTCTGATTGCCATTTTCAGTTCGGTGCCCAGTCTTGAAGAGATGAAGTCTTTCCCAGTGGAAGGCATGACAAGGAAGAAACTGGGAGACAAGGCGTCTGTTGATTTAACTTTAATCCACATGGCTACTATTCTGCCGCCAATAAGACTTGGAGCAATCAGGAAAGCCATGAAAATGACGAAAATTGCCCACATGTTAAGAGATGTGTCTACGATAGAAAACCCGAAAGTGTTTAGGACACTGATGGAAGCATAAAACGTTAGCACGCCAAAAACTGTGCCAAGAACACAGCTTAACAGAATCATAATCAAAAGTTCAGCCGCGAAATAGCCGAAGACTATGTTTGTCAGGCAACCTGTTGCCTTCATTATGCCAATGTCTTGCACACGTTGAGACATACTCATTGAAACAAGAAACGAAGTTATGAGCAAGCAAGCGAGAAAGGTGAGAAAACTTACAAGGATTATGAAAATGGTAAATATGTAGGAGAAGCCTACTGTCAATTTTCCTTGGGCAAGGAGAAAAATCTCAAAGCCTACTGTGTTCCCGAATTGGACAAGAAAAGTTGTTGTTGCGACGCATATGGTCAAGCCTACAATAGTCAATGCTGTGTGAAACCTTCTTCGAACCATGTCTTTTATCGGAAACACAAGGCTACTCATTTACTTGTAATACTTCCATTTTGCAGACGCATTGTACGGTCTGCCAACTGCACAATTCTTTCGTCATGAGTGGAGACGATGACAGTATACTTCTTTGATTTTAGTTTCTCCAAAACCCTCACAACTTCAAGTCCTGTTTCTAAATCCAAATTTCCTGTAGGTTCATCAACCAGAACCAGAAGTGGCTTGTTGACCAAAGCCCTCGCAAACGCAACTCGCTGCTGCTCGCCTCCACTCAGTTGAGAAGGAAAATGATTAACTCGATGAGATAGGCCAACTCTTTTTAGGAGTTTTTCAGCTCTTTGCCTAGCCTTTCTACCTGAAAAACCAGCTATTTCTGCTGGAAACGCCACGTTTTCAAGAGCAGTTAAGGTGGAGATGAGGTTGTAAGATTGAAAAACAAATCCGATGTAGGTGCTGCGAAAAGTTGCAAGAAACTCTTCATCATAGGATAGCAGGTCGTGTCCGAGGACAATGATTTTTCCGCTTGTAGGTTTGTCAAGCCCGCCAATAATGTTGAGTAAAGTTGTTTTTCCAGCGCCAGAAGGACCATAAATGCAGACAAACTCGCCTTCTGCAACCTCAAAATTCACATCTTTCAAGGCATTGACTACGTGTTCGCTCACCCGATACTCCTTACAGAGAGAAGAAGCGACGACAACCATATCCGCCTTCGTTTCCATGCAGACACCAAAGCCACTGAAAGCTTCTAGGAGAGAAGGAGATACACGAAAAAATAACGCTTACTCTTCTAGCTTTTCAAACATATCCTTAGGCACGCCACAAAGTGGACAAACCCAGTCGTCTGGTAAATCCTCGAATGCTGTTCCAGGCGGAATGCCATTGTCTGGGGCTCCTTTTTCTGGGTCGTAAACATACTCGCATGCTGTACATTTCCATTTAGCCGTCATTCATTTTGCACCTTAGTTTCTTGATGATGAAGACGGAGAACCAAAAAATAATTTTGGTCACACCGTCAGTAGTAGAGCCTTTCTTTTCGCTGTTATGTGTTTTTCTATGCTGTCAACTGCTTTCAATGGGTCAGGCTCAAACACTAGTTTGCCGCCAGTTAGGCTTTCGACATCTTCAGTCAACAGTTTGACCAATTTAGATGCTCCAGTAATCGGCGGCGTCGGAGCCACATGGGTATAAAGCCCATAAGCCACAGCGAAAATCGCATCAATAGTTGCTTTCTGTTCCATATATTCGGGCGCTGTAACGGCAATAGGCAACGCTGGAACATCCACGCCTAAAGCGTCGGCAACAGCGTTAACAAGCAAAGACAGTCTACCAACATCTGTGCATGTGCCAAAACTTAGGACAGGCGGAACATTCAAAGCCTTGCAGACTTTCTTTAAGCCTTCTCCAGCCAAGTTTATAGCGTCTAAGTTTGTTAAGCCGCCAACCTGAACCGCGCCGTTACCACATCCAGCGCTGAGGACTAGAATGTTTCTTTTTATCAGTTCTTTTGCAACTGCTATTGTATTTACGTCTTGTCCGCTGTCTCGCAAAGTTGTACAACTAACCATTGCGACTACGCCTATTATATTGCCGTTCTTTATAGCCTCAAGCAACGGAGTTAAGGAACCTCCAAGCGCTTGGAGAATGGCTTCAATTGAGAAGCCAACAACAACTTTTTGCTTCTTCTTGGGTACATAAGCCTTAACATTCTTCTTTCTCTTCTTGAAATTCTCGATGGCAAGTTTGATTAGTTCTTCTGCTTGCTTCTCCACTTCATCGGGTTTATAGTTAATGTGTTTGTCGACGCTGGGCATTCGCACAAGTTTAGAGACTGTTACTAAAGTGGTTCCATATTTTTCGCCGTAAAGACCTAGTGCAGGTGGCGAACAGTTCATGTCCATAGCTAGTAGGTCGATGGCACCAGTGGCCAAAGTAAACTCGATGCCCAGCCAATTTCCGGTTAGCCCACGGAAGACTTCATCTTTCAAAAATCTTTGCTGCAGTTCTTGTCCCGTTTCGATGGAGCCTATTATTCTCAAGCCTTTTGCTCCAGCATCTTTAGCCATTTTTTGCACTTTCTCTGTGTTAGCCGCCCTAATCAGAGCCGCACCGACAAAGAGTTCATGTCCATTGGGTACGATATTCACATAGTCTGGGTCTAAAATGCCTATATCAACCTCAGATTCATGAGGCTTGGGCGTTCCAAAAAGAATGTCTTGCCCAAGTTCAAGAGGAACGAGAGACCCGTATGCACATGCTATGCCAAGTCTCAGAGCCTTTGTAGCCAATGACTTGTAGTCGCCGTCAACGTTTGTCAAGCAGCTGGAGGTAGCGTCCTTAATCTCGTGCAACGGTCCACCTGGGAGAATTCCGAGTCTTCGCCAAACTTTTTTTCGTTTTTCGGGTGCAAAAATTTCAACCATTTTTGAGGGTTCGTCCGAATCACGATTTATCTCTTTGATGATAAAGTCTGCAACTGAAATTGCTATTTCATTGATTGTGCCAGAAGTTTTCAGTCCAAACAGTTTGGCTAAATTGAGCAGTTTCTCTTTGTCTTTGATTTCGAAGGGTGTCTTTCCTTCTGCGGTTGCTTTGAGGGTCTTTGCTACTTCCATCGCATGGTAAGTGTAAGTGGAAATGCCCAAAACATTTCTCAGAAGCATAGTGCGCATTGCCATTCCGTTGGCGTCTATGCCGCATACTCCACGGTCAGCCTTCTGAGTGATTCTGCAGGGTCCCTGACTGCAAAGTTGACAGCTTAAGCCTTGAGAGCAAAATGGGCATCGTGTGGGCTTCTGTGCCTCAAACCTGTCCACAACGTTTGTTAAGCCGTCTTTATGGACTCTTTCATACATTTCTCGAATAGATTCATGAGCGCTGATTTTCTCTTTTTCTTCCAACATCCATCACCATAGTCTAACATTCTAGGATTATTTTAATCACTATATTGTGATGATAATCCTTATAAGTTTTATGTGCAAATTATAAAATGAAGGCTGAGACATGGAAAACGAGCAAAGGTTTCAAACGTTTCTAACTGGAACGCGCAAGTCTATAGTGGCAAATCTGTTGGGTAAGGATACAACCACTATCGAACTAGCCACCTTGTTAAAGATTAATGAAAGTGCTATAAGAAGGCATCTTGATCTTCTAGAAAAGAATGGGCTAGTTTTCTCTCGGTTTGAGATTTCTGCCAGAGGACGCCCAAAGAAAGTATACTGTCTCACATTGCAGGGGAGAAGCCTGTTTCCCCGAAAAACCAGAGAACTACTCTCCTTTCTGATTCAGAGAGTCACTCAAAGATATGGGGAAAAAGAAGTTGAGTCACTTATGACTTTGGTGGCAAAGGATTTCGCAAAACAACTAGTCACAAGAAGGGTGGAAGGCGGTCTTTTCAACCGTCTTAGGCAATTAGTCAAACTCTTAGATGACTATGGATTCTTTACTTCTCTGTCAAAACGAGGCAACAAATTCATTATTGAATATAGAAACTGTGTCTTTGAAGATGTGATAAGTCAGTTTGGGAAATACATTTGCAAAATTGATGAAGAAATAACTCGCGAAATCACGGGGGACGTCACTATTGAATGGAAAGAATGCATCGCGAGAGGAGATAAACGATGTTTGCAACTGATTTCACCCAAGTAAGCACATATAAATACGGGTTTCAATGTGTAATTACTCTTCAAAAACTGCAGCACTCTTCACTCCTAGCCCGGTGAGACAAAATGCCCATGAAACAACTCAAAACAGAGACAGAAAACGAACTAAAAATTGAAAGAATCCTGCATGCAAAGCGATACGCTTTAACTTTAGACAAGAATCTATGCACTGGCTGCGGAATATGTAAGGTAATTTGTCCTAGAGAAGCCATAGAACTCAAGACAATTCCGAAAACGGCTGGACAGAAAGTTAAACATCCAGCGATTAATGTTGACGAGCTGAAATGCCATTACTGCGGTGTTTGCAACTCCATGTGCCCATTTGGAGCTCTAAAAGTGCAAGTTGATGGACAACACATCATTCCAGTGATAAAGACTGAAAGTTTTCCTCAGCTTATTCGAGAAGTCGAAGTTGACACAAAAAAATGCAAACTCGACTGTGTAGAATGCGAAAAAGTGTGTCCTCTAGAATTGATCAAAGTAAGCTTGCGAACTCCAGATGGAAAAGAAATTACAAACGTGAAATCGACATCGGATAAGGAGAATGTCTCAGTTTATGTGGACATTAAGAAAGATTTGTGCCCAGCCTGTCGCCTTTGTGAGTTAAAATGCCCTGGAGACGCGATTCATGTTCGAAAGATGTTTCATGGGGTTCTAAAAATAAACAATGAGAAGTGCCCTGATGGCTGCAAAGATTGTGTTGATGTCTGCCCGATTCTTGGCACAGTTTACTTGTCAGAAGATGGAAAAGTGCATTTCAACGAGGCAATCTGTGTTTATTGTGGTGCGTGCAAGATTGTTTGCCCTGTAGAAGGGGCACTTGATTTTCAACGAACCTATGTTCTTCATACTCCAGTTCATTCTGGCGCTTGGAATAAAGCCCTTGAAAAACTAACATCAACCACTGAAATGACTAAGGAGTTGAAGGCAAAAGGCACTCAAAAAGCACGTGAATCTGTTGAAAAAAGATTGGCTTGGAGGCTGTCATAAAATGTCTGAGGAACCGCGTGTCGGAGTTTTCATATGCCATTGCGGGCTCAACATAGCAGGTGTAGTCGATGTGAAAGCCGTTTGCGACTATGCAAAAACACTGCCAAATGTGGTGTTCGTGAAGGATAATAGGTACACATGCGCCGACCCAGGACAGGAAGAAATTAGAAAAGCAGTAAAGGAATACAAGCTGAACAGAGTTGTTGTTGCTGCTTGTTCGCCGCGTATGCATGAGCCTACTTTCCGCCGAACTGTCGCTGAGGCTGGATTGAATCCATACATTTTCGAGATGGCAAACATACGTGAGTTTTCTTCTTGGTGTCATCCCAGCACGCCTAAAGAGGCAACTGAAAAAGCAAAAGAAATCGTGAAAATGGCTGTTGCGAAGGTTAGGTTGCTTCAGCCGCTTCAGACGATTGAAGTTTCTGTGACAAATAAAGCGATGGTTGTAGGCGGTGGAATAGCAGGAATAAGCGCTGCCTTGGACCTTGCTGACATGGGCTTTAAGGTGTATATGGTTGAAAGAGGTGAAAGCATTGGTGGCCACATGGCTCAGCTGGACAAGACCTTCCCAACATTAGACTGCTCTATTTGTATCGAAGGTCCAAAAATGGTGGACGTCTCACGGCATCCTAATATCGAAATATTATCGTATGCCGACATTCTCAGTGTAGAAGGCTTTGTTGGCAACTTCAAGGTGAAGATTCGAAAGAACCCGCGCTACGTGGTTGCAGAAAACTGTACTGGGTGCGGTGAATGCAGAGATGTTTGTCCTATCGAATTTCCAAACGATTGGGACGTGAATATGGGAGTTAGGAAGGCAATTTCTGTTCCTTTCGATCAAGCGGTTCCTCTTGTCTATACACTCAACATGGACCATTGCATCGAATGCTACAAGTGTGTCGACGCTTGTGGTGCAAGGGAGGCAATTAATTTTGATCAGAAGCCTGAAGAATTCGAACTTAACGTTGGCACAATCATAGTTTCCACAGGATTCGACATTTACTTGCCAACCGACAACAGCCTCTATGGTTATGGTAAATTCGACAATGTGATTACTGCCTTAGAATTTGAGAGGCTGATTTTGGCTGCTGGTCCGACTGGTGGAAAAGTTGTTAGGGCGTCTGATGGAAAGAAACCGCATAGCGTAGTTTTTATTCAGTGTGTTGGGTCAAGAGACGTTAAAAAATATGAATACTGCTCTGGCTTTTGCTGCATGTATGCCCTCAAAAACTCAATCCTTTTGAAGGAAAAGTACAAGGATGATGTGGAAGTTTACGTTCTCTTCATGGATATGCGTGCGCACTTTAAAGGATATGAAGAATTTTACAACAGAGCCCGTGACTTGGGCATCACATTTATCAGGGGAAGAGTGTCGCAGATTCTGGAAGACCCAAAGACAAAGAACTTGTTTGTTCATGCCGAAGATATGATGCTTGGCGAACCAATAGAACTGGAAACAGAACTTGTTGTCCTGTCTACTGCTGCTATTCCGAGTAAGAAAAGCGACGAAATGGCAAGAATATTCAATATTTCCCGTGGGGCTGATGGCTTCTTTATGGAGAGTCATCCTAAGCTCAAGCCTCTTGACACTCCTGCAGACGGCATATTCCTAGCCGGCGCCTGCCAAGGGCCGAAGGACATTCCGTACAGTGTTTCGCAGGGTAGTGGCGCAGCTGCTAGGGCGGCAACTATTCTTTCGAAGCCTACTTGGAAGATTGAACCCATCGTCGCACAGGTTGACCCCGCTAAATGTAGGAATGTTAAGGCGAAGTGTGGCGTTTGTGTACAGAAATGTCCTTATGGTGCTATTGTGGCGCCTGAGGGGCAGCCTGCTGAAGTTAGAACTGCTATGTGTCACGGCTGTGGCACATGTGTCGCCGAGTGCCCGCAAGATGCGATTACTCAGATGCATTTCACTGATGCGCAGATATTTGCTCAGATTAGGGCAGCGTTAGAGGAGAATCCAGAGGATAAGATTCTTGCTTTCTTATGTAACTGGTGTAGTTATGCTGGCGCTGACTTGGCTGGGACTAGTCGTTTTGAGTATCCGCCGATTCATAGGGCTATTAGGGTTATGTGTAGTGGGCGTGTGGACAGAGAATTCGTTATGGAAGCGTTTAGACTTGGTGCAGGCATGGTTTTAGTTGGTGCATGTCACTTGCCCTATGACTGCCACTATATCAGCGGAAACTGGAAAATGAAAACAAGAATGGAAGCATTAGCTGGCATGCTAGAGAAGTTAGGGTTAAGTAAAGAACGGTTTAGAGTGGATTATGTGTCTGCGGCTGAAGGAGTAAAGTTTCAAGGGTTAATTAAAGAGATGACAGAGCAGATGAAGGCGATAGGGAAGGAGAAGATTAAGGCAGAAAACGAAAAACTAAAACCAGTATTAGATAAAATGTTAGCAAGAAAGCAAACATAAAAAAAGAGAGTTTTTGGATAATCGCTGTATTGTGTGACGTTATGGGTCAGGTGGTCCTTGTCCCTTGAAGCATTGGAGGAATAGGGCTAGATCTTTACCGTCAACTTTTCCATCGAAATCGAAGAACTGCGGTGGCACACCGCCTCCAAGGTCAGCTAGATACATGGCTTCAGGTGGGGCTGTTCCTTTAAAGCATAGTAGAAATAGAGCCAAGTCTTTGCCATCAACATTTCCATCGCATTGGAAGAATTGCGGTGGTAAGCTACCGCCTAAGTCGCCCACCTTTGTTACAAGTATCCAACCATTAAAGTAGGCGTTATCATCCAAGTCTAATTCACCTAGAATTTGCTGTGCTACAGCGCTTAAGGTATAGTTGCCCTTAGCCAAACCAGTGGTGTTCCAAGTAAACGTGTTAGTGACGCTTTCTTGAGGTGCCAATGAAACTATTTCTGTGCGGACTGCGCTTGTTTCGTTGTGCGCAATTATCAGGTTGAAAGTTTCAGGTCTGTTCCCTTTGTTAATAACTGTGTAGTTAATCTCGACTGATATGCCAGCAAAGATTGTTGTAGGCGATGCTGTCAAACCAGTTACAGCAATATCATGAATTGGGAATCCTGGACCAAAGCAATACATGTTTCCGTTAGAGGAGCCAATGAACACATGGTCGTCTGAGATGCTTGGTGAAGAGTCGATGGTGCCTCCAATGAAGTGAATCCATATTTCGTCGCCATTGGTTTCATTCAGACAGTGCATGATTCCATCAGTTGTTCCGACATAAACTAGTCCGTTGCCGCTAATGGCTGGAGAGGACATGTTAATTGAATCACCTATGACAAACGACCACACAGGCAAACCAGTTATTTCGTTTATGGCATGGATAGACCCATCTGTTGAGCCTGCAATGACGAGAGCCTTGTTGCTATCAACCGCTGGAGACGAGACCACAGGACCACTTGTTGGCCAATCCCAGAGAGGCGTCCCGGATTCGCTAAAAGCGTACAGTCTATTGTTCTTCGAACCAAAGAACACTCTACCGTCTGCAACCGCGGGTGTAGAAAGTATTGCTGCGCCTGTTTGGTAATACCAGAGTTGTGATCCTGTAGTCTCGTTTATGGCGTATAATTTGCCATCTTGACTTCCGCAAAAGACTCTCTTACTAGCAACGGCTGGAGAAGATACGACTGGCCCACTTGTTGGAAAATTCCATATCAGGTTACCTATTGACTCGTTCAGGGCGTAGACATTCCCGTCGGATGAGCCTAAGAACACCTTGCCATTGACAACGGTGGGCGAGGAGATGATGCTAGCCGTTGTAATTTGAGATACCCACTTGACAAGACCAGTATATGCCTCTACTGCATAAATTTTTCCCGAGTCTGTTCCGAAGAAGACTGTTCCATTTGCTACTGCTGGTGAGGAGTGAATTGGGCTGTCCGTTGAGAAGGCCCAGACTACGTCGCCTGTTTGAACGTCTAGTGCATAGATGCCTCCTCCAGCGCCTCCGCCTAAAGTGGCAATGAAAGCCATGCCATCAGCTAAGGCTGCTGAACTGTAAATTGGGTCGACAAGTGATTTTTCCCAGAGGGTTAGGCTGGTTCCCGGGCCTGTAGCCGTTGAATAGCCTGTGCGACTTGGGTCTGAACGATAATTGTGCCATGGAGAACTGAGGTCGGCTTGTATTTTGAGAACTGGTAGAGCGTTAAATGGAAAACCTCTGGGAATTTGTTCCAACTGTGGTGGCCATGTGCCAGGTTTGATGCGCCATGTCCAGGGTGAGGTCATTACGAAAGGTATTTCGCCACCGCAAACACCATAATATCTCTGAGGACTCATTGTTATCGGAACTCTGATCTGTATGCTTGCATTGCCCGCGTACGCTCGCGTACTACCATTTGCGTACCGAAATGCTTCTCCTGCAGATAGCCATCCATCTGCGGAGGGGAATTTATTATGAACATAAATTGCACCTCTTATTCCTACAGGTTTTGAGTTCGGCGGAAACACCGGAGCCGGACCATGCCCAGTAAACCAACTCCACCAAAAAGGCAGCACGAAACCATCCCATCCCCATGCAGCTTCAGTTTGGTTGACAGCAGTTAATATGACTCGTCCCGAACGATGTAGTGGACCGATGAATCCTGAGCTGTTGCAACTATCAAGAATGACAAGGACACAGCGAGAAGTGTTCAAATCGCCTGAGCGCAGTACCGTATTCAGTTGATTTGCATACAATTCTTCATATGGAGATGGTCCACCGGGATGGTTGCCCCTTTTGCCGAGGGCTAAATAGAAGTTTACGAGAGCGGGGTTTCCCTGTCCCTTAGCAGCGCCTGAATGTCCACAATAGTAGAAGATTCGTATGGTAAGGTCATTGCTTTCATTTGGGCCTGTCTGTCCTAGGAAGTTCTGTATTTCGGAAACAACACTGGAGTTAGTTGGTTGGCCTCTGAAGTACTTTTGTAATGCTGGTGCAACAGTAGCATTTGACAGAAGATGTATGTAACTGGTGTAGGTATATGCCCCGTGCGTAACGTTCTTCCAGTTAGTGAACTGCGTTAAATTTTCGATTAGATATTGTGCAGATTTCATTGGATAGTCTTGAGCTGGGCAAATTTCGGTTTCATTCGCAACGAAACGGTAGACGCCCTCTACGGCAAGAAGCCTGAAAGTAACCCTCGCGGGTATCGCATTGAAATAAATGCAGAAGTTATCCCAGTATGCCTCGCCAATATAGTTCGCCGAAGAAGCCTCGTTATCACCTATTACAAATGGAGTAGTAGTTGGCCATGGCCCTCCATGGAAGTTGCGGGTTACTTGCCAAACTATCCATTTCTTGATAGCGCAGTTGTAGACATCTATGTGGTAGGTTCCGTTGGCTGGCTCCACCCAATAGCGGATACGATACCACGTAGTAGTGTTAAGAGTTTTGACAAGAGTGTTGACTCCACCTGAGCGTGTTTTGAAATCCGTACCAGTATCTATGACCGAGTCTATGTGCTTATTAGTAAATACATGGATCCAGTGGTTGGTTGAGTTTTTAAGATAAAAGTAAAAGTCAACAATGTATTTATCTGTATAGTTAATTTGAGATAAGACGGCATTACTCCCTGGTGTAGTTCTGTTTGCCAGAGGATAAGCATAAGCCCAAGATGCGCTACTCTTTGGCGAACGCATACGAACACTATAGTTTGCTGTAATGTAGTTAGTGTTTGACAGTACAACACTGCCTTGACCTCCGGTTAACATAACCCAATTAGTCATACCTGCGCTGAAGTCGTCAGCCCACCAATATTTCGGGTATGCAAACTGATGCCCCTCACTTGGTTGAATGTTAATTACAAACGTCAACATGCCAATTAACAGCAGTACCACTATTATTGGAGAAGCTATTTTCTTCATTATCTCTTCCCCTTTCTCTTGTATATATTTGTGTCAAGAGAATTTTAATCTTTCTATATCAACCTATGGAAGAAAATTCTAACTGCAAACAATAGATTTCAAGATGTTAGAAATCATCAACGCTATCAACTACATGAAAAACAACATTCTCAGTGATGATGAAACAAAAAAATAGTTTTAACCCACTCACAGACTTACTCTGATTCTCCTTCTGTCTAAATCTCGAATTTATCTATTGTTTTTTCTCTCCTTCTCTCTACAATCTCTGCTATTACATGTACATATTTTCCAGTCCAGAACCCACAATCCTAGCCTTCAGCGGATCAATCTGAAAATCCCTGCATAGTTTAACGTTCTAATCTTTATTACTATGGTTTTCTGTCCCTCTAGCGATTTCAATTTTTATCTTACTACCTTTGGTTGCGGCTGTTCCATGCCCAGGTACCACTGAATCGAATAGACAAAATATGTGAACAATGTCCTAACGAAACCTAGTTTGACATAACGTCTTGCAGACGGATACACAACAATCTCATGGTCGCAAACGACATAGCCCCTCTTCCGAAGTCTATATGACATTTCAATATCTTCACACACTTTCAATGCTTTGTTGAATCCACTGATTTCCCTAAACGTCTTGGCTTCGCATGCCATGCACATGCCGCCAGCATACCTCTCAACGTATTTTCTAATGAAATTCTCCAAAGAAAACCAAAAAGTATCAATTCTTCTCGGCATCTGCACCATTCTGCCTTCAATTTCTAAGATTTCTCTCTTAGGCAAGTATTTTGGAAAAACAAGCGTAACATCTGGGTTCTCGAAGTCTTTGACAATTTTCTCTATTACGTCTGGTGCCAGCAAGGTGTCTGCGTCGATGAAGACTAGTATGTCGCCTTCTGCCGTTGCTGCCGCCTGATTTCTCGCATCTCCAACTGAGGTATCCTTCTTTGAAACTACTTTGTCCGCATATCTCTTTGCGATTGCAACCGTTCTGTCAGTGCTTAATCCATCTTTAACGATGAGTTCAATATTCCTATATGTCTGTTTCCTAACGCTTTCTAATGTATCTGAAAGAAACTTCTCCTCATTAAATGCTGGAACTATTACAGAAACTTTCTTCATCAACGGAAAGGTTAATCACAAAAGAATTTATGCTTTGTCAGACATCATGAAAAACTGTGAAAGGATGCCAAGAATGAATGCTTGGAGACTGCTAAAACTAGAGACAAACAATGCTTTCATGAACATGGGGGTAGATGAAGCCATCTTACGGGCTAGAATCATTGGAAAAGTGCCAAACACCCTACGCTTTTTCAGGTGGCAGCCATCAGCCGTCTCAATTGGACGATTCCAACAAGTCGATAAAGAAGTTCATGTGAAAAACTGCAGAAAACATCAAGTAGACATTGTCAGGCGAATAAGCGGGGGAGGAGCAGTCTACCACGACTACGACGGAGAAGTCACCTACAGCATTATAATAGCCACAGAAGACTTGGGAACAGGAGACATATTCGCTGCCTACAAACAAATATGCAACGGCTTAATCGAAGCAATCAAAACATTAGGCATAAAAGCAGACTTCAATCCCGGCGACCCAAAAAACTGCCCAAACATATCCGTAAATGGAAGAAAAATCTCAGGAAGCGCCCAATCACACAAAAGCAATGTTCTGCTTCAACATGGAACTCTTCTGGTTGATGTAGACTTGAAAAAAATGTTCACATTTCTAAACGTTCCTTGGGCGAAGACTTGTATGGAAGTCATAAACGTAGCTGAAAAAAAGATAACATCGGTCAAACAGGAGCTTGGATCAAGCATTTCTATGGAAGAGGCATGTCAAGCATTAGTCAAAGGCTTTGAAAAAGCGCTAGGAATTTCTCTGAAAAAAGGCAACTTGACCGACTATGAGCAGAAACTGACCAAAAAACTCTGCGAAGAAAAATACTCAACTGACGACTGGAATTTTAACGGGAAAACATCATCTATTCTTGCCTAAGCCACTCAGATAGTTTCTTGTCTTTTTCGGCTTCAAAACTTATGTTCATCGGCTCAAAAGTCTGCCCTAATGCTGTTCTCAAATTGCGAATATAGTCTTCCACATTAATTTCTGTAGGGCTTTTCACAAAGGTGAAGGGTTTCACAGTAAACTTCTTCCCCTTATACATGAACGGCTTAACCTTAACGAAAGAAACAGTATCTCTCTTGTTCACTTCTATGCCAGCGTCCATAAGCTGCACAGCACATTGATACGGCTGATGCATAGCCTCATCTAAAACGAGTTTCTCTTTTGGGTCAAAAAATAATTCTACAAAATATTGCAGGTCATCTAATGAAACCTTTCTTTGCCATAAACTCTTCTCTGCCCTTCTGGCAACCTCTACAATTCTTCTTTTTGCCGCCTCATACTCTTCCATGTTCCGTACCTGACTCAATTCTTTAACACAGTCTTGGAACACTTTTTGGAAGAACCTTGGCGAATTCGATTTAATCACGGTTAAGCCTTTAATGTCGGGTGTGCCGTCTGGGAGGATTCCGAAATAGGCTTTTTTAGCCTTAGGCAAGACACATACTGAGTATTTCTTTTCAACGGCTAAGTCAAGTCTGAGCTTTTCTTTTACGGTTTTTGTTAGCCATCTTACTTCTTCTTCAGAAGGATTATCAAGGAACAGCGAATCTGTGTCGCCATAGGTTGGGTGCAAACCATGGATTTCCGCAATGTTCCATGCAGTCTGTAGGATGTGGCGTCCATAACCAGTTATTGACTCAGCCAATGGCGTGGATGCGAGTCCATGAATTCTTACTGTGACGCCGTAACTGGAAACTGTCAATAATTTAAGTAGTTTAGCAACAGCCTCTGCTGACCGTCTCTCTTCTTCTGAAAGTTTTGAGTCTTTTGAAAGTGGCTTATACCAGTGGATTCGTAAATCCTTCAGTGCTCCGAACAAGACTGCATAAAAACCTCTCCTCTTAGTGCAGACATGATGATCTACTTCTGGGATTCTGTTGCTTTCGCATTCTTCGTGCTCGCAGTTGACTGTTTCGTAGGATAGGTTGTAGCTGTCTATAACGCTTGGGTATAGGCTTTCAAAGTCTGTCACAACTGTGTTGAAGTAGATTCCACTTTTCGGAGCAATTGTCAAGGCGCCTGTGACTGATCTCTTAAGCTCTATTCCTCTGCGCAGTTCTTTTGAGTTGGGAATTAGGATGTTGTTTTTTCTGAGGTATGTGTAGATTATAGATTTGATCCAGTCGCTTACATGTCTACTTGAGTACGCTTCAGAGACTGGTATGTTAGCTATCCTTGACAGCACGAAAGCAACATAGCATCTTTTTGCATCAAGTTCTTTAACGCCTATTGTTTCTGGCTTAATTTGTGGAACTGGCTGCTGAAGCAAATCGAACCAGTATTCAAGCATGTCGTATTTTTTTGGGTCAGTTCTCTTTGTTTCACCGAATATGTTCTCAAACTCTTGTCTCGTCTCTTTTTGTAGAGTTGAAAACGCATTGAATTGATTCCCTTTGAAAGAGTATTGAGCACCGAAAACTAAGCCATGATCATAGACGTATCCACGAGCAAAGTCAATTTCACTTTCCCAGACATTCTCAAACATCTTACCGAACTTTTCAATGTTCTCTGGATTCTTGAATGCGACTTTAGCCAAAGTTCTTGATTGATCTGTGAATAGGTCGCGTTTCTGAACTTGTGACACTTTGCCGACAATTCTTTCGATAGTATATGCGTCTTTTTCACTTGGTAGATAAGGTATTAGGAAGTATGGTTCATACTCGGTGTCTTTGACTTCTTTCACTTCAATGCCTGACGCATCACAAAATCTAAGGATTAATGTGCCCTTGGTTGACTCAATGTCTATCAGATACCACATGTCCAATAACGTTCCTTCTCAGTTACAGACGCCTTGCTAAAATAGTATTGGAGATTGATGTTTTAATGTGTTTTCTGAGAACAGATGAAAAAAGAGAAATGACCGATGAAGCAATCGCTTCCTCTGAAGTAGGTTGCAATCGTGATTGCTCAAGGGTCTGGCGGACCTAGTCCCTTGTAGCACTGCAAAAACAAAGCGAGATCTTTGCCATCTACTTTTCCATCGCACTGGTAGAATTGAGGTGGCAATCCTCCTCCAAGGTCTCCTAGATACATGGCATTTGGTGGAGCTGATCCCTTATAGCATTGAAGGAACAGAGCCAAGTCTTTGCCGTCCACTTTCCCGTCACATTGGAAGAACTGTGGTGGCAGTCCGCTACCAATATCGCCTACTTTTGATACAAGTAATGAGCCGTCAGTTTTCCTATTGTCTTCTGTGTCTATCTCGTCTGGAAGAGGCCAAGCGTATGCACTTATGATATAGCGGCTTTTGATGAAACCAGTAGTGTTCCATATGAAAGTTAGAGTTGTAGAGCTCTCACTCGCTAACGTGACGTTCGAGGCTGTTTGAATGATAGTCATGTTGGCATAAATTGTCACGTCGAACACTTCAGTGTAGTCGCCTTGATTTTGAACCGTAACATTGATGGGCATGGAGTATCCTTGGCCCACCACTGTTCCAGAAGGCGATACACTTATTACTGCAATATCTACAGGATACTCAACTGAAGGCGATACTCGTACGATGGAAAGTGCAGCAACTTCAATGTGGTTTTCAAGGTCCTGTGTTTCAACCCAGTCTAGGGTCGCGGTTGAGGTTGAGTTGTCATATAAGGTGTGAATCCATCCTGCTTCTCCCATATCCCAAAGGTCACGATAGAAGAGCGGGTAAGAGTCAATCATTGCGCTTGACTTAACTGGTGCTGCATCGGAAATGCCCAGGTTAACCCCCCAATTCCAGAGAATCAAGTCATTGACGTATGAAGGATCCAGAAAGGATTCGTGATCTGAACCTCCGGGCGGCTCTGTAATGATACTAATGCCTAAGTCCTGAGCAGCTTGAACAATAGTCTGCTCCAAGGTACTCTCGGGTGTCTGTGAAACATACAAATCGTTACTTCCGATACAGTCCAAGTTTATGACAGCAGTAATGTTTGTCATCTCGTTTTTATGTTGCTTTACATAGTGTGCTGAACCCACTAAGTAGAGTTCTTCTGCAGCAAAGGCAACGAAGAGAAGCGTATAGCTGGGTTTGTATAGTCTGTTTTCAATCGCTTCTGACACGACTTTGGCGAGTTCCATTATTCCTGCGGTGCCTGCTCCATTGTCGCAAAATCCACTGCACATCACTGTGTCGTAATGAGCTGAAATAATCACAATCTTCTCTGGTTGTTCATAGCCCACAATTCTACCGACAACATTGTAATGTGTTCCGTCACTGTTTATGACAGATTTGATAGTGACATTTGCAGCCAAGTTTGGGTTCGCATTTTCACGGTTTCTGATCCATAAGCCATCATTGTAGTTCACCGAGCCTACTGGAATACTCAAATCCCAATAGTATCCTCCACCCATTGGGAGACCACCAGCTGAAGAGTATAAGATAGGAGTGAAAGATATCCAACTGTACCACCATGTGTAAACGACGGCTGCCGGAGGCTGCGCATACAGCTTATTAATAAACGTTGGTGCCCACTTTGGGGTCATGCGTACCTCTCTTCCAATTAATAAGACTTTTCCAGTTGTGTCAATGGCATCCCATATGGTCATGTTTATGGTGTTTTTTCCTAACTCAGTGTGGTCTGCAGCAGGAGGCAACGGCAAAATCACCAAGTCACTGAAGACTCCTTCATCTGGAGTTGGCCAACTGTAATGCTCACATTGAAAAGAACCGATCTCAACTTGATCGCCAAGAGTACTTTGATTTCCATCCTGATCAATTATCAGAGAAGGCTGATCCCGCAGAGTCCAGTTTGTGAATTCGAAAGGTTCAAGCCAAGCTTCCAACCCAAAGCTTGAAAACTGCTGTTTAATCCAGTTGGCAGTTTCATTAGCTCCAATAGAGCCAGCTGAACGAAAATCAGGATGCTGATAGGCTATGTTCTCCAGTGTCAAGTCATAGTTATATGCTCTTGAACCGTTCACAAGTGCAACAATCTGCTCTTCTGAGGGGGTAAGACTCTCCGCATGAATATGAGAAGTCTCAATTGATGCAATTGGTCCAAT
>Ga0315306_10000426_pt1 | contig 20401 bp, 14 predicted proteins | sample TDP1_MG_FD_203803 | JGI IMG/M metagenome (GOLD analysis project Ga0315306, IMG submission 203803) | Freshwater sediment microbial communities from Lake Towuti, South Sulawesi, Indonesia - TDP1 | ecosystem: Environmental > Aquatic > Freshwater > Lake > Sediment | place: Indonesia: South Sulawesi... | reverse complement strand
CGCCTCCGAGGATAACTGCGCCGAGTCTTTCTGACTGCTCCATTATTTTCAACATCTCAGGCACCTCTAGAAAAGCGCTTATCGTTAGTGCCTTCCCTTTTTTGTTGCGAACGGTGTGCACGCGGTGTATGTACGCGAATTCGGAGTCACGCATGGCTGGTAAAAAAATTGGAACTTTGGATTCGTACGCAGACCTGACAATCGACTTTGGGTCTTTGAGCCGCATTCCAATCTCTCGCATGATTTCGCTGGTGGAAAGCGTGTTTCCATTCTTTTTTGCGGCTATTTCGTCGAACATTTCTATAAGGATTCTGTCGGCTTTTACGAAGTCTTCTTCTGGGACAAACACGTCGTAGATGCGGTATACGTGATACTGGTAGAGCAGATAGTCGTCAACGAACCAGTGCCCCTTGTAATGATGCCCTCCCAAAGCCTCGATTAGATCGTGCACCATGTTTGCCCCAGTGCTCACTAACCCATCGATGAGCCTTGCCCTAATCAAATCAGCAATTGTTGTGCGTAGACCAGCAGGCACCACAGCACCTGCTACAGCGAGAAAAACGGTGCATTGTTTGTCTCTAACCATGTGCTCAAAGACGTCGCAGGCGGAAGCGAGTCTACCCGCTCCAAAAGAACCCGCATTGTCAAATTGCTGTATGAGCTGATCCACAGTCATGCTGGGCTTAATTTTCATGTGTTCCACAGGTGTGCTAAGAAAATCTTCTCGTTTCATTTTGGCTCAATTAACTCCTAATTTCTTGAAGCATAATTAAATGCTGTTTGAGAATGAAAAGTTTTCTAAAGTCCGTCTAAAATCTCTGAACGATTTTGTGAAATCAAAAGTGAGGGATCAGCGAAACCGTGCAGTGGCTGTGTGAATTTGGTTCCGAATTTTTATCTAACTAACCAAAAAAGGACGTAACATTTAGGCTGGATAGAGCCAAAAAATGTTAAAGAATTCACACCTATGGCATAATGGAATAGGATAAGGATAGAGCACTAATAGCATGAAGGGTAAAATTCATTCAAGAACTTACCCTTAATCAATCAAGCGCGCTGAATTCAGCAGTCATGGTCGCTTACTGCGATTGGATCGATTTAGGGGTCCCGCAGATTCTCGATCTTAAGCGGCTCGATGAGGTCTGCAGGCTTGAAACCAAAAACCTTGGAATAGAAATACAGTTCGGCTTCTATTGACCGTTTGAGATTCTCTGCCTTTCTAAAGCCGTGTTGCTCTCCTTCGAATGTGACGAAAGCTGTGGGCAATCCCTTCTTTCTGACGGCATCGTAGAACTTTGACGACTGATCTGGGGGTACAACCTTGTCTTCCAAACCTTGAAGGAGAATAATGGGACAAGAGATCCTGTCTACGTAGTTGATTGGCGATCTTTCACGGTAAAGATCCAAACGCTCTGGATAAGGGCCTACCAGCCTTTCTTCGTAATGAGACTCGAACTTGTGGGTGTCTCTTGCCAAAGCCTCCAAGTCACTTACTCCAAAATAGCTCGCGCCGGCATGAAAGAAATCCCTGAACGTCAGAGCGCATAGTGTTGTGTATCCGCCTGCGCTGCCGCCAGTTATTGCGAGCCGCTTCGCGTCAACGTCTCCTCTCTTGACTAAGTGACGTGCAGCGTTCACGCAATCGTTGACATCCACAATTCCCCAATTTCTTTCGAGCCGTTTTCTGTAGTCGCGTCCGTATCCCGTGCTTCCACCGTAATCAACATCAACGACTGCTATGCCATGGCTTGTCCAGAACTGGATTCCATACCTGAGTGTGGTTCCAGTCGATGCAGTCGGACCTCCGTGGCTCATCAAGAGAAGAGGCGGTCGTTCCCCAGCCGGTGCGACGTAGTCCTTGTTCTTGGGAGGGTAATAGAAAGCGTAGGCTGTCTTTTTTTGTTCAGTCGGAAATTCGATTGTCTCTGGAACCGAGATGTAGCCTGGGTCGATGATTTCCTCTCGTGCCTTCCGAAGGACTTGGATCTCAAGTGTCTTCAGATCGAGTTTCACAAGTGACAGAGCGGACGTGGGAGATCCAGTTAGAAGCAGGGCATAACCAGATCCCACGAGTACATCGTAGATATTTGTGTAGGGAATTGATATCTCTTCTAAACTACCAGTATCCGTGTTCAATCGGGCAAGATGGGACGCCCCCCTCACAATGTAGCTGCAAAGAATCCTTCGGGGGGACTCAAATGCATACATCCTTTGGCGGAAGACCCATTGAGGTTGGCCAAACTCCGCTTCCATTGGGTGGAGGGGATTGACCTTGTCGTCTTTGCTCCTGTAGAGATTCCACCAGCCCGTGGCGTCTGACACGAAGTAAAGGGTTCCATCTGGCGACCACCCGGGCTGAAAGATAGATTCCTCAGTTCCACCCGCGACCAGTTTCTTTTCCTTTATGAGCCCATCCGACCCTAATTTGCCGACCCATAGTTCAGTTCCGTCCCATGGCATGTTGGGGTGGTTCCTAGTCAACCACGCCAAGCGTGAGCCGTCAGGGTTGAGGCGCGGGTCAGAATAAAAATCGTTCCCTGAGACCAGGATTTCGCCAGCGCCTCCTTTGATTAGGTCAATGCTCACGATTGTGTTGGTAGCTTGTGAGGCTTTGACCGTGTGATCTTCACGAATCAGTACAAGCCTGTTTCGTTTTGTGTCAACTATTCCATCTGCATACCTTAGGTCAATGTCCGGGGGAGTAATTGGTTTCGGCTGCGAACCTGCAGTATGGACGTAAAGGCGCTGGTCTTTGAAATTGGAGAAGTAGACCTTCCCGTTGTGGACGACGTAGTCGCCCCCTCCGTATTCGTGGACCGTTGTTCTCACGTTAAATTCCTTTGGAGTGATCTCCGTGAGCATGCCTTCAGGACTTCGCCGTACCAGGACGCAGCGTCCGCCTTCTTTTGGCCTCTCCTCTTTCCACCAGACCTGATCTCCGTCAAATGACGGCTCGTCGACGCCTAAGTAACTGGATGCATAAAGTTCAGCAGTTATAGGAGATTTCCAAGATCCATAGGGAGCTAACTTGCGCTCATGAGTCATAGAGGCTAAGTGTCTCGCTAATTCCCTATATGTTTTGTCGTGGTAGTGTAAGACACTTGCATTTTCCACATGGACTTCTTAGGTGCACGCTTTCTAAGGCAAGTCATCTAATCCAATCTGACTCCCACTACCGAAGTCACCGAATCCGAGCTCAAAAAAATATATTAAGCGCCATTCGAGGCGATGAAGTCTGCGGAGTCATAGTCTACACTTATCTTGGCATTGGCGTAGCTGGCCGCTAAAAAGTCTACACTAAGTAGCTGAACTTTACCGTTTGGATTGATTTGGGTCCAACCATTCTTCTCTTTATGGTATCTTTGTATAGAGCCATGCCTAGTTGTGATGTAGATTGTGCACTCATTATTCTTCAACTGAATTCACCAATCCACACGGTATCCTTCGGTTCAGCTATAGCTTTTCCCCATCCGTCGTTTTTGGTTGGTTGGTCTGAATTTTTATACCACAAAATATTTAAAAGAAAACTTCTATCACACGTTTTAGAAACCTGAGGCTTCCTCAGAAGTGTTTAAAAGAATCCACGAAGACGACGTGCCTCGTTACCAAAAACGCGGATACTTTGATGATCATTTAATCACACTTAACGCACAAGTTTACGGCGACCCCTATGTTTACAAAGACACCTACCTAGTCTACCACGACCCAGTGTGCAAAATGCTGTGGCTCACCCTCTACGAACTCAAAGGTAACGAAAATCACACAGACGCGTTAGAATGCCTCAAAGCTTCACTGCTTGAGTTTGAACCGAGAAAAATAAGGGCGGCTTCTCCAGAAAAATTGGAGTCAACGATTGGCGATTATTACTGCGAAAACGCCTTTTCCGACAGAGACTATCAGATTAAACTTGATGAGTTTGACGAGAACCTTCGAGGAGGTTCTTATGATTGCCTTAGATACCGTGTGAACAACGCTGTAAAGCGGGGGTACTCGTTAAGCTTAGGCAAGGAGATAACACCAGCCCACTCATACATTATGGCTTCCCAGATATCAAAAAGAAATTACAACCTCTGGGATTATCAACTCTTTCTGAGGCTCAACAATTACGTTGGGAAGAGCACCACAGCCAAGCTCTTCAACGTGTTTTTGGACGATGTTCTTATCGGATTTGACGTTGTCGATTTTCTAGACGACACTATGGCTACCCCACTGGGGTTTTACTTAGACTATCCTTCATTAGCAGATTTTATAATGCACAAAGAAGTCGTGTACGCAAAAGAGCAAAAGTTTGAATGGCTTGACATCGGCTGGAGTTGCAGCCCAGGACTAGAAGAGTTCAAAAAGAAGTGGAAAGGAATTCCGAGACTCAACATTTACGTACAAGAATACTGCCACAAGAATCTGTTGGCAAACCGAGAAAAAGCACCAGCTCAGATAACATTGCAGCCTGCCGCAGCATTGCTTCATAGCAAGACTTAGCCGTTTCAGTTTTTCTTTCTTGGCTACCTTCTTCACCTAATTGCGCGTACAAGTGAGAATCTATCTTTCAAAATGAAAAATAGATCAGTTTAACTTCATGGGATACTTAGTTTTCAAGTCTTAAAGGATAAAGCGCTCTGTTCTATGGATTGTTATGCCCTTGTCTGCAAGTCGTTGAATTACCGCCTTTTTTTCTTTTGGCGTTAAAGCCTCCGGTGGAACCACTCCTTTTGTCCTTAACTTTCTTTCAGCGAGTAGTTCCGTGAACACTTCCCCACCTATTCCTACGTAGTAGGATGTGGATGTTGCTCCAGGCATTCTTTTATTAGCTTCTTTTAGGGTTTGCATTGTGTAGAATGTCAATTTTACTTCTTTGCCATCTCTCTCGCCTTTCATATCAAGTGATAGACAGCAAATTTCATCTATTAGTGTGCCATCTGCGATTTTCTTTTGAGTTTCTTCCTGTGTCAATGGTTTAGGAGCCAGCGTTAGAAAGACATCTAGAGGAGCAACTTTAACTCCTTTAACTTCGATTGGTTCTTTTTTTGCAATGCCGTAGTCGTATACTGCTTTTGCATACGGCATGTCTGGACCGCACATTTTGAACTCTACATATTTTAGGTCCTTGAGGTACATGGGCATAATCACGGGTTCCTCGTGTAAATGGTGGTAACATGGCTGCGGACCAACTGGGTCAGGGAAAGTGTAGATTTCTTCCCCGCTGAACGGTGGAACCCTCTTGAACTTTCCATTTTCATAAACGATAGGAGGATTTGTCATGTCTCTCCACAAGAGATCTGGAGCCCATGTCGATAGAGGTTCTTTAGCTTTTAGCACATTGCAGTCTTTCATGCGCACTTCGTAAAGGTGATCAAGGTTGTCTGCGGCATAGCCAGCAATTAAATCGGTTATTCCCGGGTCCATTCCTGTGCTGATTAATGCAGCGGCTCCAACGTCCTTGAATTTCTGGTCGAGCTCTATTTCTTTTTCTATGGCCTTCTCCATGGTTTGGCTCATTGTTTCTATTGACCAAGCAGAGGCGAGATCTTGGTAGTTTACTCCGTTTTTAGCGCAAGCCTTCATTAATCGTAAGTTGTATATGTATGATGCTGCGTTAATCACCAGATCCACGTTCTTGATTGCCGCATTTATCTCATTGATGCTGTCCAAATCTGTTTTGTTTGCGGAGAGCTTTTTGTCTTTGAACCTTGAAACAAACCTTTTTGCCTGCTCAAGTCTCCGCCCGCTACATATGACCTCTGATACCTTAGGATGCTTCAAGAGCTCCCGACAGATAACTTGACCTTGAGCCCCGTAACCACCAAATACAAGGATTTTCATTTTTCCACCATTTTTCTTAACTTCTTATTTTTTTCTAATTGATAAAAGGTTTGCTACTGAACATTATTGACAATGAACGATTGAGGCATACTATGTTACAGTCTTTCCATTTCGAAGTTTTCAGAACTCGGATGAAGAAAAGGGGAAGATTTGGAAAAACTTATTAGGATTATGAAAACAAAAACGCCCACGAGAGGATGAGGAATGAGTGGTATTTACGAGGCTGAAAGAAAGAAATTTATTGAGAAAACAAAACGCTCCGAGCAAATCTATAAGGAGAGCATTGAAGTAACTCCGTTCGGCGTTCATAGCAACTACAGATTCAGCGAACCATATCCCATCTACTTCAGTAAGGGGAAAGGAAGCAGATTGTGGGACGTTGACAACAATGAATACATCGATTTTAACATGGCGTTTGGCGTTTTGGTGACTGGTCATTCTCACCCAACATTAGTGAAGGCGATAAGAGAGAGGATTGAAAACGGCACAATGTTGGGCTTTGAATTTGAGGATTCTCATAAATTGGCTAAAATAATATCGACACGATTCGGGGTTGATATGGTAAAATTCTCCTCTACAGGCGGAGAAGCCACAAACTACGCCATCAGGTTTGCAAGGGTTTTCACCGGAAGGAAAAAAATATTAAAGTTTGAGGGATGCTACCACGGTTTTCCCGACGGACTTTTGGTAAGCGTAAAGCCCTCAAAGGCTAGGGCTGGACATCCAAGATTCCCGAATCAAGTTCCAGCTTCTCAGGGCATCCTTGAAGAAGTGGTTAAGAACACCTTGATTGCACCATTCAACGACTTAGACGCTGTTGAGACAATCATGAAAGCTCACGGAAACGACGTAGCGGGAATCATCCTAGAACCCATACCGATGAACATGGGCTACGTTCTTCCTAAACCCGGATTTCTACAAGGGCTTAGGGAAATAGCTGACGAATACAACTCGGCTCTTATATTTGACGAAGTGAAAACTTGTGGAAAATTCTACAGGGGCGCTGCTGGGCACTTCAGGGTCAAACCAGACATTGTCACAATGGCTAAAGCCATAGCAGGAGGCTATCCTCTCTCCCTCGTGGGAGGTAAAAAAGAAGTTATGAAATGTGTTGTGCCCGGCCTCGTATCTCATGCAGGCACGTTTAACTCTAATCCGCTTTGCATAGCCGCAGGGTTAGTCACTCTTTCAAAGATTCTAACAGAGGAGGCCATGAATAAAGCTACAAAACTCTCTGCGAGACTGGCGAAGGGCTACGAGGAAATCATAGAGGATACCAAAATTCCTGTAATAGTCCAGTGGGCTGGCACGAGCGGTACGGTTCACTTCACCAAAGTCAAGAAAGTCGAGGATTGGAGGAGCTTCCTAACTTCAGACGTAGCAAGATGGTTCCTATACCTCATGGTTATGATGAACAGAGGCATCATGCCGATGGCTCCCGGACCCGATGAGCAGTGGACAGTTTCGGTGCAGCACACAAAAGAAGACATAACGCGACATTTAGAGGTCTTTAAGCAAGTCGCGGAGTACGTAAGGAAGCTAGACATCGAAATGCCGATGGTTGAAGCCCTCTGAACCTAAGACCACGCACTAAAAGATAGAAAAAACATCTAAGAGAAGTGGACCAATAGGGATTACAACTTCGTGGAAAGCCCTAACTGCTCCAATTTCTCTTTAGTGGGACGGCCTTCTCTATCCCACCCTCTTAGTTTGTAGTACTCGTCTAACATTTTTTCGAAATCCTCCCGCTTCACCACGTATCCCTTTGCTTTGCCCTCAGGCAACGGGTTTGATGCGATTCGCTCAGGCAAGCTGTCGTCTTTTCGAATAAAACCTTCACGTACGTTGATGAGTCGGGTTAGGTTCCAAATTCTTTCCCCGATGAGTTTTAGTTCGTCTTCGCTTACGTTCCAACCTGTCGCAGTTGATAAAAGTCGAGACATGTTGGGGTACCCTATGGCGTAAAAGTCACAAACTATGAGGCTCCACTTAACTGCGTATTGATCTTCTGTCCCACTGACCAACTGAGCCTTTCCCTCGGTTATAAACGGGTCTAATTTTCCAAATGCCTCGCTTCCTACTGACCAAGCGCGTTCGTGGCACGCTCCTCTGTCCGATGTGGCATAGGCGAGCGCCATCGAAATCGAGCCTCTAGGGTCATAGCCCGGATATTCTAGCCCTTTCACATGAACCGCAAAATTTTCTGAGCCTTTTCCGATTTTTACGGCGGCTTTTTGCACTCCTTCGGCTAGCGTATTTCCAATTGCTTTTCTGTATGCTATTAATTCAGGCATTTTCATGTAGGCGTTTATGTTACCGAACGTCAATTCTAATCCGCCAGTGTCTTTCTTGGTGATTATTCCTTTCTCGTAGCACTCCATAGCAAATGCTATGAGGTTACCAGTTGTCATCGTATCAATGCCTAATTTATCGCAGAGTAGGTTGTATTTCGCTATGGCTCCAAGATCGTTGATTAAGCAGTTAGATCCAGACAAGACTAGAGTTTCGTAGTCGGGTCCTTCAATCATGGTGCCTGCAAAAGGTCCGTCTCGAATGAGAGTTATGTTGCCACAAGCCATGGGACAGCTATAGCAAGCCCTTCTCCGAACGAGCACTTTTCTAATAGCCGCCGCGTCAATTTTGTCAACGTCCTTAAAGACCCCACTCTGGAAATTCTTTGTTGGAAGTATTCCAGCCTCGTTGCTCATTCTGATAATGGCAGGTGTGCCGTCTACAATAACCCATTCATTGTCTGGACTCTTAAGAACATCATTTGCTATTATGTCTTTGCAGAGGTCGATGAATTCATCTATATTGGGTACGCTTACCCCTTTTGTGCCACGAACCGCTATGGCTTTCAAGTTCTTTGAGCCCATAACGGCTCCGGCACCTCCTCTTCCTGCCTGTCGATAAAGGTCGTTGGTTATGCAACTGAATCTAACCAGGTTTTCTCCAGCGGGTCCTATGGATGCAACCTTAACCTCTCTGTCGCCAAGTTCTTCTTTTATCAGCCTTTCAGTTTCATGCGTGTCTTTTCCCCAAAGTCTGTTTGCATCTTTGATTTGAGCTTGACCGTTGTTAATCCAGAGGTACACGGGCTTTTTTGCTTTACCCTTCAAAATTATTGCGTCAAAACCAGCGAATTTTAACTCGGTACCAAAGTAGCCGCCTGCGTAGCTGTCTAAGAATGTACCTGTGTGGGGTGACTTAGTGATCGTAACATGTTTTGCGGTGCAAGGTGCTGTGGTGCCTGCTAAAGGGCCTGTCATTAGGATTAAAACGTTTTCAGGCGAGAATGCGTCGATTCGAGGTTTTAATTCTTCGTACAGATATTTGGCGCCTAAACCTTTTCCGCCGACGAACATTCTAGCCCAATTCATGTTTAAAGGCTCTACGGATGTTTTGCCTCGGCTTAAATCTACGCGCAATATTTTTCCAACATACGCATGAGCCATTTTTATTCACCTAAATTATTGTAATGGTTTTTTTCGGACACACGTCAACGCATCTGGGTTGACCGTTGCAGAAGTCACACTTTATTGCCAGTTTATCAACTGGGGCGAGTCTTATCCCCCTATAAGGACAAGCTGGGACGCAAGCTCCACAGCTTGTGCAAAGGCTCTTGTCAACCACATACAAGCCTGTCTCTTCGTTCTTAACTATTGCAGCAACTGGGCAAGAGTCCATGCATGGGTGTTCGTCGCAGTGGATGCACATGAAAGGACGAATGAGAGCTTTCTCTGGCAGTGACGACTCCACGTACACGGCTGCTTGAGCTGAGTTGAAGTTACCTACAAGCCTAGCTGAACAAACAGCCTCACACAATCTACAACCAATGCATTTATCAACAAGAATGTCTATTTTTGCCATAATCCTTCCTCGGGCTCTGTTAAAGAAAATAATTAATGTTTCTTGAGTCATATAAAAGGTTTCATGAGTTTCTTTTTGGTTAACTTCATGTTCAATATTCGCTAATTTACAGATATTTGTTCGAACGTATGGCAGCGGAAAGTTTTTAAATTTTCTAGGTTATCAATCATAATCTACATTCATATTCGTGGTAAGATGTCAAAAAAGTTCATTGTTTGCGACCCCGACAAATGCTTGGGATGTCAAATCTGCGAATTTGCATGCTCGGCGGATAAAGTAAAAAGTTGTAACCCCTTATCCTCTCGTATTCGCGTAGTTAATTTCGAACCTCAAGGCAGCATGGCTATTGCTTGTGTTCTTTGTGAAAAAGCTCCATGCGTCACGTCATGCCCGACGAAAGCGCTGCTCAAAAGTGAAAGAGGCATAATACAAGTCGAGGAGAAAAAATGCAACGGATGCGGATGGTGTATAGCAGCATGCAGATTCGGAGCCATCACGCTTGATCCCAGTAAAAACATAGTTTCCATCTGTGATTTATGCGCTGAAGATCCAAAATGCGTTAAATTCTGCCCCTTCGAGGCCATATCCTATGCCACGGTAGAGGAAGCTGCGCCTAAATTCAGAAGGAGTGCGATGGGGCAACTTCTGCAAGAGCTTATATCAAAACCTTAAATTATTTCGAAAAATTAGAAAGGCGAGACAAAAATGTTCGGGTACATGGGAAAGATCCTCCGAGTTAATTTGACAGATGGTAAAGTATCCAAAGAATGGTTAGATGAAAGCATTGCAAGAAAATTCATCGGTGGCAGAGGGTTAGGTGCGAAGATACTGTTTGACGAAGTTAAACCAGGCGTCGATCCACTTAGACCCGAAAACAAGCTAGTTATTGCAACAGGCGTGGTAACTGGAATACCGTTTCCTGGAAACAGTTGCCATTCAGTAATGGCGAAGTCTCCATTAACAGGCATCTGGGGCGAAGCACACGCAAAGGGTTTCTTTGGTCCAGAGTTAAAATCCGCGGGTTTTGACGCAATCATAATTGAAGGAAAAGCTGATGCTCCCGTTTACTTATGGATCAATGATGAGAAAGCTGAAATTAGGAATGCAAGTCACCTCTGGGGAAAATTGACTAGGGAAGCTCAAAACATTATAAAAATGGAGGTTAAGGACGAGAGAGCCCAGGTTGGTTGCATTGGACCCGCCGGAGAGAATCTTGTAAGGTTTGCGAATGTGTTGTTTGATTACAACCATGTTGCTGGCAGAACTGGCATGGGCGCCGTAATGGGGTCAAAGAAGTTAAAAGCAATAGCAGTCCGCGGTACATCAAGAGTAAGATACGCCCACGAGGAAAAGTTAGTAGACTTATTATTAGCTAAATTCACCGATAAGGAAGCCTTGAAAGGACCTTACTGGCCTGATGGACTTTACAAATTCGGGTCTTTGGCTGATCTTAGTTATTGGCAGACAACTGGACGCTTACCAACAATGAACTTTAAAAAATGCCTTTTTCCTGCATACGAGGCGGTGAGTGCAGAAACTTTAGCTGAATCGGGTTATGTAATAAGGCACAACACTTGTCCATACTGTAATGTAGCATGCAACAGGGCTACTAAAATTAACCCACCCTATGAGGTAGACCCTGAATATGCTACACCAGAATACGAAAGCGCAGCTGCCCTAAGTTCATTTTGCATGAACAGTAACTTGGCATCGGTGTTGAAGGCAATTGAGCTATGTAATAAGTATGGTATGGATACAATCTCCACTGGCGTTGTCATAGCCTTTATGATGGAATGCTACGAGAAAGGTCTAACAACAAAAGAGGATACCGAAGGACTTGACCTCACTTGGGGGAATCACGAATCCCTAGTTCAACTAGTAGAAAAAATTGCAAGACGACAAGGAATTGGAAGCTTATTGGCTGAAGGCGTTAAAAGGGCAGCTGAAAAAATAGGCAGAGGCGCGGAGGAATTTGCGATGCACGTTAAAGGTTTGGAGTTGCCGATGCATGAATTTAGAGGAATGAAGGGACACGCACTAGCCGCTGCGACATCAAACAGAGGAGGTTGCCACCTCCAAGTCGAGACCGACGACCTATTTGAAGGACAGTTGTGCCCTGAAATCGGAATCGATGAAACAACCATCCCTAAGAATTACAGAGACAGACTCTATAGTGGTCCAGAAAAAGTAAAATTAAACAAGATCGTAGGCGACCTGTTTGCTCTTTTCGATTCCTTCGTGGTGTGCAAATGGACTGTGTATCCGTGTGGAGGCACCAAAATAACAACACTGAATGAAATCGTTGCCGCCGCAACAGGATGGGATGTCACGATAAATGAATTAATGAAGACTGGCGAGAGAATTTTCAACCTATGCAGAGCCTTCAATGTTCGAGAGGGAATAACCAGAAAAGATGACACCTTACCAAAGAGGTTTACTGAGCCCTTACCAGAAGGCCCATATAAAGGTGAGACTCTTTCAAGCGGTACATTGACAGAAATGCTGAATTATTATTACGAGTTTAGGGAATGGGACAAAGGGACTGGTGTTCCGACAAAGAAAAAACTCGAAGAACTAGAGCTAGGCTATGTGGCAAAAGAGCTAGAAAGCCTCGGAATGCTTCCGACTACGTGACACGTGAAACTTTAGTGTTTGTTGTTAACTGTTGTGGGCTTCACTGTAAAGCGTTAAGTATTTTAAGATAACAAGCTAATGTTGTAATTTCAACTTCAAAAAATAGGAGGCGATACGATGACTATTTTGGAAGAGCCGATAAAAGAGGCTCTTACTCTCAAGAACTACATTGGTGAAGAATGGGTTGAGTCAGAAGGAGAGATCGTCGATGTTGTGAACCCTGCTACTTGCAAGGTCATAGCTAAGGTTCCCATTTCAACGAAAGACGAGATAAATGCGGCTGTAGAGGCGGCCAACAAGGCTTTTCCCGACTGGAGGAGAACTCCTCCGCTCGCCAGAGCCAGATGTCTCTTCAGGCTTAAGGAGCTGATGGAGGAACGCTTCGAGGAGTTGAGTAGGATTCAGACCATGGAGCATGGAAAGACCATAGATGAGTCCAGAGGAGAGACAAGGCGTGGAATTGAAAATGTTGAAGTTGGAGCTGGAATCCCTTCCTTGATGATGGGTTACAACCTAGAGGACATTGCGGCAGGCATTGATGAATACGTTATCAGACAGCCACTAGGTGTTTTTGGAATCATAGGGCCCTTCAACTTCCCATTCATGGTGCCGCTCTGGTTTGCACCATATGCTGTCGCTACTGGCAACTGTATTATTATAAAGCCTTCAAGTGAAGACCCCATCAGTCAAGCGAAAATAGCTGAAATGGTGGAGGAAGCTGGTTTTCCGCCTGGCGTATGGAACGTAGTCAACGGAGGAAGAACCGTTGTATCAGGCATGCTTGACCATCCAAACATTGAAGGAATATGCTTTGTTGGATCCACCCCTGTCGCAAAGGATGTTATTTACAGGAAATGTGGTGAAACTGGCAAAAGGGTAATTGCTCAAGCAGGCGCAAAGAACTTTCTCCTAGTAATGCCAGATTCTAACTTAGAAAGCACTATAGCGGCTTGCATGACCTCTTTCTATGGCAATACGGGTCAACGATGCCTATCAGGCGCCAACCTTGTTGTTGTCGGTGAGGGTCTCAATGAACATGCGTATAACGCGTTCTATAGGAAGGTTGTAGAAGCGTTTGTCGATGCAGCCTGCAAAATTAGGGTTGGCTACGGGCTTGATGAATCAGTTCAGATGGGCCCTATTCGTGACATGAGCAAGAAAGAAAGGGTCAACGGGTTTATTGAGAAAGGCATAGAGGAGGGAGCGAAGCTAAGGCTTGACGGCAGAAACGTAAAACTTGTCAGCGACTTGCCCCACACGTGCTTCCTCAACCCAACAGTCTTCGAGGATGTTACACCCGACATGACCATTGGCAAAGAAGAAATTTTCGGGCCTGTAGCATCCATTATGAAGGCTAAAAGCCTTGATGAAGCGATAGAAATTATTCACAGCAATCCTTTTGGCAATGCAGCATCCATCTTCACTTCAAACGGAAAATTGGCAAGAGAGTTTCAGTACAGAGTTCAGTGCGGCAACATAGGCATAAACATAGGAATAGTTGCTCCAATGGCCTTCTTCCCATTCAGTGGAATGAAAGACTCCTTCTTTGGAACGTTGCATGGGCAAGGCATAGAAGCAATCCGCTTCTTCACAGAAAGCAAGGTTGTTATTCAAAGGTGGTTCTGATGGAGGAGCCTAAAGCTACGGCTTCTGCCATTATCAATTTCGCAGAGAAGCTTGAGGACGACTCCTCGAACTTTTACGAAAGGCTCGCTGAGAAATTTGCAGAGATGAATAGAGTATTTCTTTCCTTTGCCGAAGAGAGCAAGAAGAACAAAGTGCTGGTGACCAGAACTTACCGAGAGACAATCACGGATGCACTTGAGGCTTGTTTCTCTTTTGAAGGCTTAAACCTAAGCAATTATGTTGTCAAAACAATTTTGACAGACGATACGAGTTACTCTGACGCTTTGAGGATGGCCATAGAGTTCGAGGATAAGGCCAGTAAATTCTATTTGGACGTAGCTGAGCTGTCGAAATCCTTGCTTGCCACTATACCGACTGCATTCAGAAAAGTGGCTGACAGGAGGAACAGCCGCAAGCAAGCACTAAAATCACTTCTCGACAAGGCAATAGCCCAACGCTAAACAGCCTTGTGCTCAAGCCGCCCTCAAAGTTGTTGCAAACACTTCCAGAAAGTGGGCACAAGGAAGATTCTCTGATTAATTTTATATACATTAAGAATTCTGTAAGTAGGAGAGGGAGAAAATGAAACCATCAACCGCCGATATTATTAGCAAATACAAGAAGTACATAATGACGAGCTGCGTGAAAAAACTCGAACCGATAGTGCTGGTTGAAGGAAGAGGCGCTACAGTCAGAGACATCGAAGGAAAAGAATACATAGACTGTTGGTCAGGAATCTCGGTAGTAAACGCCGGACATTGCAACCCACACGTGGTAGAGGCGGCAACAAAACAAGCCAAACAGTTAATCCACGTCTGCAACTACGTCTACCACACCGTTCCAACGGCGGAGCTAGCGGCAAAACTAGCGGAAATTGTTCCTGGAAAGCTTCAGAAAACCTTCTTCGGCAACAGCGGTGCAGAAGCCGTTGAATGCGCCGTAAAAGTTGGAAAAAAATTCACAAAGAAGCACGAGGTAATAGCTCTCATGTGCTCTTTCCACGGGAGAACACTTGGAACTCTCAGCTTGACTGGACAAGCCGGTCGTAAACACTATTCGATGGGACCTTACCTGAGTGGTGTAGCATTTGCGCCACCTCCGTATTGCTACCGATGCTTTCTGGGTCAAGAATACCCTGACTGTGGTCTTCAGTGCGCAAAAATGATAGAAGACACAATAAACTACTCCACATCCAACTGCGTCTCTGCGTTCTTAGCCGAACCCATTCTCGGCGAAGGAGGAATAATAGTTCCACCAGACGACTACTTCAGAGAAGTCAAAAAAATCCTTGACAAATATGGAATACTGTTCATCGACGATGAGGTTCAAACGGGATTTGCGAGAACAGGAAAAATGTTTGGAATCGAACATTTCAGAGTCGACCCAGACATTGTAACCATGGCGAAGGGAATAGCCGACGGATTCCCCTTAGGCGCTTGCACGACTAGAGAAGACATCGGAAACGCCTTTGAGGCTGGCGACCACTTATCAACTTTCGGAGGCAATCCAGTGTCGTGTGCAGCCGCTTTAGCCAACATAGAATATATATTAAAAGAAAAACTTCCAGAAAAAGCCGCTGACAAGGGCAAATACCTAATGAAACGACTAAACGAGATGAAAGAAAAACACAAAATAATAGGAGAAGTTCGTGGAAAAGGCCTGATTATTGGAGTTGAGCTCGTCAAAGACCAGAAAACAAGGACTCCAGCCGCTGAAGAAGCAGTGAAGATAAGAGACCAATGCCGCGAGAAAGGGGTTTTGCTTGGGCATGGTGGCGTGAAAGGCAACGTCATAAGAATTCAGCCACCCTTAGTTATAGACAAACAGCAGATGGACAAGATATTACAGACACTAGAAGAATCACTGAAAGCAGTGAAGTAAAGCTTCGTGCCTGACCTAGAATCTGGGTGAGGCAGCTATTGCAGGTTCTGTTGCTAGGCGTTGGACCAGTTGGAACGGTCACTGCCAAACATCTAGTTGACAGTCCGAAAGTATCGGAAACGAAATATTTCACGAAATTTTTTTAGAATCTCCCTATACTCTGAGTTGCTTCACGGAGCTTCTTTCGAGCCCTTGAAGTCAGCTCTTTGACCAGATAGGGACGAGAAGTCAATTTCTCAAATGCTGTAATCCAAGCTCCCGAACTGATATCGATGTGCAAAACTTGTGTTCTCCTTAGAGAAATTGCCTTTTCGGGACAAGCTTCTTGGCATGCGCCGCAATAAATGCAAAATTCCTCAGTGATAGCGGGCTCCTTGCCTTCGTTAATTGCAATTGCTTTGCTGGGGCAAGCTTCTACACACACTTGACAGCCTTTGGGACAAAGGCTTGTGTTCAGTTTAAGAAAACCAGAAAAAGGCTTGATGACGCGAATAGCATTCTGAGGGCAGACGGATTCGCATCGTTTACAGAAAACGCACAGTTTTCTATCCACTTTAACGTCTTGAATCCTACGTGTTTCTCCGTTCGCAGTTTTTTCCAATAAGACATCTATGGCTTTTGTTGGGCAGCTATTTTGGCAAACAAGGTTACAGGTTATGTTGCATTTCTTCACGTCAACGTCAATCTCTTTTATGAGGGCGGGAAATACGTTAGCCTCAACCACACGAACCGTTTGTTTGTCATTTATTTCGATTTGTATGGCGTTCGTCGGACAAAGAACTACGCATACACCGCAAAACGTGCATTTGCGGGCGTCAAAATCGGCTAGTGCCTTCTTAGTCAGCCTTCCGTCTTTCATGGTTGCAGAAGAAAGTTTGGGAGCTTCTTGAGGACACGTAATTGAACAGATGCCACATCCGACACAAAGCTCGGAGGTCATCGTAAGAACCTGACGCATTCCCAGCATTTTCCTTTCAAGAACAAGTCTTCTGTCGACCCATCGTTTTGAAACGACGCCTGGTTTCATGAAATCCCTGCGAACCAGTCTGAGCCCTGTTTTCAGTCGAGCTAGCAAGTATAAATAACACCATATAAATGTTATATTCTCTACACCATTTCAAAGGCGAGATGAGACTTTCAATGTCTGGCTATGCGGGAAAACTTCTCTACATCGACTTAACACAGAGGAAGACTAAAGTTGAGAACTTGCGAAACGGGTTTTGTGAAAAGTACATCGGTGGAAACGGTTTCGCCATACGACTGCTTTACGATAACACTGAGTCCAAGATAAATCCGCTTGAGCCAGAAAACGCATTAATATTCGCGGTTGGTCCATTCGCGGGAACGATGGTTCCAACCAGCGGCAAGTACATTGTTCAAGCCAAATCGCCTCTCACAAATTTCATGGGAGAATCTGTCTCGTCTGGCATGTGGGGACAGAACCTAAAGAGGGCTGGTTACGACGCAATTGTGATAACGGGCAGAGCTGAAACTCCCATTTACTTGTTTATTGACGATGACATTACTCAGTTTAGAGAAGCCAAAGACCTGTGGGGCAAAGACTCCTTACAAACTGGTCGATTGATTCAAGAGCAAATCGGCGATGAAAACGTCAGTGCAGCCGCAATCGGTCCCGCTGGTGAACGACTTGTAAAGTTTGCTAACATCACCAATGACACATACAGACAAGCTGGCAGAACTGGAATGGGCGCAGTCATGGGTTCAAAAAACCTCAAGGCAGTTGCGGTTAGAGGCACTAAAAAAATCGAGGTACACGACCTTGATAGACTCATGGAAGTCTGCCGCTACCTTTTCAAGCAATGCCAAGAAAAAGCCACCGAGGGTTACAGAACTTACGGCACGCCTCAGAGTGTCTCAATACACAATTCTTTAGGGGCTCTCCCAACCCGAAACTGGCAACAAGCCACGTTTGAATCAGCGGAAAACCTCAGCGGCGAATTTCTAAAATCACACTATTACACGAAAACCATAGCGTGTTCAGGCTGCCCAATAGCGTGCGACCATATTTCAGTTGTTAAAGGCACCCCTAACGACGGAGAGGTTGCAAGTGTAGAATTTGAAACCATATACGCCTTAGGCAGCCAATGTGGCGTTGGAGACTTCCCAGCAATTGTGAAAGCAGCAAATCTCTGCGACCAACTGGGCATAGATACTATCAGCACAGGTGTTGTGATTGGTTGGGCAATGGAATGTTTTGAAAGAGGCATGCTGACCAAAAACGATACTGACGGAATCGAATTGACCTTCGGAAACCAAGAAGCACAGATAGAAGCAATCAAAAAAATAGTTTATCGCGAGGGCGTTGGAGACCTATTAGCAGAGGGAGTAAAGAATGCTTCCAGCAAATTGGGCAAAGGCTCGCAACACTTTGCCATGCACAACAAGGGGCTTGAACTTCCAGGCTATGACGTTAGAGGATTGAAGGCTTGCGCACTGGGATTCATGACGTCAACCCGTGGAGGATGTCACCTCAGGTCAAGCATGTACGACTTCGACGTTAAGGGAAAGGTTGACAGATTCAAAGCAGACGCTGGACTGGGCAAGATGGTAAAAGAAAGGGAAGACGCTTGGGCGATAATGGACTCCCTAATCCTTTGCAAGTTCATACGAAGCGTGTGCAGCACCTACGACAAGTTTGCTGAATTATACACGCAGGTCACAGGGATAAAAACAACTCCTGAAGAGATGCAAAGAGCTGGTGAGCGCATATACAACCTCGAAAAGGCGTACAATGTCCGAGAAGGCTGGACTAAAAAAGACGATTGCCCCCCTCCGCGAGTGATGAAGGACCCAATACCCGATGGTGCTGCAAAGGGCTCTCTCGTCACCAAGAAAGAGTTTGACCTCATGCTAAGCGCCTACTATGCGGCTCGAGGCTGGAGCAAGGATGGCATACCTACAAAGCAAAAACTAACTGAACTCGAGCTGAAAACCGTAGCTGAAGGAATAGGAGCCGTGTAGGAGCGAGAAAAAACATGGAACGCAAATTCATAGTTTCCGACCCCGAAAAATGCACGGGTTGCAGAATATGCGAACTCGTCTGTTCAGCGGTCAAAGAAAAAGGGTTTAATCCCCTGCTTTCCAGAATTCGCACGGTTCGTGTCGAGGGTTCCCTGCTGAACATGTCTGTTGCCTGTCGTCTCTGCAAAGAACCCACATGCGTTAAGAGCTGCCCAAGAAAAGCGCTTAAAAAGAATGAAGCGAACGGCGTAATTCTGGTAGACTATGACCGCTGTAGTGGCTGCTGCTGGTGCGTTGAGGCATGCGAGTTCGGGGCGATAGCTTCACATCTGGAGGAAGAGACCGTTGTCATTTGTGATCTATGCGAAGGCAACCCAAAGTGTATTGAGTTTTGTCCAAAAGAAGCGCTGAGCCTCAAAACCGCCGAAGAAATCGGGCAAAGTATGCGAAGAAAGGCTGTTAAAAAGCTTCTAGAAGAAACTCCTGAGAGCAGCGGAAAATGAACGCCAGTGAAGCGCTGCGAATCGGCGTCTACGTCTGTCACTGCGGACTCAACATAGCTGGCTCTGTCAACTGCGAGGAAGTCGCAAAATTTGCAGCATCTCTCCCTCACGTTGTCATTGCAAAGGACCACCGCTACACGTGTTCAGACCAAGGTCAAGAGATGATTAAAAAAGACATCAAAGAACATAAACTGAACCGTGTGGTTGTGGCATCTTGTTCTCCTCGACTCCACGAACCCACTTTTCGAAAGGCTTGCCAAGAGGCGGGGTTAAACAAATACTTGTTTGAAATGGCCAACATCCGAGAGCAGTGCAGCTGGGTGCACTTGTACGAGAAAGAAGCGGCGATTGAGAAGGCAAAAGATTTAGTTCGAATGGCGGTTGCCAAAGCTGCCTTATTAGAACCTGAAGATGAAATCACAGTGCCTGTAATCCAAAAGGCTTTGATAATCGGTGGAGGCGTTGCAGGCATTCAAGCCGCCTTAGACCTAGCTGAAACTGGCTATAAAGTGTATCTTGTTGAAAGAGAGCCGAGCATTGGAGGCAGAATGGCACAAATCGATAAGACTTTTCCGACCATGGACTGCTCTATCTGTATCCTAGCGCCAAAGATGTCAGATGCTGGACGGCACAAAAACATCGAATTGTTAACCAACAGCGAAGTCCTAGAAGTGAGCGGATACATCGGAAACTTTAGAGTTAAAGTGCTTTCAAAGCCAAGACTTGTTATTGAAAAACTTTGCAATGGCTGCGGAGAATGCGCCAAAGTCTGTCCCATCGAAGTTCCAAACGAGTTCGATGCGAACCTCATCCCTAGGAAGGCAATTTATATTCCGTTTCCGCAAGCGGTTCCATTTATTTACACGATCGACGCTGACCACTGCATTCGCTGTTACAAGTGTGTAGAAGTTTGTCAGCCCAACGCCATTGATTTCGCACAAGAGCCTCGGGAATTAGAATTAGATGTGGGCACAATCATTGTTGCAACCGGCGCCGATGTGTGCGACCCTTCCTCTTTGACCGATTATGGGTACACAAAGTTTCCAAACGTGATAACCTCGCTGGAGTTCGAACGCTTAATAAAC
>Ga0315306_10000425_pt1 | contig 20425 bp, 17 predicted proteins | sample TDP1_MG_FD_203803 | JGI IMG/M metagenome (GOLD analysis project Ga0315306, IMG submission 203803) | Freshwater sediment microbial communities from Lake Towuti, South Sulawesi, Indonesia - TDP1 | ecosystem: Environmental > Aquatic > Freshwater > Lake > Sediment | place: Indonesia: South Sulawesi... | reverse complement strand
CGCCCTTCTCAGCGGCGACGGTCACCTCTTCCATGTGAGCGAATGGTGGGAGACAGACCCAGACTGCGTCAAGCCTCTCCTTCTCAAGCATCTGGTGATGATCCGTGTAGGCGGCTGCCTTGTAGACGCCTGCACGCTCCTTGGTCCGCGCCTCAACAATATCGCATATCGCCGCAATCCTCGCCTGCGGGATCTTCGACAGGCGTTCCAGGTGTACGCCCGCGATCCCACCTGCGCCGATCAAGCCGACCCTTACCTCGCGCAACTTACCGCCTCAGAGAGCAGCGTCCGCTAGCGCCTTGACTTAAGAGTTTGGCGCTCGTCGTCCTCGGGTCAAGGCTTGCCGATAGGAGATCTGTGGAAAGTCAGGCGTGGGCTTAGAGGACTATCTGAAAGCTAGATCGACTCTTGTGCTCTGCGGTCACAACGGAGAACGCTCTCGATCGCCAAGGCTTAAAACGCCTTTCCGCAATATCATGCGGCGTAATAGGCCCTTTCATGCCTCGATGGAGCCAAGCGGAGTTGAGTCCAAGGATCCTTCATGTCCTAGGCCTGCTGGTTCTCTTGTCTGCGGCCGCTATGCTTTCGGGCACAGTCGACTCGTCAGGGGCGGCGCCGCTGGCGGAAGGGTATGATTACTACGGCTACGTGCCTCGGAACATCACCCAGGTCTACACGTCGGGTTACTACAGCTTCACGAACGTGACCGGTCAGGTCCGGGGCATCGTCGCGATCGTGGGCATTCACGACGGCACGAGGGTCGCGGTATACACTCTTCCCGATAAGGGCCTTGTGAAGAGCCTGACTGTGAACAGGCTAGAGAGAGCCTTCGTCTATCTCTCTAATGGGACCTTCTTCAAAGCCACTAGTGACAAGCCTCTCTCAATCGTCTTAATGGGCGGCCTCGGGATTGAGACCGGCGAGGCCATGATCAGCACATTCTTCACAAACACCGAGGGAGGCTATGTGGGAAAGGAGTTCATCTTCATGGCCATAGAGGCCAAGATGATGACCTACGCGTCTGGTGTCTGGGCCGTCCTCCCCGGATTGCCAATAAGGGTCTACGCGTTAGAAGACAGCGACATCACCGTTTCGGATGTGAACGACACGAAGGCCGCTGAGTTTCATATCGCCGCGAACAAGTTCCGCGAGTTTGAACTCACCGCGTTCGGCGTCTACAGGCTGCTCTCGACAGGCGCGGTTATGGTTCAAACCTTCTCATTCGACCGGTCATGCTTCTACCCTGCGGTGGAAGGAGGCTACGTCGGTAAGCTCTTCTATGGAAGTGCCCCCTTGAAGGAGCTGTGGGGCGCAACTTGGACGCAGGCGGGCTTCAGCTACATTGCCACATCAGCTGAGGGCGCGAAGGTCACGGTCGCAGACCTAGGATTCTGGAAGAAGGAATCTGAGGTGGATGTCGCGCCTCGGCAGAATATCTCCTTCCCGGTGAAGGTTGGCCACATGTCGGCTCAGACCGATAAGCCTATTCTACTCATGTTCAAGAGCGACGACCGCACGGGCGGCGTCGCGGTCACTGGTCTAGCAGCAGGCCAAGAGGCGTATATCGTCTCGCCGAACGGGGAAACCTACGTGTTCGCGTACAAGGAGACAGTCGTGACCCTCGACGACGCCCAGGTTAGGCTCCAGCCTGACGGCATCCTGACAGTCCCCGAAGGCCTCCACAAACTGTCCACGTCCGAGAACATCATCGTCGAGACCGCGAACTACCTGAAGGCTTCATCTGTGGCAAATTTCGGCCAATGCTTACCCTCGGCTCAGTCCCTAAGCCTCAGGAATACCGGCGTTAGAGCTAGACCCGTGATTAAAGAGGAGCTCCCTTGGGTGTACATCGCAGGCGGGGCGGCTGTCGTCGCAGTCGTGGCAGTTGCCCTCCTCATGAGGACGAGGAGAAAACGCTGACACGCATGGCAGAAGACCACTCGCGCATGCAGGTGCACGAGAAGGCTGTGTCTGGACGCTTCTCCGGACCTTAGCCATGCCTCGCCAAACCTGCTCCGAACAGAAGTTCTCGGCGTCAGATAGCGGGAAGCCTTATCTTTGGGTTTCAGGCTGCGATCGATTGCCGGTGCTGCTATGATTCCTCGGGGTCTCAGTCGCTTCCTCGCCTTCGCGTCTCTCCTCGCACTTTCCTCTGGGTTCTTGGAGGTCACAGCTCTCACTGACGTCGGCGCCCACAGCGTCTTCTACTGCTACGTGCCCACATCCGCGGTCGGAGGCGAACTCCACGTGGTAGGTCTCACCGATAACACGAAGGTGTGGATCCTTGACATCACCGAGGAAGAACCGAAGGTCGTCCAATCTGGCGTCATAGATAGGCTTGAGGACCTGGTCCTCCGAGATGTACCGTTTGAAAGATACTTTAAGGTAGTATCCAACAGACGAGCTGTGGCGCAGCTTCGCTCCGTCGAGGGCTCGGCCGGATCGGCCTTCTTCCCAGGCGTAGGTGGTAGCTTCGTCGGAAAGGAGTTCATCCTCAGGACGTTCGGAACCTCGAACTACCATATCTTCGCCGTCGATGCCTCACACGTTGCGGTTCAAGATGCCCGAGGAACCGTTCTAGAGGAGTTCGACCTAGGTGTTCAAGGCCGTCGAACGGTCACGCTGGCAGCGAATAACGTCTTCAGGCTTCTCTCCACGGGGAACATCACTGTGTCCACATGGGCTGACGATGGTTTCACCGCCGTTCCGTCCTTCACCGGCGAGTTTGTCGGCAGGACATTCTATGCGAGGACGTGGGTTGGCTTCAACGGTTGCTTCGTCGTTTTCGCTTACCAAGACGCATCAGTAAGCGTGACCAATCTGGAAGGCGGGCGCTCCTACACCGCAGCCCTGAAGAGGGGTGAGTATTGGTACGAGGAAAACGTCGGGAATGCAGACCTGATCTTTGACAGCACCGGTGATGTAGCTGTCTGGAGCGGTGACATAGAGGGTTTGATGGGCATCAAGTCGCTCGGGGACGACATCACCTTCACAGGCGGCAAGGACGCAAGGGAGTTCTGGTTCCAAGCCGTCCATAGGAAAGCCGGCCCGGCCGCCGTGATCTTCGCGTGGAAGGACACTACGGTCGAGTTGAACGGTACGGTTGAGACGATCAAGGCCGATGGACACTTGGACGTACCCGAGGGATTCTATCACCTAAGGTCCGACGAGTCAGTCGTCGTAGAGACCCTCGGCGAAGACAACTTCTTCAACAACTGGGGCACGTGCCTCATGGCAGCTTCAGAGATGGCAGCCGACACGTCTATGCTGCCCGAGCCTAATGTACAAGGCGACTCCAGCCTCCTCTTGGTAGGAGTCGGTGCCGCCGCATCCGCAGTCTCGGTCTCTGCGATCGTTCTCTGGTTCACTCGACATCGGCGGCGCTGACTCTGTTCACGCGTCCGGTCTCTCACCCTCACCTGCAGGAAGTCGAGGTGAACGGGTGCCCTCGTCGCAGCGGAGAGGCCCGGGGAAAGGGCGGCAGAAGTCATGGGCTACTCGTGTTAAGCCGTAGCTAGGTTGTTCACGTTCTCCTTGTCGATTGGCATCAGCGTAACCGCCAGCTGAGCCTGGGACCTACCGTTCTGGGCAACAAGGGCGACACGGTTTGCGGTCCAAGAAATGTTTATTGAGCCGGTTCTGAGACACTTCTTTGCGGGTTGCTCATGAGGGCTTTGGGCATCGACCCTGGAACTAGCAGCTTCGATGTCTGCTGCATCGGCGACTCGGCTGAAGAGGTTCTCTTGGGGGAACGCATCCCGACCGAGGTGGTCGCCAAGCAGCCGGAGGAGCTCTATCGAGTTGTCGTTGAGGCCAAGCCGGATATCGTGGTAGGGCCCTCGGCGATGGGGATGGCGTTCAAGCATATCTCCGAGGCCACCGAGCTGGACCTTGCCTTCGCCACTCTGGCGAAGAACACGGAGGTCGATGTCGCCATCAGGAAGTTCATACAGATGCTTAAGGCATCTGGGCTGAACGTCTACTTTGTGCCCGGCGTCATACAGCTTCCGACGGTCCCTCAGTACCGAAAGTTGAACAAGGTCGACATGGGCACCGCGGACAAGACCTGCATCGCCGCTCTTGCGATATGGGACCACGCGCGAAAGCACGGCGTCGACTATGAAGCAGCAAGCCTAGTGGTTGTCGAGCTGGGCTTCGGCTTCAACGCCGCCATAGCGGTTGAACAAGGACGGATCGTCGACGGCGTGGGCGGAACGATCTTTCCTGGGCCTGGCTACCTGACGATGGGCGCTATGGACCTCGAACTGCCTCACCTCCTCAAGGGTTTCAGTGAACTCCACTTGGCGGAGGGAGGCACCAGCTATGCAGCGTCAGGCAGAGTCGTGAGCCCAGAGCTATTCGCAGAGAGGCTCACTGGCGACCCGCGCTTTCGAGAAGCTTGGAGAGCGTTCCAAGAGGGCGTCATCAAATCAATTGTTATGGAACTTGCCTCGTTTGAGAAGGCTCCTAAGGAGATTCTGCTCTCGGGCAGGCTCTCAAGGGTCCCTGCGCTCTTCGAGAGGCTGTCGCCGGTAATCGAGCGGGTCTCGAGGCTGCCAGCACGGAGGCTCGAAGGCTTCACGGGGAAGGTGAAAGAAGCGGCGCAGGGAGCCGCGCTTCTCGCAAACGGGATCGGAGGCGGCGCCTACCAAGGTCTCGTTGACGCCATCAAGATCAAGGAGGCCCGCGGCACCGTCCTAGACTACGTTCGACTGCCCGGCTTCAATCTCCAAGCGATCATGAGGAAACGAATGGCCGACATGAGGATGTAGGTTACCGGCTTGAGACCTCTGTCCGCGCGCCCCTGTTGTCCGCCCTGACCTTAAGGACCTCAGCTTTCTCCCCGGCTCTCTCCTTGACGGCGTCTTGCAGCTTCTCAGCCTTAGCTTCGGAGTCTACGAAGCCGTACACGGTTGGGCCCCAAGAGCTCTGGCCTACTCCTTGAGCGCCGGCCCTGTGAAGAATCGGGATCAGCCACATCGAGGCGGGGTTGAAGATGCTCCGCTGAACCGGTAAGTAGATACGGCCCACTAAGACTTGGAGTTCAGTCAGGGCTTTGCCGAAGCTCTCTGAGTCCGCCTCCAGCACCGCCGGGACGAGTCGCGACACGGTGATGAAGTACGTCTTGTGGATGAGCGCCTCAGGTGGCTTCGTCGAGTGGAGTTCTCTGAAGGATTGGTCCTCCGCTTCCCCGTGAGGAGGAGTGACGACCCCCCTCGGCCTCGCGAGGACGAAACGCCACTCGGCCGGAAACTTGGCTCGGAGAATCAACGGAGGTACGAGGGGCTCTTCTCCCTCAAGGAAGGACCTAGCTCCGGCCTTAAGCCTCAATCCGCCCGTTAGAGCGAAGCCCCCGCGTTGAAACGTGTGAACGCCTCCCGTCGAGGTCCTCTTCAGGGCCTTCAGCAAGGTGATGCTGTCGGGCTTCAGCCCGTGGGCTGCCGTGACAGCCCTGCCGACCGTCAACGCGAGCTGTGTTGTCGAGCCGAAGCCTGCATGTCTCGGCGCCACTGAAAGCACCTTCACGGAGGCTCCGTCCAGGCCGAAGCCCGCTAGTGTTCTCCGCGCGTAGAGCGCAACCTCGCGTTCCTCAGTGCCCTCGACCGTCAGCTCCCTTGCGTCCTCAGCATCGACCACGGCCCTAGGCTGGTCTATAGCAGCTATGGGCGCATACCCGAACCTACCGAGACCGAACGGGTCTATGTCGCCGAGATGGAGCCTCGCCGGAGCCGAGACACGTACCTTCATGCATCAGCCCTGCCGCAGCCTCCGGGTCGACACGCCCCAAGCTTAAGGGTTGCGGGTCTTCGAGCAACCGTGGACATCAGCGGCGCAAGCACTAGAGCACTTGCATTAACGCCTCTGCCACCTTGTCACGCGTGCATACCAGTGTTCGCCCGTTGATCCTCTCGACGCCCGTCCTCTTCGCGACCCTGTCGGCTGTCTGTACATCCACGAACTCAACTTTCAACCGGACCGGTGTTTCGGGCACGTAAGGCTTCCACTGCATGCCCCTCAGCACTGCTCGCTTCGACGCCTCTCTGATGAGCGGCCTCGTCACAGACGGGTGTAGACAGCGTGCCGCGAACCTGCTCGTCGCCTCCTTCACCGCGACTCCTTCGATGTCGCCTAGGAGGCTCCTTGCCTCCTTCACAGCGGCGGCGTCCCCAGCAACCAAGCCCATAGGAACGCCGAGTTGGCCTGCGATCGCCGCCCAGAGCCCAACCTCGCCGACTAGCCGATCGTTAAGCCACATGTTCACTATGGAGGAAGACGACAATGTGTGGCTGAGAAGCCCGTCTTGCGTGCCCGCCATGGAATGCGCGCCTATGCCGAACATGAGGTTGAAGCTGCTATCCAAGCCCTCTAGCTCGGAGACCCTCCGGCCCCGAATAAGCTGAGCTTCAGGCACCAGGGTTTCTAAGTCGATGCTGAAACCGGGGCCATGTCCGTCAAGAGCGACAACGTTCTGCGCGCCAGCCTCGAGAGCTCCCTCAACTGCGGCGTTCACATCCCCTGTCAGAAACCTGATCGCGGCTTGATACTGCCTAGCTCCAGGGTTGAAATCCTCCCAGGTGCCGGCTACGCCTGTGGCGCCCTCTAGGTCCGTCATGATAAACAGCTTCATGCTCTCACCCCTCTCAAACCTCAAGGATTAATGCGGCCTCCGGATGGTTAAACCCTATGGAGCTCCAACGGTCACTTCGAACCGGGAGATACGCTTAGCTGCCCATCATCGCAGCCCTTTTCTTGCCGCAGACGCGTCTACGCACGTTGCCAAGGTCGGAGAGGATTACGTGTTGAAGGCTGCGATGATCGCGACTTGGGACTGGGGCTTGGAGGCTGTATCGGAGGGCGTCGCGCGGCTCAAGGCTGGCGAGAGTGCTCGACGCCGTTGAGGCTGGAATAAGGCTTGTCGAGGACGATCCTAAGGTTCTGTCGGTTGGGTTAGGCGGCCTACCGAACCTGAACGGGGAAGTGGAGCTCGACGCTGCTGTGATGGATGGGGAAAGCCTCAAAGCTGGAGCCGTAGGAGCCTTGAAAGAAATCCGGCATCCCATCTCGGTGGCGAGGAAAGTCATGGAGCTAACGCCTCACGTGCTCCTTGTAGGCGAAGGTGCGCTAAGCTTCGCCCAGACCTGTGGCTTCCGAAGGGAGCAAGCCTGGAAACCTGAGGCCCAAGAGCGTTGGCGCAAGTCACGCGCCGAGCTGGATTCGACGACCAAGCTCCATGGACAGAACGACGCCTACTTGGATAGGATCGGAGAGTTCTCAGCCAAGTTTCCCTTCCCGCGGCCTCCTGCCTCATGTGACACCGTGAGCGCTGTCGCGATCGACCGACGCGGGAAGCTTGCGGCAGGAAACTCGACGACGAGGCTCTTCATGAAGCTTCCGGGCAGGGTGGGAGATTCACCTATCATCGGCGCAGGCCTGTACGCGGACAACCGTGTTGGCGGCGCGGCTGCAACAGGCATCGGCGAGATCGCTGTTGTCTACTGCTTGTCAAAGCGCGTCTGCGACCTGATGGCCGGCGGACTGAAGCCTCATGAAGCATGCCAGACCGCGATCGATGAGACCCGACTTCCGCGAGGCTACCCTGGCGAGGTCTCAGTCATGGCACTTGGCAAGAACGGCAACCCGGGGGCTGCCACAAGCCGTCAGGAGGGCTTCGCTTACGCGTATCAGCGAGAGGATATGGCACAGCCCCTGGCCCTGCGAGCCCCGCTGCTGTAGGTCACGAAGCTCCAAGGGCAACCAAGCGACGGGTTCCCGCATAGCCTCGGCTCAGGGTTCTGAATGACTCAGGGCTTCTAGACTATGATTTCCAGCTTGAGCAATCTTGAAGCTTCTAGCCGAGCTAGGTCAGAGGGCCGGGGGGCGTCAGGCTGAGGCTCAAACCTCTTCTGTTCCGTGTCTTGAGCGTAGCCTTGATCGCAGCGGCCGTGATGGCCCAGACGATCAACGTGAACAGAGGCGGCTCTGCAGAGATAGCTACGCTCTCCGCTCTCTTGGCAGTCACCGGGCTGGGGCTCTTATGGGCCGTCTCCGTCCGATCAAGACTTGTCCAAAGCTAGCCATTATCTCTGCGGCCCGCCATTGGCCTGAAGCCGCTCCGTGAGGACGGCGACGACTGCGTACATCATACTCAGTATGATGAGGCTGGGAGCCAACGAAGAAGCCCTTAGGCTAACGGAGGCTTCGTCAAGCAAGAGCACGACCACGGGCACAAGGACGATGCTCATCGCCACGCTCAGAAGTACTCTTTCTATGTCGTTCAAACTCCCCCGCGGAAAGAGAGCTCTTGTAAAGCAGTAACCGGGCAGCCAGAAGACGAGGAGAAAGCTCCACGCCAGCTTGAGCAACGTGTTCAGCGGCTCGCTCAGACCAGGCAGCAGCGCAATTGCGGCGACGGCTAAGCCAACAGCTCCGACCGCCCAAAACCAGAGGGCTCTAGCAGAAGTCAACTGAGAAGGGCCCTCAGAACCTGCGTTCATGGCGCCTTTCACCATGCTTTACCGTGCGTTTATCAGCACCAAAGGAGCGCGCCTCAGGCCCTGATCCAGCTGAAACGTAGCGCGGACAAGCTCTGATTGAGGGCTCTTTTCTCGTGTATCGAATGCCGATATATTTCGGTAATATGCTATATGTACACGACGTTGCTCTCCGCCCAAACGCGCTAGGCCGGGAGCATATTGTGCTCGTTCATGCCACGCCCGATTCGGAGATAACGTTACCTAAGTGCTGATTTCCCGCTGTCGAAGCTCAACAGACCGCTCTGCCCGGCCTGGCCAGAAGGTTATGACTGCTGTCGGGGACTGCCAAGCAAGGCATTCTAGCCATATGCGTCTTCATGCTAGTCTCCCTACCAGCTCTCTCAGTTGCGCCCCTATCCACGATACAGGCTTCCCATGTGGTCAGCTCTGAACGCCCACCTAACAGTACTTGCACTCCTATCGAGTCAAACGTGAACGCTCGGAACCCCTTCATCTTCGACGTATGGATCACTTGGAGAGACGGAGCGCGAGAGCACGTACAGATCTCCCGAGACGGCTTCTTCGCCCTAGATGGGGCTAGAAGGAGGCTGATAGGCTTCGACCTTGGCACGACCGGAATGGCGAGGGCCTTCTGGGACGACAATGACCTGAAGGTCATCGAAAAGGAACTCGGCTACCTAGAGTCCTTAGGCGTAAGGCTCATCGCCTTAGACCTTTTCTATGTAGGGAAGGACAGGGAGCGAGCGCTCTATACGCCCGTCCTAGACATGCTGTTCGAGCATAAGATGTTCGTCTTCGCCGCGTTGATAGGGAAGGGTTTGCCGGGCTTCAGTCTGGCCGGGCCTAGGAACTCCACGATGAACTTCGCCATCAGACTGAGGGGCCACGGGGCAGACACCATGGGAGACTGGGCCCATCGGTGGCTTGACATCGTGACAAGCTACCGGAATGTAGTTGCCCTGTCTATTGAGAATGAGCTCGATGTGCCTCCGCAGGGCTTATCCTACTCAGCTGAGAACGTCGCCGAGTACCTACGATGGCTGTTCGGACTAGTCCGGTGCGAGACAAGACTGCCCTTGACCTCGAAGCTGACGGCTGAGACGAACGTCAGGCTAGATGTCAAGAAAACTGTTCTATCGCTGGTGGACTTCGCGGCTATGGACGTGTATGCATACGACTTGACGGCCCTGCATGAGAAGCTCGACCGGGCCATCGCCTTCCTCACTGTGAGTGGGCATCGTCAAACCGGATGGTGGGCTTCGGAACTCAACGGGAAAACGGAGCCAGACCCGGCGATTGTATGGAAGATGGATGCTTCGAAGCTAACGGCGGCATACATTGATTCAGCGTTCGAGCATGGTGCCAGCGTCGTTGTTCTCTTTCCCATGAATTGCGCGCGGCAACCTGATGCTGCTTTCTTTCACGCCGATGGGATGCCTAGTCCGGCCCTTGTCTCTCTGTCATCGTACATGCGGAGACTTCGCTGAGCTGCCACCTCTAGGCATGGGACTTCTCTAACCGTAGCTTGCGAGGCCCCTTCGTGTCACTCCTTGCATCACGGCACCGGGTTGGGCCGCTCGTAGAGCCTCAATTCACCATTGTCGTACACCTTGGCTGTGTCACGGAGGTCGAGTTCCTTGAGGCTTCCCGGTATCACGCCGTATCGGCTGAGAAGGAGAGTCGCAGACCTCTCAGTGTGGACAAAGCAAGTCCAAGGCACCGTGGCCAAACGGGAGCTGTTCCCTACCATGCCAGGGTCTAGTTCAGCTCTCAAGAAGACATTCGACCCATCTTGAAAGGCGTACCTCAATCGGATCAGCGTCAGGTCGCTGTCGCTGAACACTCTATGGTAGCGGAGGCTCTGTGCTCGTAGGAATTCAATAGCAGCCATCTCAGCCAGCGATGTCTGCCGTTGACTCTCCGTGTAGTTGACTGCCAGAAAGTTCAAGGGCACAAGTGCCACCGCGAGAGTAGCCAAGACAGCAACGACTTGCCTCATCCTCACTGCCGTGGGCTTTGAGACCAGGCTTCTTGTACACAAGATCGCAACCACGGGCGCCGCGACTCCCCATGCCCGGTCTCCGTAGAGGCCTCCTGTAGCAACCCAAGCGAGCACCGTGCTCACGGCTGCGCCAAGCAGAATGCTTGAGAAGAAGACCTCTTCGGCCTCCAATCGATGCGACCGCTTGGTTGCTTTGAACAAGCTCCGGGCGAGCCCAGCGAGAGATGGGGCTACGGTAATGCCGAGCAAGCCGAACGTCACGCCACGAATGACTTGAGAATAGGCTGGCTGGTAGGCGGGGCGGAACAATCCCTCGCTAAGCCTGAATTCTCCCAGTGTTACTGCGTCCCACAGCCTACGAACACTGGCGGATAGCAGCGAGGCGCTCGTGCCTAAGGCGACAGTTCGGACGGTCCACCAAGCGGCGATAGATGTCAAGAAGAGGATGACTGCAGGCCCTGTGATGGCGCTGGTCAATGGCCTACGGGTTGCACGGTTGAGGACAAGGAAGACGACGAACACAGGGAAGAGCAGGAGCGAAGTGACTGGGTGCAGCATTACAACGCTGAAGAGCAGGAGAGTGAACAGAACCCTCGTGCTCCTCTGCCGGTCAAGGCCGCGGTACATGAATGGTAAGATAAGCAAGGAGAGAAAGTAGGCGACTGTCTGGGGCGAATAGTGCTGATGGTTGAGAATCAAAGAGTTTGGCGTCAAGCTGAAGACGAGAAGACAGAGAAAAGCGTCTCTTGGGTGGAAGAAGAGGAGGAAGAGCCTCATTGATGCGGCTCCGATGAGAAGGATGAAGATAACTGCCAGAGACTTGCTTACGTCAAGGACGGGCAGGCCTGCAAGAGTGCTGAAGGCCCCATGCAAGATGAAGGAGCTAGGCCACAGTAGGTACCGGTTCAAGCCGGGCTCTACTCCAGCAGAGACCAACACGTACGTTGTCTCGGAGTGAGCGAAGGTATCCCAGTACCTAACCCCAGGTTCAGCCGCAACAAGATAACCCCAAAGGAGGCCGAAGACGATCGCTCCCCAGACCACAGTCTCGAGCGCGCCTTCATTCCGCCTCGACACGAACGGGAACACAAGGCCATAGCCCAGCGCCGCCCAGAAGAGGGGAGAGACCGCTTCATAGAGATCGAGGCCCAGCGTGTTCTCGAAGAAAACGGGTGTAGCACAGGAAGCCACCGCGAGCACGGCGAGTATGACTAGCGGGACCGCCCTGCTTACCTGAGTGGGAACTCGACCGTTGATTCCGCTTGCCATCAGCAGATCGAGCCGCCTTTCTCCACAAGAGCTGCCCGGAGGCAACTCTGTGGCTCGTGGACGGTGGATGCTCGAGAGACCGAACAAATCGTTAAGCGCGCCTAGGTGGCAACCTGACGACGGCCAAGGGAAGCAGAGAAGCGCGTCACCGCCTCGGCGTGGAATCGATACAAGAAGGTTGTGGGGTCCGCTTTGGCGCCAGGGGCCCGAGAGTCAATTCATGGCTAGTATGCTTCTTCCTTCGCATTGGGCCGGAAGGCTGAGCCCAAGGAGGTCGATTAGGGTTGGAAAGACATCTACTAGGTCTACGATCTCTCGCTCGTCGCCCCGGAGGTGTTCTCCACTCGAGTAAGCTATCAGAACACCTAGCATCTCGTCATCGTTCAGGTAGCCGTGCATCCCAAGGGTTTGCGCTTGCTCCGCCTGGAAGAAGTTAGGGCAGACCAAGAACCCTCTATCCAACCAGAAGAGGACGTCACCATACGCGTTGTCAGGGAAATCGATGTGGAGCTGCCTCATCTCCTGACGAGACAGCACATGCCCGTTTCGCGTGTCGTCAAGCATCTCCAAGACCTCACGTCTAGCTCTAGCGGTATTGAACCAGAACCTTGCTAAAGTGGCATCTAAGAAACAGAGGTAATCGTCGCCGATACGGGAGTTCAGCTTCCTAAGGTTTCCCCATACGTCAACCACGCCCGTTACCCTCCGCATTCCGTGGTCGCTAACGACTAGAACCTTGTACCCGCCGTAGCGTTCGCGCAGAGCGTCACATAGATGCTTCAGCTCCTCATCGATCAGGCGTAACGTCTCTCCCAGTGCTGCCATGTCAGGACCATACCTGTGCCCCAATACGTCTAGGTCGCCGAGATGCACCAAGTAGGCCTCATACCGAACCTTCGCTGTCAGTGATCTTCGAGCTTGCTTGAAGAAGCTCGCGTACCGCTTCGAGCCTATGCTTCGGAACGTGTTCAGGGCGTCAAGATAGTTCACTCCGTTCCCATCGCAGACCGAGAGCAGGTTCACGAGATGGCCGAGCTCCTGCTTGAGAGGCCGCTTGTTGACGCACAGGTCAAAGCAAGGAAGTTGATCAAGAGGGATGTAAGCTGGGTCAGGCCGAACCGTTCTCGTGACCACTTTGGTCACCATTCTGATCGCTACCTTCGCCAGTGGGTTGTATGACGCCGCTCCTTTGAGGAAGCTAAAGGGCTGAACCCAGCGGAAGGGCGAGTTCTTGGGATCGTACCGGTACCAAGTGAAATGTCCGCTGGTCTCAGGGTAGGCTCCCGTCAGCATAGGCGTTCTCTGGGTGAACCCCGCGGTTGTTCTCACCCTCTTCTGGACGCCCTCTAGGCCCATTTCATGGAGCCAAGGAGTGTATTCCTTGGACACGTAGTCGTAGCGACAGCCATCGAGATAGATGAAGAGGGTTGGCGTTCTCATTGCTCTGCTACTTCCGAGAGATGCTCCATGCTTCATTCACCGCATCCCTGACCTGAACCCACTGTGCGATCGGGCTTCGCAGCCTCGACGTTCTTGTCGCATGAGGCAGTAGGCTGGCCACCAACCTTGAGGCTTCGCCCAACGCTTCCTCGTTGATCCCGTCCGGCTGAATCGCGAGCGCCAGGTCGAACAGAGCTGCGTGAACGATAGCTGAGGGAGATGCATCAGGTCGGAGGAAAGCCCGAGAGAGCCCAAACTTAGCCATTGCCAAACCATTGTACGCGAGGTGATCGAGCAATCCATAGCCGCTGCTCTTCAGGAAGGCTTGAGAGAAGCCCGCCAAGCCCTCCGCCCCGCGTCCGCTGCACCTTTCCCAACAGTACCTGATCGTGTTCAGAAGATGGGTTCTTGCGAGAAGCCAAACGTGGAGAAGGTTGTCATAGTCGGCGAACACCGGCTGAAGCTTGAAACGCGTCGCCTTCTCGAAGTCGTGCAAGAGCTCTAGAGTGAACTCGGGAAGGCTCTGGGGACTTGTCGATGCTAGTTCTCTCAGATTGAGGAGCCTCCGCCGATAGCTGTAGTGGTACATACCTCTTAGAGTGAGCAGGGCATCCCCGCACGCCAAGATTCCCTTGACAGACTCAAAGACCAGCTTCCGCTTCAACGAAACAGGGGGTTCGTCCACTAGGAAAAGAGGGTCAAACTCCCTCATCATGCCCTGCATACGGTTGAACACCAACCGGAGGCCATCGCAAGGGTCGATCTCATTCTCGGCTTGGATAGGTATGCGTCGTAGGACTCTGCCATCGCCGAAGAGCAACCTGCTTCCAAACTTCAACTCATACCAGAAGATCCGTCTTCCGGCAAATGGCAGCAAGACGTTCCAGAACATCCCGAAATCAACGTGGTCTATCCCGAAGCTCGATGCCAACTTCGCGGCCGGCAGCCACGTTTTCGCCAGACGGGGATACCGAGTTACCGCTAGGAGATCGTAGTCTCCAAGAGGCAGGACTTTGCCTGCTTCCCGGACGACACTTCCTTCACCTCTCGAGAAGCCACCCATAAAGACTAGGGCAACAGTATCTTTGACTCCCCTGAGTACTTCATCTCTCACCTGCTCGATGTGAGACGTGATCGTTCTGACGATCTGCGGATCGTCCTGCACGGTATAGGTCATGAACGTACGCTTGACCTCTCAGCATCGAGGGGGAACGACGCAATGCCGGAGACTGACGCGAGTCCCTTGCGTGGTACCTCGCCGTTCAGGTGCGTTCGGCGACTAGACGAAAGAGCGTTGCCTCGTACTTCGACGCGATGTTCGACCATGTATGTTCCCTAGCGTGAGCCCACGCGAGGCGTCCAGCTGCCTCGAAGGCATCTGGGTTCTTGACGCAGTCATCGAAGACCTGGAGGTACTCTTCTTCGGTCTGAGCGGGCCGGATGAATGAGCTGGCTTCCCTGATGATCTCGCCGAGGGGCGTAGCTGCTACAGGTCTTCCTCTTGCAAGATACTCCCAGAGCTTGTTAGGGTAGAGGAAGTGCGTGATTGCTTTCGAAGGGTCCAGTGGGATGGTGCAAACATCCATTGCGTCGATGTGGCCCGGCACCTCGGCGGCAGGCAGGTCGGTCACCTGTACCAGACGCTTGCCCAATCTGAGGTCTCGCATCCACTTGCGCAGCTTAGCGCCCAGAGCTGTGCTGTTCGGTCCCACCAACAGGAGCCTTACGTCCGCCTTCTTGGTCATCCGTTTCATCGCTCGCAGCAAGGGCTCGAAGTTGTGATAGTCTCTCACTGCGCCGACGAAGCCGACGACGAAAGACTCGGTCAAACCATATCTTTCACGGATCTCGTCTCTTCCAGATGCCTGCGACAGGAAGCTGTCATCGACGCCATTCGTGATGAGCCGCACCTTGGCACCTAGACGCGTCGCATACTCTGCCAGTGTCGTCGATGACGCAACGCACAGGTCTGCCCGGCTCAAAGTGCGCCTGAGGAGCATTTCAAGCAAAAGTCTTCCGAAGAAACGTAGGGAACTAGAACCGGGCAGATACTCTACCCCTGACAGCGGGAAATGATCTGAAAGGTCGAAGAGGCAGAGCTCCGCCGCTCTCAACCTTGCTGCGGCATATGCAGGAAGGAGGTTTGAAAGAACCATCACGTCGAAGCCCTGACCGCGAAGAATAGTGCGCAGCGATTCTCTGTGAGCTATCGAATTGGCTAGATAATATGCCGGGGGCCAACGCCCCGCACGGATACAGCCCCGCGCCTCATGGAGGACCAGACGTGTGGCTGTCTCTCTTCCCCGCCCGAGAGAGAAGCGTAGAACATGCACCTCGTTTCTACCCGCGATCCTCTCGAAGACGTGGTGCAACCGTGTTGGCGCCGAGGGCCGAAGCCAATCCGTTGTAGGCACTAGGAGGATCCTCAGGATAACCCAACCCCACAGCCTAGAAGACTCAACCGCCCTCTACGGGACCGTTTGGTACCCGGTCCCAACAGGATGGCGGACTGATCACCCTCTGTAAAGATCCTCTAGGCGGGGCAGAACGACATCTGACGTGAAGTGGTCCATCAACCTTCGCCAGCCCCTTTCTCCCATCTGGGATGCCTCGGCCGGCTCCACTAGGAGCCGCTCTATGGCCGAAGCCAAGACCAGTGGGTCATTCGGTTCCACTAGAGCGCCTGTCTCACCATCGACCATTATTTCAGGGAGGCCGCCGACCCTTGACGCGACCACAGGTTTCTTGAAGAGCATCGCTTCAAGGGCTACCGTAGGGCAAGGGTCATGATAGATGGACGGAACAACTAGGAGGGTACACTCGCTTAGCTTCTTCTCCACGGTGCTTCGAGAAGCACGGGTCAAGATATCCACGCCTGCGCGCGGCCATCCCGGCGGGTAGTCGGGATAGCCCACCAGGGTCAAGTCCAGCTGTCGGCGATGCCTCAACTGTCTGAAGGCCTCGAGAAGCACGTGCATGCCCTTGTGCGGCCTAAGGGCGCCCAGGAAGAGTACCTGTGCAATAGACTTAGCTGGCCCTTCTTCAATCCTGTAGCTTCTCGCATCGATGAAGTTCGGAATCACCACCGGCGACGCTCGTAGCCGTTTCCTAATCACCGATGCTTGGAACTCGCTGACGGCGACCAGTGAATCTAGTTGGCGCAGAAGATCGAGGGAGGCTATGCTTGAGAAGAGGAGAGCCCCAGCCTTCAATACGCCAAGCTCCTGCCGTAGGCATGTGAAGCAGCGACGGGAAAGTCTCTGCGCCTCGCACGGTTCATTTGTCTCCCTCAGTAAGGAGGACTTCGGGCAGCAGAAGAAGTAGTCGTGAATCGAGGCGATAAGCGGTATCTCCTCGAACCTGTGCTTCAGCCTTGCCAGGCTTAACGCAACCCTACCGTGGGCATGGACGGCGTCAGGCGTGAAGAGGCGGATCTCCTCTGACACCTTCTCAACTAGACGGGCGTCTGCAAACGGCGGAGCGAACGCGTTCCTGCAGAGCCCTGGCAGATACGATAGCACGCTCTTCATGCTCTTGACATCGACGCCCTGGTACCGCGCGCACCCGTTGTGGTCTGCAACGACGAGGACCCGTACCTCGTGTCCTCGGCTTGCCAGACCAGTCGACAAGGCGCCTACGTGGGCAGCGATGCCTCCTAGTGCTGGTGGGAAGGAATCGGTTAGCAGTAGCACCTTCATCTCTAGACCCTAACCCCGGCTGAGCGGAGGCTCAGGCACATAGAAGGGTTCAGCAGCTACCTGAAACCAGTCGATAGACCTCGAGCGTCTTTGAAGCAATGCTCTCCCAGGATAGTCCTACCACTTTCTCTCTAGCGTTCCGGCCGTACGCGCGGAGTCTTGCCCTGTCACGCAGCATGTAACAGATCTTCTGCGCAAGTTCCTTGTGGTCGCGGGGATCATTCAACGTCAAGCCACTCTCATAGTCGACCACCAGACCTCTAAGTCCCGGTGTCCTTGAGCATATGACGGGCATTCCACTCGCGAGCGCTTCAAGGACCACGATAGGCAGGGATTCGTAGAGGGACGGAAGAACAAAGAGATCGCATTCTTTGAACAGGTCAATGAAACGCTCGCCATAGACCCTTCCGAGGAACGAGACTTGGTTGCTTAGCCTTAGTTGCTGCGTCATCGACTCTAGCTCTGCGCGGTAGGGACCGTCACCAGCGACCAGCAGCTCTACCTTGCTGTCCCCGATGTGGTGAAGGGCGAAGAGGATGCTCTGCACGCCCTTGTACTTCTCTAGTCTCCCGACGAAGAGGAGCTTGTTGCCGCTGCTTGTCCGCGCGATCTTGAAGAAGATCTCGTCAACGCCATTGGGCACATGGACGGCTTTATCTCCGATCCGGACCCCAAGCCTGTCAAGTATCTGTACCTCATGGGGTGAGACAACTATGACCTTGGCCATTTGGCGCACAATGAACCTGCCAATCCAACTGTACCCGCTATGGGCGAGCAGCCCCACCTTGAAGTAGCCTAAGTGAGTCGTCAGGACGCATGGAATCCTGTTCCGTCTCCTAGCTAGGGCAACAGCGAGAGAGGAGAAGGATTGATACTGTAAGGTATGGATGATGTCGAAGCCCGAGGCGTCCAAGAGACGGTTCAACAGAGGCCACGAGAAGTAGTATAGCTCTCCAGGAGCGAATGCGGGGGAACGGACGATCGGGACTCCGTCGACAACCTGGCGTTCAGGAAGGCTGTGCCTTGCATCCGTTGTGAGGACCGTGACCTCAACGCCAAGCTTGGGCATGCACCTCGCTATGGACTCGGCGTAGCGCTCGACCCCGCCGACCTCTGGGGAGAACCTAGGTGTGACGAGTAGAAGCCTCAAATCAGTTGTCTAGCCTCGCCCATACAGTCGGCCTAGTAACCGAGAACCTCTCCAGCCAGCACGACGGGAGTCCGCCTTCAGAAGCTCTGCCGGGGTTCCATGTGGTAGTCGCCAGCTGGCCGCAGCAAGACCTAGGGGCTACCTTCTCGCTCCCAACCTGAGGTACAGCAGAGGACTGACTATGTCCCACCAATCTCGAAGGGGAGCTATCTTCGAGTATCCCCCTTTATGCCTGTAGGGATATCTCTTTGAAACCGGTACCTCCCGTGTTCTATATCCTAGCGTTAACACCTTGTACAAGGTGTAGAACTCTAGGGCATACCCGTCTAGCCATCTCTGCGAGATATCGATCCTTCCATCGCGGAATACCGAGGCCCTGTAGGCGCGAAAGCCGTTTGTCACGTCAGTGAGATAGCCCCCTACCGCCATTCTCCAGACGAAGGGGTAGAGTCGGGTGAAGATGGCTCGTAGGATCGGGGTCTTGGCCGCTTTTCCTCCGGGCAGAAACCTTGAGCCTTGGACGTAGTCGTAGCCTTCCTCCAAGATAGGACGTAGGATTCGAGGAACTTCCCGCGGATCATCCTTCCCATTGCCCGCCATCACCACGATGACCTCGCAGCCAGCGTTCAAAGCGTGATGGATGCCCTGTCTCAGGGCGTGTCCAATCCCTCTCCTCTGGGCATTCTCCAAGATGCAAAGGGGAACCTCGGCTTTCTGGCCCTCAGACCGGATCTCCCTGAGAAGCGCCTCTGTTGGACGGTCAACGATCACATACACTTGGTCGACGCGCACTCCCGCAAAACGGGATAGCACTCTCCCGATCTTGCCCGTTTCTCGGTAAACGGGCACCAGAGCTGCCACTCGAGGCCTCATTCGTTGTTCCCTGTCACGATGCGGCGTGTCTGCCATGTTCTGCCTGTTAGGTCTCAGACTCGAGCCTAGGAAGGGAATTGATCCCCGTGAGGTCCCGGATCGCGGGATTAGTTATTGTCCTGTGGTTCAGGAGGCGTGCGGGGTTGCCTGCTGCGACCGCGTTGTCAGGTATATCTCGTGTGACAACTGACCCGGCGCCGACCACTGCGTTCCTTCCGATCGTGACTCCGGGAAGTATGACGCTGCTCGCTCCTATCGACGCCCCTCTCCTAACGCGAGTAGGCAGGAGAAGCCATTCGCCGTTAACGGCGGGGTACTTGTCATTCGTGAAGACGACGTTAGGTCCGATGAAGACATCATCCTCTATTGTGACGCCTGTCGGGATGAAACTGAACGCCCTTATCTTGCAGTTGTCGCCGACAACGACTCCTTCCTCCATGTATACGTATGCGTCGACCTTGCACCGCTTGCCTACGCGACACTTGAAGAGGTTGACCTGATCGTGGACTCTGGTTCCAGCGCCGATCTCTGCCCCGGTGATGACTGAGTAAAGGGGCGTGCCCCGGTTGCGGGCGGGGGTCGGGCTTAAAGTAACCACTCTTTGCTCCTCTGCAGCTCTCCTTGCGGCTCCGAGTAACCTGACAACCTGAGCCCCGATCTGCCCCGAGTTCTCCAAGACTGGCTTGTCGACGTCTCTGTTCTTTCGGATCGAGTGTGTGAAGTGTCTAAGCTCGCTCGCAATGGTATTGTTCCTCTCGATCCTGATCTGGTATGCGCGCTCGCGCTCGTGAACCATCAGCGTCTGCGCGAGGCAGTCGACCTTGACTGTTCCCTGAGAGCCTACGATGTTGACCTCTCTGACTTTGGGTGGAGCAAGCCAGCTTAACTCGATCTGCGCCACTATCTCGTCGTCGAGTTCTGCGATGATGCTCGCCCAGTCGTCAAGCCTGCCTGCTCGATAGGCCTTCGTGAAACACCTGATCGCTCTAGGCCACCTCCCAAGGAGGTGGTTCAGTATGTCGAAGGGGTGAGGCCCCAGATCAGTGATGATATCGCGACCATTGATCCCGTCATCTCTGGTCGTCCACTGCAGTCTTACGTAGAAGACGTCGCCGATGAATCCCTCTTCGACCAGCCTTCTGGCCTTCCTCAGAGCATTGTTGAAACGGAAGATGTGGCCAACGCACAGGACTACTCGCTGCCTTTCTGCCCGCTCAACCAAGTCACAGGCTTCGGTCCACCTTAGTGCGAGAGGCTTCTCGACCAAGACGTGTTTGCCTTGCTCCAAGGCGTCCCTGCAGATCGAGTAATGCGTCTCATTAGGGGTACACACATGCACTGCGTCGACCTCGGGGGAGGTGAGCACGCGCGTGTAGTCCGTTTCGAGATTCCTGACAGCAACGGAGTTGCCGCACCTGCTGAGGTTTGCCTCTGACACATCACAAACGCTGTGCAGTATGACATCCGAGTCTTCACCTGCCAGCTGTGAGTATTCCTG
>Ga0315306_10000424_pt1 | contig 20461 bp, 12 predicted proteins | sample TDP1_MG_FD_203803 | JGI IMG/M metagenome (GOLD analysis project Ga0315306, IMG submission 203803) | Freshwater sediment microbial communities from Lake Towuti, South Sulawesi, Indonesia - TDP1 | ecosystem: Environmental > Aquatic > Freshwater > Lake > Sediment | place: Indonesia: South Sulawesi... | reverse complement strand
GCTCGATTTCCGCCTTGCCTCCAGCATCTTTTCCCTTTTCTTCATCCTCGATTGTTCCTGTGGGAAGATATGTGTAAGCAATCGGCGGCGAGCTCAGCCAGTCGGCTAAAGCAGGAAGCATGGGCAAGACTGCGCCAGCCTTGCCTGCTGTGAGCAGAAGATGAATATCGTGAACTCCCTGGTCCATGAACTTTCGTGAAGGGTATTTATCCAATTTAAAACCCTGCTCGTGGCAGTAAGCGGGGCTGCGCAAGATGGAGAGGCGAACCTCGCCGTCTTCAAAGTCAAGGCCGTGCTGCCCGTTGTTAACGACTCCAAGGGCAATGTCCTGGCCCTTTAATTTTCCGGGGACCATGAACCATCGCCCAAAGACATGCTCCTCGCCATCAGAGGGACGCTTGATTGTGCCTCCTGGCACTTCGCAGAAAAGAAATTTTTCCTTGAGCAAAGTCGGAATCGATAGTTTTAAAAGCTTACGCTCCTCATTCCAGTGAAGGTGAATTCGAAATTCAAGCACAGGCCAGGAAGAATAGGAAATGGTCTGCATTACAATTTTGCTTTTTTTATAGGAAAACACAGATTCGTAGACTGTCCGTATCGGGCCTTTGGCGATGATATTCAGGCTTTCGGGCTCAAGCTTGAACCGGCCCTGAATTTTTTTATATTGCCAGCAACCCGTTCCCCAGGAGTCGCCTCTGTCTTCAATGACCAGCGCCCCGAAGAGCGGACCGGCAAGACATTGCAGCCCTTGGCCAGCATCGAGCTTTTCGACCAGACCGCTCCTTTTTCCAAGCTTAAATTTAAGCCCCTGCTTTGGGCTGAGCGAAAGCTGTCCAACTTTTTCTTTTTTCTTTCCTTCAAAAGCCTCAAGCCTGAAGTTTTTAAACCCGACGCCTGGCAGTTCAGAGATGAAGATAACCTTTTGCCGCCATTTATTGAAAGGAAGGAGAGATTCTGGCTGTTCTTCCTGGCAAGGGATTTGCTTGCCCGAAGGCTCGAAGGCCCGAAGATGCCAGGCTGCAGTCGATTTTGGCCTGTGGGAAATCATGCCTTCGACTTCAACCGGAACTTTCGTTATTCCCGGATTTGAATTCAAAATTGTCAGCGGCAAACCGGAATCAGGCGAAAGACATTGATTAAATCCTTGGGCATTGAATGCTGCCGCAGCTGCCAGGCTGATTCTCCTTGCCGACTCAGATGCCCTGCCGTATAGGTCGAGGGCGTCGCGCTCCACAGGCTCGACGCAGGTTCCGCTGATGACGTCATGGAAATCGTTGAAGAGATGCGCTCGCCAGGCTTCATCGAGCTCTTCCTGTGGATATTCCTGTCCGAAGAGCCACCAGCAGCAGGCGCTCAGCACCTCAGCCTGGACTATCTTTCCCAGGCTTAGCTGAGCTTGCCTCTTGACCCGCGAAAGAGAGGTGTAACAGCCGGTAAAAACCCGCTGCAAGTCGCCTGCGAAGACGGGCGCGCTCTTGAGGTCTTCTTTGACGGCCTCGTAAAAAAGGTCTGGAGTGCTGTGGATGATTTCCACCCGCTCCTCTTTTTGAGCGAAAGAGTCTATTCTCTTCAGGTCTTCTCTCGTCGGGCCGCCGCCGTGGTTTCCGATTCCCCAGAAAACAGGAACATCGCGGTTGAGTCTGAGGGCCATCTCTGTTCCTTCCTGCAACCGCTGCTCGATATTCCAGTATTCTGTGTGATAAAGACCGACGCTGATGCGCAGGCAGTTGATTTCTGTGCCGTCAAGGCCGCGCCAGCGATAAAGGTCAGAAGGCAAAATCAAGTCCGGGTGCTGGGGCCGCATGTGGATGTACATCTCATAGCCGGCAAGCCTCAATATCTGGGGAAGGCCGCCGCCGTGCCCGAAAGAGTCAAAATTGTAGGCGACTTTTGCCCGCGCCTGGAAATGTTCGCGGAAGAATCTCAGCCCTTCTGCTACCTGGCGGATGAGCGATTCAGTGCCAGGAAGGTTGAGGTCAGGCTGGAGGAACCAGCCTCCGCTCACAAACCAGCGTCCTTCTTCGACGAGCTTTTGAATCTCTTTGAAAAGCCGAGGGTCGTAGCTCTTGACCCAGCGGTAAAGCACAGCCTCGTTATGATTGAAGATGAGCTTATCATGCTCGCTCAAGAGCCTGGCTGCGTTTCGAAAGGTGGAGATGGCTTCTGCGCATCCCTCCTCCCAGCGCCACTGCCAGACCGGGTCGAGATGAGCATTGCAGATGAGATGGACGCGCGGCTTCTTTGCTTTTGCTTTGGTCATAGATTTGCTATGTCATAGGATTCTTTTGTCGTTTCATTCCTGGCAACGACCTGGAATAATGTTTGCTCAAAATTATAGAAAAACTTAAACCTTAATTATCGAATTTTAAACTTCTTTCTTACTTGGCAGGTTTTTATACCAACTGAAATAGAGGATGACAGACAGAACCAAAGCGATCATCCCCCAGGTCATGGCTTTTTTCCAGAAGCGAAGCAGGAAATAAAAGGGGACGAGAGCCAGCGCCAACTGAAAGCCCATGGTCAGGAAGCCGTTCAGAGCGTCGATGGCCGGCATCCTGTCATTTTTCGGCACAAGTCCTCTCTTCTGAGCCTCGAGCCGCACAGGCTTCCAGAAGCCAAAAGGACGGACCCTGGAGTAGAAGCGCACCAGCACCTCCATCTCTGTCGGCTTGGAGATGAAGCCGATGATCACAGTCAGGAACAAGCTGGCCAGGGTGTCGAAGGCAAGGGTCAAAGCCGGTGACCAGTAGCCGAAGAAAATTTTCTGGAGGATGATGACTGCTACAGAAGAGGCCATGCTCCAGACAAAGGCCCTGGCGCTGAAGCGCCACCAGTGCCAGCGCATCGTGGCCGGAACGAGAATCATGGTCACCACCACAAAAATCATGATCTCCCAGGCGGAGATGATGTATTGAAAGCTGAGGCTGAAGGCAAACCCGAAAAGCAGGGCAGCAACAGATGCCAGCTGACCGAGGCGAACCAATTTTTTTTGGGAAAGGCTCTTGGTGAAGTAGCGCTTCAGAAAATCATTGACCACGACCGAGCTGGTGACATTGATCATGGCATCCAGGGTGGACATCAGGGCTGCAAGGAGCACGGCCATGAAGAGTCCCCGCATCCCGACCGGAAGGTTGGTCAGGACGAGGGGCATGATTTTTTCGGCGTCAAAACCTGCTTGGGAACCGAGAAAATGAATTCCCAGAATCATGAATGCGCAGCCGATGACCCAGCGCAGAGTGTAGCCGACTGTCCACATCCCTCCGGCCAGGGCTGCATCGCGGGTGCTGCGCGCGGTCAGGAAGAACTGGAAGTCCCAGACATTCGGACCGGCGAGCACCCTGAAGACAACCCAGGAAAAGCCGGCCAGAAGAATTGGCCCGAATAAATAGAAATGGTGGTAACTCGCCGGCGATGACTGCAGGTATCCTGGCCAGAGTTTCCAGGAAAGGCTGAGGGAGCTCCAGCCAGCGCCCTGCTGGGAAAGGAACGGGCCGAGCGAAGGAGCCTTCAAGACCATGACTGCCATGATGACAGCGCCGACAGCGATAAATACTGTCTGGAGTATATCGGTATAAATCACTCCGAAGAATCCGCCGAGCACGACATAGACTCCGACAACGCCGAAAACGACAAGGGCTGCTCCCCAGCGGGGAAGGGGAATGAATTCTTCGGCAAATTTTCCTGTTCCGACCGAGATATACATCAGGTTAAAAATCATCAGAGTCAGGAGGAAGAGCGCGGCAGCAATCCTTGCCAGCTCCGCATCCTTGGTGTCGCCGAAACGGGTTCTGTTCCATTCGGCAAAGGTCATCACTCCAGAGCGGCGGATGTACTTTGCCTGAAAAGCCATGTAGAAGCAGATGATGAACCAGCCCCAGTAGATATGAGTGGCCCAGATAGCTTTCAGGCCGAGGTAGTAGAGGGTGCCGATCATGGCCATAGTGCCGCCGATGTCGATGTAGCTCGAGCAGCCGGATAGGCCGAGCATCCACCAGGGGACATTGCGGTTGGCGAGATAAAAAGAATCCAGTTCTTTGGTCGCCCGATTTTTAACCCAGAAGCCGATCAGGGCAACCGAAAATAGATAAGAGGCTATGATCAGCAGGTCATAAGGATGAAGCTTCATCTTTGAGCCTTAAAGCTTAATAAATTTTTTATCAGAGGTCTATATTTTTTTGTATATGATATAATTGGCGCAAAAAATGAGAGAAAGTTCTTAATTTGGATAAATTGTCTGTCCCAAGCCCAATTTCTGGAGGAATTTTCCTTTCTTATAAATGCACGATTTCCTGCAGGCACTGCATGTATGCCTGCTCGCCGCAGTGGAAAGCAGACTGGCTTTCTGTGGAAGATGCGAAAAAAATTCTGATCAAGCTAGCAAAAAAAATTAAGCCAGCGCCTAATGGCCCGGAAAGCGTAGGTATAAACCATGGACTTCACTTCACAGGCGGAGAGCCTTTTCTGAATTTTGAGCTTCTCATCAAGCTTGTGGAAATGGCCGCGGAGCTGCGCATTCCTTCGACCTTTGTCGAAACCAATGGCTTCTGGTGCAAGGACGACAGGACAACAAGGTACAGGCTTTTGCGTTTAAAAAATGCCGGACTAAAAGGATTGCTGGTCAGCGTCAACCCTTTCATCATCGAGGAGGTTCCGTTTGAGAGGACAGAGAGGGCGGTGAGAATCGGCAATGAACTCTTTGGCAAGGCTCTCATCGTCTACCAGGAATTCTTTTTTAACCTCTTCCGCAGGCTTAGGATAAAAGGCGTGCTTTCTTTCCAGGAATTCTTGAAGAGGCAAGGGGAAAGCCTGAATTATGTTGAGCTCATCCCCATGGGCAGGGCTGTCCATGAACTTGGATATCTTTTCAGGAAATATCCGGCGGAAGAATTCTTCGGAGAGTCCTGCCGAGAGGAACTCGGCCGGCCCTGGCATGTCCATATCGACAATTATGGAAATTACATGACTGGCTACTGCGGCGGGATTTCGCTGGGCGATGCCCAGAGCCTAGAATTCGGCTGTCAGGAGATAAAGCTCGATGAATACCCAATCATCGAAGCCGTGGCCTCTGATATTCAAGACTTCTATACGCTTGGAAAAGAAAAATTTGGCTATGAGGATAAGGAAGATGGTTATATATCAAAGTGCCACCTTTGCTTGGATTTGAGGAGACACATCGTTCAACAGACTGATAGCTTTAAAGAGCTAAGGCCGAGAGAGTTTTATTTTCATTTTGATAAATGAGGCAGCAATTCATTGCTTGAGTTCATAAAAATTGAAGAATATTGTGTCAATAAAAGATTTAAAAATGTGCAGCTTATTTAAATTTTCAGAGAGTAGGTTTTTAGCTGATTTCTGCCAGGTTGTAAAAATTTTAATTTTAATTATCGTCCTGACTGAAGGATTGGTTCTCCTGCCCGGCTGTAAGACAGAAGAGGAGTTTGCAGTCAGAATCCCTGATGAAGGCTGGAGGCTCTGGCCGGATGTCGAAGCGGAGTGGAAGGAGGACGAGATTTATCTTCCGGGCGAGTTCGAGCTAAAAAACTTGCCGCTCAACCCGCCAACCGGCGGCTGGGATGCGCTCTCGCCATCCCAAGGGATCGAGGTGACGCTTCCCTCGACTGTCGAGGAACACTTCTGGGGAAGATTCGGGTTCCGCGATTACAAGGATGAATACTGGTTCGAGAAAGAGGATAATCAGGTCAAGAACGGAAATTATCTCGGCGTTTCCTGGTGGTGGAAGCAGGTCAAAATTCCTGAAAGCTTTAAGGATAAACTCGTCTTGCTCAGAATCCGTGGTGCACGGCTTCTGGCCGAAGTTTATTTGAATCGCCAGCTTGTCGGATACAATATCATCAACGAAGCCTCCTTCGAGTGCGACCTGAGCCAAGCGGCAAGATTTGGCGAGAAGAATTTACTGGCTATTCGCATCACAAATCCAGGCGGCAGGATGGAATGGGTTGATACCAGGCTTTTGGCCTGGGGCAAAAAGAGCTTCCAGGCCAGCCATGGGTTTGGCGGGCTGGACAGGGGACTGGTCATCAGCGCCTATGACCCTGTTTATATCAAAGACCTCTGGGCGGCAAACACCTCAGAGCCGCGGCGAATAATCGCCCATGTCCTGATCAAAAATAAAAGCAATCAAGAGGTTAAAGGGCGGCTTCGCTATGAAATTGCTGACCCTGAGAAGCGCCATAGAATACTTGTCTCGGAAAACACGGATTTTTCGCTGGGCAAAAGTGCGGAAGCAACTCTTGAGAGTCCACTCAACTATGAAGGCGCCCGACTCTGGGACATCGAAAATCCCAAACTCTATTTGCTTCGAGTTCGTGTTGAATCTTCAGCCTCGGCCGCAGAGAGATGGGCTGATAACAAGGAGGTTCAATTCGGCTTCCGCTCATTCGAGGCCGAAGGCATCGGCGAGAACGCTGTGCTTTGCTTGAACGGCAGGCGCATCCGGCTCATCTCAGCCATTTCCTGGGGCTACTGGGGAAAGAACGGCTTGTGGCCGACTCCAGAGCTGGCAGAGAGAGAAGTCAAGGCTGCAAAAGCACTGGGAATGAATTGTATTCAGTTCCATAGGAATGTGGGCAAGGAAGAAGTCCTTGCTGCTCAGGATAGGCTGGGGCTTCTCCGCTACATGGAGCCGGGCGGCGGACAGACCGCGCTCGGCGAAAAATTCACGATGTATGCTGAATCTCCAAAAGAAAAAATCGATAATTCTGGCTCTGGCGGAGAGGCAATAACTTTTGCCGAGAAATACATGGAAGAAAAAATCTTGCGAATGATGCATGACTTTCGCAGCCATCCCTCTCTTTTTATGTACTGCATCCAGAACGAAATCAATCCTGACCTACGCAATCCCCATATTTTTCACCTAGTGCGGAGGATGCATCAAGAAGACCCGAGCCGGATCATCATTCTTAAGTCCGGAGTTCCGCCGCACAACCAGGTCTGGATGAGGCCTTATGAGGATAAAGTCTATTATGACCATGGCGACGGATTCTCAGGATGGTGGGATGAGCACACGGTCGGAGGCCCGGGTGTGTGGAAGGATGAGATGTATAAAAGCGCCGAAGATTTCACCCACCGCTCGATAAACAGCCGCGAGATTGTTGTCTGGGGCGAGATGCTCGGAGCAGCAGTCCCTGACAACCATGCCCGGATGGTCAGGGAGATTAAAGCCGGGACAGGTCAAAGCTATGACCTCAAAGACCATGAAGAGATTCTAGAAGCCTACGATAAATTCCTGGACAGATGGGATTTCAGGAAAGCATTCAGGACTTCAGAGGATCTGTTCCTGGACATCGGAGACAAAAGCTATGATTTCTGGGGAAGGGTGATTGAGACAGCTCGCCTGGCTGAGGCCAATGATTATTTTGTCATCAGCGGCTGGGAATCGACGGCCATCGACGATCATTCTGGCCTTGTTGACAATTTAAGAGGGTTCAAAGGGAATCCGGAGCTGGTCAGGGCAAGGCTTGCCCCTGCCCGGCCGGTTATAGAGCCAAGCTCGCTCGTCATCGAGAAAGGGAAGCCGGCAGAGGTCGACCTCTATTTCTTGAATGAGACGGAAGATGATTTTGGCCGATCGCTGCGCTTATCATTATTTGATCCAGGTAATAAAAGAAAAGAAATTGGCATCTATCCCATTCCGGCGAAAGAGAAAGACAGGTTTGTCTATCCTATCGCCAGAAAAGTCGAAACGCCAATCCTTGATTCAGAGGGCGAATACAGGATTGTCTTCGAGGTTGTCGGGCATCCTAAAGCCAGAAGCGAGGAGAATCTTCTTGTCATCGAACCTGTAGCCCGGGGCATCTATCCGCAGAGAGTAGGAGTCTTATGCCAGGAGCCTGATTTTATGAAAGCGGTCAATTCTTTGCCCGATGTTCAATCCGAAGATTACCAAACCGGCAAAGATTATAATGTCCTCATCGCCTCGACTAGGCTCCTCCAGGGCTGGACTTCAATCGTCGAACCTGTTGAGATACAGGGGACAGATGATGACGAGCTCTTCTGGACTGAGAGCTGGGGCTACGATGAAAATCTCGAATACACTTTCTACGACCTGCCGAAAGGGAAAGCCAGGGTTACACTGAGGTTTGCTGAAGTCACCTTGAGCAGGCCCAAAGCCAGAATCTTCGATGTGGCCATAAACGGGAAGACCGTTCTCAAGGATTTTGACATCTTCGCCACAGCCGGCGGAAAGAATATTGCTATCGACCGCATCTTCGAGGCTGAGGCTCCTGAAGGCACCGTGAAAATCACCATTCCCAGAAGAACCGTGAACTACGGCAAGTTCAGCGCCATCAAGGTCGAGGCAGGGGATAAAGTCATCGCCGTCAACTGTGGCGGAAAGCCTTACAGAGATAAGAATGGATTGCTCTGGGATTCCTATCGGCAGAGAATAAACCTCGATGATTCGATAATGGAGAAAGTCAGGAAAGGGATGGGCCTTCTACTCTTGCCTGATGGTCCTGAGGCCACAGAAGCCTATGCAGAATTTCTGGGGAAGGCCGGAGCATTTGACTACAAAGGCCGTGTCGGGACTGTCCGGGCTCCGTGGATGGGCTCCTGGTATTTTGTCAGGGATCACGAGCTGTTCTCCTCTCTCCCAGTCAACCAGGCCATGAAGAGCTTTTATCAAGTTCCAGTCGATGACTCTGATGGAGTTTTGTTGGAAGGAAAAGGCGTAGAGGTCTTTGTCGGCTTTGGCCGTGACCATGACCGGAATGTCGGCGCAGGAGGATTCAGAACAAGATTGGGCAAGGGGCAAGTTATCTTCTATTCCATTCCAGGCATGGTCTCAGGAATGATTGGCCGAAGCCGGGGAATTCATCCCCTGATTGCCAGAAGATTAATTTCGAACGCATTGCTTAGCTTCAGTAAATAATGATTTTCCTTTTGATTAAGCAAATCAAATATTAGCTTCAAATGAATTTGAAAGAGGCAAAGACCTTGGTATGGTCATTGCCAGTTTTGCCTTGGCAAGGCGAAGCAATCTCTTTAGTAGCTTAAGATAAAAAGGAGGGCCCGGCCATGAAAGATTTTTTGAATAAGGAAATGCTAAAGAAAAAAGAGGGAAAAGCCCTGGACTCAAGCCGACAGAAAGGAATTGGCGTCATCGGCCTGCATGAAGGTCGAACTCTGCTTGTCTCTTTGAATCGCGCTCTTTTTGCCAGGGCACTTGCCGGCTTATTTGACAGGACTGAGTTGTAAACTTAAAATATCCAAGAAATGCTTCAAAGGAGGCAGGGGAAATGAAAAGACCTGACATGCTTATCCTGTTGATACCCGAGGTCAGAGTGTATTTCCAACCCGGACAAAAACAGGAGGCAGTGATTCCTTTCTCTGAAAAGTTAAATCAAGCAGAGTGAAAAGGAGAAGAAACAAATGAAAAAGAATAATTATCTTCGACATATTCTTCTTCTTTTTCTTTCTTCGTCAATTTTATTGATACCTTCCTATTCAGCTGGCCAGCAGAAGACAATTCCAGCTCCTGTCATCAGCCACACTCCGCTTTCGACTTTCACCCGCGGCGAAACAATAAAAGTGGAGGCATCCATTTCAGAAGAGATTGAATGGATGAGGTTTTTCTTCCGCCCAGTGGGCCTGGAAGAATTCCAGGTCAGGAACATGGAAAAGGAGGGCGTCAATACTTTTGCTTATCAATTTGACACCTCTCAGCTGACATCTCTCGAACTTGAGTATTATCTTGCAGCCAAGCTAAAGGATAGAGAGGTCTATTATCCTGCGAACGCTCCTGCCGAAGTGATTAAGGTCAGCGGCCAAAGCGAGCGTCCTTTGCCCGAGGTGCCTTCCGAGCTTCCCCCTCCTGAGGAAGAGGAGAAGAAGTTCAAGTTGCCGTTCAGCGTGGAGGCAAGCATTCAGGCCAAGCTTGCAGAGAAGGAGGCGGTGGAGGGCGAGAAAAGAGTCACAGCCAGCGGAAATTTGCGAGTTAATCATTCCTATCAGGGAGATTTCAATCTAAACCTTGATTCAAACTTCAATTACACCAACACCGCTCTGGAAGGGGAGAAGAGCATTGACCTTTCCAACATGATGGTCTCGGTCTCCAAGGAAAATCACACCTTTCGCGCTGGTGACATCAATATCAGCGAATCTGAGTATTCAGTCTCTGGCCTGGGAAGGCGAGGAGTGGAATACATCTTCGACAACCAGAAAGCCTATTTTCATCTCTTTGATGTCAGCTCCCAGCAAGTCAAAGGATTCGAAGGATTCGGTGTTCCAAAGTCAAGCATAAGCATCCTCGGCGGAGCTTTGGGCTACAAGTTCTTGGATGACAAGCTCTCCTTGAAAGCTGTTTATCTCGCGGGAAAGGATGACCCGAGTCAAGGCGCGAACATCGGGTTCTCGGAATACTTCGAAGCCCGGAAAGGAAATGCCTTTGCCCTGATGCAGGAGTCAAATTTATTTCAAAACAAGCTGAACATAAAGACTGAACTCGGCCGGACAAGCTATGACGGAAATCTCAATGATGACGAGGAAGCCGTTTCAGGCACGGCCTTCAATATCGGAGGGAATTTCTCTCAAGGAGCCATAAATCTTGGAACAAACTACAGGTATATCGGCAAAGATTTCAATTCAATCGGATTTCAATCTTTCACTAATGACAGAGAGAGCTACGATGCGAATATGGGGATTGTCTATAAAAAAATAAACTTTTCGGCCAGCTTCAGCGCTGAGCATGACAATGTCAAGAATGACCCGGCTGCCTTCACAACAAATAACAGGAATGGAATTGTCAATTTTTCCTTAGGACTCGCGGACAATGTCAGCTTTGACTTAGCTTATAACAGGAATAAGCAAAAAACCTTTCAGGGTGATGTGGAAATGGCCTTGCAGGATAGCTTAACCAATGAATACAAAGGCGGCTTCAACTTCGCTTTGAGCCCAACGGCCAACTTTTCCTTTTCCATGACCAATTCTTTTCTTTCCAGCGTTTCCGACCCGACAATCGATATGTCCACCGTCACTTTTAGCTTAACTGGATCCTTCCGCGCCGGAGAGATTTTCTCTCTTAGTCCCACTTTCGGCTATACCATAGCCGATAAGGAAAATGTCAGCGGAGATTCGGCAACTTTGAATTCGTTTCTTAGCGGAGAGGTCGTTATTCTTCCTCAAATATTATCGCTGTTCTTTTCCAGCTCATTCAACCGAATGGAGGTTGGTGCTCTAGACATAACCAAAACCATAGAGTTTGGAGGTGGGCTTAATTTAAGGCTCGACCAGTTGATAAAAATAGGGAAGCTGACTTTTACTTTAAGAGGAAACTACAGCCGCACAAAGATTTCTGGTATTTCTGAATCCAATTCCAGCCTTTTGCTGCAGATGGATTTTTCTTTTTAAAGGAGGGATGAAAATGAGGAAAAGCATGAAAATATTTTTAACCGCGGCTTTCTTGCTTATGTTTACACCAGGCCTGATGGCAACCATCACTTACACTCCATCCCAGCCTAACGTCGAGCAGGGGGTGACGTTTACGGTAACTCACCCTGACGGAATTTCTCAAAGCCTTGTCCAGTGGAATTTTGGTGATGGAACGCCTCCAGGCTGGGATATGGTCTCTGTCACCCATACCTTTATGAGAAAAGGGACGTATACGGTTTCAGCAAGCTATATGACCTTGAAGAGCCAGAATGTGACCGACAGAGTAACCCTGACTGTCGTCGAGAGGAGGAAAATCACGCACAGTCCTATGTATCCAGTCGTAAACCGCCCAGTTACCTTTACCGCGGAAAATTTCTTTTCGACTGTCATCAGCTGGGATTTCGGCGACGGAACTCAACTGACTGCTGGAAGAACCGAGACTCATCTCTACACCATTCCCGGAAATTATACCGTCAGGGCTTGGGATTATGGCCTCGTCGGGCAGGGACTTTCGTTTTCAACGGTGGTAAAAGTCTCTTCAGAGGAGAAGGGGCCGAGGGCAGCCTTCCAGGTCTATTTCATACAGTTGAGGTTTGACGATGGAAAATCCTATAAGATTGTCGGAAAGAACTTTGAGCCCATGACGGTTTATGCCGATATCAAATACGAGGGAACAGGCATTTTACAGGTCCAGTGGATGCTGGATGGGTATTCTTTTGGAGGAGTTATCTCCAAGTCTCTGGCCTTTGCCAAGCAGACTAGGATTGATTCGAGTGAAATTATGAGCCTGCCGACGATAATTCCTGGAATTCACGAGGTGAGTTTAAAAATTATCGACCCTCCGGCTGGATATTCTGTGCCAGCCGTAAGGTATTTCGTCGCCCTGGAAGAACCCAAGATTGAGACGGTTAACCTCTCTTCAACAAAGTTCTTCGGTCTGGATAAAGCGGAGATAAAGGTCGATAAGGATAATATCGAAGCTCCGCTTGAGCAGTATTTCATCCTGAAGGGTTCGGTCAGGAGCGAAGTCGAGAAAGAGATGCCTTTTGTGCTTCTCAGGATTTATCTGGGCAACAAGGTTGTCGACCAGAAACTGATGGAAAAGGTGAAGCCAGGCCAGGAAATTGAGTTTGAGACTTCGATTTATAATTCTTCTCCGGAGCTCAAAAGTATCTATCTTGCCTTCTATGATATTTCAGTCAAGCCTCCGACTTTATTGTTTATAAAGAAATTTACTCTCCGGGGGAAGGAGAAGAAATAAAAGCTTCAGCCTTCAAACTGCTTTCAAACCGCTCAGCCTTCGTCTGAAAAGTGGAATGAGAATTTTTTCTTTGTACCGTGATTTTTTTGTTTTTTTGAATAAAGTTACATCCCGCTCAGAGAGATGGGGAGCTTACCGCAGGTATTATTATCATCCTCATAGAAAATTTTTAGAGAGCTTATTTTCCCATTTTCCCCTGATAAATTCTTCGAGCCTGAAGCAGCGAGTGGAGGCGATTAAGAAAGCACATTATGGCCGGTTGAAAAACCTCATATCGTTCTGTCCTCCTGAGAAAATAATCGAGGAGTCCTACAGGGATTGCCTAAGAATTATTTCTCCGGTCAAGGAGCCGGATTTTTATCTTTTTATCGGGTTTTTCAGCCCCGAAGGCTTTGTCATGGATTATCTGGGCGAACCCGTGATTTGTTTTGGCTTGGAGAGGTTCAAAGATTTCAGTCTATTCAGGATTCTTGTTGCTCATGAGTATGCCCATTTCCTTTTGAACCTGGGCAGGGGAGCGGTCGCTGATGGCGAAAGTGCTCGATGGCTCTTGATTTCAGAAGGATTGGCCACTTATTTTTCTTCTCTTGTCTTCCCCGGACGCAAATTGTCCGACCATTTTCTCTTCAGCCGGGACAAATTGAACTGGTGTCAGGAAAATGAACGGCTGCTCAGAGATATTTATTGTTCGACCAGATTTTCCTCGGAAGAATTGGTCGATTTTTATTTTAAAGGAAATCCGGAATTGAATCTCCCGCCTCGAGCCGCCAAGTATCTTGGCTTTACCGCTGTCAAGAGATATTTGGCGCTACAAGAAAAAGATATCGGCTTGCTTTTTTCTGATAAAGAAATAGCCTTATCCCTGAAATTATAGCTCTTCGCTTCTTTGACCATAGCTATCAATCTTGAAAGCCGGGCAATTTAACATCTGAGGTAAATAATTATGGTAGGACATATCCTCGCCCAAGGCCGATTGTTTGGTAAACACAACAGATAAAAGAGCGGCAAGGAGAAGCCTCCTTTTCTCAAAGACATTGGTCAAAAGGCGAATCTCAGAGACAAGAGTGGGTTTTTTAAGTTTTATTCATAGCGCAGTGCTTTGACCGGAATGGCCAGAGCGGTTTTGACCGACTGGTAGCCAACCGAGAATAAAACGATGACAAAGGCAAGCACACCTGCCAGTAAGAATGTCTCCACTCCCAGACTGATCCTGTAAGCAAAATCCTGAAGCCATTTATTCATGGTGTAATAAGCCAAAGGCCAGGCGATGATGTTGGAGATGATGACCAGCTTTGTGAACTCTTTGGAAAGCAGGATGATGATGCTGCCCGTTGAAGCGCCGAGAACTTTCCTGATCCCGATCTCTTTTGTCCTCTGCTCGGCAAGGTATGAGGCGAGCCCGAACAATCCCAGGCAGGCGATAAAGATGGCCAGGAAAGTAAAAATTCCTGAAACCTTGAGCATTCTTTTTTCTGAGGCATAAAGCCTGTCGAGGTTTTCATCCAGGAAGAAAATTTCAAAAGGGATGCGGGGATTGAATTCCTGCCAGTCTTTTCTTATGGCATCCAGAAGGCCGAAGATAGTCTGAGTATTGATTCTGACCGCGATGTAATTGAATCCTTGGCCCGGATAGAGCATGTGAAGTATAAAAGGCTCAATCTTTTGATGGAGGGACTTGAAGTGAAAATCCTTGACAACACCTATAACCTCTCCATTTTTATTTGAATCTCCAGCCCAGAAGAGGCGTTTGCCTACTGCTGAATCCCATCCGAATTCTTTGACTGCCGCCTCGTTGACGATATAGGCGTCATCCAGGTCAGTGCTGAATTCCCGGGAGAAATTCCTCCCTTCAACAATTTCCATTCCCAAGGTCGGAATAAAATCATAATCAACAAACATAGAATACCTCGGGCTCCATTTGTTTCCTTCTGGGAGAAATCCCCTTAGGCCGATTGTCTTGCCAGGAAGGCTTGAGCAGCGGGCAACATTCATTATCTCTGGATGCTGGAGCAGCTTATTTCTGAGCGAATCGAATTCCATAACGGTTTTGCCCTCCCTCACCGGAATCACGACCACATGTTCCTTGTCGAAGCCAAGGTCTTTGTTCATGCAATACTTGAGCTGGTCTTTGATGGCCATCGTTCCGATGACCAGGATGATAGAAATAGCAAATTGAACCACGACGAGAATTCTTCTGAAATGAGCCTTTTTCAAGCCGGCAAGGAGGTTCCCTCTGAGAATGTTCAAGGGATGAAAAGTGGAAAGGAAGAGGGCAGGATAAATCCCTGCGGCTGCCCCCAATACCAGGGCTGCGGCGAGCAAGAGTCCGGCGATGGAGATAAGGTTTTTAAAACCAATGGTGAAATTGCTGCCGGTCAGAGAGTTGAGTGCTGGCAGGAAGAAGGAGACGAGAACAAGGGCAAAACAGAGGGCGAGAAATAACAAGGCCACAGATTCTCCCAGGAATTGTTTGATGAGTTCGAGCCGGCTGGCGCCGACAATTTTACGCGTGCCAACCTCTCTGGCTCGATTCGTAGAACGAGCGGTGGATAGATTTATGTAGTTGATGCAGGCAATGACCAGAACGAAGAGGGCAATCGCAGAAAAAATATAAACATAGGCTATGTCGCTGTTGGTCGATGTTATTTCGTAGCTGAAATTCTTCGAATGAAGATGGATATCCTTCAAAGGTTGGAGATAAAGTTCGAAACCAGAGATTTTTACGTTGAGCTGCCTCTCCAGGAAGGGCACGAATTTTTTTTGCAATTCCAGAGAGGAGCTCTCTTTGCCAAGGAGGAGGTAGGTATAGAAATTGTGAGACCTCCAGTTGGTGAGCATATCGTAGACAAAATTCCTGAAGGAGGGATGGCCCAATGTTGAAAATGAGACGAGAAGATCAAAGCGGAAGTGGGAGTTGGGAGGAACATTTCGCGCAATGCCGGTGACCTTCGTCTCAGCGCTGTTGACAAGGAGAGTTTTTCCCAAGGGATTGGAGCTTCCAAAATATTTCCGAGCCATTTCCTCGGTTATGACCACGGTGTTGGGCTCTTTGAGCGCATCCCTTGAATTTCCTTGAATCAACGGAAAAGAAAAGACTTCCAGAGCCGGAGGGTCGGCGAAAAAAACATTATCTTCAAAGAAAATTTTATCCTCGACGGATATTCTCCATTTTTCTATCCAGGACGGATGGAAGAATCTAACAGCATGCCTGATCTCTGGAAATTCGGCGGCGAGAGCCGGGGCTAGGGGAGCTGGCGCTGTGGAGCTGTAATCTATTTTTCCTTCTTCTTTAGCAATTTCGATGATTCTGTAAATGCGGTCGGCGTTTTGGTGGTAACGGTCATAGCTGAGCTCGAAATGGACATAGAGGACGATCAGGATACAACAGGCGAGCCCCACGGAAAGCCCGGCAATGTTGATCGCTGCATAGACTTTTTGACGTTTCAGGTTTCTGATTGCAGTTTTAAAGTAATTTTTGAGCATGATTGCACCTCAGTGGAAAGAATCTGAATTGTCTTTCTCTATTTTTCTATCCTTAAATCTTTTGCCATCAGCACGGCTTTCTCGATATCGATCAGCCCATAGCCTGAGGCGGGATTTGTGGTTTGGAAGCCAAGCTTCTCGTTAGATGCCGTTTTTCTAAGTATGGTGCGGACGGTCTCGACCAGCTCTTTCTTTAAGAGCTTTTTTGTCATGCCTTTTCTCTTCAATTAAAATTAATGCAATTTCTATGCCAGTTAAGTAAAAAATTTCTGATTTTTGCTTGGCTGATATTTTGCATCTTAGCCTACATTTAAATCCTGTCCGTAAAATTATTTTACAGATTATCTTGACTTACAATTGTTCGTATAAAATCATTCAGGCATGAACCGAGCGAGGATAAGAAAAAGCTATATATTTTGGAACATGTTGATTTTTTCTCTGAATATGTGTAATTGAGAAAAATGGGAGAGCCCCCTTTTTCTTTAATCGCCATGAAAACGATACATCCTTTATTGAATAAGGAAAGGCAGGTTCTGGCCAGGCGTTATGAGAAAGAAAAGAGAATCCTGGGCCTTGCCGGGGCTTTGCTTTCGCTCCTGATTCTTGTTGCTTTCTATTTTAGCGGCTTGAGCGCCTGGCTGGCCAATTTGTTCAGAAGCTTCATCTTGACTTTCATTCTTTATGTTGCCGCCTTTCAAGCCATCCTGGCAGTCTTGGGAATGCCGCTTAACTTCTACTCGAGCTACGTCCATGAGCACAAATGGAAATTTTCCAACCACACTGTTCGCAGCTGGCTCTGGGATGAAATCAAATCCTTTTTGGTCGGGCTGGTTATCATCTATATCATGCTCAGTCTTTTATTATGGACCATGGCTTTATTCCCTCGAGCTTGGTGGCTCGTTGCCGGGGTAGCTTTTGCCCTGGTGAGCGTTGTCCTGGCCACGATTTTTCCGGTTGTCGTTCTTCCCCTTTTCAACAAATACACGCCAATCGAAAACAAAGAGCTGACAGATGCTCTGGAGAAAATCCTTTCCAGAGGGGGATTAAAGAGCAGCGGCTTTTTTGAGGAAGACATGAGCCGCCAGACAAAGAAAGAGAACGCTTTTCTTGCCGGGCTGGGAAAAACAAGGCGCGTTGTGCTAGGCGATAACCTGATGGACAAGATGAGCGTGGCCGAGGTTGAATCGATCATTGCTCATGAGGTCGGGCACCACAGACACAGACATATCTGGAAAAACCTTGTTATCGGCACCTTGCAGAGCCTCGTTGTTTTTTACATCCTGAATTGGGCGATGAGACTGCTCTTTTCTCAGTTTCTCGCAAATTCGAGATGGAACATGACGCTCTTGCCGCTGTTTTTTATCTTCTTCGGGCTGATTTCGGGTTTTCTTTTTGGCCCTCTCGGCAATTCACTCTCCAGATTTTTTGAGAGGCAGGCTGACCGCTATGCGCTGAAATCGATAGAGGATAAGAGAGCATTCATGACCGCCCTGGCCGGGCTTGCCGACCGCAATCTCTCCAATGCTTATCCTGCCTGGTGGGTCAAGCTTCTCTATTATTCTCATCCGCCGATTGGCGAGCGTCTTTCAATGGCAGAGAAGCTTTGAAAGGAAGCCTCTTTTTTTTCCGTGATGAAAAAAAACGTTATGGGTCAGGCTAGGTGTTTCGAAAACACGTAGGCTTTGCCCCAGCGAGGCAAAGCCTGCTCGGTTTCAGGCTTCGCTCTCCTCTCCCTTCGGTCGAGGAACCATGCCCGCTCAGCCTTCAAACGGTTTTCTCAACATCCCAGCCTGACCCTGCTTCCATCACGGAATTTAGGATGCTATAGTTTTGAAATTTCTTCTTAAGAAGCTAAAAATTCTGAGCTAAAATATCCTGAAGATATTGAACCCAAAGCGAAAGTCTCCGTCTTTCAGCCTCAAGTCGCCTCCGCTAAGATATTGATCAGAGGTCAGGCCCGCAGAGTTGAGGAAGAAAACCTGAAAAACATGGCCTCCGATTTTCTTCTCGATTCCTAATCCCCAGCCGTTTGAAATATTTTTATATCCGGCCAAAACAGGGATCCATTCCCAGATGATTGAAATATCGTGGAAGATCATCCATCTTCCCCCGGTTCCTAAAGATAAAGTCCCCTCTGATGGGGATTCCCAATGATTGGCGTTTGAAGAGAAGGCAGGGACAAGAGTGAAGGAAAGGTTGTTATTCAATCGGTGGGAGAGGATGATTTGAAGGTTCAGCTTCATGTTGTCTGCATCAAAGACTTGCCTCCCTGGACGGGACAAAGTGACAAGACTTCCGCCAATAGAGAAGGCAGCTGAAAGAGGCACGGGCAATTTTTTTCCCTGCTCAAACATGACCCATTTGAGAGCAAGCTCTATTTCTTTCTCCAGGTTGCTTCTGGCCAGACTTATATCGAGATTGTCCTTCAGTCCATAGCCGAGACTCAAAAGGATGGCTGCCGGGCCATCCAGCCCGTAGAAAGCGTCATAGCCTTCTCCGACCGCAGGGTAATAGCGATGGGATATCCTGAAGAGTATTTCTCCTTTTCCGATGGATTGGGTTGTGGGAAGGTTGATGGTTCGTGTTCCCCAGAAAGCAGGCTTTCCCAACTCCTTCTCCTGAGGGTTATTCATGGTTTTTGAGGAGGCTGCTGTCTCTGTTTGATGGTTTGTTTTTTCCAGTCCGAGCTGTTCTCTCTTTAAGCTTAAAGTCCAGTCTTCGATAGTTTTGATTTCTTCCTCTTTTAGCGGGGAAGCTCTTAACGGCATGCGTTTTCCGGCAATTGCCTTATCTCCTTTGATTTTTTTCAATAGATAACTTTCTCCTGGATTTTCCGTGTCGACCAGCTTAAATGAGGGAATTTCTTGACTGGGGACGTTCAGAAGGGAGCTCAAGAACTTGTCTCTCTCCAGGTTTAGATTCAGCGGGGGATGAGTCCCTCGATGGCAGCCTGCTTTGCTGCAGTCCTGTTTGAAAATTCCAGCCACCTCATTCATCAGCTTATTTTTGTCTTCAGCCGAATAATCTTTTTGGCGATTTTTCGACGGCAGAAGCTCGGAGGAAAAGACAAAAGTAAGAGCAAAAATAACGAGAATAAATAAAAATACCCTGGTTTTTAATTTCATCTCTTTTAACTCCTTGAAGAAAGATTTATTAGAGTTAATTATTCTTGGCGCCCCGGTTTATCCAGTTTTTGATGTTCTGGATTTGAACAGAGCTCAAAGGACTTCTGCCGTTGGGCATGCGCACACCAACAGTCTGATTACCCTCGATCTTTATCACTAGATAGCTGTTAGCGGCATCGCTGGGAAGAACACGCATCCTGTTCGGCTCTTGAGTGGAAAGGATATTGACCAAGTTCGAGTAGGACTGACCCTGTAATAAGATCAATCCGGCCTGGGCAGTGCTGTTATGGCAGTTGGATAGAGCACAGTTGTTGCTGAAAATCGGCTGGATGTCAGCGGCGAAAGAGGGGTCTGATTTCACTGTCTCCGGGACTTCAGAGCCGCCCTTCTTGCAGGAGAAAGCACTCAAACCAAGAAAGAGAACAATCACTGAAATGAAAATCTTAACTTTGAGCATCTCAAATCTCCTTGAATGAAATTCAGTTATGTTTTTTATTTGCATTCCTTTTTTAAAATTCCAGTGAATTGACTATAGTTAAAGTTGGAATAAATGCTGAGCTTGAAATTCTCTGTTTTCTACTTGCGTGTTTTAATATTTGAATAAAATTTATTAATGAACCAAAGGCTAATTATTATTATAATTCCTACCAAAAAAGTCAAGTATGATTATTGATTAGGAAGCATCCTAAATTTTGTTAGTCAGCGATTAATAGCGGGATGGCACGGCGTGCTCCCGGCAACGCCCGCAGCTTAAAGCGAGCCTCTTCTCTATTCAATCATCCGAGAAGATTTTTCCAGAAAACCGGCTAAGACGCTTCAGGAAAATCTTGAGAGCTCATCATAACTTTTCAAGATAGGCCAAAAGGTCGGCTATTTCTTGTTCCGTTAGTGCAGAAAAGGAAGGCATGGCAATGAATGGAGTTTTGAGCTGTTTCTTGATATTTTCGATAGTTGCTGGCCTTCCGCTCGCAGGGAGCTTCTCCTTTTTCAGAATATTTTTCAGTCCTGGTCCTTGTTTGGATTCTTCTCTGTCTGCATAATGACAGAAGCCGCACATTCTATTGAAGAGGAGAGCGCCTTTTTCTGGGTCCCCAGCAATTATGGTTTGAGAAGCTGGTGCTTCTGAAGCAGTGGTTTTAGCACAGAGGGTCCTCAAGAAGAAAAATCCTGCGGATATGCTGAAGATTACAAAACTCAGGGTGAA
>Ga0315306_10000422_pt1 | contig 20499 bp, 21 predicted proteins | sample TDP1_MG_FD_203803 | JGI IMG/M metagenome (GOLD analysis project Ga0315306, IMG submission 203803) | Freshwater sediment microbial communities from Lake Towuti, South Sulawesi, Indonesia - TDP1 | ecosystem: Environmental > Aquatic > Freshwater > Lake > Sediment | place: Indonesia: South Sulawesi... | reverse complement strand
AAAAAACGAAGCAGACATCATTGCACTATCAGCGCTTATGACATCAACCATATCGGGACAGAAGGACGTTATAAGCTATCTAAAAGAGAGCGGAAAAAGAAAAAAATACATTGTTATGGTAGGTGGAGGACCCACAACCAAGGAATGGGCTGAAGAAATAGGAGCCGACGGATACGCTGAAACTGCCAAAGAGGGCGCAGACATCGCTTTAAACCTGCTTAAAGCAAAAAGAGGAAAGTAAAACATGGTTAACTCCTTAGAAGTTATGAAAAGGGCTATCACCGGACCCCTATGTTCAGAGCGAGACTATGACCTAAGAATATTCTCACAAAAAATAAGAGAAGCGATAAAGGAGTACGACATTAAGTACGACCGAGAAACCATCGTTCCAAGCGACGACAGCTTAGCAGACGACGTTTTCAATGCGGGTCTAGATTTCTACTGCAACGTCGGCACCTATTGCAGAGACACAGAGCGAATAATCAAATTCGACGAGAATGAGGCTAAAGAAGGGTTGAGGTTTGCCCCGCAGAAGGCGGTCTTCGGAGAAGGCTTAGACGCCGGAGTCTTAGTGCCAAGACAACTTGAGGGTAAGATACCGCCCTGGTGCTTTCTTGGAGCAGGTGGAGCTCCAGTATCTTCTGAAGAGATTTTTCTAAGCTTAGTAGAAGCTTACGCATTAATACCTGAAATTAATGCGGTGACCACGCCGGCTCTAACCTCTGTGGGTGGGGTGGAGATTAGGCCTAACTCGCCCTTAGAGATATTGGGAACCACGAGAAATGCCATTTTGGCTAGGGAAGCTTTCAGAAGAGCGGGAAAACCGGGCTTGCCCATCATGAACGCCCTCGCAACGGCAACGTCTGCGCCAGCTTTAATAGCGGCACTTCATCCAAACTATGATCTAAGACCGTCTGATGGGTATCTTGTAGCTTCCTATCCAGAACTAAAAGTGGATTTTTCATCTCTTAACAAGGCCTGTGTTTTACAAAGTCATGGTGCACGCATCGGTGGAGAGTACAGCCCAATTTTGGGAGGCTATCCTGGCGGGCCAGAAGGCGTGCTGGTTGCGCAAGTTGCTTACAACGTCCACGGAGTTCTTGTGCTGCAAGCGACATGGCACCTAAATCTGCCGTTCCATTATAAATTTGGATGCACCACCATGCCGGAAATATTGTGGGCAGTAAGTACATACGGTCAAGCAATTACCAGGAATACCCGACTATTATCATTAAGTTTGGCCTACTCTGCCTCTGGACCCTGCACAGAAACGTGTCTGTACGAGCTTGCTGCAGCAGTTGTAACCGCCGTGGCATCAGGTCTTTCGATAGAGGCCGCTGGCGTGGCAAAAGCTGTCCATAAAGACTATCTTTCCCCACTGGAGCCTAGGTTTGCAGCTGAAGTCGCTCACGCAACCGCTGCAGCCGGGATGAAGAGGGAGGACGCCAACGAGATTGTGAAGACCCTCACATCAAAGTATGTGAACGCTATACCAAATCCACCGTTGGGTAAGAAATATCAAGAATGCTTCGATATGAAAACGGGAAAGTCTTCTCGCGAATGTTTAAACATCTACAACAGGGTCAAGAAAGAACTAGAAGACCTCGGTTTACAATTCAAGCAGTAAAGCACCAAATGCGCTCGTCCTCAAGGGTTCCTGTGCCTACCACGACCTGATGACTGATTTCGCCGGTTTCAACATTCTCTATCCGTTCTAACATCCCTGAAACCCTGATCGCATCACCGCACCGAGCAACATTCCTGTACACACCTATCATAGAGACAACCTTTGCAGGTTTCTCATCCTCCGCGAGCTTTGAGGCTGGATCAAGCGGTTGATAATTTGTGATTCCGTAGACTGCGGGTCGGAACATAGCTTCTTTATCGTCGGCAACCTTACAACTGAAGGTAACCGGTTTGACTGGCGAATACTTGTGGTCACCATACTTGGATACTATTTCATCAGCCTTTCGTACTGCGTTGTACACAAATCGTTGACCCTTGTATCGCCCCCGATGTCTCCTTATCCTATCAACTTTCTTGTTGAGGATGTAGGTGAGTGTGCCCTCATCTACAAGGCTTTTAATCGTTTTTTCTAGGTTTCGAAAGTTGTGTGACCCGTAAACTGCTAAGTCGATGTCAGAATCCGCAGTATGCATACCCAAGGCAACTGATCCATGGATTCCGAAATCCTCCAAGGGCACGCCAGATTCGTCTGAGAGGAGAGTAGCCAACTCCAGCGCCAGCCTTTGCAAACGATCTTTCCTCTTCTTTTCAACCAGTGTCTCCAGACATTCACTTGGCACGTAAACCTTTTTTATCAGTCTCAGAGGAACGCTAATGACCTTTTTTCCTCTGAACGGGCAGAAATAAATGTAGTGAGGCAGATGTTTTCGAAACGTTTCAAAAAGGCTCTGAAAGTTTTGCGCCGTGTAGAGCTTCTCAGGACGAAGAAGCTTCACATTTCCCAGTGTCCAGTGTCTTTTGAGAAAGCACACTTGAAAGTAAAGCCTTAGATCCGACGGAACGTACTTTAAAAAAGAGAAAACCCGCTCTCTAGGATGTTCATACCCGAACACGTAAAAGATGAGATTGTCCTTTGTGACGACTATGTCACCGTCCCTAGGTTTCCAAGTTTTCATCACGGGCACACTCTTTTTACGGTGGAATGAAATAGGTAAGCGGATGTGAAAAAGGTTAAGGCTTTGCGAGGGTTTAGGGACCGCGACTTCATACAAACGAAAGAGGGCTTCTTCTTCTGCGTGGTTGGTCCATTTCATCCTCCAGATCGCGTCATATCCTACCTCAAATACGTTCCTGCCAAGCTCGGCGCTTGGGGGAGGGGGAAGAAGAGGTTTAAACGAGCTATGAGAACCTATACGATTCCCAGTCTGCTGGAAACTTTTAGCGTTTTGGAAAGAGACTATCCTCATTACCTTTTTTACTCGCCCTTCTACAACATCAGAATGACGGCGGTTCCCTACACGCACATCGTAAAGCATTTTAAGCCAGAGGAAAAGTTAGCTCAACTGCTTAGAGCCTCACGTTTAGACTCTCTACAAAAAAAGTTGTTGAGATTCACATCGTTCTTGGCGGAGACAAGCAAAATTTCTCTCAATTTCTTCGGAGTGACCGGCTCTATACTCCTCAATATTCATCGTCCAGAATTTTCAGACATCGACGTAACGGTTTATGGCTTAAGAAACAGCTTGGCGGTGAAAAACGCCTTAGGTGCAGAGTACGCTATACCGGGCTCTAAAGTCCAATGCTTTAAAGGCGAAGCCCTCAAAGCTTGGTGCGAAGCCAAGGCTCGAAACTACCCGCTGACATTCGATGAAGCTTTGAGGATCCATGAGAGAAAATGGAACGTTGGGTTGTTTGAGTGCACCCAGTTTTCCGTTCACCCCGTCAAGCTGGAACATGAGCTTGCGGAGGAGTATGGCGACAAAACCTATCATCCGCTGGGAATAGTCACCTTCCGCGCTGTTATTTGCGAAAACACTGGCTGTCTGTTTCTCCCCATCGTCTACCGCGTTCAAGACGTAAAAGTTGTAGAGGGTTCTTCAGCAGCCAACATCGAAGAAGTAGTTTCCTACGAGAGCTTATATGACAACCTAGCCGAGGTTGGAGAAGGCATTGAGGTAAGGGGGAAACTTGAACGGGTTCTTAACACCAAGACTGGTCGGGAACACCATCGTGTTCTAGTGGGCTCTCCAGAAGGAAAGGGCACGGAATACATCAAACTGAGCTAGCTCCTCGCCACCTCTTATAAAGAGTGTGTTCTATCCCTAAGAGGTCTAAGACTTTCCCCACAACAAAATCTACCAGATCATCAACATCCCTTGGCTTATGGTAGTATGCAGGCATAGCCGGAACAATCACAACGCCCTGCTCTGCCAACCCAAGCATGTTGCGAAGGTGAATAGCGTTTAACGGGGTTTCGCGAGGAACCAAGATCAGCCTTCGTTTCTCTTTTAACGTTACGTCTGCAGCCCTTAGAACTAGGTTGTCCGAGTATCCATGCGCGATGCCCGCTAGAGTTTTCATGCTGCATGGAATGATGATCATGCCGTCTGTCTTGAACGACCCGCTAACAACGGGAGCACTCAAATCATCCACATCGTAAGCGTGATTAGCTAGCTTTTCCATGTCATTTCTAGTCATCTCAAGTTCGTGCTCAATCACTTTTTCTGCTGCTTTGCTAATGATTAAGTGGGTTTCAACGTTTTTTTCTCGCAGCACCTTCAGCAAACGTTTGCCGTAAACTACTCCACTAGCTCCGGTTATTGCAACGATCAACCGCACACGTACACCAGCTATTGTAGCTGTAACACCTCTTTTAGGTAGGCTCGAAATGGACCGAGCTTACCGCCGTAGTTTCCAGCCGTGATCTTAACCACCCCTGGGGATTTCACCGAGGCTTTTATACCTTCAGCCATAGCCTTTTCCACAACCTTGGAGTTCAAGCCGTTTATAACGATCTCGTACACACTGTTTACGTTTTCCGGAACTTGTGAATCTGACAAGATTTTCTTCAGTTTTGGGCAGAATGGGTGGTTTGTGGAAGCCTTGAGCTTGTATTTCGTGGAGCCCGATTTCGAACCAGATCTGCAGATGCCGCCTGGAAAAGGCAGGATGACTCCCTTAACCTTCTGGGAGATGGCGTTCACTGCCTCTTCAGCCGCCTCAAGACCCGCTTTTTGACTCTCTGCTAGGATCAGAAAGTTTCCGCCAGCAACCGCTTTCCCAGCGCCAAAGCTATCTTCCACTGTAAATTCTCCTTCCATGACAGGAATTCGCCACACCTTCCTCCCTGCAACCACATCCCTCTTCTGAAAACCATCGCCAAACAACCGAAGGCTGCGACCCACTTTCAATCTCCTCTTCGCCTTGGGCATTGCGTCAAAGGCTGCTGTGGTAGGGCATGTCATAACACACTGGCCCAGTCTTAAGCCCATCTGGGTCTTCAATTCCCTCCGTGTCATATGATAGATCTGAATGAGCGCTCCGATGCGTCCGTCTGGAGTTTTGTCTGGCGCCACGACACCTTCCACTCCGGCTTCTGCGGGAGACATGATAATGGAGGCGGCGAGGCCTGTCGCTGTTCTAGCTGCTGTCAGCGCCCACTTCTCATTGTCAGCGGTTATCAGAATTCTGCCTGCCCACATCGGAAACATCTCGGCGAAAGTGTCCTCGATTTCCACACCGTCATAACGAATCATGCAAACACCCCAGTAGAGTACCCGTTTACATGACTTTTCAACTGCATCCCTTAAAACTTAACCCTTTCCCTATGCACAGCCTCGTCTTCCTCTTTTTCTCTTCGGTTTCCGAAGTTTTGATAAAACTAAAATGAATGAAGCTAGTCCATCCTAGTTGAGTGGTGGAGAGGAAAAAAGTAGCCCGTTTCGGAATCTCTCTCCGAAAGGATTCCATCTCTATCCCCGCCACAATGACCTTTTTTATGTTAGACACTACTCCTCTAAGTTCCAAACGGTTGAAGGCTTCTGAGAAAAGATGGAACCAAGGTTTTCAAGAAAAAACTATGTTCATTTATCTTTTCTTTTTCGTTTTCTCATCGCTCATATTCTTCAGCTTGGTTATGTAATCTATAAAGCTACAACCTTCCTTTATTCCTCTGAACTCAAGTTCATAGCTTGAGTAGAGTTGTTTCAGAATCATTTCCTCTATAACCAAAGCTCCTGAACCAAGAAAATCTTTAAGACCCATGGTGAAGTTTTCTATTTTTTCTGGAATCTTTTCTGGAGTCAAGGACCTATTCTTCTCAAGATGAGTATAGATGATCAATGCGGCGGACTGTCCGAAAATCTGTTTAAGTACGTCATCTACCATCTTGGCTAAACGACTTTCAAAATCACCTCTCACTTCTGACCCCCAGCTTGGGTTTGGAAAAGTGTTTTTCTCATCAGGGTATTTCACGGATATTCTCACCAAAGATCAAATCCCTTCTATCCAATTTCCAAGCCATTACATCATAGAGAAGGGCACGATCTTCAGTCCATCTCTGGCGATCACAACCTCGTGGTATTTCCTGCTGTGGTTTGTTCCCCTCATCTTTCGCACCAGAAACCTCGTTCTTAGCTGCCCTTCACAAACCGTGCTTTCCAGCGTAATTACTGAATCAGCTATAAACTCTTCAATCCCAAGCCCGAGAGTGTCGAGGCCTGTGGGCACGCTGCACGTCGCTATAGTGGTGCAGCCGAGCTTTTTCAGTATCTTGTAGAAAAGGTGCATCAGCATCCTATACTCAAATTTTTCTTGGCAGGCGCCGAGGAAAGCGGTCAGTGAGTCGATGACTAGCCTTTTGGCGTTTATCTCCTTCAGCGCGCCTAAAATGAAGTCTATGTTGGCGCTCAGCCCCGCACCCTTTATGGCTTCCAAGTCAAGAACTCTTACCAAGCCTTCGCGTTCAAGCCTTTCCAAGTCAAAGCCGAAGCCAAGCATGTTCCTTTTTAGGGTCCCAGCGTCTTCCTCAAAAGTCGAATAGACACCCTTCTCACCGTATTCAGTGGCACCCCTGCAGATGAACTGTGTGGAGAAGATGGTTTTGCCGCTGCCCGTGTTACCAGCCAACAAGATAATGTCTCCCTTAAGAAAGCCGCCATCCACCAACCTGTCTAAACCCTCAACACCAGACTTAACTCGCTCAATCATGTTCTCACCTTTAACTATGCTTATTCAATTATTTGTCACACTTCCACATGTGGAATTTATTCCTATAATCGTTATGAAGCAGAAATATGTATTACAAATCGCCACAGTATTCGAAATAAATATTCACAATCCACAAGTGTTAAAATGGGAAAACCCAGCACCAACATAATGTTCAGAGGTCTCAAGGGTGAGCAAGACAAAAACTAAGAGCAAAAAGAAGATGAAGAGAGCAAAAACTGAGAAGACAAAGACCATGAAGAAACCAGAGAAGACAAAAAAGGAGACCCTGATAAAACCCGTTGTTCTTAAACACGAGCAGAGCAGAAACGCTATTTTTTTGAAGAGAACTGCTGATTTTAAAACAGAAAAAGTTGTTCCGCTACTAAAACCTGAGGGAAGGGACATCAGATGGGCCATAGGCAAATTCGTTCCATTGACTACAACCGTTCTGGGCATAGGTTATATTCTGCCCAGCATTGCAATTGTCATTGTCCTGAGCTACATCCTTTCGCAAACAACCATCTCCTCACTCCAAATGATAGCACAAATTAGCGGAATAATCCTCTTCCTCATGGCCTCGATTGCGATGATGATCGTAGGAATCACTCTGATAATTGGAGGAACGCGATATAATAAAAGAAGCTCAGCTCCCAAAGAAACAATATTCCTCGGTGTTCTGTTTGCCTCATGTTATTTGTTGTGTCTAGGCGTAGGATCTGCACTGTTGCTTTCAGAGATAAATCTAAACGTGGGGCTACTGATTGTAGGTTCAATATTCGTTATGGTGAGCGCCACCGTCTACATGGTGCCCTCCCTTATTTCTAGACTCATTGGCCACGCTCTCGGAATAGTCGGTGGATTCCTCTTAGCCATAGTGACATTCAACTTCCAGACTCTTGGAGTTGCCACAGGTTGGACTCTTCCATTCCCAGGCCCGTTCATGTCGCTGACAGTCATGGAAGGAATTGCAATGATCTTGGGCGCGATAGCAGTTGCTATCTACTCTACCCTTGCGGAACGAAACGAAAAACCAGTGGCATACGTCTTGCTCTCGATAGTGGGGCTGGTCTACGGGATCGGTGTGTTCATCGGATCGCTAATTCTCTCGTTCAGCTTCTTAGATGTCGTGTGGAAAGCACCGTGGGTAGGTCCTCTGTACGGATTACCAGGCTGGGTTGTCGACACAACAATTTTTTGGAGCGCGAGTCTTATTCTGTTAGAGATCGGGGGCATCCTGTTGATTCTATCCTCCTGCTTAGGATTCGCGTTTGCAGCCCAAGAGTTCTCTCGGCTTTACGCTACATCAAGTGGGGTAAGTGAAGATACCGCCGAAATAAGAAAAGAATCGATGCGCGCACAATTTGACTTAACATAGCAGTGGCGGGATCTTGTTTGTTTCTTCGGTTATTAGCAGAGCGCTGTTTAATTCCCTGAAGTATTTGAGTATGGTTCTACCTCTTTCCGTGATTGTGTAGACAACTCTTGTTTTGTTTCTTTTCTTTCCGAAAGTTTGTTCTTCAACGAGGTTCTGCTGGATCAAAAAATCCAAGTATTGCTTTAGGACACTGCAGTTTATGTTAGCCTTATACATTATGTGAGTTAGCTTTAACGGTCCATGACGAGCCAAGACTTTGAGTATATCAATGTACATTTCCAACTTTGACCTTCGCATATTCATCAGACTCTTCCAACATAATTCACGGACATGTTAATGAGGCGTGCATATTCCTTTGATCGTCGTTTCCCTTAGTCTTCTGAGCAAATTGCCTAAAAAACTTGTTAAGCACCAAGGATATACCAATTAAATATGTTCGTTGACATCCAACAAGCTGTCGTCAAATGAGAGTGTCGCCGATACGAAAAATTGTCCATCATAAGTAGGTGGGAATTACTATAAAAGTGCAAAAATGAGTGAGCAAGGTAGGCGGCTAGCGTTCATATACTGCATCTGAATATTTTTCCCTTATTTTTTCATCGGCTATTCTTGCAATCATTGCATTGGAAATCAGCACGTATTTTACTCCTGCGAGATCGGCGAGATTCGCTGGTTTCGGGTCTTGAGTCACTAGGAGCAGGTTGTTCTTCTTTGCGTACTCTATGACTTCCCTGTCTTCCTTACCCTGCAGTCCTGCATCTTGAACACTTTGTACATTCCATCCCAGAATCTCAAAATATTCTTTCAGACCCGCGTACATTTCGTCAAGGAGAAGCTTCAACGAGGTCACACTCTCCAATGCTGATTGCCGTTGCAAAGACTAATAGTTTTTGCATTAGATAGTTTACATCAGAGCTGGCGATTTGGTGATTGCTTCAGGCTACACAAAAGGTGAGGAGGATCTGAGGAAAAGACTTTTGACGATGTGAAGCGTTTCCTCAGGGTTGTGACATTTTGAGCCATCTTCGATAAATTTCCTCGTCTGTGGTCGGTGGAAGCATCAACTTGGTTTTAGTTAAAGGTTTGCCGTTTTTCGAGTGGGGTTTCCTTACTAGGGTGTCCGAGTATTTTTCAATCTCCCTAGCCTCCTCAGCTAGTCTAGCAGCCACTTGAGCTATTTCATGTGCACATGCAACAAGAGGAATGTATTTTTCTCTATCTTTCTCTAAGAAGCACGCTCTTGTGTCAAGTTCCGCAACCTTTTTAGTCATTTCATAAGCGGCCATGGCTTTGGCTTTGGCATAGGGATTTTGAAAATCAGAGTTGTCTAGGATAACATCTGTATCAACCAACAGCCTTGGCAGGGTTAGGGGGGAGTCTTCCTTAAGTATGGCTACAAGTCTGTCAATTTCTTGGTGCAGTATTCTCAAAACACCCGTAATTGCAAGTACCTTAATGACATTTGAATTGAAAATCGCCATTTCTACTGGGTCCAAAAACTCTCTTCGTGCTCCAATTAGTGGGTCGCCCATGATTATGATGTAGCCTAGACCCTGCTTTTCGATTTCGTCCTTAATGCGTTTTGCCACTCCATCTGAGATTACGACGCTCGGCACCTCTTTTTTCAGTAGGGTTTCCCTCACTTTTGCGGGTCCGGGAATCGACGGGTTAGGGGAAATGAAAACTATGAGATTTGGGTTGAACTCGAAGAGTTTCGGTAAGGCTTCTTCAACGTCTTCGACGCCCATTTTGGAGCCTGTAGTTACTGTCCGCACCTTAATGTCTTCACGCTGTGCCAGTTCATCGAGAAGTAGTTCAAATATTGGGGATGCTCCTATATTGCCGCATTTAAAAACTCCTATCTTCAATTTCTCCAAGAGGGTCACCAACGTTTGGTTGTTGTAGAGCTTTATATAACTTAGCACGTGATTGAAGAACTTACATAAGTGTGGTTTATTGGGCAATTGTAAAACTAGATTTGAAACTCTCCATCCTTCAAGACTGTTATTCTCTTTCCGTTTTCCTTTGCCACCCTTACCGTCGGCTTAGAGACAAGGAAATCCATGTGGTTTCTCGATGGGTTCCTTCCACCAGGCATGTCAGTGTTGTTTCCAAAGGCTATGTGGATTGTTCCAAGAATCTTCTCTGCTTCCAATAATTCTTGAACAAACCTTGCTTTTGGGTTTATTCCAAATGCAAACTCACCTACAACCTTTGCCCACTCGTCTGTCTCCAGAGTGTTGTTGACCTGCCACAATGTTGCGTCATCTTCCGAACAAGTTTTTTCCACCGCACCATTCTTTGCTATAACCTCGACAGTGGTTTTCAAGGAGCCGATTCCGCCAATTGCCATATCGCATATCAACGTGCCTTCCAAAGAGTCTTCTACAGGTGCCACTATCACCTCTCCGGTTGGCAGGTTCATCCATTTCATCTCCTTCCAGTCAATAATGGTGTCAGTAAAGAACGGTCTACCCTTAGTGCTAAACGAGAGCTTGGTGCCAGAAGGAGACGTGACCTCAACAGTAACGGTTTGACTTAACTTCCCTATGAGACTTCGAGCAAAATCCTGCATCCTTCTATGCTCTTCCATAGTCAATGCTAATGCCCCATCAGTAAGCATTTCTAGGGTTACTCCGGGACAGTGACCCAGACGAGACCTCTTACCCCTAGTCTCCAAATGAATAAGCTTAATCCTAAACGGTGTTTCCTCCCTGATTCCACGTAAAAGGTTAATGTATAAGTCAGGCTTGTTTGCACTCAGAACTTCGAGAAGATGCTTGGAGACTTCTTTTCTGAACTCTCCGCTAGTTTCCAGACTTATAAGCCTCGTCCAAAGCTCCGAAGCTAATGCTCCGTCAGCAAAAGCCTTACCAACCTCAGCTTTCTCGTCATCACAAACTATGATAACTCGTTCTCCGGGAACAGCCTCTAAAACGCATTCCAAAGCATTTCTAGCAGCTTCCCAAGCACGCATGAACGTCATCTCATGATCTATTAGATTCATGCGCATCATAAGCATTATATAACGATTTCTTGAAACCATATTGTAAGTTTTCCTCAGGGGGACAAGCGTTGAGCAATCGCAGTTTCGAAGAGCTTTTGCTAGAAGCAGTGGACGAGGGGCTGTCTTCGCTAGGTGATTCTGCGAAGGAAGTGATCTATTTTTATCTGGAAAAGAATTCTAATATTGATAGGCGGGACATTCCCTACAAAATCGAAGAGTTCGTCGTTGCGCTTGAAGAATTTTTCGGAGTTGGAGCCAAAACCCTTGAGGTTCTGATAATGAAACAACTCTACCAAAAGATTGGACATGCTGTTGAATATGATCAAAAGCCGAAGGACCTAATATTCACGGAATACGTGGCGGCGGCTCGAAAGACCTTCTTGAAGAAAAAGAAGCGCTAGCACAGCAGTTACAACACCACCCGGATCAAAATGTTCAGGTGGAAACGCTGGGCGAACTCCGTTTTCTTTTTGAAAGTTTGATTAACAAGTCAAAAGCTTTCCTTTCTTCCTCAACAGGCTTTGTTCTAAGTAGTCCCTTCCTCTCGGCACTTTCAAAAATTTCTTTACCCTTTTCAGTGCGGATGACAATGAAAGTCCACCGGTCTAATCCTAAGCCACCAGCCGAGATGTCGGCGAGTTCAGAGGAGAAGTCGGTACATAAGGCACAACCCTTGCGAGCGTATTTTTTTGCCTCAGGGAGTGGGATAATCTTTGTTTCTCCAGATTTGGTGGTGACCAAAACTTTCGCTTTAATGTTAATTTTTTTAATGTCATGTAGGTTAATGCCGAGTTCCCCTTGGATATGTTTCTCCATTAACCCTTCGTAGGTGAATGATTCTGTGCACATTAATCCTATTGTAAATTGTAGTGGGTTAGCGTATTTTTTAAGAGGAAACATCTCGATTTTTCGCAATGCTTGAATTTGACATGGTGTGCCAACAAAAGCTAAGCTCCTCTTCTTCTGCTCCACTCCTTCCTGAAATGCAAGGAGATTTGGTGAGTAGGAGTATCTTGTTCCAGCACACTCTAAAACCATCTGTGGGGTTGTTGCCAGCTTCGGAGCAGGGTAGAATGGTCTATCTTCGCTGGTTCCAGAAACAATGGCGCCGTCCAACATTCCATTTTCAAGAGCAAACATCAATAAGGCTGTAACTGCCCCTCCATCTTGGCAAACCTGAAGTATCCTTTCATCACGAGCTTGCGCAATAACCATGCGGCGATAAATGCCAAAATCTTCTTCCGGTTTCCTTTCCCTTCCAAACACGGATCTTTCCACGGCTGGCCATGAGAAGTCGTACCTGGGGCAGACGTTGGCACAAATTCCACACGCTGTGCATTTACCCACTAGTTTTGGTTTTTCTTCTGAGTAATCTAGGCAGCCGAGTGGACAGACGGTTACGCAGGCAGCGCAGCCTATACATTTTTGAGCAGAAACAACTTTTTCTAAGCTTTCCTGAAAACTCAGTTTGGGGGCTTTTTCGGTTGGTTTAGACATTTTTAGATTTCACCTGAGTATTTTTGATGGAAATGTATCCCACTATTAGCCATTCCGGGTGTTTTAAAGATTGCGTGAAGAATATTAATAAGAATAGTTTTCCCCTCAGAAGGTATGGAACTAACAGACAAAGGCGGAGAAGAGCCTTCGTTAGCTTTTGGTGGACAAGCAGTAATAGAAGGCGTCATGATTCGCTCTAAGAAACACATGGTAATCTGTGTTAGACAACCTAATGGGGAGGTACTAACAAAAACAGAGGAAATAAAATCCCTCTCTGAAAGACATAGAGTCCTCAGAATACCATTCTTAAGAGGGATTATAGCACTGTTTGAAACCCTCTACTTAGGCGTTAAGGGTCTCTATTTCTCCGCAAATGTTAGTTTGGAGGAAGAAGGCGAAAAAATTGAACCCAAGGAAATGGCGGTGGCATTTATTTTAGCTATCGCCCTAGCCATATTTTTGTTCAGCATAAGTCCTTTCTTCTTAGCCACCCTTTTCAAATTGAGAGGCGTAGTTTTCAATGTTGTAGAAGGTATGATTCGCATTGCAATTTTTTTACTCTACCTTGTAGCTGTGGCTTTTGTTCGCGATTTAAGAAGAGTGTTTCAGTATCATGGTGCAGAGCACGTGGCTATTAACGCTTACGAGGCTGGAGTTGAACTGAATGTCGACAACGCCAAAAACTATTCTAGACTTCACCCAAGATGCGGAACGTCTTTCGTCTTCATCGTGTTTCTAATAAGCATCTTGTTATTCTCACTCATGCCAAGCCAAAACTTTGCCACAAGATTATCTTACAGAATTATCCTCATTCCTGTAATTGCCTCCATTTCTTACGAACTCCTGAAAATCAGCGACAAATACAAGAAGTCAAGGGTCATGAAAATTCTGACAATGCCAGGTTTAGGAATCCAGTGCTTAACAACAAGAAAGCCAGATGAAGACATGATTGCGGTTGCCTTAAAGGCTGTGCAAGAAGTAAACAAGCTTTCCCAAAAACATTGATATGGATGGAAGACGTTTAGCGAGAGAACTTTGAAGTAGAGTTTTCCGAACTTGTTCAATAAGATTAATAGGTGGAAATACGAAAGGAAGCTTTCAAAAGCTGGTAAATGAAAGTGGAGATATAACACAGGTCAAACAGTCGCTACTGAGGTGGATGGATGCCTAAACTAAAGGTTTCACTGTTAACCGGTCGAACAATAGATCAAGGGAAAGGAAAGGAAATGGGCAAACTTTCCAGAGAGTACCTAGAAAGCGTGGTTATCTGCCAAATGGACCCTCACGACATGACCTTTCTTGGAATAAAAGAAAACACCAACGTTAAAGTCACCACAGATTTTGGTTCAGTGGTCCTAAAAGCTGTAAAATCTGCAAGGGCTCCCCACCCCAAAGTTGTTTTCATTCCATACGGCCCTTGGGCAAGCCTCATTATGAACCCTAAAACCCATGGAACAGGCATGCCATCTTTAAAAGGCATACCAGCAGAAATTGAACCAGCACCCGATGAAAAGGTGTTAAGCCTACAAAACTTGCTTCACCAATTTTACAAAGAGGGACGACCGTGACTGTCATCACTGGAGTAACCTGCCCGGTTTGCGGTACTTTTTGCGATGATATTGAATTGGTTGTGAAGGGCAATGCCATAATAGATGTCAGAAAGGCATGCGCCATGGGAGCAGCCAAATTTCTCAACTACGCCACTCATCGAAATTTAAAGCCCCTTGTCAGAAAAAACGGCGAATTAGTTAAGGCTTCGATAGATGAAGCTGTTGGAAAAGCGGCAAAGATTCTCGCAGACGCCACCTATCCCATATTGTACGGTTGGAGTAACACAAGTTGCGAAGCGATCCGTGTGGGGTTGGAGCTGGCGGAAGAGGTTGGCGGGGTTATTGACAACACTTCTACCATTTGCCACGGTCCATCTATCCTGAGCGTCCAAGATGTTGGCATCGCGTCTTGTACCCTGGGGCAACTGAGGCATCGAGCAGACCTTGTCTTTTATTGGGCAAGCAATCCATGGGATTCCCACCCACGTCACATAGAAAGGTATACCATGTTCTCAGAGGGCAGATTCCAAAAAAGCGCTTGGAGAGGTTACCTTTCACGTCTAAGGGCTGTTCTTTCAAGAAAGAGACTTCTAAGAGCCGCCAACTTGCTCCTCAGACGCGACGTTTTAGCCGCTCCTGAGATTGAACGTCATCTGCCCTACAGCATGTTTCAGAAGAAAAGAAAGATGGTGGTTGTGGACGTTCGCAAAACCCGCACCGCTGAAGCAGCTGACTATTTCCTTCAAGTTGAACCAAACAAGGATTATGAACTTCTGCAGGCCTTTCGTATGCTTGTTAGAGACGAGGAACTCGACGTTGACGAAGTTGCTGGGATTCCTGTAGAAGTTCTTGAAGAAGTAGCTGACATTATGGTTGGATGCGAGTTAGGAATCTTCTTTTTCGGATTAGGCTTAACCATGAGCGAAGGGAAACTTCGGAACGTTGACGCAGCCCTCAACCTAACGCGAGATCTAAATCAACGCACAAAGTTCCTCATCATGCCCATGCGAGGACACTTCAACGTAACCGGCGCAGATGTTGTATTCACTTGGCAAACTGGATATCCCTACGCCGTTGACTTCTCCCGCGGCTATCCCAGATACAATCCAGGTGAGACTTCAGTGATTGATCTACTGCACCGTGATGAAGCCGACGCCAGCCTCATAGTTGCGTCAGACCCGGTTGCACATTTCCCACGAATGGCTGCCCAGAATCTGGTTAAGAATCCCCTTATCGCCATCGACCCAGAAGTGACTCCCACGACCCTTATGGCTGATGTAGTGTTTCCTTCAGCCTTTGTAGGAATCGAGGCTGAGGGAACAGCCTACCGTATGGACCATGTTCCCCTACCCCTGAAGAAGATAGTGGAACCTCCAAAAACTTGTCTTCCCGACAAAGAAATACTGCAAAGAATTCTTCACAAAGTCCGCAAGTTAAGGAGGAACGAAACCTGACAGAACTCATCGTTAAGAACGGTTTTGTCTACGACCCTCTCAACCGCATAAACGGAGAAAAAATGGACATCGCCATCAAGGATGGAAAAATTGTTGAAAAAGTTAACGTGAAGAAGGCAGAGGTGATTGACGCTTCAGGAATGATACTGATGCCAGGGGGAGTTGACATCCACTGCCACATAGCTGGCGCTGAAGTGAATTCTGGTCGCCTTCTAAGACCTGAAGACCACTTTAAGGATGTGGAGGTGAAAACAGCTTTAACTAGGTCTGGCGTGGGCTACTCCATTCCATCAACCTTCACAACGGGTTATCGTTACTCCAGAATGGGCTATACGACTGTTATGAATCCCTCCATGCCTCCACTTGAGGCTCGTCACACCCACGAAGAACTCGATGACACCCCCATGGTCGACAAGGCAACTTACCCCCTCCTAGGAGATTGGTGGTTTGTCCTAGAACATTTACGAGACGGCCTAATACAAGAGTGCGCTGCCCACGTAGCATGGATGATGTCTGCCACGAAGGGATATGCCATAAAAATTGTCAATCCAGGCGGACTGGAAGCTTGGGGCTTCGGGCGAAACGTCGAAAACCTCGACGACCCTGTTCCGCACTTTAATATCACTCCAAGAGAAATCCTTCGCGGATTGTGCAAAGTGAACAAACTCCTTAATATGCCTCACACAATTCACGTGCATACAAACAACCTTGGAAGACCCGGAAACTACCTGACAGCTTTAGAAACTATGAAGTGCGTAGAAGACTTGGCGGAAGAAGGTCGTCCCGCTATACACATCACCCACTGTCAGTTTTGCGCCTTTAAAGGTTCGGACTGGCGAAGTATGAGTTCTGGAGCAGAAGAAATCGCAAAGTACGTTAACCATCATGATCACGTAACTCTAGATATGGGGCAGGTGATTTTCACCGATACAACAACCATGACGGCTGACGGTCCGTTCCAGTACGGTCTCTACAACCTAACTGGAAACAAATGGGTCAATCATGATGTAGAAACCGAGACGAGCTCCGGCATCGTGCCCTTCAGATATAAGCGCAAAAGCGCTGTCCATGCAACTCAGTGGTCGATTGGACTTGAACTCGCCCTTCTAATAAAGGATCCATGGAAAATTTACATGACAACGGATCATCCCAACGGTGGTCCCTTCACAGCCTACCCGAAAATTATCGCCTGGCTTATCAGTCGAGTGGCAAGAAAGAAAACGATGAATAAAATCAGTAAACGAGCGAGACAGAAAAGCCTGCTTCCCAGCATCGACCGAGAACTCAGCTTTTACGAAATAGCCATTGTTACGCGGGCAGGTCAAGCAAAAGCCCTTAACCTAGCGCAGAAAGGCCATCTTGGAATAGGAGCAGATGCTGACGTTGCAGTATACAACGTAAATCCAGAGCAGGTCGATCCTTCAAAGAAGTACAAGACGGTTAGAAAGGCTTTCAAAAGAGCTGCCTACACTATCAAGGGCGGCGAAATCGTTGTGAAGGATGGACAGATTGTAAAGCCTGTTTTTGGAAAAACCTTCTGGGTTAATGTGAAAACTTTGCTACCAATGGAAGTTAATGAGGACCTGAGACTAAAATTCCGAGAGTATTGGACCGTAGAATACGAAAACTACCCCATTCCCGACAGCTTCCTACATGCTCCAGCCCCAATCCCAGTTAAGGCAGAGGTTTAACATCTTGATCACGTTGTACCCAAAACGCTCGTTCAGAGTGCCCGTAGAGGCAGAGTGCATTAGCCCCGATGTTTTCGCCGAAAAACCAGTGAAGCATATAGCTATGTTACAAATTTGGGAAGGAAATCGGAAACGAAACCTCGAGGATCTCTTCAAGATAAAACATGAGACTAAGTCTTCATCGGAAAAATCAATCATACGAATTTGCGGAGATGTCAGCAAAGTCCGAAAAATCGGCGCCAAAATGTCTATGGGCAACATCATTGTTGAAGGTGACGCTGGCATGCACCTCGGCGAAGAGATGAACGGAGGTGGCATCACCGTCACTGGCAACGCAGACTCGTGGACCGGGTCCATGATGAAAAACGGAACCATCGAAGTCAAGGGAAACGCTGGCGACTACATTGGGGCATCCTATCGCGGAAGCAACCAAGGAATGAGCGGTGGAAAAATCATCATACATGGAAACGCTGGATACGAAGTCGGATGTTTCATGAGGAAGGGGCTCATAAAAGTGCATGGAGACATCGGACTGTTCGCTGGCATCCACATGAGAAACGGAACGATATTCATTCAAGGAAATTCGGGGGGAAGAGCTGGCGCTCAAATGATTAACGGAAAAATCGTTGTATGCGGCTACATTCCTTCTATACTTCCCACTTTCACCATCGACGACATTAGACCAAAGGTTGAAGTGAACGGAGAAAAGATCGAAGGCCCCTTTTACCGATTTGTCGGCGATCTAGCAGATGGAGGCGACGGAAAATTGTTTGTTTCCAAGACCAAAAACCCGCATCTAAGCTCTTATGAACAGTACCTGTGACACTGTCTATGACTCATCTTTGGTGCCATAAATGGAGGAGAAGAGACTGCCCACGCCAAGACTAAGCGTAAATCGTACCGCATGGAGCCTTGCAAAGAAACTCTGTGATCAAGCTGAAGAGTTTGGGGTTATTGTCAAAGAAACAAAGTGGGGTGCAACTTTGATCGACGCCGGAATCGAAGCGAAAGGAGGACTTCTTGCAGGTGGAATCATAACAGAAATTTGCCTCGGGGGACTTGGCAATGCAGAAATTTTTACCAGCCAATATGATGATCTTGAACTCTCATCAATCTCCGTTTACACAGATCATCCAGCCATAGCAACGTTGGGTTCTCAGTTTGCTGGTTGGCAGATTAGAGTGGGAGACTATTTTGCTATGGGTTCTGGTCCTGCGCGAGCGCTAGCTTTAAAGCCTAAAGAAGTTTACAGAAAAATAGGGTATGAAGATGAGGCTGATGTAGCGGTTCTCGTTCTAGAGACAGCCAAGGAGCCTCCTGATAGTGTAATTGCGCAAATTTCCGACCAATGCAGAGTCACGCCTAACAGTTTAACCTTGATTCTGGTGCCAACCACAACCTTAGCTGGGTCCACGCAAGTCTCGGGGAGAGTTGTGGAAACAGGGCTACACAAGCTAACAAAGTTGGGACTAGACCCAAAATCGGTAACGCGTGGCTGTGGATACGCTCCCATTGCTCCACCGCACCCAGACTTTGCTGAAGCCATGGGGAGAACAAACGACGCAATATTGTATGCAGGCGTGACTTGCTACACGACACATCAAGACGATGACACCAAACTTGAAGAACTTGTGAAAAAAGCTCCATCTTCAGCCTCTAAAAGCTACGGAAAACCGTTCCTGAAAATATTCAAAGATGCCAACTGCGATTTCTATCGAATTGACCCCGGTTTGTTTGCTCCCGCAGTCTTGATTGTCAATAATGCTAAAACTGGCAGCACCTTTAAGGCTGGAAAGGTAAACATAGATGTGCTGAAGAAGTCGATGGGATTCTGATTGAGGTGCGTCACGACCCGCGATTCCATTTAGTGGGTCTTTGTGCCGTATCTTATAGCTCTTTCCAAGAAATAGCCAACAGGAATTGTATAAAGCGCGAGAGTAGCGTTAAAAAATCCTATAATCGGAAGCATCGCTGTTATCGCTTTCGCGGACATACTGAAACCAATCGGATAAGGATATTGAAGGAAGACAAAGTTCACGATTGACATTATTCCGACTCTTAGAATTGTCCCAAGAGCAGTGGAAGAAACGGTCAGAATCGCCTCACGTCGCCTACTTGCGCCTTTAACTATGAATCTGTGTATGATATGAATGCCGAGTAGTGTACTCAACACTGCTGCTAGATTGTAAAGTGGACCTATGGGAAGGTCTCCTGGGTACACCACCAGCAATATGATGGTGTTTATGACTGATATGGAAACCCCCACTTTGAGGCCGTATAGTAAGAATGCGGTGACTATTGGTATCTCCCATATCTGGTATTTGAGGAATGGGGCGTATGGCGCTGGAATCTTAGCTGGCGACAGGACGAGCACAACCGTTAGAGCAGTGAATACGGCAATGACGGATATTGTTTTGGAGTTCATTAATGTCATCCTCTTGGGCTTGGAATTGTTAACCTAATTATTTAAGAGTAACTACTCAAAAACGATAAGCTCCATTTCTGAAAACATTTTTAATGAGGCGGCTTGTAAGGAAAAGTGGAAGTAGAGGTATGTCTGAGGAGTTGGAGATACCGCTAGAAAATCTCAAGGAATGGCTGGAGAGAGAAACTGTTCCCATAGTTGAGCCGCTCAAGGCTGAGGTAACAAGTCTGCTCAAAGATTTCAGAGACAGGGTGAAGGACGTCCGAGAAAATTGCGAAAAACTGCTGGAAGGCAGCGAAAGGGAGATGCTGAAAAGCAACCCAAAAACTTATCGTCGAGCTAGGGAAGCGTACAGACTCGCTCGAACCATACTAGAAACGATCGACCAAACCAGCATCCCAGAAGACGTTTCGCACGAGAACCTCCGGACGTTGTTTGTCGACTTCCAAAAGATGTTTTCAGCCATTGGACGGGAGAGAGCAAGGCGTTTCCCAAGAATTTCACCCTACTTTATAATCGATCGAAGAAGACTTGACGTCGCGTTGAAGAAGACCCTTGAATCTTTTGAGGAACTGCGATCTTTCTCATCCGATAGATATGAGAAAATTAAAACTGTGGAAGACTCATTTTCAATGATTGACAAACTTCTCCAGTTGTTGGAAGAGCTGAATGTAGCCGAAGAGCAGATAGAAAAAATGGAATTGAGAAGAGAGGCTCTGGAGGAGAAGATAGCAGAAGACCAACAGAAAATTACATTGATTAAAGGTAGGGATGAGATAGGCGAGCTGGAACAAATAAATACAAGAATCAAGGAGTTAGAAGAAA
>Ga0315306_10000421_pt1 | contig 20512 bp, 19 predicted proteins | sample TDP1_MG_FD_203803 | JGI IMG/M metagenome (GOLD analysis project Ga0315306, IMG submission 203803) | Freshwater sediment microbial communities from Lake Towuti, South Sulawesi, Indonesia - TDP1 | ecosystem: Environmental > Aquatic > Freshwater > Lake > Sediment | place: Indonesia: South Sulawesi... | reverse complement strand
GGGCGTCAACGTACTGGCAATAGTGAACAAAATAAATGAAGTGACCAAAGATTACGCTGGCATGAAAGTGCCCGTCAAGATTATTGTAGACATAGAGACCAAAGAATTCGAAGTGACTGTGGGCACACCCACCACATCAGCCCTAATTGTGAGCGAATTGAAAATAGAGAAAGGTTCTGGAAGCCCTAAGGCGCAAAAGGTTGGGAACCTGTCCATGGAGCAGGTTGTACGTATAGCGAAAATGAAGCAAGCTGAACTTTTGTCGCCTAACCTCAAAGCAGCGGTCAAAGAAGTTTTAGGAAGCTGCGTAAGCATGGGTGTAACCGTAGAAGGGAAAGACCCTAAAGAGGTTCAGAAAGAAATCGACGAGGGAAAACACAAAGCAGAACTAGAAAAATAGGTAATGTTTAAACCAAGCTTTTCTGAGAAGAAAGAGCCCTTAATACGGATAGTTGAATAATCGCAATCAGAGATTAAAGAAGGGTGAACTTGCACAACTTTTTGCATCTTACTTTAGCGAAGGTAATTTGAAGATAATGCCCTTTGAAAGTAATCTTTCTATAATAGGTTTAAAAATATGCGTTGATTCATGGTGATCATGGATGAGAATAATTTCCTCGGAGTCTGGATAATTTAAGCCTCTATAACCCTCGGGAACATCTTCGTCCATTCTTTCAAATACCTTTTCCAGACTGTCAATCCCAAATAAGTGTTCCTCTGTAAATGTTGACCATTCCACTACGTCGTAAGTCCAGTACCAATCAACATCATCCAAAAGACCTGCTTTTCGATAATATTGGTACGTTATGTTTTCAAATTTAGGTTGCGTATAACCAAGACTTCTCAAAAAGGCTTGAATTTTTTCCTTTCTTATCTTTCCTTCTCCCTCGTATGGTTTAAAAACTTCATCATAATTTAAACCACCTTTGTCTCCAAAAGGGAATCTAAAAAATTTAGCAGGTCTTTTAACATCTGCTTTCTGGTAAATTTCATCAATAATTCTATCTGCTTTTTGGATTTCTTCAAAACACTGTTCCAATGGCAAATCTGAAAAGTGAGGATGACTATATGCATGATTTCCTATAATAAAACCTTTTTTAATTGCGTAAATTGCATGTTCTGGTCTTTTTTCAAGAGAATCGCCATTACAGAACCAAATTGCTGGAATTCCTTTTGAAGCAAGGAAATCCACTTTCTCTTTCATATCTTCTGACGGTGCATCATCAATTGTTAGATACGCTATCTTTCTCACCATAATAACCGCGAGCCTCCCTCGCATTTATGAAATTTATCTTTTTAAATTCTATGGGATGCCGAAAAAGTTTTCGCCCACTTTTTGAAAAGCTGACATGAGATTCAAAGGTAAACGCACTTCATGCTTTTATATTTCACTGTTTATGAACAGCCACAGAGTTTTTAATAATTGTTAGGCTTCTGCCTCTGCTAATATCAATGATGCAACAGTAATCGTTTAATAACGTAAACTTGCATTAGTGAATTTTGAGAAAACGAAAATGAGCAGAAAAAAAGGAGAAGAGCAGGCGGCGTATCCTTCGCCCGTGCCAGCGCCTAGGCGACCAGAGAGACCAGAAGAGTGGAGGTGGCCGTCGCCGACTCCATTGCCCACGGTTCCAGCTGAAGACTTGGGCAGAGTGCTCAAGCAGATACTTGACAGACTTGATGCCATTGAAAAAAGGCTTGAAAGAATAGAAAAGGCGTTGACCGAGAGGCAGCCTCTGCTTCCCTAATCATTGTTAGACTCAGACAGTCAAGCCATTGTTTGCCACTTTCTAATTCGCTTGCCAGTAATGGGAATTGATTGAGTGCATCGTGGGCATTTTTTGTCATCTGAAACTTTATATTTGGTGATTGTGCAGCCTAGACGTTGTATTAGTGTCTCTCCACATTTTGGACAATACGTGTTTTCATATCTGTGTCCTTGAACGTTTCCTATGTAAGGATAGAGAACGCCTGCCTTCTTGGCCATTTCATAAGCCTTCTCTAATGTTTCAATTCTAGTGGGCGGGTTAGAAAACTTGTACGCTGGATAATATCCAGTGAAGTGCAGAGGAGTTTCAGGTCCAACAGACTTCAAGTGTTGCTTTATTACCCAATTCAAACATTCTTCATCATCGTTAACATTCGTGACCACTAGGTTAACGATTTCCACGTGAAAACCCATTTTCTTGGCTTCGTGGGCGTTTCGCCAAACCTTTTCCACGTCGGCTCCGCCACAATATTTTTTGTAGGTTTCTTTGTCACCCTTTACATCAATTTTTAAACCATCCATGCCTGCCTGTCTCAGACGTTTTAGGGCTTCCAAGGTCATGTATCCGTTTGAAACGTAACATGAGTACAAGCCTTTTTCACGCCCACGTTCAAAGAGTGGCAAAGCCCATTCAGTCAACAGAGTGGGCTCTTGAAAACTGCCGCACAGACCGTTGTCTCCATTGTGCAAGGCAACGTTCAAGATTTTTTCTTGAGGGAAGAAGTGACTGGATTTGGCTGGGTTTGGCTCAGCCTTTGACAGATGATGGTTTTGGCACCAGACGCAGTCGAAGTTGCATGACCATGTGGAAAATGTGAGCGCTGATGAGCCTGGCCAATAGTGGAAGAATGGTTTAATCTCGATTGGGCGGCTCTCTATGGCGCTGAGGTCACCGTAAACCAGCGTTAAGAGCGTGCCGTCAATGTTCAACCTTGTTTTGCAAACGCCTTTTTTGCCAGAATCAATAACACAGCGTCTCTCACATAAGCCGCACTTAACCTTGTAACCTCTAAGTTTTTCGTAGAAAATGGCTTGGTGAACGGAGGGTGACTGCAGCAACTCTTCCAGCGTTTGCACTTCTCAGCACTTCTAAATCAAAAAAGGTGTGTTTGAATAAAATAACCTTTTAGCTACCCTCGACGACTTTTGACACGCTTCTCAGGCACTCTAAGGCAGACTCGTAGGTTGGAAAGCTTTTCAACCCGCATTCTGGTCCAGCGTATGGAACTCGGTTCTCACCGAAACGCTCAACAATTTTGACTAACCGTTCTTTCATCAGTTCGGCGTTTTCAACAAAAATTATTGGGTCTATCTGCTTTTTTGTGATGTTTTTCCATGTTTCGGCGATTTTCTCGTTTATACTTGTCTCGTTCAGTTTCTGTTTAGATGTGGCGATGATGTTGTTTCTTATTAGTTGGTCGAAGTCTGTCACTGCTATGCTTGCTTTCAAAAATTTGTCAGTTGACTCTAAGCGTTCTTTGGTTCGTTTGGCTTGATAAAATGAATCGTTAACATGTGATTCGACTATGTTGAGGGCTTTCACTTCCCAGAACAACTCGTCAGAAGTGCTATGCAAATGCAGACATGTTTGAACCCCCTTGGCTCTAACCTTATTCATAATAAATTCCCAAGCCTTTAGCAGGTTTTCTCTGCCCTCTGAACCACGGTCGAGCAACGGATCGTCGACAAAGCCGAAGACAGGCTCCTCCACAGAAACAAGCACCACGTTTCCATGTTTACTGTTAAAAACATTGGTTTCAGCCATCTGTGCAACAACGTTGCCAAGGCGAGTGACGGTGTTTTTGTCTTTGTAGGCGAAGAGTGAAGCCATGGTGTATGGACCTACGACGCAGACCCGAAGTTGGAAGGGTTCTCCTAGTTTTTCATAAATCTCTTGCGAACGATTCCTAATGGCTGAGACTTCGGGAATAGCGCCCCTTCCCTCTTTCAGAGTTAATACTGCTGTTTCAATGTAACCTCCGTCGATTTTTCCAATGCCTTCAATCACGTCAAAGAACATTTGATTCATGTCTCTATACTGCGGATAATTGGGCAAGTCGATGCCAGCTTCGATTTTATCGATGAAGCCGTCCACCACCTTCTTCTCAAAAAACTGGGTGGAATCATTAACGGCTCGTCCATAGTTGGAAGCACCCTCTAGAAACTTTTGGAAGTCGCCAATGAAAGGCAAGCTGCCCTCATCAAGTGATTTAACCATGAAGAAAATTCACCTCAGCTTGTTTATAACTTTGGAAAGCTTGTTTTAAAATGTTCCCATCCTCGAGCCTCTATTGGAAACGTTTTCTTTCCCATTTTTAAAATGAGACTTTTCTCTTTGGTGATGCGACCAATCCTGATTAGAGACACTTTTTTAGTTATTTTTTTCCACAACCTTGGCTTGACGGTTACCACGAGTTCGTATTCTTCTCCACCATAGAGGCTGAGTTCAATCAGGTCGAGTTTGTGTATTTTTGCGAGTTGTTTCGCTTCTTCTGCAATTGGAAGCTTGTCTATTAGAAAGCCCACATGGCTGGCTCGGGAGATTTCATGAAGGCTCCAAGCTAATCCGTCGCTGGAGTCAATGGAAGCGGTTACGGCGCCAGTCTCAGCTAGTGCTAAGCCTTCGTTGAGTCTTGCACGAGGCATCAAAACGCTATCTACAAGCGTCTTCCTCATTCTAGACGGCGTCAAAATCTTTTGAAGCAGAATCCTTAAGCCAGCAGCTGACTTGCCGAAAGGACCAGTGACCGCCACGATGTCACCGGGTTTGGCGCCTTTGCGCAACATGAGACGCTTCTTTTCTCCTATACCAAACGCAACGCAACTGATGACAAGGTCAGATGCTTCACTTGTGTCTCCACCCAGAATGTAAGCGTCGTATTCTCGTGCTCCCTTGTTTAAGCCTTCTCCGATTTGCACGATGTCTCGCTTTCTCAAGCCGCGTGGAACGCCTATTGAAGCAAGTAGGGCTAGGGGCTTCACTCCTTTTGCAGCCAAGTCGCTTATGTTCATAATCACAGACTTGCGGGCTGCTTGCCAAAGATTCATTTGTGGCGGCACATCGGTTTTGCTCACTAGCATGTCAGTCTTAATAACTGCGAGTTTTCCGCTTCCGATGTCAACTGCTGAGACATCGTCGCCAAACTGTACGGGCATGTTGGGCATTGGTTCTAAATGTTTCAAAATAATATCTATTATTTTGCGTTCGCCCAGTTCTTCGACGCCTTTCAAATTATGGTCCCTTAAAGCTTCATTATGGGGTGGAAAATGGCTTAAGTTTTTGCGGTAGGCGTGGAGCGAACGGTTTAGAGTTCTCTTGAGTGTACATAGAAGGCTAGGGCGAATAATAGATAACCCACATGGAAAAGTAGTTCTAAGGGGTGTCCGTTGTAATAGGTGCCTTCCATAGTTGTGTAACTGAAAGCCATATCTGCAACCACGTTTGAGAGGATAGCGGCGTTCATAAAATGCCAAGCCCTACCAACACGACCCTTTAGACTTGTAACAGTGAACACCAAAAGCCCAAGAATGGCTTCAAGAAATAAGGCAAGGTCTAAGATTGGATAAGCGAGACTTATGCCTAATGTGACTAAATCTTGTTGCGATGTATCAGCAAGAACAGGAAGCATGAGCGGAGGAAAAGCTGCGGCGCTCACACATGCAACAATAGTGCCTGATGCGAAAAACATCCTTGCAGATATTGCAGGTTGAATGATCTTAATATAAAGTAATAGGGCGATAAACATGGGTGCGTAGCCGATAAGCCAGAAAATATCTGCAATTGAAGGTAAGGAATCTCAACGTTTAAAACCATCGTATAAATAGCCCATCCGAGCTCGCCTAAAAACCAAAGAAACATCCCAAGAATGAAGCAAAGCCAAATCTTAGACAGTCGACTTCCAATGTTATCCCAATACTTTCGCAGCGCAAAAAAAGACGAGAGCACAGCCACGGCAGCGATAAAAGGTGGAAAAACATTAGAAAAAGTGTACATGAAATCAGGATAAGAACTCTGAAAGATATAGACCAGAGCTAACATTATGGCTGTTATCAAGCACAACAAGTAAGCAACTCTAAAGTTTCGCCTAGCCACCAGTGGATTGGCATCGGTTTTTTGACTTGGTTTGCTCATCGCAAACCCAACAACGCAAAATGAACTGTTGACATTGTTATGTTTTATGAATGCGAATTTATTATGCAGTATATTGATTCTGAATCACCAAACCTCTTAAAAACAGGCTACATCTTCAATATTCATGCTCAGCGCCCCGATAGCTCAGCAGGTAGAGCAACGGTTTCGTAAGCATCAACAATGACAAACCGAAAAAACCGTAGGTCGCGGGTTCAAATCCCGCCCGGGGCTCCATTCTTCTCCAGCCTCTTTCATTCAATAGATTTCATATTTGGAGCCTAATAGGATCCAAATAGAGGGGGGTCTAGCGTTGTGCGCACACACACAAAAAAATTGTTTCTCACTAACACCTCTAAAGTCAAAGTTTCGCCGAACGTATCCAAGACCATACATCATCGATGGTTGGAACCCGACTTGCCAACATCTTTCCTTTCTCCACATAGGTAGTAGCGACATTGGCAATGGCACGACAGAGCTGAACAGGATCCTGATCCGCCAAATCTTTTCTAGAGGTTACCCCAGCCTTCACAAGTAGCTCTGCATCGTTTGCGTCTATGCCCGGCACCATCAGTAACTGAGCCCGTGCCTGCAAGTTGGTCACAGTCTCATGAAGCTCCATAGTTTTTGCGGCAATCACAGCTGGATCAGTCGTCAAGAACTGACCTACATGTGTTATTCCCATGGTCTTCAGTCCCTTTGCCAAACGTGGCTTGACGCCCTTCACCGCTTCTAGTTTGCTCTTGCTTGTCAACTTTGTTTTGGCGGGAGAAAGCGCCTTCTCTATTTTTTTCATGCGTTTTCTCACGCCCGCAACTTCGGTGGCTTGTTTCTTAATGATTTCCGTGTTCTTTTTGTTCTCTTTCTGAGCGTCTCGCAAGGCTTTCCTCTGTTTCTGTAGAGCATCGTTTGTCTCCTTTCTCGCTTCGCCTAAGTTTATATTCATTTTTTGAAGGGCTTCGTCGGTCGTCTTTTCGTTGTCTTCAAGGCGTCGGAAAAAGCCTATTTGCATGTTCTCTAACATGTTTGTGTTTAAGGCTAAATCCGCCTCTACTTTCGAAAGTCTCTGGAACACGTTTGGATCGGCTGGAAAACCTTTAAACATAAAGTAAAAAGTCAAGCTTAAGAGCACGAACGTTGTTATTACGGAGACCAAAAAATAGGCTAGTACGCTCACGATTTGTAATTTAAGATCCATGAATGAAAATTCAATAATGAAGTCACTGCCTCGGAGCGTAAGCAACATAACAGCGTTAAACACGTTCAAACCGGCAATGAAGGAAAGAAAGGCAGATATCCAAACCCGCGTTCCTTTTGGCTTTTCGGCAGACATTTCCGAATCCCATTTTAATCAGTAATTCGTTTAGGCTTATGTTATTTATCAAGCGCCAATTCATATTCAAAATTCTGAAATGAAACAAGGAAAAGTCGTTCAGCACTAACTAACCATTGGGACTTTCAATAACTTTATATTTGTATTCTATTAAAGACTGCTCTACATGGAAGAGAAAAAGAGAATAGGCTTCCTTACATTGGTCATTGCAATCGCAGGAGTTATTATAGCGGTCATTGATGCCGTAGTCTCCGTGTCTTACGGAGTTATTCCACCTGAACAACCTGCTAATACTGATGCCATCGAATTGGTCATCAATGGTCCTGTGTGGTGGAAGATCAATCCTATCATCGTCATCACAGTCATAAGCGTTGGAGTTGTTGCATTCCTGATCGGAAGCGACCTGAAACTATTCGCAAATCGTATTAAGAGCTTCTTCGCATTTTTGCGGGTTGCCTTCACCTTTGTCATCATGTCATTTTCGGGAATAGGCGATGTAATTTCACAGACTGTCGTCGAGTGTTTGAATGGGCAGAGCCCGCTGAATTGGCTGAACATTGATAAATGGTGGTGGACGAAATACATGCCGCTTCCGGCTGTGATAGCGTTTCTTATGGGGCACAGTGTTCCTTCAGGCATCGACATGGCAATAGCATCGATCTTGGGTATTGTTCTCTTGATGACCATGTGGCTCCACTACTACGGAAAAATCAGCTTCACAAAAATAAGAGACAAAGTTCTGTGACGGTACCTTGCCGATTATGACCCGTTGCTAAATATTCAATGAGTATTTTATAAAGGGTTGTCAAATCAAAGTTGAAACTTGATTTCTTCAGACTTTTCTAGTTTAAGGCGAATGAGTTAAAGGGTTTAAGACGTTATGTGTATGCTGGTTAAACTGTACGAAGAAGGCGAAAACGTGATTTCATGGCTTGTGAACGATTTGCTTCAATGTTTGAAGCGTGCCAAGCCTCGAAAGTTCAGTGTCGTTGTCATGCCTGACTTCTTAATTGACCGCCTTGCTACATATTCAGGCGAAGTGGAGCAGTTTTCTCAGATGATTGCAGAAGTTGCTAGTCGCTTTGGGGGTGACATCCATGGACTCAAGCAAATAGAGTTGAGAGGAGGAAACGCAGCCAATACTGCGGGTGCTCTCGGAGCGCTGGGCGCTAAGGTTTATCCGATCATCAAAACGAGTCCGTTAGGACTGCATACGTTGAAGTTTTTCTTGGAACCTTTCGGCGTGGACCTCTCTCATGTTAAAGCCGACGGTGAGATAGCTTTGACCACGGCTTTCGAGTTGACCCATCGAGGTGAGAAAGTGAATATTATGTTGGGCGATCAAGGGTCTTTGCCCGACTTCGGTCCAAAAGATCTCGCCGAAGAGGATTTTCAATTGTTTCGAGAAGCCGAATACGTTTGCGTGTTCCATTGGGCTGCGCTTACACGTTGGGGCACTGAATTGGCTGAGAAAGTCTTTCGCTATGTCAAAGAGAAAGGAAAGGCAAAGACCTACTATGATACTGGAGACCCAAGCCCCAACAAGGATAACATTCCTAAACTTGTGAAAAAAGTTCTCTTGGGAAAAATCGTTGACATTTTCGGAGTCAATGAAAACGAAGCCTTCGTGTATGCAAGTCAACTCGACCCAAAAGTTAAACGTCTCCGTAAAAAACTTGAGCATCACGATTTGGCTAAAAAATGCGCCCAAATTCTGGCAAAGCATGTCTCAGCACGAGTTGACCTGCACACAAGTGCCTTCTCAGGGTCATTTACCAAAGAAAACGAAGTGGTTGTGCCTGCCTTCAAAGTTCCAGCTTTGTGGTCAACAGGCGCTGGAGACGCTTGGAACGCTGGCAACATTTTCGGTGATGCGCTTGGGCTTCCCGACTCTTGTAGGTTAACCTTAGCCAATGCAGTAGCAGCCTATTACGTTTCAAGTCCAACTGCGGAGCATCCTACACTGTCTAAGCTGATTGAGTTTTGCTCTAAGCAAAAATAATAGGGCTCTATTGTGATGGTGGGGGTTGGTAACAGATCAGCTTTAGAATTGTTTGTATGCATTCGCCGACGCTGGATTGTCCAGTAGTATATAGTGGAAAACATTTTTTGTGTGTGTGTGCGCACTTGTGACCTAGCCCCTCTATTTGGATCCTATTAGGCTTCTAATATGTTTCTTGGTTTTTTTGCCAATTAGAAGTTGAGAGAAGTTGAGACGGAGAAGAGGGATGTTCAGACATGTCTAGAGTGTTTTTGTGTTTTTATGGGTTTGTGATTTGTGGGATGGCAAAGCATATTAAATTGTGAGTGAACATTTTTGTGGATGATTAGCTAGTTAGTTAGTTGGGTTTAAGAGGGATGGGTGTTTCTAAACCAACAGAAATGACCATACGAGACCTATTACAAGAAGAACTACGAAAAAGAGGAGTAACAGTTGTCTTCAACTGAGAATTTCGTTTCTCAGGTGTGTGATGCGTTTCGGAAGGCTACTGAGAAAGCTTCTCGAGTGACTTTGGAGGGAAGGGAAAGAGAGTTTAGGCGTGTTTTGTCAAGGCATCTTTTCGATGAAGTGCTTGGATGGGAAGGATACTCTGAAGTTGGGGAGATTCGTGACATTACATGTTTTGACAACGAAAACTTTCCTATAATTATTGTGGAAACTAAGTGGGGTGTTGAATTAACTCGTGAAATTAAAGAAAAATTAAGGAGACGTATTGAAGAGCTAGGGTCTGTTAAGTATGGAGTTTTTGCAAGTGAAAGGGAATTTATAATTTATGTATATGAGGATTATGAACTAAAAGAAATTACAAACGTCAACGTAGCCGAGGCTGTCGGTAAAGCCCGTGAAGAATTTGGATTATCGGAAGTGGCGAAAAAGCGTATTCTGAAACTTGAATTGCTTAAAAGAGAGCGACTAGTCTGGATTGAAGATACAGAGTATTTTGAAAAAGCATACAAGGAAATATCGGTGGCAAAAAGGGAAGGAGGCAAATTTTTGACAGAAAATCTTAAAGACATTGTGAGTGATTTAACGGCAGTTTTAATAAATTTTTTCGATTCTTACTGCAAACGTAAAGATCATTCAAGTGGTAAATTCCTAGAAAATACATTCAATGATTGGCTCAAGATTTCGATGAAAGAGGATGAATTTAGGATAGGCGATGAAACAAAAAGAAGGAATATAGTTGAAGTTTTTTGTAAAGAAACAGCATACGTACTCGTTGGAAGGATATTGTTTACTCGTATATGTGAAGATAAAGACATAATTGAAAGGATGATCTCGGGGAAAGGAATTGCTGAATCTCTAAAATATTATGTGAAAAGAGGGATAGAAAACGTCTATTTACATCTCCTTAATGAATCTCGTGAAAAAATCAGGAAATATTACAGGCACCTTCATGAGCTCGGTTTCTTTGATTGGTGGTTAATTGAAGAAGTTAAGAGAGGCACTCTTTCCTATGATGATAGCAAGATTCAAGAAGACCTCGAAAAAGACCTAGACTACGGCGTTAAGAAAGTATTTAGACGGCTTAACAGGTTCGATTTCACACAAGTGAATAGAGATATCTTAGGAGATGTTTACCAAGGATATCTCCCTCCAGAAGAAAGAAAACGGTTGGGGGAGTTTTACACCCCTAAAGAAATTATAGAATACATTTTGGATGCTGTAGGCTATAAGCCAGAAAACGAGATTAGAGGAAAGAAAATTCTCGACCCAGCATGTGGAAGTGGTAGCTTCCTCGTAGAAGCAACACAAAGATTAATCGAACAATACAGAAGAATAGGATTCAGTCTTAAAGATTCAGATGACGCTAAGCAAATTATTGAGGGGTGCATAGGCTCCATTTGTGGTTTGGATATTCATCCTTTTGCTTGCTTCATAGCTGAAATGAACCTAATGTTTCAGCTTGTAGATTTGTATGATGTAGTCAGACAAAAGTATAAGTACTATGAGTTGCCGAGACTTCGTATTTATCGAACGGATTCTTTAGCTCCTTCTGAAGAAACTGGTGTATTGACCAATTTTTTTGATAATTCCAGGCTTATGATGTTAATTGAAGAAACAAGAGCGGCAAATCTTGTTAAAGGCGATAAATTTGATTATGTGGTAGGGAACCCGCCTTATGTCAGGAAAGAAAGAATATCAGCAGACTATAAAGAAAGAACTTTAGCGAAGATCTATCCAGAGGTTTACCACGGAGACAATGACATTTGTGTTTACTTCGTCACTCATGGAGTAGAATGGTTGAAAGAAAATGGAAAGCTTGGTTATATAGTTTCAGGCAAATTTACAAAAGTAAGGTATGGTGAGAAACTTCGAAAATATATTCCTAACAATTGTCGTGTTGAACAGTTCCTTGATTTGAGGGGTGTTCAAATCTTCAGAGATGTTACTAATGATCCGATCATATTAATATTGGGTAAGGAAACTGGCAAGGAAAAGAGAGAAAGAAATAACGTCAAAAGTGTCTACGTTAAGAAAGAAAAACCATCTGCCGAAGAATTAATGAAGCATATTAGAGAAAACATTGGAAAAGAATGGCACACTGACGATTTTATTGATATCTTTAACTCTCAACAAGCTTTTCTTATAAAAGAATCATGGAAATTAGTTCCTACAAGAGTCGTTGAAGTGTTTAAAAAAATAGAGAAAGAGTCGGATTATCCATTAAAAAATGTTTGCGATGTGTTTTATGGGATAAAGCCTGGTAGGGTTGACGTCTTTGTTGTGGACGAAAAGAAAATAGAAGAATTAAAACTGGAGAGAGATTTATTAAAACCTGTTCTAAGAGGAGAGGATGTTCGGAAATACCGTATAGATTACAAAGATATGTACTTGGTCTTTCCCTACATTAAGGATGAGAATGGCAACTATGTTGTAGTGGACATAGAAAACTTTCCACTTCTTGAAAGATATTTAATTCAATTTAAAGAAGAATTGAAAAATAGGTATGACATAAGAAGATCGAAAAGCAGATGGTATGAGCTACGACCCTGCCATTATTACTATGTTTTTGAAACCGAGAAAATACTTACTCCGGATATTTCTATGCAGAACAATTTTTCGTATGACAAAACGAAGTATTATTGCCTTGATACATGCTTTACTATTTTACCAAGAAAAGAATACAGACAGTACGCCTACTATTATTTAGGATTGTTAAATTCCAAAACTTTAGAATTTTATTTTAAGCAAATAGGCGGATACCTTGGGAAAAAAGGCTATAGATATAAAAAGCAATATCTCGACCAGCTTCCCATTAAAGAAATTACTTCTGAGAACAAGCATCTAGCAAGCGAGATTATACAAACTGTAGATCGCATTCTTCTACTTAATGAACAAAGTAGTTTCATAAAAAAGAAACTTGGAGGATTCCCATATTCTTATTTTGAGAACGGCTGGCGTTTTGACAAACTTGTAAATGTAGTAAAGGCGCAAACTCTTTCTCAACCCTCTTATACAATTTTAGAAGATTCGCCTAGAACTGATTATTTGTTAAAGGATCTGGATGGTGGAGAGACTTTCAGAATTATCTTCGCTCATGATGAGTACATAGATTTTCACGATGAGTATGTAGCCTCATACGTTTTTGAAGTGCTGAAAACCATGAAAAGCGTTACAAAACGAGAACTTCTGGAATTGAAAAGCCCTGCCAAAGAATACCTAAGAAATCTTATGACTCAGTATCGAAAAGACAAGGAAGAAATAGTGAAGAGCCAAAAAGCGGTTGATGACCTGGAGAAGCAGATTGATGAGTTGGTTTACAAGTTATACAACATATCATACGCAGAAAGGCGAATCATCGAAGACTACCTAACCAAGTTCTAAGACTATCTTTATTTTGCTTTAGCCAATGAAATCCAACAATCCAGAAACACTCATGCAAGGATAAACACTAATACAATAAATTAATGATTAGACTAACCTCATTCCTTTCTTTCCAAGTACACTTTTTCTTTTCTCTTATCACAAACAAGCCTAAACCTCTGAATTACGTCTCGACCCAAAAGCGAAGGCACCCGCATAATCAACTCACCTTCACTTAGAGAAAGCCTAGACAAATCATGTTTCCCAACAAAGAGACGCAACCTCTCAGCCCTTATTTTCCTATCTTCAGTACGAAACAACAACTCTGCATCCTCAATTACATAAGTATCAACCATTCCGCCAATACCGCCAACATTTGTTTCAGCCCTCTTCAACTTTCCAACATCAATTCCAAGCAATTCCACATCTCTATCAAAAACAATGGTAACAGACGAACCCGTATCAATGTGCACACCCAACGGATAACTAAAACCTAAACTTTTCGACTTCAACACAACACGCACAAAGGGCGCTGGCGGCTCAAAATGGTCATCGAAATAGCCCATTATCCTCATAAAACCAGCACAACTTTCTCCTTAGAAACAAACTCCACAAGAACACGCTCAAACGGAAACTTTTGTTTAACCCTTCTAACCAAACGAGCTAGGTGCTTGTCATGGTCAACAATCTTACGCTCGAAAACAGCAACGTATTCACGATCGAACCTACTAACAAGCCTCGAATAATTCTTCTTAAACCACATCCAGTTCTGCTCCTGCATATCAAAAATCGTCAAATACTCAGACCTCAAATCCAACCACTCCTACCCTACCAAACAATCACCATTCCACGCTCGTCAACAGAAAAGACACGCAGCCTTCCTCTCCTCCTTAGTCGGAGAATAACCAATAGCCACCTTTATACCAGTCCTCCCCAGTTTCTCATGAATTTTCTTCCACAACCTCTCATTAGAATCCGCCACAACCAAAACCTCACCATCCGCGGACAAAGCAAACCACTTACCTTCCAGTTCATCCTCAAGCCTACGATAACGCTCCAACAAAGTCTCACCCATGACAATCAACCCACAAACATATAACTTGTTAAATCTGTTAAAAACATTATGGATTATCTTTATTCTGCTTTAGCCAATGAAATCCAACAATCCATAAACACTCATGCAAGGATAAAAAAATAAGGCAACAGCTGCTTCAATAAAAATGGCGTCAAAGTGGTTCAGTGGAAAGTTGGCATAACTTTTTCAGCGAACAATTCTAGTGGTTCATTTTCTATCATGTCTGGGAATCGCATCATGACGTATGTGACTCCAACATCCATGAACTCTCCAATTCTGCTCACAATCTCTTCGGGTATACCAACAAGGTTTCCCTCGATAAACTGAGCTTTTGATACGTTCTTAGGTTTGAATTTCTGGATTTTCTTCTTCAATACAGTTTTATTCTTCGCAATCACCGTGTAGTCGACTATTAGTGTTTTTTCAATTTGACCTATTTTTCTACCGACTTTTCTGCAGTGTTCATTTAGAATTTCTAGCACTTCCTTATAGCGTTGAGGAGTGATGGGTCCGCCGAAATTGCATCTATCAGCTAATTCAGCTACTATTCTTAGCGTGACTTTCTTCCCCTCGCCGCCGATTAGTATTGGAGGATGAGGTTTTTGAATGGGTTTTGGGCTGTTGATTGCCTTGTCTATGGTGTAGTATTGCCCATGAAAGCTCGGCTCATCCTCTGTCCACATCTTTTTGATTATTTGAACAGCTTCTCGCAGTTGAGCTAACCTCACAGAATCTTTCGGATAAGGTATACCATACATATTGTATTCAAGCTTGTACCAGCCAGCGCCTATCCCTAGATTCAGTCTACCGTTGCTTATGACATCTAATGTTGCGCCCATTTTTGCCAAGACCGCTGGATATCTATATGAATTGCATGTGACAAGCTGTCCTAAACCAAGTTTCTTAGTCAATGTAGCCAAGGCACTTAAAGTGGTCCAACTCTCAAAGCACGCCTCATTCGAAGCTGGAGCAGTTATAAAGTGATCGTAAACCCATATGGAATCAAAGCCCAGTTCTTCGCACTTAAGTGCAACATTTTTGATCGCCTCAAACCCCTTTCTAGGAGCGTAGCCTGTTAGATCACCGAGAAAACCCTGAAGAACAAAACTTCCAAACTTGATCATGTGGCATCAAAGGCTCCTTCTTTCGTTCCATAAATAAAAAGTTTTATAGTATCTGAATGGAAGAGAACACCAAAAGATATGTAATGTAAAAAATGTATCACTAAAATAGATGCTGGGATTTCTCAATGAATCCTCAAGTGATTGCTATAGGAGAAATACTGATAGATTTTGTATCCACAAAGCCTGGACCATATAGGAAGGCGCTGGCATTTGAGAAATGTTTCGGCGGCGCACCTATGAATACAATCGTTGGAGTTTCAAGGTTAGGTGTAAGCGGTGGAGCAATAACTGCTGTTGGAGACGACCCTTTTGGCGAATTTTTGCGGGAAGAGCTAAAGCGAAACAAGGTGGACATTTCACAGGTTAAGGTTAAAAAGGGTAGGCGCACCACCATCAGTTTCGTCGCTAATGAACCGACATCTGGAGAACGAGTTTTTTTCTTTTATCGAAAGCCTTGGACTGGTGAAACAGCGGACAGCGCTCTTGAGCCTAATGACATTGATCCAAGTTATATAGCTAAGGCTAGCATTCTTCATGTTTCTGGATTTGCCCTTTCGCAAAATCCGTGTAGAGAAGCTATTTTTAAGGCTATCATGTGTGCTAGGAAAGCGGGAGTTAAGGTGTCTTTTGATCCAACATTGAGGGTTGATGTTTGGGATTCTATAGCAACTCTTCGAAAAACATATAGTCGAGCATTGAGGCTTTCTGACATTGCTACTTTTTCTAAGGAGGAAGCTGAGTTTATTTTGGGAACAAGTGAAACTGAGGAGGCAGCTCGAAGAGCGTTAAGATATGGGATCGGAATTGTTGGAATCAAGCTTGGCGACCAAGGTTCTTTTCTAATGAGTGGGGATGGAAGAAAGGTTCAAGCGCCTGCTTTTAGGGTTAAAGCCATTGACACAACAGGTGCGGGTGACGGGTGGAACGCTGGGCTCCTAGTAGGGTTGTGTAAAGGTTGGGATTTAGAGAAATGTGTTACTGTGGCGAATGCTATCGGAGCATTGGTGGTGACAAAACGAGGAGCAATAACAGCTATGCCTTACAAACAAGAATTAATAGAATTCTTAAAGCGCACTAATACTAAAATTGAAATTTGATTTCAATTCTTTTTCTCATAGACTTTTGGGTTTGCAACATGCTCAGGTTTTCTACCAGCCAGAACTTTGACTATGTCTTCCGCAACCATAGTGTCCATTCTACGCAACGCCTCAAAAGTGTAAGATGACATATGCGGTGTTAGAACCACGTTACCTATCTTAAGCAACTGCTTAGGAGGTTCTCTCTCAAAGACATCAAGAGCTGCCCCGGTAATCCAACCCTCTCGCAGAGCTTGTACAAGAATCTTTTCGTCGATTATCTCGCCTCGGGCTGTGTTGACCAGAAGCGCCGTTTTCTTCATCATCCGTAGCTCTCTAGCCCCAATCATCCTTCTAGTTTCCGAAGTTAATGCAGCGTGTATTGTAAGAATGTCGGATTCCCTCAGTAACCGTTCTAAGTCAACGTACGTTACTCCGATTTCCCTCTCAAATGCCTCGTTCCGGCGCTTATCATGATAAAGAATATTCATGTCAAATCCTCTCGCCCTCTTAGCTACTCGTTGACCGATGGCACCTAGTCCCAGTATTCCGAGAGTCTTATTGGAAAGTTCTATGCCAATGAATTTGGGGCCTTCCCATCGACCGCTCTTTGTCGAGGCATCAGCTGGGATAATCTTTCTCGCTAGTGCCAGTATTAACGCCCAAGTGTGATCAGCTACAGAGTCAGCATTCACATGAGGCGTATAGGTGACAATTATTCCCTTCTCTGTAGCTGCATCGAGATCAACGTTATCGAGCCCAACTCCGTGCCTTCCAATGACTCTCATGCGCTCTAGGGATTCTATCACTTTTCTGGAACATTTGTCAACGCCTAAAACCACAGCGTCGATGTCCTTAAGACTCTGAATGAGCTCCTCTTCGGTCATAGGTCTATCGTAAGGGCTTCTCTTTATTTCAGCCATATCTTCCAAAATCTTCAAGCCATCAGGGACGATCTTTCCGAAGGACTTTGCAGTTACGTAGACTTTAAACTTAGGCATCTTACTCCCCCTAAACCAACAATAAAAGTTTAAAGAAATCGAGCGATTGAAGGTTCACGGCTTTATTAAACCCAACCCTATAAGTGAGTCGCGTAATTTGATTATCTCCTCTTTAGTCATCGGCCTCAAAGGGTTCTTAACTGTTCCATCTCTGAATCCACGCATCTTAAGAGCTTCTTTCAGCGGTGCAATTGCAGGCTTTCCGAGAACTCTTCGAGCAGCAATTATTTTAAATTGAAGTGCTATTGCCTTTTCATAGTTCCCTTTCTTATAGGCATCATAAGCATCGACGAAGAGTTCAGGGAAGACATTGGAGATGGCAGATATGGCTCCCTTCGCGCCCATAAAGAAGGCGGGAATTATCAATGCGTCGGTGCCACAGATGACGGTGAAGCTTTTGCCGAGCTTCTCGATATATTCGCAAAGTTGAGTGAAGTCTCTGCTACTGTCTTTTATGCCTATTATATTGGGAAGTTTTGCCAACTTGACCATGAGATTAGGGGTTATATTAATGGTGGTTCGATGAGGGATGTTGTAAACGAATATCGGTATTCGAACCGCTTCGGCGACTCGTCTGTAATGCTCTATTATTGCATCCTCGTCCAACGTGAAATAATATGGAGTAACACACCCTAATGCATCGGCGCCAACTTTTTCAGCATGTTCCGCCAGTTCAACTGTCATTGTTGTGTTAATTGCACCAATGTGGACGATGACTGGAATTCTCGCCTTAACTTGATCCACAACTATTTCAGCTACCCGCTTGCGTTGTTCAATGGACATGGTTGGTCCTTCGCCTACGGTTCCACAGGGGTATAGGCCGTGAATTCCGCTTTTAACTTGGAATTCAACGAGTTGCTGAAGCGCCTCTTCATCAAGGTCGCCTTTTTCAGTGAACGGTGTAAGCAAAGCGGTTATAATGCCCTCAATTTTTCTTTTCAATGTTATCTCCTTCAATTACTGTCTAAACGTTTTATATAATTTAAAACGTTGAGTACTTAAATGCTAAGTTACCTAAAGAATCATCGTCTTCTACCTAACTAACTTTTTAATGATCGGCAACAAGTATGGAGCATGTCTCATAACAACTATTTTTACGTTGGAACCTTGTTTATCCAACGCTTTTTTCAAAGCTTCGTCAAATGTTGATGCGTAATCAAAACCTATTCTTTTAGCAGTTTTTTCATCTATACCTTTTGATACCAGAATGCATGTGGCTTTTTCTCTTGTAATCCTTCCCACATGAACCATATGCGCTGCTGCTGAAAGATCCTTAATTTTTCCCTTCTCAACTAAATCCTTAACTTCATGATAGGGTTTGTAGCCAAAATGCTCTACCTCTGGATGCTCAACTGCAACTCCTTCTGGACATGGAGCTAAGAGAACAATTGTTCCTTTCGTCTTCACAACTAGATCAGCTGCATACATTGACTTTGCTGCTTGCCACATTTCAATACTAGCAGGGTAGGGACAGTCACAGATTGCTATATCTGCCCTTTCTGGCACTTCAACACCGTATATACTCTTTGAAAATTTTGCACCAGATATGTATGCTTCCTTAAAATCTCCTGCGAAAACACCACATATATTACCGAGCCTGTCAAGAACGACGTTTACTATGAATTTTAGCTTAGCTTTTTCAGCAATTGTACTCATTTCTGTTCTCACAGGATTATTTATCTTTCCCAGAATTTCTTCTCCAGAAAATTGTGCGCTGAGCCAGTGTGTGTAGTCAGTGGTAGCAGCGCCGCATATACCAGGTTGTATAATTTTTGATCCTCCGCTGAATCCAGAAACTCTGTGAGGAACAATCATTCCGATGCCTATCGCGAAGTCTGAATTCATTACGTGCTTGTTAATCTGAATTGGCGTGCCGCTAGAAGTTTTACCTAAATCAACTAGCTCTTCTTCACTTTTCCAATCGTGATTTAACACTTCATATTCTTCGATTACGTTTTTACCAACTTTCTCAATAATTTCTTGTTCTGTCGCTGGTCGATGAGTGCCAAGTGCAATTATGATTTTTGTGTTCTCTGGTTTTACGCCAGCGCTTTTTAGTTCATTTAACACATGAGGTAGAATGAGGTGTGCAGGAGTCTTTCTCGTGTAATCATCGCATAATACGGCGATTTTCATGTGTGGCTTAACAATATTTCGGATTTTTCCAGACGCAATCGGTGAACTTAAACTTCTTTTAATCTCGCTCTCAATGCCATGAAGTGGCTCTGTGTCTTTAGGTTCCAATATTGCCATTAAGTTTTTATCTGGAACATCGACTTCGACTTTATTTTTACCATAAAAAAGTTTTATTTTCATTGCAGTTATAGTTAATTTTCAAGCTAATAATGATTCTGGCAAAAGTAATTAACGGCAAACAAGTCATTAAAACTGAGGATGAAAGTTGCGTAAGATTTTAGCTATCGATATAGGTACAACAAATGTAAAAGCTGCGATTTTTGATGAACGAGGAAAAATGCTTTCATTAGCTAGAGCTGAGGTCCCCATTCATTCTCCAGTGCCTGGCTCAGCTATACAACATTTAGATGAACTTTACAATGCTATGATTAAATCTTCAAAAAGTGCTGTGATCATAGCTAAGATGGCTAAAGTAGATGTTGTAGCCTTTAGTGCTCAAATGCATGGTCTTGGCGCTATTGATAATAAAGGTAAGGAAGTGCTTCCTTTAGTCACGTATTTGGATACACGCCCAGCCATTGCTGTTGAAAAGCTTGTGGAAACGGTTAACCCTTATAAGCTGTATGAAAATACTGGTTGCCCACCTCTTTTCATATATCCGCTCACTAAGTTCATTTGGTTAAGCCTTACAATGCCTAATGTAATAAAAAAGGCAAAGTGGTTTGTCTCAGCTAAAGATTATATCATATATAAAATTCTTGGAGAACCCTACATTGACAAGTCAGTCATGAGCGGTAGCCAACTGTTAGACATTCATAGTCTGAAATGGAGTGATCTTGCCCTTTCCCCGACAGAAGTTGATGAAACTAAGCTACCTCATCTTTGCAATGGTGAAGATGTTCTGCATACCTTGCCTAAACATGTGGCAGTTTCATTAGGCTTAAGGGAAAGTGCACCTTTAGTGCTTGGCGCATCCGACGGTGCCCTTCACAGTGTGGGTCTCGGTGGCATTGAAAGAAGTTTGCTGGCATTAAATATTGGAACAAGCGGTGCTATAAGGT
>Ga0315306_10000420_pt1 | contig 20538 bp, 24 predicted proteins | sample TDP1_MG_FD_203803 | JGI IMG/M metagenome (GOLD analysis project Ga0315306, IMG submission 203803) | Freshwater sediment microbial communities from Lake Towuti, South Sulawesi, Indonesia - TDP1 | ecosystem: Environmental > Aquatic > Freshwater > Lake > Sediment | place: Indonesia: South Sulawesi... | reverse complement strand
TCATATCTAGGCACAGGCATCAACCCAGGCTTCCTCATGGACACCTTGGTCATCAGCCTAACAAGCGTCTGCCAAAAAATAAACAAAATAAAAGCTGAACGAGTAATGAACGCAGCCACCCGACGCGTGCCCTTCCAGAAAAAGGTCGGAGCTGGACTATCTTTAACTGAATTCAAAAAGAAAATGGCTACCAAAGAAATCACCGGCCACGTTGGACTGGAACAGTCAATCGGCATGGTTGCCGCAGCGTTGAAATGGGAACTGGATAAAGTCCAAGTTGAACAAGTTGAGCCAGTTGTAGCCAAAGAGGAAGTGAGAAGCGAAGCCATAACAGTCAAGAAAGGGCAAGTTGCAGGCTTAAGACAAATAGCCCGAGGAATAATGAACCGAAAAGACGTGATCACACTTGATTTTCAGGCCTATATCGGTGCCAAACAAGAATACGACGCCATAACAATCGACGGCGAACCCCCAATTCACCAGAAGATATCGCCCTGCGTCCACGGCGACACAGCCACGGTAGCCATGATCGTCAACGCCATACCAAAGGTGGTGAACGCACCCCCAGGCTTACTTACAATGAAAGACCTGCCAGTTCCGTCGGCTGCTGTAGAGGACATGAGAAAATACCTTTAGAGAACGCTGCAAAGCTTCGCAGTCGACCTTATATCTGCGATCAAGAACGCTTAACCCGTGAAAAGAAATGCCCCTGAGACATGCTGGAGTTTACGCGAAAGGATCGCTGACGCTCTCTGATGTCATTGAATCTGTGAAAAAACACTCAGACTACCGTAAAGTGGGCGCAATGGCTCTGTTCATAGGCGTAGTCAGAGGCGAAACAAAGACAGGCGAATCTGTCAGCCGACTGGAACTGGAAGCTTACGACGAAAAAGGCAACGAAGTCTTGGAGAAAATCTGCCAAGACCTGAAACGCAAGCACGGCATCGTAGACGTGCAGATTCATCATTTCACAGGCGAGTTCGATCTAGGTGAAGATCTTGTCTACGTTGTGGTAGCTGGTGGACACAGAGAAAACGTCTTCCCAGCTCTGCAAGAAGCAGTTGAACGCTACAAGAAAGAAGCGCCCATCTTCAAAAAAGAATACATCACCGATAAGAAGGGAAAAAGAAGGTCATACTGGGTCAGCGAACGTCGGCAGTAGGGCTTTGTTCTAATAAAAGCTAAGGTGCAGAAACCTCGATCCAAGACCTCAGATATAATGTTGTGTGGCTTTTGATTTTGCCTTATGATGCTGCTGAAAGGGTGAGCTCCACTGCCCCCATGTATTGACATAATTCCTTTGCTTTCTGCTCGACTTCTTTCAAGTCTTCTTTAGCTATTTTTTCAAAAGGCGTAATCATAATTGTCAATGCACGTTTGCTCTTCTTGTGCCTCCATGTTCCAACTATTCGCCCATTGATTAGCACCGTGGCGGCGATGTCTCCAACCTTTGGCTTGAACACGCGCTTTTTATGCTCTTCTTGGATTATGCGTGTTCTATATTTGTGTCCAAGCAAAAGTGAGTCATACTTGGGCAGCAGACAGGGAGGCGCTTTCTCATCAAGGTTCACTGAGTCGAGTAGGTCAACATCTTTTTTACTGAATAGAAATCTGGCTTTGTTGCCTTCAACCTTAACTTGTGTTATTGTCGAGCTGGCTTTTTCGATTGCTTTCTTGGCGTCGTTTGCCATTATTCCGCTCCAGAGACAGAAGTCTTGCTGCGTAGCTGGACCATAACCATGTAAATACTTCATAAGTAGCCTTTCGTGTGCCTCTTCTTCGCTTATCTTGTCCAAGTCTATGTGAGGCAGCCATTTGTCAAGCCTTGCAAAGCATGATTCCCTCTCGCATGGTTGCGCGTGAACAGTTAGGCCTTCGTACGCTGTTTCTTTGAGGATTCCGCCCCAGCCTGAAAACAGTCTTTCATAAGGTTTGGAGTCATCCTTCAACAGTGAGCGCACTTTGTCGTTGAGGTCTTTGCGTTTAAGCGGTTTCTGCGACAGAGCTTCAAGGATTCTGGGATAAATGACGTTGCTTCTTTCATCGATTGATGGCCAGTCCGGCGCACGCATGAAACGGCCATGATGTTCAAACCACATCCTCCTCAACGCTCTATTGTAAACAGGCAAGTCTGCGGATGGAATCACATGCAGTGTCCCACGCATAACCCACGTCTTTACCAGTGATTTGGCTTTGTAAAGAGCTTCATCCAGTAGTATATCTTCGAAATCTTCAACCCGATTCCACAACGAAAGATAAGGTGTGGTTGGCACTTGAGCATGCAGACCGCAAATGTGATCGACGACTTTTACTAGGTCTTTTTTCTCGGCTTTCTTGAACAAATGATGTTTCACGAGGTAGAGTCGAGTGAGCGCCTCCAACGAAAGACTTTCAGAACTGGCCATGTGTACCACTTATTCGAAGCAACTAGAGGTTAGGCGTTGTTCGCATAAACGTTTTTACAGGGTCTGTCATAATGTGTATCCGCGTGATCATCGTTGGACACTCTCGAAGAGTTTAGACGTTACCGCGAACGCATGAATAAACGCGTTCTTTCAGCCGGCAATCTTGGAATTAAACGGTTTTTCGCTTTAGACAGCCGAGCTTACGAGAAAGGCGCCTTGGACATCAAAACGAAGGAGCTATTGGGCTTAGTCGCTTCCACGGTTCTTCGCTGCAACGATTGCATCACATATCACGTCATACGCTGCGTTCAAGAAGGCGTCTCCGACGTAGAGTTCTTTGAAGCATTGAACGTTGCACTCGTTGTAGGCGGCTCAATCGCAATCCCCCACATACGACGCGCAGTTGAGATACTTGATCAATGCAGACAAAAGCAGAAGAAGCATCAAGAAATCGAGCTCTAAAGTCAAACACTTATTGATCTTCAAGTTTCACTATTTTGCAGCATCTTCTCTCCAGATGCCCCATTAAGTCGATTCCAGCTCTTGCTCTCTGCTCCTCCTCTTCAAGATGCTTCTGCAACCCGACCTGCTTAACACGCGCATAATTCTCAACCACGAACGGATACCACTCCCGTTGATATTCTGTGTTGCCGCAGGTGAGGTAATCAGCGCAGAGCAGACAGCTTTCAAGCTTCTTCTCGCGAACGCATTTCCGGTTCTCACAAGGCGCGCCTCCACCGTTGAGGCAGCCCGGGCATTGTGCAGCAGCGAACCATTCTAAACCTTTTCTGAACTCATCAAATCTGAAAGATTTCAGGGCGTAGTTAAGCCACTCATAACGCACTGTGTCAACTAGCCTTTTCAGCTCTCCCGCCATCATCTTTACTCGTCCGTTGCCATTGGGACACTGACCGCAGTAAACGCCGCATATTCCATGCTGGTATTTTTTCCCGACCGGTTCGGATTGTTCCTGAGACATTATGTTTCACCTGATTGCTAAGACACTTTTCTATAAATATCTCAACTCCACAGTTGTTAATAATGATTTATGAAAGGGTAGTGTGCTCTTGGAAGGCGGAGAGAGCAAGAGGACTAGTATGCGTTTTGACAGCTGTTCACACAGCATAGAAGTGGCAAAAGAGTCGGATGCGGCTAATATAGCCGTACTCTACAAGAGAGTTTGGGATGAGTACGGTGGCAAATTTCCTGATGAATTAGTCAAGGCAAGACAACCGTCAGCAGAGCAGGTGAAGGAATGGACGAAGCTCGATACTTACTTTGTGGCAAAGGAAGGACCTCGAATCATAGGCGTGATGGGTTGTTCTCTGAAGCACGGCACGTGTTTACTTATGCACATGGTGGTTGACGAGAGGTATAGAAAGAGAGGAATAGGTTCTGCTTTGACCAAAAAGGCAGTTGATTACGCAAGAGAAAATGGAGCGATCAAAGTGTGGCTTGATACAACTCCAAGGCTTAAGGAAGCAATGGCTCTCTATGAGAAACATGGATTCGTCAGACGTGGTCATCTCAGAAAACATTACTGGGGAGAAGACATCTACCTTTATGAGCTCATGCTTTAGTCTTAATGAGAACGTCATCATACTACGAATTCCCATTCGCACCAAACGTTCTTAGGACGCTTTTCAGGTGGTGCAACGCGACAGTTGACTTTGATGTTTGGGTTGAATTCTTCGACGAAGGCTTTGAGATAACTGAATCTGACGTTTTTGCATGGAAATACGTCTAGAGCTTTGCTTGTTCTTGTCTCCTGCACTCGACACCTCGTGACTCTGTAGATTCCTTTAGAAGGTGAAGACTCAGCTTGCTTCTCCTCTTGATAGAGGGACCAACTTGTGTTTCTCAGAGCATACATTAATGCTGGAACGTCGTTTTTCTCGATGCGCAGTAGGTTCTTGAGTTCTCGGGCTTCAAGCTTGCCCAAGATCTTCCAGCAGTTTGTGTCGATCTGGGTAGCTGCTTCAGTTCCAAACTTCTCCTCGATGCCCAGAAAGTACAAGCCGTCGACGCGCCACAGATTCCTGATGTGCATGTGGAAGAGTTCAAGCAAGGTTTCCTTGGGCATGCTTTTCAGCATTTCATAGTCTTCTTTGGTTAAACCACTCATTTCAAGCCGACCTTGCGGAGCATAGTGCATGAAGCATTTAGTATTTAAGCAGTTAAGGTCAAGCTAGATTCAGTCGGGATGCGCTCTTGGTGGAAATAGTCTTTCAAGTTGATAAAGTGGCTATCGCTTACATCATGCAGACAAGGGGCGTCAAGAACTTCGGCGTCAGCAGACAAGAATGGAACAAGCTTTTGGCAAAGGCATACGAAAACAAATACGAAGCACTGGTCAACGAGATTCATAACGGTTTAAAGGACGAATATGTTGCAGCTCAACAGCTCAAGCGAATCATCGAGGCTGAATGGGTGCAACATGAAGAAAACGTGCTCACTTGGCTTAAGGAAATAACAAAACTAGATTTCAAGGAGCCAACGGTCAACGTGTGCGTAGTTCCTTTCCCAGCTGGTCAGACTCCATTCAGGGACATTCCTTTGGTTGTAGTTGGCAAAATTCGTGAAGGTTGGGGCTATCCGGAAACATTAGCCCACGAACTCGCTCATGTCCTATTCAACCAAAACCTGAAGTTAGACAACGAAATAGACCATCCTTATATTCAATTGATTGAAGAGGAAATCGCTGTCAGACTAGGAGCCAGATCAAAGTACTTTGATTATGAAATACCCTCATTCGCTGAATGGGCTCATAAGGCTCAGCAGAACGAAAAGCGCTGGAAACAGTATCTAGTCCACATTGAAGACTACAACGATGTATCCGAATTCATAAGGGAAAACGAGAACATAAGATAGTATTAGAAGCACCAAATGGTGCATGCGGTCTAAGTGGTTGACATGGTCCGGATGAGGCAAGCTTCAGTTGAGGATTTGAAGCGTCTTCGCGATTGTGAACTACGGATTTGGCAAAGTCTTAAGGAATGGTTGCCCTCTTCATTTGTTGATCCAAACATAAATCAGATTCGGCGACCTGAGTACCTGCAGAACTGGCAACAAATGCTTCAGAACAAGGAGGTCATTTACCTCCTTGCAGAGGAAGACAAAGAAATCATTGGGTTGGCAACAGGGAGGGTAAGAGAAGACGGAGTCGGAATACTTGGGTTCTTAGGCGTCCGAAAAGAGCGCCGTAACGGAGGCATCGGCTCAAAGTTGCTCAATAAGTTTTTGGAAGAAGCGAAGAAAAGAAGGGCTCACAAGGTGTGGCTGTTCACTTCGCCTAATCTGCGCTCGGCTATAAGGCTGTATGTTAGAGCTGGATTCGTGCCTGAAGGCTACATGAGACGGCATTCCTACGGCTCGGACCTGATTATTTACAGCAAATTTCTGAACGAGCAAGAGCGGTGAGTAAGATCAGGCTTGTTTTTTCATCCATTTTGCTGCTTCGCTTAACAATGGGTTCGGAGACACATCTATAACTGGAATATCGTAAGTGCCCACACGTATCGATTGTTTGTACTCCGGCATGAGCGCATACACCACGTCTGACCAGAACACTCTGCCCTTCACGTACTCGTCTACCAGAAGTTCTGTTGACGGCGATATAGGAGAGTACGAAAAGACCACGCCTTCCGCCCACTTCAGAATCACAGACTCTCCACTGCTCATGATAACAGCCACAATTCTCGACAAAGCCTCAACAGATGGATAACGAGTACACTCCAAAATAACTAACTCTTTAGGAGCTCGACAAACAATGTTCATTCGGAGCCACACCTTCAAACTTCGTTTTAGCTACTCTGAAATGATGTTCATGCCTTTTAAATCTTCTACAAAAAGGAGGATCCTCGAGCTTCGGATGCAAAACAGGGTTTACAGGCGAAAAAACTCGATCCTATATTAAACATTCTTTCAGATAGTCGTCCAGCGTCCTAGCAGGCACGACTTCTATTTTGTAATCGTTGGCATCTAAGGAGTATTCATAGTTCTTTTGGGGCACGACCACTCTCTTGAAGCCCCAAGCCTCAGCGGCCTTAATCTTCTCGTACAGTCCGCCAACAGCTGTAACATTGATTTGGTCGCCGATGCCCAAGTTGATTTCCCCAGTAACAGCCACGTCCTGTCTTATCGGTCGCCCTTCAATGAGTGAGCAGAGAAGTATGGCCATGGTGACTCCTGCAGATGGTCCATCCACACCGTATGCTTGAGAAAAGTCTATGTGTGTGAGATAGTCTTGGGCTATGTCTACGCCGTACTTGTGTAATATTACGCTTCGCACTTTGTCTATGCTATCTGATATGAACGATTCGTTTTTCCCTTTTGCGACGCCGGTGACTTTGTAGTAGCCCTGCAGCGGATAGTCTCTGTTGACCTGGCTTCGTTTAACCATCTGCGCCTTAACTGTGAGCACGTTGCCCGTCATCTCACCGCTGTACGGATCTGTTACAACTGCTAGCCCGTAGGTTTGTCCGAGTTGTGTGCCGTGTGGGTCGATTTCCAGCAGCTTGCCCCTTTCACTGAGCTGATGTTCTAGGATTTGGCGTTGAATAGTTTTGCAGTGGTGCTCTATGGCTTCCTCCACATGGCGTCGCTCTACCATGGCGCAGTCTTCGTTCATAGCCAATGTAGCTGCGGTTTTGACTAGAGATATTAACGGCCGGAACTTGGTTGACAAGGCATCTCGTTTGTTGCTTCGGCGCCTGCCTTCCTCCATGATTTCTTCACATGCTTCATGGCTGAAGGGAACTAGATGGAACCTTTTGGCTTCCTGCGCCACAAACTGGACGTACTTGCGCCTGTTCTCAAGGGTGTTAGGCATGTCATTGTTCATACGCACAACTTTGCCATATCCGTAAATGCGGTCCATTAGCGCTGGGTGGATCTGCCCAATAGAGTCGAAGTTGCCAGCGCCTACAAGAAAGCACATACACGGAATAGGCTCAGTTGAAACCGCCATAGCAGCCGTGCCACTAGTCAAAAGATGACCACGCGTCGTTATGGGCAGTTGTCCATCTTCTAATACAGTGAGTAGGGTTACAGCCTCAAGAGGATTCAGATTCTTGATTTCATCAATGTATAGTATGCCTAGAGACGCTCTGTGCACATCACCAGCTGTGACGCGCTGATGTTCAGGTGTGCCCATGCCGCCTGTTTGGAACGGATCCCAAGCTATGTCGCCGAAAAGCTGAGAAGACATGTGTCCTGTGGCGTCAACAAAAGGCGCTTTTTCAGAGGAGTTGTCCACTAAAAGCTTGGGCACGCCTGACTGCTGAGCGCCGCCTATGCCGCCTAGGTTGAGGGCGCCGCCGCTCATTTTGCCGAACCACCAGATGAATATTCCGAAGAATATGAGTGAGCCCGCTGGCACGAAGATGAGGACGAGCGACGGAAAGGATTTGGCGAAGTATTCGAAGAAGTTGTAGTTGAACATCTCGTGCAGTGAGATGCCGTCACCTACAGCAGGGTTCAGCTGCCATTGGTCAACCAGTTCGTAAATGCCGTACATTCCTATGAACAGCATAATCAAACCAAAGACTAACAGAAATGTTTGGATCACCCGCAAGCCGCCGGCAACCAAGAATTTTCGTTTTTCATGGCGTAGCCGTTCCTTCTTTATGGTTTCTTTGCCCTTCCCCGCTTCATTCATCGAAATCTTAGGTTCGCTGGGCACAACTCTGTTCTTCCAGCACAACACATCGAAAAGCTTGATCTTGTTTTGCTGATAAATCTCAGTTAGCTTTTCAGCTAATGCTCTGCCGATCAATGATTTGCCCGTGCCTGGGTCTCCTAACAGAAGCAGGTATGGTCCAGGGCTCAGCTTGGTTTTGATCGATGGTTTCGGGGCTAGAGGGTCTTTCCATTCCTCGTACCATTTTTGTTCTTCAAGTGTCTCGAGTTTGTGGCCCCATTCGTCGAGGCAGAGAAAACATTCTTGAAGTGCACGCTCTTGACCGATTACCCATGAGATAAGGTTGTCGTCAACTGGAAAATCTTTAGTCGTCTTGAAGTTAGCCCAGTCCCATGGTATTTTAGCCTTTTTTCCATTAATCGTTCGTTCAAGAATTTCTGTTTCGTTGCCGAAACACCAGTACTTTTCTCTCTTCGATGGGGCAGTCATTGAGAATCTACATGGCATCTTTGTTTTCCAAAATTAAAGTCGTTATTTCAACATTGGTAATATGGCTAAAGCTGATAGAAGAAGCTGTTACGCTGTGCTAGGAGCGTTTAATAACTTCCACGCACAGAATTGCACTACTAATTCGAAGGAGGTTTAAGACGGTTTGAAGTATGATATACGGTACAAACCATCTTACAGCATGCTTGTAGTGCAACTGGAAGCAGGCGAGACCATAACAGCTGAATCTGGAGCCATGACATACATGCACCCAAACATTGAAGTCAAGACACGAATGCGAGAGAAGAGCTTCCTTGGCACGCTGGGCTTGACTTTTCTTGGCAGACAATCTTTCTTCGTCAATGATTACATAGCATCATCTGGACAGGGAGAAGCAGCATTTGTCTCAGCACCAGTGGGCGACATTGAAGTTCTCGAGGTCACTCCCAATCAAGGGTACATAATTCAAAAAGCAGCTTACATAGCCTCAACCCAAGAAGTAAACTTGGACGTGCAATGGCAGGGCTTCACTAAGGGCTTGTTTGGACAAGGCTTGTTCATGATCAAAGTGAGCGGCAAAGGCCAATTATTCATCAACACGTTCGGAGCCATCGACAAACACACGCTGAAGCCTGGAGAAAAAATGATCGTGGACAACTTTCACCTAGTTGCTTTCAGCGACACATGTCCCTACAGAGTAACCAAATTTGGAGGTCTGAAAGAAACAATTCTAGGCGGAGAAGGCCTAGTCACCGAAATCACGGGACCCGGCGACATCTACATTCAAACAAAGAACCTGAGAGAATTCGTAGACTGGCTTTGGACTATGCTTGAACCCCGAGTGCAATCTAGAGCTCGTTAGAGGACAGCAGCGATTCAACCATAAAACGCCGGAATAATTAATGTTAAATAGTTGAACCCCTTTCTCTCCTGACTCTAGGGGAGCTGGGCAGCACCTAGCTGAGAGGACGACTACAGGGTCGTCGACCCTTAGAACCTGAACCAGATAATACTGGCGGAGGGATGTGAACATATGTTGCGTACGCTCGACGTTGCCTACCTTGAATTAGATCTTTCGAATAGAGTACAACTCGATTTTTCAGCACTTTCAGGAGTAGTGACGAAGTGAAGATCAAGCTGCCTCCAGAATGGGGTACTGAGCCTGTTCCTGCTGAAAAGAAGATTATGAGAGTCATTGATTACTTTGTTCTCTGGTCAAGTTTGGCGGTTGGGTTGCTGGTTCTTCAGGCTGGAGGCCTGCTTATACCTGGTCTATCATTGGTTCAAGTTCTTGCTATCTCTTTGATGGGTTCAATACTTGGCTCCTTGATGCTGGCCTCGGCTGGAGGACTGGGAAGTAAATACGGTATTCCCACAATGGTCAGTCTGAGAGCCGTATTAGGTCTGAGAGGATCATATCTTCCAACGATTCTGAACATAACGCAGCTGATCGGCTGGGCATCATTTGAAATTCTAGTAATGGCCGATGCTGCCCTACTCGCTGGTCAATTTTTGGGCGATTCCACCCGCTACTTCTGGATTCTTGTCTTTGCATCATGGTGTCTGCTTCTTTCGCTGGGCGGACCACTAGTCGTGATTAGACAATGGTTAGAGAAGTTTGCCATATGGCTTACTTACGGCACAACCATTTTCCTCACCTACATGGTGGTTACAAGATTTCCAGAAAACCTGTCCTTCGCTGGCGACGGGTCTCTACCATTGACCTTAGCCCTTGACCTAGTGATAGCCATGCCGATTTCATGGTGGCCGCTTATTTCCGATTATAACAGATTTTCAAAGAGCGAAAAGAGCGCCTTCTCCGGCACTTTGTCTGGATACTCCTTTGCCAACTTCTGGTTTTATTCTCTAGGCGCCTTGCTCACACTCGCATATGGCACAGGTATTGTCGAATCGATAATGGCTGTCACATTTGGCGCTTTGGCTCTCACTATTCTGGTGGTGGATGAGACTGATAACGGATTTGCTGACATTTATTCGGCAGCTGTATCTGTACAAAATATTGCACCCAAGCTACGTCAATGGAAATTGATCACTGCCATCACCATAACAAGTATACTGATTGCTGTTTTTCTACCACAGCAGTGGCACATAGCCTACGAAAGCTTCCTTCTTTACATAGGAGCAATATTCGTGCCTCTTTTAGGCGTGCTCTTCGCCGACTTCTATCTACTGAAGAAAAGAAAATACAAAGTAGACGAGTTTTACAGCTCCTCCGCACACTTGAGAGTCAGACCGCTAGGCGCATGGTTCATAGGAATCATCACCTACTTCCTACTTTATACTTACACAACCCTAGGGTCGAGTATTCCTTCCTTCGTAGTCTCAGCCTTAATACTTCTTGCCCTTGAGAAGGTGAAGTAGAATGCCTCGTAAGCGAATTCGAACTAGAGCTCCTGTGGCGATTACAATAGCTGGAAGCGACTCTGGAGGCGGTGCGGGAATACAGGCGGACATTAAAACTTTCGCAGCAATGGGTGTTCACGGCACAACAGCGGTTACTTCTATCACTGCGCAAAACACTCAGACTGTTGCAGCAGTCGTTGACCTAGATGCTGAGATGATTAGGAAGCAGATTAGAGCGGTTGCAGAAGACATCGGTATCGACGCGGGAAAAACTGGAATGCTGCACACAGAAGAAATCATCAAAGCAGTAGCCTCTGAGATTTCAAACTACCAGTTCCCGCTTGTAGTTGACCCAGTCATGGTTGCCAAATCTGGCGCACCTCTTCTCGAACCAGAGGCAGTGGACTCGTTGAAAACCCGTCTCTTACCGAAAGCAACGGTGGTGACTCCTAACAGGTTTGAAGCTGAAAAACTAACCAGTAGGGCGATCAAGAATCTAAATGATGCCAGAAACGCCGCCAAAGAAATCTCTAGGATTGGACCAGAGGCTGTTGTGGTTAAAGGCGGTCACCTAAACGGAAAAAACTCGGTGGATATCCTCTATTACAGAGGCAAGTATAATGTATTCCAGACTCCGCGCCTAAACGTTAAAACCACACACGGCACAGGCTGCAGCTTCTCAGCGGCGATAGCAGCCGAACTTGCAAAAGGAACAAACATACCTGCTGCTGTTGAAAGCGCCAAGAAACTCGTCACCTCTGCAATCAAGTTTGGATTAAGCGTAGGCAAGGGTTATGGACCAGTCAACCCACTCGCTCAGCTTTATCGCAACTCTTCTAAGTACAGCGTCTTAACGAGCATAGAGGAAGCTAAAATACTCTTGGAGTCTGCGCCTGAAGTCTTAGCGCTTGTGCCCGAGGTAGGCATGAACATTGCTATGGCAGTGCCATACGCCGAAACTATTGACGATGTGGCAGCTATAGAGGGCAGGATCGTGAAATTTCGAGAAAGACCTAAGGCAGTAGGCTCTTCCAAGTTCGGTGCTTCTTCACATCTGGCTAAGTACATACTTGAAATCACTAAATATGACTCTGCCAAAAGGGCTGCCGTCAACATAAAGTATTCAGAAAAAGCCCTGAAGATTCTGGGAAAGAAAAGGCTTCAGTTGTCTTTTTACGATCGTAAGGAAGAGCCGCGGAAGATCAAGGAAGTTGAGGGAATGACCATACCTTGGGGCGTGGAACAAGCCATCCAGAGGATTGGAAACGTTCCTGACGTGATCTATCATCGAGGAGACACGGGGAAAGAACCCATGATCGTAATCGTTGGAGAAAAGGCAAGTGGGCTTGCAAGGCTTGTCACACAAATCGCAACGGAGATGCAATCGTGAAGGCTGAAGCTGTATACGTTAAGAAGATAGCTCTGGTCTCTGTATTCTCGGCTCTTGGAGTAGTCATAGCTCCTTTTTCATGGTTTGAATTTCTAGGAACTAGAGCCTACCCGGGACAACACATGGTCAATGCCCTCTTAGGCGTGCTTGTGGGACCCCTATGGGCAGGTATCGCTGCTATAATTATAGGTGGTATCAGAATCGGCTTGGGAGTGGGCACGATTTATGCGTTTCCTGGAGGAATTCCCGGGGGCTTGGTTGTGGGAGCTGTCTACTGGTTTCTTAAGCGTTTTAAGACAAGCGCGAAAGTTCGTCTGTTATCTGCTTTAACTGAGCCAGTCGGCACCGTGTTCATTGGCGTAGCGATTGCTCTTTACCTATTGGCTCCTCTAGTTGCTCCCTATGTTGGAATAAATCCTTGGGCTGGAACCAGTAGACCGTTAGAACTGATTTCAGAGAAGGGTTCTCTGCTAGCTTTCTCAATTTTTGCGACTGGCTGGGCGATAAGTTCTATCGCTGGATGCACCGTGGGTTTTATCGCCCTTTCCATTCTAAATCGAGCTGGGATAAGCAGAGGAACATTGTTTGGTGAAGAAAGAGAGAAAAAAGAGTCAACTTAAGGCAGCTGCAATCATCGGCAAAAAAGTGCTCATACTTGGGGAAGTGGGTGCTGGAAAAACCTCGCTGATCGCCAAGTTAACTGAAGAGCTGATGCGGTTCTCCAAAGCCGGAGAAATAACATTAATCGACATGGCTCCAGAAGCCATAGGCGAGGTTGGAGGTAAACTGTCCGCTTATTCTCCGTTGATTCGTAACTTGAAGTACCTTTCGCCAGCAAACATATATGCTCCACGAGTGACAGGTGCTTCCCCCTGGCAGGTTGTGGAGTTCGCGAAGCGGAATAAGAAAGCTATAGATCCGCTACTTAATGAATTCCTGAGGCATCCAACTGAGATTCTCATTGTAAACGATATCACCTTATACCTTCACGTTGGCGACTTAGAGAAAATCCTAAGTTGTGTAAAGCTTGCGGAAACGTTCTTGGCAAGCGCGTATTATGGAGTTAAGCTCAAAGAGGATCATGGAACTGGAATAAGCAGCCGCGAGAGGCAACTAGTTGAAAAACTGCAGATTTACATGGATCGTGTTGTCAACTTGAGTCTCTCTTAAGAAAGCTTTAGGTGTCAGCAGATCAATTAAACTCCAAATAACCCAAATCTTCAAAACTATGCTGTTGTGGCGTTTGCATGGAAGGCAAACTTAGGAAATTCAGTTTGGAAGAATTGAAGCAGCTTGATGGGAGAGAGGGTCGGCCAGCATACATTGCATACGATGGGAAGGTCTATGATGTCTCTGAGAGCTTTCTTTGGACGGAGGGTGATCACCAAGGTCAGCATGTTGCTGGAAAAGACCTCACAAAGGAGATAAAGCTGGCTCCACACGGAGAAGAAATGCTTGAGCGAGTAAAACTAGTTGGCGTGCTCGTTTCAGAGTAGAAGGAGAAAGAGGGCTAAGTCACTCAAAGTGGACCAGTGAAGAAGCCTAGCAGCGTCGGACCGCAAGAGTAAATATTCTGCGTCAGCCTTTTGATCATATGGGCTTCAAGAAACTCATCCTACTCATGTTTGCTCTTGCTCTGATGCTTTCTTCAATTCGTAACGAGCAGTCTCAAGCGTCAGCGACCCCTGAAAGTCTGTCTTCGCAAGAGTCGCAGATTGTTGCGCTGGTGAACGGAACAAGAGCGTACAGCTATGATCTGGAACTTGAGAAGATAGCCTTGAACCACAGCGTTTCACTCTATTCATTTCGGTCAAGTGGGTCAGTGGGTGCAAACGCGACCGCTATTTGGCTTAAGAATCAATTTGAGGGTTTCGGATTGAGCACAAGCTTAGAATCGTTTGAATTCACCAATTGGAACCTGCTTGAGCAGCCTGCACTTGTTATTGACGAAGACGGCATCGCCGACACAGCTTATGATCAAATAATGGTAAGCTCTTTTCAATCTGCTCATTACAGTTGGCCCACACCTGAAAGTGGAGTTTTCGATGATTTGGTTGTTTTACCTCTGCCAGACGCAGGTAGCTATGGCGGAATAGGTGCAAACCCGATCAATACGACCCTTTGGGACAGTGTAAACACGCTTGACAAAGTCGTCTTGATTGGTGGAGAAGTACGCTGGAACTCTGCGTGGGAACAGGCTTTTTACAGCAAGTTGAGTTCACAGCCGCCTGCAGCAGTCGTCTACACTTGGTGGTATTCTTGGATGTCTTTTACTCCGCCATTATTGGGCTCGGTTGGTGGGCGTCCGACGAGCAACATGGGACCTTACTGCTGGAACTTAGAAATACCTTGTGGCTGGGTCGATTACAGAGACGGGGAGTTGATACGGGAAAAGGAAGCCTCGGGTAATGTCTCAGCAGAGGTTGTGATTCCTTCGGTGATTGCATCTGGACCGCATTACAATGTTATTGGAAGGCTGCAGGGAGGCGCTGGCGCCGACAAGCTTGTCGTAGTTTCAGCTCATTATGATACAGTTTTGACCGCGGGGTTTGTTGACAACGGCGCGGGCACAGCTGGTGTTTTAGAGTTGGCTCGAGTCCTCAGTCACGCCTCTAGAGAGGGCATCTACAGCTCGAATTATACGATTGTTTTTGTAGCCTTTGCTGGAGAGGAGCTTGGCTTGGTTGGAGCTGTTAACTACGTTAAGCAGCATAAGGCTGAGATGGAGGACATTGTTACAGTTGTCAATCTTGACTGTATTGGCAGCGACGATTTGAACGTTGCCAAAACAGACCCGGGACCGGATTTTGACCTAGACCAGCTTATTTCGGAAGCAGCTGCTGACCTGAATGTTCCCGCTACACCAACAGATCCTGGAGGCTCTGATCAAGAGGTTTTCAGGAGTCCTAGCAATGGTGAAAGCGGCTTTTCTTATTGGTGGCCCGGGCTTTCTGCAGGAATAGATGATGCGACTCCAGTGCCATCTAGCACGATGATTATTTCGTATCCTCTTTTCTATTCGGACAATTGGAGGAGAGGTAAGCCTGGTTGGATTCACACGTCATACGACAATTCTTCGTCCACTCAAACGTTGAACTGGCTTGAGGCTGCTAGTCTTGAAGACCACATTAAAGTGGCTGCACTTTCAGTTGTGCGCATTTCGCCTTCGAGTCAGCAGGTTGTTGAAGCTCCGGCTTTTCCTTGGTGGATTGTGGGTGTTGCTGCGGGAGTTATGGTTGCAGTCGCGGTTACGACTGTATATTTTGTCAAGGTCAGAAAGCGATCTGTCAAACAGGCTGTGCAGTAGATTGGGGTAGATTTGATGGTTCTACTTTGTTCGTTTGCCTCCGCAGTGGGGGCATTTGTCGTATTTCTCGTCGTAGAGATTGTTGCAGTATGAGCAGCGGATTTTCACGATTTCTTTAATTATCTCACGTTCCTTCACTACGGCAGCAGGCTGCTCAGACGACGTCTGCGTCGGCTTTCGAAGAAGTCTGTAAAAGCTGATTATAACTGAGAAGATTATGAAAATGAATACGAGTACAAACACTAGACCGAACATGAAGGGAAACGAGTCGATTTGTAATATCACGATGTTTACCAATGGAATTAGGCTTAGTTATGGTTTCTAAGGTTTGCGGAAAATGAACTTCTCTGTTACTGCTTCATTTTGTTTCGATGGATTACCGTTCCGCATTCTCTGCAATAGTCGAAATTGGAGTCGCTGTTTTCATCAACATCTATTGTACGTTTGCATTCCTTGTTGGGGCATTTCATCCGGGCTGTTCACTCTCGTTTGAAAAGCGTGTAATCAAGTGGCTCGGGCTCGTGGCACGGACAAGCCTTACACATTGAGCCTTCCAACAGCTCTTTGAGCACACAGCAGTAGACCTTTGCCTTTGCAACCAAAATGGCTTGTTTGCACCGGCTTGAAAAGACTTGAGGCGATTTAGACGGTCTGCGTGGACGCTTTGGCTTTATGAAAGGTCCGCCCTGACGCTTTCGATATTCTTCGAATTTTAGCAGATATTTTCTGGGAAAAGTTATGCCGAGTTGGCTTTGAGGGGCTTTCTGCATGAGCATCATCGCTACTTGACTCTCGCACTCGGTTAAAAATGAGTTATGAAGCCAGAATAATGATTTTGAGGAAAGTGTAGGTGGAAGAGAAAGGAAGACTGAAAGGATTTGTCTTTTTTAAGGCAATAGCAGCTACGTGTAGTCGATCTGGTATATTTTGGCTTTTTCATTGTCAAAGAGTTTTGTGAAGTGAGGTGAAACTGGGGCACTTTCAAACACTAGTCTCAGTAAAGTTGCGGAAGTGCCTTTTGCAGTGGGTTCGTATTTGTCGCTTTCTTTGTGGTAGATTAGGTATTCTGTTGCGTTGTAGCCTGCGATCTGGGCGATCCAAGGGAACTTCTGCAGCTCGTCAGGGATGAAGACCAGTGCGTACTTGGCATTATATTTTGCCAGAAGGGGTAGAGATTGCTCTTCAGGCAGCATGAAGATGTTGGCTAGGTCGTGGATTCTTTCTGATGAGCCCCACGTTCCGAAAAGTTGACTCTGCAAGTTGCCAAAAGGACTTCTGCTTGAGCCCACCGTGTAATAAATATCCCTGGAAGGATAGGCTTCGATTACCTCTCTTTGACTCCATTCTCTTACAGCGCGGCCGTAGTCCCACCAGCAGAGTACTACAGAACCTGGCGGCGTGAGTTCTTTCAGCTTGGCAAAGGCTTCAGGCATTTTCGGCGTGCGAGAAAAATACTGTAGAACTGCGTCTTGTTCGCGGTCGTAGTCGAATTTCATCCAGACAAGCGACATGGAAGCTGCAACTAACACGATGATCATGACAGCGGCGAGAAACCATCTTTTGCGCCAGAATCTCGGAGTCATATGATTGATAAGCGCCTTGATCAATGAATTATGGGTTTTGGTACGTTGCTTTACGGTTCTAGTACAGTTGCTTACGAATACTGCTAAATGCATGAACACCTATCTTGAAAAATGGAGGCTCCTAGGTTGAGACGTAGATCAACGTCGTCAACTGTGCTCCTGCTCCTAGTTGTTTTCCTCATCTCATATCTTGCTTTTACATGTGCTCCTTACAATCATGATCAACTGTTGAAGGTGCCGCAGCTTCATGTGGAAAAAGCGTTTGTTTTCGCTTCTTTCCTTTTTAATCAGAGAGAAAACGCGGCATCAACTCTACTGAACCAGACCACGAGAATGACCGTCTTCGAACTCATCAAAGATAATCCTGGGCTTCATTTCAGAGCAATATCCCAGTGCCTAAACATGCCTTTCGGAGTGCTTCAGTATCATCTGGGCTTGCTCATAGATCATGGTTTGATATCGGTCTACGGAGATAGACGATACAAAAGGTTTTTTGAATCCAAGAAGTTCACGGAAGCCGAGATGAAAACGATCTCTACTTTAAGACACAAGACTTCAGGCAAGATCTTAGTCGCGTTATTTGAGAAGCCGCAGACAACACATAAGGAATTGAGCGTGAAACTCGGTGTTTCCTCGCAGGCACTGAGTTGGCATATGAGTCGCTTAGAGAAGATGGGTTTTATCCGAAAGAATGTTGACGGTTTGAAGGCTACGTATTCTTTGGATGAGAGAACTCGCGGTTCCGTTAGCCATTTTGCGGCGCTTGTGTAAGGCTCAAGGTGGGTTGCTAGGCGTGGCTGTAAGGAGCGTTTTGCAGAGTGTGAAAGTCAAGGTGAATGGCATCTTGGTTTCATGTCTTTTTCACAAGGGAAGTTCAGATGCGATTGTGTTCATTCATGGGCTTGGTTCTTCTAAAGAGGACTATATGGAAGTCTTTAGGCGGGAGGAGTTTCAGCCTTTTACGATTTTGGCGGTTGATTTGGTAGGATTTGGCGACAGCGATAAGTCTGCAACCTTTTCGTACGAAATGAAAGAACAAGCTGGGATCTTGAAAACGATAATTGATCGGTTTGGCATAAGTCGATTCAACCTTGTGGCTCACAGTATGGGTGGAATCGTAGGAGCTGAGCTGTGCGAAATGATGCCGGACCGTGTTGTCTCATTCATTAATGCTGAAGGGAATCTCACTGCAGGAGATGCTACAATGAGCAGGGTAATTGCCAAAATGGGCGAAGACGAGTTTGTCCGTGACGGTTTTGAGCGGCTTAAGCGTGACCTTGAAGCTGAGTTTGAAAGAACTGGTGATCAAGGAGGAAGGCGGTACTTGGAAGCGCTTTCGAAAGCTACAGCGAAATCTGTGTACCAAAGCTCGGTGTCAACTGTGCACGAGTCGGATTACGGTGACTTGCTGACGCGTTTCACGCGGCTACCGTTTTACAAATGCTACATATACGGTGAGAGGAACAAAGACAAATTCTTAACGGAGAAACTGCTTAAGCAGAAGAGAATTCCTGTTTTCTACGTCTCCGAAAGCGGACACGCTATGATAGATGACAATCCGGATGAGTTTTTTGACCACGTGCTAAAGGCAATAAGACGAGCAGAATAATTCACCGAGCCTAGCATAAGTGAACACGTTAGTGCAGTGGGCAGGATTTGAACATGAGAACCTTTATCGAGGATGCTCTTCAATTAACCTTAAGATAATTGTTCTTTCCTTTACTTGGACACTAAATACCGATTTGTTCTTGAAATTTTTCGCGATTTCGTCAAGCGCTTCTGTGTCAAAACTCCAATGAATTGGATGCGGCTTCCGTTCGGTTATGCGATAAGGGTAGATGTATAGCTTGGCTCGCATGATACCACCTATTCTGTGGTTTTCAGTTTATGTCGGAATTTGTCTTCCCATCAGTTAAGACTTTAGAGAACAACCTGAAGATCATAGAAAGCCTACAAGGTTGAGAGCCACTTTTTATGGCGCGGGAGATTGTTTTGCGGGTGCATAATTGCTCAGGCAACAACTACAATTTCCGGAGTAAGAATCTTTTCTGGAACATTTTCTGCTGAAACTTTGATTGTGACAGGATAGTTTCCTGGTGAAATATTGTTAGAAACTTTTATAGTCAATCCGTTACCAAGGCCATCTCCACCATGAAGTGTGAAAAAGCTTAACTCACACTCATTTGTGCCAGTGCGTGAGACGGTAAAGCCTTCGTATGTAATCACAGTGACGCGAACATCCTTAGCCCATGCCAATAGCCAACCATCATTAGTGACCCCTATGCTTACTTCGAGAGAGTCTCCACGTCTCACTTGCCAAGGAGGAGGTGGATAAAACTCTATCCTAAGCCTAGGTTCTCCTAGCGGGACATGACCAAAAATGGATGCGAATAGTACGCCCACGATCACTAACACGACTATCAAGACAGCAATCTTCAAACCCCTTGACCTCTTCCTAACGGTTTTCTCCAAAAATCCCACCTTCTGTTCTTTGTTAAAATCAGAACCTCAGAATGCCTATGGGCACTGCAAAGAACTCTACTCTCAGAACACTCTTTAACTTTGTGCAGTATGGATAGAATGTAGAAAGGTGCAGCGGGCAGGATTTAAACCTGCGAACTCTACAAAGAAGCTTTCTAGTTTCTATTACTGGGATTCATGTGCTACTTCTTTGCGCACGTAGTCTATAGCTTCTTTCACGTCTTTCATTGTCTTTTCGATTTCGGGGCGAATTTTTCCTGCATAGTAGCCGTACTGATGAAGATAGAGGAAGGCTGAGTCGCCTACTTCTACCAATTTTCTCCGTCCTAATTTGTCCAAGATTTCCCAGCGTTCTCCATAGGAGTCAGGTTCTGGATAACCGCGTTTCTGGACTAGGGCGACTGTGGCTTCTACATAAGCATGGAATATCTTCTCGCAACCCTTCCTTGTGCGCGTCAAATCACCTTTTCGACGACCCTCTTCATACTCTTTAGTGCCAAGTGCATAGAATTCTTCAGCACTCTTGAGATGATCCTTGACTTTCGCCAGAGTTTCACCACGTATTCATGAAGCAGAGAATACTCTTTAACCTTGTCCAGTATCGATAAAACTTAGAATACATATCAAGCAAGATTCGAACCCGCAAACCCCTAGAGGAAAGGGATGTTGCGCCTTTGAAGGGAGTGTTAGGAAATTAAAGATTTAAGGCAGTTTGGTCAAGTTTACCTGTGGTGTATGCTGTGGGGTATGTTAAGGTAAAGGGTGTTGTAGCTAATCCTTTTGAAACGGATAAGCGTCTTGAACTGGAGTTTTTGGTTGATACAGGCGCCATGTATACGTCGTTGCCTGAGAGCCTGCTCAAGCAATTGGAGATAGTTCCT
>Ga0315306_10000419_pt1 | contig 20548 bp, 16 predicted proteins | sample TDP1_MG_FD_203803 | JGI IMG/M metagenome (GOLD analysis project Ga0315306, IMG submission 203803) | Freshwater sediment microbial communities from Lake Towuti, South Sulawesi, Indonesia - TDP1 | ecosystem: Environmental > Aquatic > Freshwater > Lake > Sediment | place: Indonesia: South Sulawesi... | reverse complement strand
TCTAGGTCTATGCCAACAACGTTTGCGAGGGATGCTAACCAAGCGAGAACATCGGCGAACTCGTCTACCATAGCCTTGCGGTCTTGCGTTTTTATGGCTTCTTCTAACTCTTTAACCTCGTCTAAAAGCCATTTGTATGTTCCAGTTGTCCCTCGCTCTGAGTCACGGTGAAAATAGATTTTTCTCATCAGGTTCTGAAACTCATGAATGTGCACATAGACGCCTCCCAATTGCATTCCATAGATTCTATTAGGCTTAGGCTTTAAACCTCCCGAAAAGTAAACATTTAGCGTTTAAGCACAAGATTGTTGAGAAATAGAAATGGCAGGTGGGCATATTTGCTGAAAATTAGTATAAGACCTTTCCGTGAAAGCGATGCAATGGAAGTGTACACTATGCTTAAAGGTACTGAGGAGTTGCAAGTTGGCGGTCTGACATATTCTGAGAAAGCGGTTCAAGGCTGGCATGTTACTCGCGCCCAAGACACGATTTTAATAGCAGAAACTGAGGCAGCGATTGTGGGTTTTATAGCGGCAAAACTAAACGACCCAGAATCGGGCGCTGCATACATTGATTGCTTGGTTGTCAAGTCTGAATACAGAGGAAGAGGAATTGGGCAACAACTACTCAAACGATGCATATCTTCGCTGAAGGCAAGTGGCGTATTCTTCGTTCACCTTCACGTTAGATCAGATTTTCCTCGAGCAGTCAATTTTTGGGAAAAGAACAATTTCAAAGGAAAGCAATCCATGCTGTGGATGTACGAGGAAATTTAAAAATTAATGCAAAGGCATAAACTTTTTAATTTTTAACATGGTTTACATTTGCCACATGTCCTCTGAAATAGAGCAGTTCTTGATGTCAATAGTTTTTACAGCAGTTTTTTTCTTTCTGATATGGCTTATAACCAAATTCCATAAGCCTAAAAGTTTAGAGATTAAATTTGCTACTCCTTGGAAAGAGGCTGCCTTAGCAACTGGATATGTTATTGGTCTTTTTCTAATCCTCGCAATGGTTTTCTTCTTTATGGTGCAGAGTGCAGGGGATCCATTAGGAACTCCAACACAATTCGATCTTCAAAGAGCTTTAAGACAGTGGGGTGTTTACGCTGTAATGTCCATCATTCCGATCTCTGTTATCATCAAAGCCAGAAAACAACGTTTTGAAACTGTCGGGGTAACTAGGAAAAACTTACGGCTTTCTGTTGGAATAGGACTTGCACTTTCTTTGCTACATGTGGTTTTGAGCACCTCACCAGAAAGGTTCCTAGACAGGTTCTTTAGCAGCAACACCCTCTACGCCTTCATTTATTATCTAGCTGTGGGTTTTGGAGAAGAGTTGATGTTTCGAGGTTTTCTTCAACTTCGCTGCTCAATGTGGCTGGGAGAAATAAGAGGGTTAATCCTCGCAAGTGCAATTATGGCTCTTGCTCACCTTCCCCAGAGAATATTTGCTGTTGGGCTAGATCCTTTGCAAGCTCTTGTGAGCGCATTGTCATTGCTGCCCTTTTCACTATTGATGGGGTTCTTCATGCTGAGAACACGAAACATTTTAGGACCTACAACTCTGCACACCATCGCAAATTGGGTAAGCGTACTGTAAGCAGAAAAGAAAGCCCAAGTCGCATGTGCGCAATTAAAATGTAAGGAGGCTACTCTGTCCCTTGGCGATTATATGGATCACTTGGGTTCCCTTTCTCTCTAGATGTGCCGAAATGTGGCGGCGGTGGCAATATTTTGGGTTGGGCTCCATGCACATGATGCATGTTGTCTTCAGCGCTGCTATTTCCAACAGTCTCTTGATTCCTTCTTTAAACAGTTTGGTTTTCATGTGTGCTTTATAGCCTCCTCGGCGGTATCCGCCTAATTCCTTGCCCAACCAAACATACTCAATACCATGTTCTGGCAGCCAACGCTCCATTTCTTCCCGTTTGAAATTTTCAATCTTTGATGTTGGAAAACTGCGCACATCAACAAGAACCTGGATGTTGTGTTCTGTGAGTAACTCCAGAAATGTTTCTATCGACCTGTTGCTGTGCCCTATAGTCCATACAAAGACGTTACTATAACTCATTTTTGTTGCTTCTTCAACCACGCATGAATTTTCTTTTTCATCTGTTTTCTAATTTCTAGGCTTCCATAATGTAAAGCCCAATGACACTTAGCACACATGGGAACTTCCTTCTGTTCCTTTCCTTCATGGTGAATGGGCAATGACTTTGCATTTAAGAAGCGTTCACAACATACACAATACATGTAACTTTTCTTCGCGCTGGTTCTCTGCGGCTTCGATTGCATTTTCAAAGCAGCAGTGCACCCTTGATAGTCTTTCCTAAACTCTATCACATCAGCTTTATATCAGATTTTGACAAGATAAAACTTTACAGACAACGCAACATTAATTAGCCAAAACACTGCCTATACGGGTAGAAATTTCAAAGGTTGCCGAAAATGAGCCAAAGTCGAAGGGGCAAGAGGCGGGAGAAGCGTGGTCCTATGCCTGCGGCTAGCGCTGGTCTGCTGCGCTTTTTTGAGGAGGAAACCCAAGGCATAAAGGTTCGCCCTGAATTAGTCGTGTTTCTTTCCGTGGCGCTTATACTAGCAGCCATCCTAGCGCGAGCCCTCTTCATATAGAATCCAAAACTGTAATTAAGTTCTAGAATAATTTTATATTCTTCTTTTACACATTGTATTCAACGGTGCGGTGAACAAGACTTCAAGAAAGGTTTTCTCCTTCCTCTCACTCTCTCTCCTTCGATGCGTTCCCGCACCTTGCAATGCGTATGAATCATGAAATAAAATAGGCTACTTAGCCTTGTGCAAGACTTCGATGCGCTGAACGTTCTTTAAGTTGATGAATATCTCGCTTCGGTTCTCTTTGGCAACCACCTGCGGTATAGGCTGGGCTATAGTTGCTCGCATAATTACGGCGTCTGCGTTTGAAAGCCATATTCCAGGCGGGTCATGCGTAACCGCCAGTAGTGTTCCCTCAAACCCGTAAGAAGGGTCTAAAATAGCTAGAACTTTGTGACCTATATTTTTCTCGAGCATGTGGAAAACAGTCGGGGGAAGACCGCTGCTTTCAGACATAAGGTATCAGCAGAATCTTATACAAGGGTTTTCAAAGATAAAACTTTAATGGTTCTTCATTAGTCATGACTCTAAGCGCAAACAACATGAGAGGCAATTAACAGAGAAGCGCCGCTGAGACGTTGGGCAAATCAATATTGTAGATTCAGAAACCCTAAGTAAACATAAATAAGTCAATTTTACGGCGAAGGTTCATTGCGTGCAAGAATCAAAAATTATGTTTTTACAATGGTTTTCATGGGCATCTATCTTTTTTCCCACGCAGCCTTTTCGTTAAACTTCATAATCACCACAAGTCTGGTTCCTTCAATCAGAGCTGCAGTCTCCAATGTGGCAATTGACTCCATTGATATGGTGGAGAAAGCCAGCCATGTCTTGGTGGGAAAAGTCGAGAACATGGAATCGCATTGGGATGAAGAAAGGGGCACTATATACACTTATGTTGAAGTCTATGTTGAAGAACATATCAAAGGAACCATACAAGACAAATACGTAGTAATAAAATACCGAGGAGGCGAAGTCGGAGACATTGGCCTATGGGTTTCAGGAGAACCCCATTTTCTCTTGGGTGAAAAAGTCAAGGTTTTTCTGAAACTGGAAGAAACTGGCGAATTCACTGTTCTAGACGGATGGGAAGGAAAGGTTTCATTGAATTCGCCTGCTTCGTCTGGTTTCAATTATTCGGGGTTTCATTGGGATCAAGATGATTTGCCCGTGCCATATTATATTAACGAAAAATTCACATCCCAAGAGTTGCAGGCAGTTAAAGCGAGTTTCCAAGCGTGGGAAGATGACCCCGAATCGTCTATGGCTTACATCTACATGGGAACCACAACACGGGGCAACGAAACAGATGGTTACAATGTGGTCTCATGGCAACCAATCGACGGATCAGGTGAAATTTTAGCTAAGACAGTTTGTTGGTATGACTCTTCTACCAAATTGATTACTGAGTTTGACATAGTTTTCGATGAAGATGAAACGTGGTCAACCACAGGAGAGCTGAGCAAGTATGATATTCAAAATGTGGGCACACACGAGGTTGGGCACACCTTGATGCTGAAAGACCTCTACGATTATGCTGACAGCGAACAAACAATGTATGGTTACTCTTCAAAGGGCGAAACCAAAAAGAGAACGCTGGAGGCAGGCGACTTAGCTGGCATTCGATACATTTACCCCATGCCAAATCCCGTGTACACAATAACTACGAGTCCAGTTGGGCTTCAAATAGAAGTAGACGGAACAGCCTACACGTCTCCACAGTCTTTTGAATGGACTCCAAACTCCACACACACCATTAATGCTCCATCAACCCAGAGCGCAGGCGTCAACACACGCTATGCTTTCATGGGCTGGAGCGACAATGACGCTCAACAACACCAGATAACTATAGGTGCATCAAGTGCTACGATAACCGCCAGCTACCTCACACAATACTTTGTCACAATAGAAACTCACGGTTTGGAACTCGCTTATCCAGCCATGGTCAATTTTACTCAGTTGGGTGTTTTAAAGACATCTTCAACATCTGGCTCTTGGAGCGATTGGTGCGACTCAGGCTCAGTTTTGACCATCGACTCATATATAGCAGTAGCAGAGGCAAGATGGGTCGCATACGACACAACATCTTGGACGATTAACTCAGCGCTGACCACAACCGTCAACTATGTTTTACACTATCCTATATTGTTTGAAGCTGCATTCAAGAATTTCAAAGGTTTAGAACTAAGCGAGAATCCATCCTCTTTTACGTTGCAGTTTCCAAACGATACAGTATCTGGGCAATTAAATCCTTCCAATGTGTACTACATTCAAAGCGGGACGACACGATGGAAATCCATCATATGGCAAGGCGTTGAAGTAGCCCCACCAGACGCTTACTTCGATGCAGCCAACGGAAATCCTACGGTAAATTGCCTAATATACGATTTTGCGGTCAAAGTCACAGACTTTTTGGGATTCCCAGTTGCCAGTGCACACGTGTCAGCTAAACTTTCGAATGGAAGAACTGTGAACATGCAGACAGGCACAGACGGTGTTGCAATTATTCGTATGGCTCCTCAAGGCAGATTCACAGCCTTAATATCCTATCCGACGGAGACTGCCACAGTTTCTGGTGATGTAGCCGAGGCTGCTTTAACTCCTGTGACGGTGAAGATAACATTTGGATTGTCTATTTTGATACTACTTTCAGTGTCATGTGTTTTGGCTGTTTTTCTAGTTGTTTTCCTAATGTTAAGAATGGCGAAGAGCAGACGAGTACAGATGCATAGTCTAAGCGTTGGGTAGAACGTTTAGTAACCTTTTTGAACCTGTTAAATGCTATGACTAAGAACACTCAAAACAGGAGTATACGTGTTGGTTTCCAACGAATCCATGAACGACTACATCGAAAAAGCGGTCAGGCGTTATTCTTCACTTTTCACGTTGCCGTCGCATAGTAAACTGCTCTTGCTATTATTCGCTGTCTGCCTGCTCAATGGAGTTGTGGTAGTGGCTGCGCTGCATCCATTATCATATGACAGCATGGCTGTAGGCTTGACTCTGGGCGCCACATTCTTCGTTCTCATCATGGCAACTGACTTCATAATATACTTTACCAGCTTCCAAGGTGACTTAATCTTCAATTTAAGGCGTTGTTCAGCTCTTTCCCTTTATTCAGCAATGTTTTGGCTGGTGTTTATTCTTCTCGGAGCCGTGGTCAACGCCTTCATCGCAGGGTTTTGGTTCAAACTTTTCCTCTTAGGCTTCTGCGTCGTCTTAGCTCTTCGTTTGCTTGTGCTTTGGGCTGTGTCATTCGCTGGTGTTGGAAAGGTTTGCGTCTATACTGTGTTATTGCCTGTTTTGTGCACGGTGCCAGTGGTTTTCACGGCGTCTTTGATGGGAGAAAAAGTTCTAGACGCTTCAGTTACGTTTTTCTTCTCTCTGGCTTTAGGTGTCACGCTGTCTGCTGTTTTTCTCTTCTTCTACTCAGTAAACCGAGTTGGAGTGCGCATCCTAGGCGTTGGTTCCTTCTCGATTCTGAAGGCTTTCTTAGCCAACTGGACCGAAGACTTAAACGAACCACTCGAACAGTTTTTTGAACGGTTCGGTGTTGAGCATGACATAAAGGTTTCAGCCTTGGCGTTTAGAGCCAACGGAAAAATCAAAGCCCTAATGGTTGTCCCAGCCTTTCATCCAGGACCATTCAAGAACGTGGGAAGCAGCAACCTTCCACATACCATTCAAATATCGCTTGAAAACAGACTGCCGCGTTGCGTTGTGGCTGTTCCACATGGGTTATCGGGACACGACCTTGACTTGGCTTCACAGGCTCAAAATCAACTCGTGCTGAACAGTGTTGAGAAGATGATGGATTTTTCTGGTTTCGGTTCGGTTGCCTCGCCTTTTGTTCGGGTTAAGAGAAACGGCGCCAATGTGAGTTGCCAAGTGTTCAATAGCTGTGCCCTCGTAACTTTGACTTTGGCACCCGAGACCATGGAGGACCTTCCCCCAGACCTTGACTCCTTCATCGTAAGTGAAACTCAAAAGCATGGATTGTCAACAGCTATCTGTGTGGACGCTCACAACAGCATTCAAGGACCCTTCAACATGAATGCGGCAATAAACCCCATAAAAGAAGCTGTGGCAATGTGCCTAGAAAAAGTGGCAAGTCACGAGTCCGAAAGTTTCGAAGTGGGAGCTGCAAAGGTGGTGCCCAAAGAGTTCGGCTTGCGTGAGGGAATGGGACCAGGCGGAATCGTTGTCACTGCAATAAAAACGAGGAACCAAACCATGGCTTACGTCACTGTCGACGGTAACAACATGATTTCTGGATTGCGGGAGAAGATTCTGTTGGCACTTTCTGAGGCAGGCGTCGACGATGGAGAGGTCTTCACTACAGACACTCACGCCGTTAACGCTGTTGTCTTAAACGCCCGCGGCTATTACCCAATCGGTGAAGCCATGGACCAAGAAACACTGATTAAATACATTAAGCAAGCGACTACCAATGCCATTGCAAATTTGGAGCCCGCCGAAGTCTCGTGGCGCACGGAAAATGTTTCAGATGTGAGGGTTATCGGCGAGAAACAGGTTGAAGCCATGTGCATGTTGGCTGACAAAGCTATTCAGAGGGCTAAGAGAATGGCGATTTCCATATTTCCACTCGCTGGCGTGGTCATGGTTGCTTTGCTTCTTCTGCTCTAATTGTTAAAAAATAAGCTACAGTTCTTTCAGTGCCTCAGAGATTCTCTTCATGGCTTTCTCTAAGTTTTCCACAGAGTTGGCGAAAGAAAGTCGCAGGTAACCTTCTCCATACGCTCCAAAAGCGGTTCCAGACAAAACGGCTACTCCTGCCTTCTGCAAAATGAAATCAGCCACTTTTTGGGATTCCATTCCTAGACTTTTCACGCTTGGAAAAACGTAGAAGGCTCCGCGAGGCTTTCTACATGTGATTCCCTTGATTTTATTCAAACCAGACACTATGACTTCCCGTCTTTTTCTGAACTCCTCAACCATTTTCTTAGACTCGTTTTGTGGACCTCGCAAGGCTTCTACTCCAGCCATCTGTGTGAAGGCGCATGTGCACGAGTTAGCGTTTATCATCAACTGCGTCATTTTTTGAGCCAAATCTTTGCGCATGGCGCCGTATCCGAGTCGCCAGCCGGTCATGGCGTATGTTTTTGAGAATCCATCTAAAAGAATGGTTTTTTCCTTCATGCCTGGCAGTGAAGCAATGCTCTCGTGTTTGTCATCGTAGATAATTTCGCAGTAAACTTCGTCTGAGAGAACCCAAACGTCGTCTCTGTTCTTTAAACAGTCAGCTATCGCCTCTAAATTGTCTTTGTTGAGCACTCCTCCAGTGGGGTTTTCAGGTGAGTTAAGTATAATCATCTTAGTCTTTTCGTTTATCTTGTTAACCACGTCTTGGTTGTCTATTCGGAAGTCGTTTTCTTCCTTAAGCAACATGGGAACGGGTTTGGCTCCCACAAAGTTTATCATCGATTCATAAATTGGGAAGCCTGGGTTTGGATACAAGACTTCATCTCCGGGTTCCACGCAGGCAAGTATACATAAGAAAATGATTGGTTTAGCTCCGGGAGTAACAACAACTTCCTCAGGGCTAACGTCGATGCCTCTGCTCTTAGACAGATGTTCAGCAATAGCTTCTCGGAGTTCTAGGATTCCAGCAGCGGGAACATAATGTGTGTAACCAGCCTTCAATGCCTTAATGGCAGCTTCCTTGATATTGTTTGGAGTGTCAAAGTCTGGCTCGCCTATTTCCAAATGAATGATTTCGCGACCTTGTTTCTCAAGCGCCTTTGCTTTTGCAAGAACCTCAAAGGCGGTTTCTGTTCCTAACCTCTCCATGCTCTTGGCAAACATCTGCTTCAAGCGTGACCACCTAAAAGCCAGAATATGAATGAAGATATACTATTTAAACATTTATGGCTCTAGCTTCGTATCTCACAGGCTATCTTTGCAGCCTTTTCAACCCTTTCTCTTTGCCTTCACAACTTCGGCATTTACTAGGTTAGGCGGAATTTTTCCCTCAAAGAATGTCGCTAGATTTTCGGCGACCATCTCAGCCATTCTTGAACGGGTCTCGTAACTGGAACTCGATATGTGAGGTGCCACGACCACGTTGTCCAGCTTCAACAAGGGATTCTCCACTGTTGCTGGCTCCTGTTCGAAAACGTCGAGTGCAGCACCTGCTATCCAACCTTCTTTCAGCGCCTTGTACAAGGCTTTTTCGTCGACTATTGGTCCTCGTGCATTGTTTATGAGGTAGGCGGTTTTCTTCATCAGTTTGAGCTTCTTTTCATCCACTAAATGGTAGGTTTCTTTAGTTAATGGCGCGTTGATTGTGACAAAATCGGCTTTTTGGAATAGCGTGTCTAACTCGGTGAATTGTATGTTGTATTCCTTCTCGAAATCGGGTCTTCTTATGATGTCGTAGTAGAGCACTGTCATGTCAAAGCCTTTAGCCCTCTTAGCTATGGCGCAGCCTATTCTTCCCAAGCCGACTATACCTATCGTGGCGCCGTAAACGTCTCTGCCCTGCATCATCATGGGGTGCCAGCTCACCTTCCATTTGCCCATGCGAACATATTTGTCGGCTTCCACAACTCTCCGCGCTACAGCCATCAACAACGCCCAAGCAAAATCAGCAGTGGTTTCGGTTAGCACTCCAGGCGTGTTAGTCACATATATTCCTCGTTTTGTCGCCTCATTCACGTCAATGTTGTCAAATCCAACCGCCATCTGAGCAACAATTTTTAGATTAGGTGCAGCGTCGAAAACCTCGGCGTCTATTTTGTCTGACAAAAGCGTTGCCAAAGCGTCAACATGTGCTGCCTTCTCGATTATGGTCTTCTTAGGCGGAGGAGCATAATCTGGCCAAACCTCAGCTTCAAATCTTTCTTTAATTATGCGGAGCCCTCTCTCAGGCATTTCCCGCGTAACATAAACCTTGGGCTTTTTTGGCAAAATGTGCATCTCCACCTAGCTGAAATTTCCTCTCAGTATACACACGCAAACTTATTACGCTTGCGCCCATCATTAAAAGGCTTAGCAACTCTCACCTACAGGTGAAAAGCCATGGTTACCATCAAAAACGAACAAGAACTGTTAAACAATGCTGGGTCAAGTCTTGACAGAAAAGCCAGACAACTCGCCATAAACGCGCTCAACGCCGCATTGAAAGCCGCTGATCCCAAGAATATAATACGGTCTAAGGTTAGGGTGGAGAAAAATTCGTTGAAAATTGGCGGGTTCTCTTTCAACCTAGGCGATTTCAAAAATGTGTTTGTTGTTGGAGGAGGCAAAGCCAGCGGCTCTATGGCTGAGGCTATTGAAGAACTTCTCGGAGACCGCATAAAGGATGGCGCCATAAACGTGCCTTACGCCTACCCAGCCTACGAGACAAAAAGAGTGAAACTCGAACATGCCAGCCATCCTGTTCCTGACATTGCAGGTGTTAAGGGTACAAAACGCATCTTAGATTTGGCTAGTCAAGCCGAAGAAAACGACCTAATAATCTGTTTACTCTCAGGCGGAGGCTCAAGCTTGATGCCTCAACCATCTGCTGGTGTGTCTTTACGAGATAAGAGAAGGGTTACTGACGCGTTGCTGAAATCCGGCGCTACGATTAATGAAATCAACATTGTGCGCAAGCACATTTCAGCGTTCAAGGGCGGATGGTTGGCAAAAAGAGCCTACCCAGCAACAGTTGTCAACTTGATTCTCTCCGATGTTGTTGGCGACCCATTAGACTCCATAGCCTCAGGTCCAACCGTTCCAGATCCCAGCACTTTTCAAGACGCCATTGAAATTCTTAAACGATACGGGCTTTGGAGCAAAACTCCAACTTCAGTGAAGAAAGTCCTGCTCAGTGGCAAGAAGGGCTTGATTCCTGAAACTCCGAAGGCAAGCGACAAGGCTTTCGAGAAAGTTCACAACATAATTATAGGAAATAATATGACCGCCAGCCTCGCAGCCTACAACAATCTCAAAAGCGCTGGGCTTCACACTCTACTCCTTTCTTCATGCTTGGAAGGTCAAGCCAGAGATGTGGGCACCATGTTCGCATCTATGGCCAAAGAGATAGTGGCATCTGGAAATCCCATTCCTAAACCAGCAGGCATAGTTGTTGGCGGAGAAACAACAGTGACTGTTGTGGGAAAGGGGAAGGGTGGGCGAAATCAGGAGATTGCTCTGGGTGCAGCATTGAAAATCGGCAACATGGACGGCGCAGTCGTTGCCTCTCTCAGCACAGATGGTGTAGACGGACCCACAGATGCCGCTGGAGCCTTAGCTGACGGAAAAACCATGCTTCGAGCCCATGAATTAGGATTGAATCCAAGAAAGTTTTTGGCGGAAAATGATTCATATTCCTTCTTCTCTCGATTAGGCGATCTCATTTTCACTGGAGTAACAGGCACCAACATTGACGACATCTCAATCATCACAGTATTATAAATCCTTCAAGAACTAACTTTGTACACCCTTTTAACCATGTGAAAAAGCATATTACGAAAAGGTTTGAAACCAAACACACAAAGTCTAGACAACTCTCAACCCGTCTGAATCTCTCAACAAACATATTTGGAGCCTATTTGGATCCAAATAGAGGGGCTAGGTCACTTATGCGCACACACACGCAAAAATTATATCTTCACTTCTACCTCAACAGCCAAACCCTGCTTCACAAGAACTCTTGCATTTTCAGCAGGCACACTCGCTACGTCTTCAGGCTTAAACGGTCCATAAGTCTTCATATCAGCCCCAATAATAGCTGGAATCTCCTGCAAAAATCGCAACACACGTTTCTTCGCTCTCTCCTTAACCTCAACCTCAACGCTTAGAGAACGCCCACTAAGCACACTTTTTAAAAAATTCTGAAACGATTCAGTTGATGTGACTATTTCTCGAAAGAGTTTTTCTTCGTCTTCAGTCAAGCCCTCTTTGACCACTGTTTCTCCAGCCATCACCTTTTTCAGAATCTTCTCGTAGCGAATCTGAATTAGCTCTCCACACAGTTTTTTTACATTCTTAGACTCACGCAACAAAAGCCTCGCTCTAGTTGTTTTCTCATCCAGCATCCGTCCTTCTTCCCTCAACCTCTTCACATACTGCGCTAGCCTATCAAAGAAATCCTTAGGAAGCGGCTGAACCTCCGCGTTTTCCTTCTCCTTTCTCCAAGCCTCGTAAAGCTCGTCGTACACGTCAATGTTCCTCCTTCACCTGCGCTGCACCCTTACACAACAGGAACAAGGCTGCAGCTGTCGGCAACTCAACTTCCATATTCTTATACGGACCGTATCTTTCGTCTCCCAACCTAAACTCAGGAATCTCAAAAACCACAAGACTAATTTTGTCTTCTTTAAAAGCTATGGCGTCCTTTAATGGGTCAAATCGTTCAATGTCCGATACAGGCACATAGGTTTTTTTCAGACCAGTCTTCCCATGAAGCGTATTAGTCAACCTAATTAAACGATGAATGTCAGTCGTAACCACGGTGTCAATCTTCACTGACTGATTTTCAATGGCTTTCTGCACAATTTTCTTCCAACTCTCAGAGCCCACGCTCTTCGTTCTCCATGGTCCTCTGCTTTCCCAACTCTCTAAGATTTTGTCTCGCTGATTCATTAGGCTGTTGACCACGCTCTTCTTCAAACCCATTTCTTCTAACTGTTCAGTAGTGGCGTTGAGAAGAAATTCATATGTTCCTTTGGCTATTCTTCCCCTCCAGCCTGCTTCAGCCAAGTTTGGGCCTCTACTCTCTTCTAATCCGTGAAATATAGGCTCCAAACCAATTCCAACCATGTAATCAACTATCTCTTTGCGAGCCATCTGATCCAGAGTTTGAACAACTTCGCCCTCAACGTGAACGTGATACCCCCTGTGACCAGAAAAGGCAACAGTCATTTCTTGAGGCAACAAACTGAAGTCTCTAGTCAAAACGTCAATAAGCTTCATGGTTTCTCTCTTCGCCGACTCTAGACATATTTCACACAGCCAACTCTTGTCGTCGAACTTTTGCATTTTGCATGTTGGACACAGTTCGGGAGGCGTGCCTCGTCCGGTTGCTCCACAGTTGTTGCAGATCCATGTGTCGTGTTTTTTGCCGCAAGGAGTTGAAATATGGTCTGCGTCGATGTCGAAGACCAAGTCGGCGCCCAACCATCCTTTGGCTTCCATTTCTTCTTCTGGTTTTTCGTAGTGGGCGCTCGAGTAGTAAACGTCTGAGGGCACCACGGTTTTTAATAGAGTTCTTAAATCTTCTACGTTTTTGACCCCCTTATGCCGAAGCATCATTCTCTCTTTGAACAGAAGAAACGCAAATTCACGATTTACCAGCGAACTTGGAGGGTCGATACTAGATGAGTTCAGTCTGTAATATTCGGCGAATTTTTCTTGAATGAAGGCTTTGGTTTCGATTTTGTTCACGCCCGCTGTGCAGTCGGAGTCTCGGTTGTTGTCTGCATTATTCGTAGTTTTCTTCGGTAATAAGCCAGCGGGTGGCGTATTCTTCTGCAGATTCCGTCCATGCCTGGGCAGACACCGTGTGTGCGCAATGTGTCGCATTTGGGTGGAATATATTTTGTTCTTGAGCCTCTTCCACCTGCTATGTGTTCTGCTTGGTAACGGGTCATTCTCTCATTAAAATCTGAGAGCGATCGAAACAAGTCGACTACATTGTCCACGGTCATGCCTGAATTTATCAAGAATGTTGTGAGGGCGAATCGTCCAACATGAGATATGTGTCGTCCAGAAAGTATGGTGTTGTATAATTGACGAATGCAGGGAGGAAAAGCGTCTAAAACTATTTCTTTAGGCATTTCTTCTAGACGCATCTTTCCCTTTCTGCTCCAAAACAGTTGTTGAAGTAGCTCTACACGATTAGCGATGCCTTGTGGTAACTCTAATCCTATTTTTGTGTCGAGTTTTCTCTCAATGTGCTCTCTGACTTCTTCGGCTAGGAGACGGGCTGTTTCGTCTCTTGTTAAGAGGATTTCTCCATTGAGCATTGTTCGGTTGACGAGTTTCCACTTTGTTTCGTGGAAGCCCGTTGTGTTTCTGAGAAAGTCTGTGAAGTGCAAGGCGAAGTCTGCTGTTTCTGATTTTGCTGGTTTTATTTTCCAGTTGAAGGTGTTTGCGATTTGTGTGATTTTGTCTTTGTTTTCTTGTTTAAGTAAGTTGTAGGCTCTCTTGGCTTCGGCTAGGGCGTATCTTCTTTTAAGAAAGACATCTTTTGTGGTTGAGACCATCATAACCGCAATTGGGAACGAGAGGATTTCAATTTCGTCGTTGCGTGGTTGCTCGCTCACTAGAGCGTACAATATGGCTTCTTCTATTCGTTTTTCTGCTCTGCTTAAGACTTGATTGTATTCTGGGCTGGTTAGGTCGGTGATTTTTAAGTCTAATGCTTGAATGTGCTCAGCTGCTTGGGGGGTGAACGGATATTTGGCTAGGTCGCTGCGTGTTAAGAACAGTTTTTTCTCCAGCGTAGGCTGCGTCTATTCTACTTCTATGCGTGGTGCGAGATAAAATGTTAGCTTTCCTTCTTTTGGTTGTTGAAAATCTATTCGTATGGGCATGTCAGTTGAGAATTCGAGTGTGGCTACGTCGCTGGTTGCAGCGGCTGTTTTAATTATTTCTGAAAGGTAGCTTAGGCTGAATGTTGCCTTTGACGGTTCTTTTGCTTCTAGGTCTAACAGCGCGTCGCTTCCTTTTTTGAGTTCAACTGTTGCGCCCATGAGGTCGCCTGTTGCGCGCATGGTCATTTTTTCGTTGTCCATTTCTATGCGTACGTGGTCGCTTACGAGTTGGACATCTTGGATGGCTTCGTTTAGTCCTTCGGTTGTGGCTTTTGCTCGCACGTTAAAGGTTATTTTTGGTGTTGGTACTTCTTCTTCTGTTGCTTCTAGTGTGGGCATGTTGAATGTGCGGTCGTATTTGCCTTTTATGCTCACGTTTAGTCTGCCTGTTTTTTCGTCTAGTGTGAGTTCGACTGATTCGTCTTTGCTTGTTCGGCGTAGTAGTTTTAGTAGTTCGGTTATGTTGATGCACATTTTTGTTGGTGTGTCAGCTGCGTATTCGTCGAATGTGGTTTTGGGCATTTCGAAGTCTATCATGGCTACTCGTGATGGGTCCATGGCTCTTAGTTTGATGCCTTCGGGTGTTATGTTGAATGTTGCTTCATCTACCAGTGTGGATATGGCTGTTATCATGTCTCGTAGGAGTTTAGCATCGGATATTTTAGCTTTGAACATATTTTGTGCGCTCCTTGTCAGGTTAGACGCTTATGTTAATCGTTGTGTTGTGTTTTAACTTTTACCGTTTATGAACGCTGAAGTGATTGGGAAACAAATTTTGTTTGTGTGTGCGCACAAGTGACCTAGCCCCTCTATTTGGATCCTATTAGGCTTCAAATATGTTTCTTGGTTTGTTAGCCAATTAGAAGTTGAGAGAAGTTGAGACGGGTTGAGAGAAGTTGAGACGGGTTGAGAGTTGTCTAGACTTTGTCTATTTGGGGTCTTGTAGTTATTGGAGAAAATGTAGCATTTATCTGAAGGCGCCTACAACGCAGTATTGCAGATGATTTACTCGATGAACAGGGAAGCCAACCGTGAAATCATAGCACGCCTAATGCAGATTTCGAAGCCGACAACAAGAGACCTAAACTTAATCAAGATGCAAGTTGCCAACGAACACAAGTTAGAAACAATTCCGCCAAACTCACAGCTAATACAAGTGTTAAAGCCACAAGAGAGACGCAAACTTCTCAGCATTCTTCGTAGAAAAACAGTTAGAACAATATCAGGCGTCACAGTGGTAGCTGTGATGACAAAACCAGTCCCATGCCCAAAAAAGATGCCGTGCGCCTATTGTCCAGGCGGTCCACCTTTTGGGGTTCCGCAGAGCTACACGGGGTATGAACCTGCTGCAATGAGGGGCATACAAAATCGCTTCAACCCTTTTAGGCAAGTGACAAATCGCATAAAGCAACTCGAATCCATTGGGCACAGGGTTGACAAAATTGAACTAATCATTATGGGCGGAACCTTTCCAAGTACTCCAAAAAATTATCAAACAGGCTTTGTTCAACGATGCCTTGACGCTGTAACCAAACAAAAGTCTCAATCACTACTAGAAGCAAAGAAAAACGCTGAGACAAGCCTTGTTCGCAATGTGGGCATCACGGTGGAAACACGGCCTGATTGGGCGAAAGAGGCTCAGGCTGACCAAATGTTATCTATGGGCGTCACCCGTGTGGAACTCGGCGTCCAAAACATATACGATGACATCTATGCGCTTGTAAACAGGGAGCATACGGTTCATGATGTTGTCGAAGCCACGCGTGTGCTGAAGGATGCTGGATTAAAAGTAGCCTATCATATGATGCCTGGTTTGCCTGGCTCCAGCTTCCAACGAGACTTGAAAGCGTTTCAAAAGATTTTCGTTGACCTCGATTTTAAGCCTGACATGATTAAGATTTACCCTTGCCTCGTTCTCAAGGGAACCGAAGCTTACGAATGGTGGAGGAGAGGCGAATATAAGCCTTACACAACTGAGGAGGCAGTTGACCTCATATTTGAAGTTAAGAAAATTGTGCCACGGTGGGTTCGAATTATGAGGGTTCAGCGTGATATTCCAGCGTATTTGATTGAGGCTGGCGTGAATCAGGGTAACCTTCGAGAACTGGTGCAGAAAAGGCTGAAGGAACAAAATATGCGTTGCCGTTGCATACGATGCCGAGAAGTAGGACATCGCTGGTTAAGAGACAAAGTCAAGCCCAACCCCAACAACATTAAGGTTGTTGCCATAAAAGAAAAAGCATCTGAAGGGGAAGAAATCTTCATCTCGATAGAAGACCCAGAAAACGATGTTCTCATAGGTTATCTGCGACTGCGCATTCCATCAGAAAAAGCGCACAGACCAGAAATCAACTCTGAACCTTGCTCTATTGTGCGTGAATTGCATGTTTATGGTCCTTTGGTTCCCGTTGGAAAACACTTAGCGAAGGCTTGGCAACATAAGGGCTACGGAAGCATTTTGCTGTCTGAAGCCGAAAGCATTTCTAAAAGAGATTACGATTGCAAGAAAGTTGTGATTACAAGTGCATTGGGAACAAAAAAATACTACAAACGATTTGGCTACGACTACGACGGACCTTACATGTCAAAGACCTTGTGATTGAGTGTTTCGTTGTTCTAGCATTGACGCCTTCACGTGCAAAATCTTATCTGTTTGTTTAAGGTAGAAAAGCCGAAGGGAGCAAGGCGGAATGGACCATGAAGAGCGTGTTCAACTGGCAAATAAGTTGACTGAAATGATGATAAAGAAATATGGCGATGACATTCTTCTAGGAGGCATTTACGGGTCCACTGCCAAAAACACCGACACAGAATATTCAGACTTGGAGATGTTTTTCATCGTAAAGAATAGTTCAAAAGCAAAAAGCGTCAGCTTCCCCTATAAAGGCATATCTGTTGGAGTGCTTGTTGAAAAGGTCGCCGATGTGGAGAGAGACATTAAAGAAACCGATATTAAGTGGCCGTTGAAAATGGGAATGCTGTTCAACATGAAAATCACTTGCGGTGATAGAACCATTTTGGAAAGACTCAGAAAAATGCTAGAAAGTGTTCCACAAGAAAAATTTGACAGATTTATTGCCAAACAGACTGCACTCTGTTATGAAGAACTCGGCAGATTAAAAGCAGTCAAAATAAGAAAGAACACCTATGATACGGGGCTATTTGTGATGGAAGTGCTACAAGAATTCAATCTGTTGGTGGCTATACTTAACAGAGAATTCATCAATTACGACTATTTCGGCGGCTTATTTGAAGCATTCAAATTTAAAAAGCTCCCAAAAGACTATGAAAAGAATGCGAGAAAACTGCTTAGTTGGACCAGTTTAAGCCTAGATGAAACCATTAGCCTAGCTCAAGAGTTCATTCACAACTTCGTCGAATTCGCATCCGAAAACGGAATCAAGATAGTGGAGCATGTCCCACTTGAAGAAGTGGAATTATAAAGTTGCACACACCCACATTCGCATAAAAATGCTGGAGAAATGATAGTTGAGTGAAGAGTTTCCAGGTTATAGGGGAGAAGCGCTTCAGCTTCTGAAACATGCAAAGGCTGAGATAGGCGACATAATACGCATTGTTAAAGACGGCGAGACTTACGAAGGCATTCTTATTCCTCGTTCAGAATACGGAGACGACAAACATATAGTAGTCAAGTTGAAAACAGGCTACAACATAGGCGTAAGCATAACAGCAACCACAAAAATAGAAAAAATCGGCGTAGGAATAAAACCAACTTTTGTTCCGCCCACGCTTCCAGAACAAAAACCAACCTTGCCAAAAGTTGCCATCATAAGCACAGGCGGCACAATCGCCAGCCGAGTCGATTATCGAACAGGCGGAGTGCGACCAGCACTTTCAGCCAGCGACCTCTACAGTGTGGTTCCCGAACTCTCAGAAATAGCCAACATAGACGCCGAGATTCTCTTCAGCCTATTCAGCGAAGACATCAAAGCCAAACATTGGTCAGAGATGGCAAAAGCTGTTGCCAAACACATTGAAAACAGCGTAGCGGGAGTTGTGATGGCTCACGGAACAGACACACTTGGATATACAGCCGCCGCACTCAGTTTCGCCTTGCAGGACTTGCCTGTGCCCGTGATAATGGTGGCTTCTCAACGTTCAGCCGACCGTCCCAGTTCCGACGCCGCAACCAACCTGATAGGAGCCGTGAACGCAGCAGCGTATGCGCCTTTTGCCGAAGTTGCCGTTGCCATACATGACACAACTTCTGACCGAGACATTGTATTCCATCGTGGCACAAAAACTCGAAAATGTCACACAAGTCGAAGAGACACATTCAAATCAATCAACACCACACCACTAGCTAAAATGACAAACGGAAAAATCATTATGTTGACAAAAGATTATCGCAAAAGAGACCATTCACGAAAATTAAGTTTGAAACCCAACTTCGACGAGAGAGCAGCACTCATCAAGTTTTATCCAAGTTTGAACCCTGAAATCATCGATTGGCACGTTGACAAAGGTTGCAGAGGCATAATTCTCGAAGGAACAGGACTTGGACACATTGGCAGCTATTGTTTTTCAGCTATTCGAAACGCTATTGAAAAAAACGTGCTCATAGCCATGACTTCACAGTGCATTTGGGGACGCTTAGGCATGACCGTTTACAACTACGGGCGCGACTTATTAGCCATGGGAGTGATTCCCCTCGAAGACATGTTGCCCGAAACAGCCCTAGTGAAACTCATGTGGGTCTTGGGACAAACAAAAGACATGGAAGAGGCTAAGAAACTGCTCACAAAAAACGTGGCAAACGAAATCTCGCCTCGAACCGAATTCGAAGAGACTCAAGGGTGAAAACGAATGAGCATCGACTACATGAAAATAGGGTTAAAAGTTGGGCTGGAGATTCATCAACAATTAGACACAACAGAAAAACTCTTCTGCTCCTGCAAACCCGAACTTTTCAAGGAAGAACCCCAAATCACGTTTTTGAGGAGACTGCGCCCCACCCAAAGCGAGTTAGGTCAAGTTGACCCCGCCGCGTTCTTCGAATTTCAGAAAGGCGTCAAAATACTCTATGAAGCTAATCGTGAAACCTCATGCCTAGTCGAGATGGACGAAGAGCCGCCTCACAACCTAAACAGAGAAGCGGTTGAAATTGTGTTGACAGTTGCGCTGATGGTAAATACAAAACCAGCCAACGAGATCCACGTAATGCGCAAAACAGTAATCGACGGCTCCAACACCACGGGCTTCCAACGAACATGCATCATAGCACTCGACGGCAACATAGATGTAGACAAAAAGAAAATTCCAATTCAACTTGTAGCCTTAGAAGAAGACGCAGCGCGAAAAACTGGAGAAGAAGAAGGCGGAAGAATCATTCGCTACCGAATTGACCGCTTAGGCATACCATTAATCGAAGTCACAACCGCACCTGTTCTCTATTCGCCTCAAGAAGCCGAAAAAACAGCATTAACAATTGGTCGCATCCTCAGAGCGACTGGTAAGGTGAAGCGGGGTTTAGGAACCATCCGCCAAGACCTAAACATTTCCATTCCAAACGGCGCCCTCATCGAAATAAAAGGAGTTCAAGAATTAGAGTTAGTCTCCAAAGTCATCGAATATGAAGTACAGCGCCAATTAAATCTATTGAAGATAAGGGGCGAACTCCAAAAAAGAGGCTTGAACGAAAGCGATGTAAAAGACGAGTTCTTAGACGTCACAACAGTTTTTACAAAAACCAAATGCAAAGTGATAAAGAAAGCATTAGACGAAAACAAAAAAGTTTTGGCGGTTAAGCTGCCTCGATTCGTCAACCTGCTCAAAACAGAGTTGGCGCCTGGAATTCGGCTTGGAACCGAGATGGCTGACAGAGCCCACTTTTGGGGCAGAGTGGGCGGTGTTTTTCACACAGATGAGTTGCCAGCTTATGGAATAACAACCGAAGAGGTCAGTCAGCTACGACATTCAATTAAAGCAGGCGAGCAAGACGCTGTGGTATTCGTAGCAGACAACATGGAAAACGCAACAGACGCGTTAAGGGCTGTGACCGAGAGAGCCAGAGAAACGTTGAAAGGTGTTCCAGAAGAGACACGCGGAGCCAATCCAGACGGCACAACTCGTTATATGAGACCGCGACCCGGAGCCGCAAGGATGTATCCTGAAACCGATGTGCCACCGATTCAAGTTACCGATGACTATTTGACACGATTGAAGTCTCGTCTTCCCGAATTGCCAGAACAGAAAATGACTCGTTTAATGAAGGAGTATGGGCTCAATCAGAAACTAGCTAAACAGGTTTTGGACTCTGAGTACTCACAACTTTTTGAAACAGTTGTTAAACAGACCAAGGTTTCACCCACTGTTATCGCCGCTGCTTTGACTGAAACGTTCAAGGGTTTA